>JAEEGL016035576.1_pt1 | contig 26260 bp, 16 predicted proteins | sample 9134231 | NCBI WGS metagenome assembly JAEEGL01 (sample SAMN16246548, study PRJNA631951) | gut metagenome | biome: gut microbiome; feature: rumen; material: fiber-attached | host: Bos | place: Iran: Karaj | collected 2018-10
CAAACACTTTTGATTTCGGTTTTTCGTCCTTGTCTCTTTTCAACTTAAGAAGTTCAGCTTTAGATAGAATATATGGTTTTTCGAGGCCACGATCATTAATTGTATACATCACTTCATAATTGACGTACAATTCACTTAATTTGCAAGGTGGAAGCCCGAATTCAACGTATAGCTCATGTATATTATGCACATCGAAATGCGGTATACCAATACCCCCCTTATCAAAATCAAAAGCCCCTTTTCCAATATTCACCGACTGAAATGGTGCTGCAGCAGCTTTCTTCCTGTGCTCCGCTTCATCCGAATACTGAAACGGATCTTGGGTTTGCAACGGTTTGGGGAGTGTTCCCGGCAAAATGCCATAATTTGCCACACCAATGAGCAAATTCACCAGGCCGTAATTACCCTTTAGCACAAACCGCTTGATCATATCGTAGGGGATATTGCGCGGATATACATCTTTACCGTTTTCGACTTTCTTGTTCGCTTTCAAATATGCAAGGAATTCTTTTACATCTGCGTCGAACCCATTTATTTGTTCGTTGAGCAATTCTGCAGTTTTATCACACTGTAAAGTTTGGCACAAAAACGTGCGTTCTTTGGCACGAAAGAACTTGACAGAATTGTAAAAATATGCATCAAGCGTCTGTCGCGTCGTCGCAAGTAAACGGATTCTGTACATGTAGCCTCCTGACGACATAAAGTCTTCCAACAAACTCAAGTAATCCATTGGTGATAGTATCATTTACAATACTGTCTGTCAATTGCGTTTGGCAAACGCATCAGGGCTACCGCAACTATTCAAAGGCCTGCTTCCAATCCATCTTGGTGATAATGTTGCACACTTTCAGCGTGCTGATAGTGTGGTATACCCAATTCCCGGGGTTACGTGCTAAGCCCCCCCACAGGCTGTGATATTGCACGCCTTCAACGTACTAACGGGTGAGCATCAGCAAACCCATTGTCCTCCCTAATGGGGAGGGCAGCCGCGTAAGCGGCAGGTGAGGCACAAAAAGCCATAGGGCTGAATAATTACACTATTCAGCCAGGTGCTGAGCCTTTTGTCCAAAGTCTTTACAACGCCAAGGCATCAGGCAACAGGCATCAGGCAACAAAAGTGAGAGTGACCGCTTTTCATCTTACAATGAATTAGCGACAAAGCTCTGTGGCGTTTTTTCTGGCGACACAATGATAGGGTGCAGACAGATTTGTGCAGTGCGATGTAGCCCAATAATACAAAACGCGCCGTATTGCCTGCGGCAATAGGCGCGTTTACGAGCCGTATGCGCGATTGGCGCATAGGCGAGTAGGGCGGCCACGAGGGGCCGCCCTGAAAAATTAGAAAATATCGATGGGAATGCTTGTGGGATCGCCGCGGCCAGTTTTTTTGTTGGGAGGCGGCGGTGTAACGACAACGGGAGGCGGTTCTTCGGTTGTCTGTTTGGGACGTTTTGTGGAACCGGAACCCTTGTTTGACGGGCGTTTGACGGGTTTTGCGACTTCGGAGTCGGCGCTGTCGGCAGGAGCTGCGGCATCTGCATTATTGCCGGCAGCAGCAGCAGCAGCGGCGGCGGCTTCGGCGGCCTTTGCAGCTTCGGCAGCCTGTGCAGCCTCAGCAGCTCTTGCGGCCTCGGCGGCCTCGGCAGCTCTTGCAGCCTCGGCGGCAGCTTTGGCCTCATTTGCGCGTGCGACCTCTTCCATCATGGCAGCCTTGGCTTCTGCGACAGCTGCGGCGGCTTCTGCATCTGCTTTGGCCTTATACAGTTCTGCGCTGTCGCCTCCGTTGTCTTTTGTGAGGAAGAGAACGCCCAGACCGACGATGAGCAGCACAGCGACAATGACGCCCGCAATAACAAAGCGCATGGTCTTGTTATTCGCCGGCGCGCCCTGAACGAGGCTGGGCTGCATGCCCACACCGGTTATGGCCGCTGGAAACTGACCGCTCACAGACGACAGTTCCAAACCAGTTGTCGACAATCCCAGACCCGTTATCCTGTTAAACGAAGGCCTGCTCACGCCGCCATCGCGAATGGCCTGAAGATAATTGGCTTCGCATTTGGCGCGCTGTTTGACAGCTTCGGGCAGAGCCTCCCGCAGATCATTGATAACATCCCGTGCGTTGTGGTAGCGGTCGGTAATTTCTTTGTCGCAGCATTTTCGGATAATCCGGGCGAGGCATTCGGGGATATTCTGAGGAATCTGAAGGGGTTCGTGAGCCTGTTTGAATGCGATCTGAACGAGGCTTGATCCGGCAACACCGACGCATCCTGTGATGATTTCATACAGCACAAGGCCGACGGAATAGAGATCGCTTTCGGGCGAAGCGCCGACGGTCCCCGTGAAAAGTTCGGGAGCCATATAGGAAGGCGTTCCGCGGATGACACCGAGCTTGGTTTTCATCAATTCGCCGACCGCGCCCTCGAGAAGTGACGCGATACCGAAATCGATAAGGCGGACGACCGGGGGATCTGAATCCTGGATGATCATGATATTGGCGGGTTTGATATCGCGATGAATGATCCCAAGACTGTGCGCTTCTTCGAGTGCCTCGAGCACCTGGCAGATGATTTCAACGCCATATTCAAATGGCAGAGCGCCGAATTCTCTGAGGTAGCTGTCAAGCTGCTGGCCTTCGACGAATTCGAGCACGACGCAGGGTGCACCGCTGAACACACCGTATTCCAGGCAATGAACGCAATGTTCATTTTTGAGCGTGCTCAGGATGCGCGCTTCGCGATAGAATCTGTTTTTGGTGAGTTCGGCTTCGGATTCTTCGAGACCATCGGGCAGCGCGAGCACCTTGATGGCCACATGATGCCCGTCTGCGACGCGCCAGGCGTCGTAGACGACGGAGCAACCGCCGGCACCCTGTTTGGCCACGATCTTGTAATCGCGCGATATTTCCCGCTTCTCAGCCTCGGAATAATCCACAGCTTTCTTCGGGGTATTCACTGCTTCCTTTTTCTTTATATCCATTTGCTTCTTTTAACTCTATAATATGCATTACACCATCATCTAAACACCCAAAGGGCACTTAGAAAGTCATTCCAAAGACGATGGAATCAGGTGCAACGTCAAAACTGATAGCAACAGGCGGGGCGACAGGCGTGGAATTATCAGCCTCGCGCACGGAATTCAGTTTAATTTCCTTGACGAAAGAAACGACAGCGACAGCGGTACCAGCGATACCAAGTCCAAGACCGCCGGCGAGCATTGCGATACCGCCGTGCACCTTGGCATCATGGCCGTCGAATTTCTTCCAATCATATTTATAGTTATCGCTAGCCTTACCATAGTTGGCGCCAAGGAGTCCGGCGCCGGCGCCAGCGAGAGCGAGTCCGGCGATAGCAGCACCGGCTCCAATCCATTTGGTGGTATTTACAATCTTGATCTCATCATTAAGTCTATCGATGCTGCGCTGTTTTTCGCGTTCGAGCAGCATTTCGGAGGTATAGGCGTTGTTGACGAGCTGCTGCTGACGCGTGCCGTATTCACCGGTTCCCATTTCGAGCTGATTCTTGAGGTCTTCGAGCTGCTTTTTGTAGGGCAGTTCATCTTCGGCACGACGCATCCAGATGCGTTCAGCGAGCTGCTGCGGCACAGGATAATCGATGATGAACTCCGAAGCACGTCTGGCGTAGGTGTAGCTTTCTTCGTTGTTACCGAGTTTGCGATAAGCCTCGCTTACGGTGAAATTGACGACAGGCGAACGGTTGCAGATGAGCAGGAGGCGTTTGCCGTAGTTGACCGCATCTTCGTATTTTCCTTCGGAATAGCTTTTGCTGAGGTTAGCGCTCAGTTCGCTCCATTCGGGGGAATTGTTTTCCATGTCGGCGCAGTCAGCAAATGCAGCAGACGCTGTGGTCATGGCAAATGTGACAGATGCGAGAACAGATAAAGCCTTGATGATATGTTTCATGGTGATGTCCCTGATTTAAAGTGTCGTTATATGAATGTCTTAATGACGTGTAGAAAAGAAACCAGACCCGACGGCGAAACCGATCCGGCCGCGCCGCCAAATGACCGAATGATTATTTAACCTTGCGCGTTCCAATTGGGTCGCTGTCTTTAAGCACAACATAACCACTGATGTTTTCCAGGGTATAGGATACGCCGCCGCATGAGAATTTGTCTGAATCATTAAGCTTATTCACACTGAAACTGAGGCTGCACGCGCCCTCCGGACAAGCGTTCGCATCCACATGCAACATATTAATGTAATTATCCCCACCTACATTTTTCACTGTACTTCTGACGGTATTATTGCCATTCACATTCTGCTCGACCACAAAGCCATTACCGCCTATGATACTGAGCATGGGTGAGGTTAAGGTAACTTTTTGAGAAACGATGAGATCATTCGTGTCAAAAGCAGATTTGCCTTTTATCACAATTAAATTCTGTAAGTTAGGATGACTTTCAGTCTTGCCGATAATCCAGAAATTGGCGGGATTAATGAGACTGTTAATGTTGAGGGTGCTCATATTTGCCAAGAATCCGTCAAGCGTCGTGATCGCTTCCCCCTTAGCCGTTTTAACATTCTCGCCCAAAGTTGCTTTCAATAAATCAGAGGATCCGATACAATCAGGCTTCAGAAGCCCTGTACCATCCAAAAGTGAAGTCACCTTCGTGTTCTTAACGATATTAAGCCCCTGAACGCACGCAACCATAATATTATTCGCAGGTGTGGTGAGCAACATATTGTATGTTGCGGCATACATTTGTTCAAGATTGTTTCCATCCGTCACCTTTATATCTTTATCATTGGCCTCCTTGGTGCAATATTTAATTTTATTTGAATTGGCCTTATTTTTACCTTTCACTGCGTCGTAGTAATCTTCATTGCATACAGAAATTGGTTTGAATGCAACTTCTCCCAGCGTGTCATCCGTGAAGAAGACCTTATACATATAATCCTGAACGATCACGTTTTTAAGTTGTTCTGCCCATTCGCGTCCGTAGTTTTTGGGGCTGAGCGTGAGCACGGTGAAGATATCTGAAAACGAAGCAAGACGTTCCAGTTTAGCGACCACACCTTTGTCCACCTCTCCGTCCTTACTTCCACATTGATTCTGGATAGAATATTTATACTCTTTTGCAACCGCAGAAAGCAGGTCTCTGTTCAAAAGATCTTTCTTCATAAAATATTCGTTACCAAGTTCATCATGAATATAGTTATCATCATTGCTGGCGGCATGGTACTTCGCCAAATAGTAAGCGGTTGATTCTGTCAATTCATTGATAATTTCAGTCAACTTCTTCAGCACGTCATCATCTTGAAGTACAAGCTTCTCTTTTGCATCTTCTCCAGTTCCTTCTTTAACTGTTTTTTGATATATCTTATTATTAATCTCCATTGTCTGAGCAGCTTTAGTGTTGTCACCCGTGACACTGAAATAATTCAGATATGCCCCCATAAACAGACCAAATTCATTTGCGCCGCAAATCGTCATCACCTTACTCGATATATCATCGAATGAAACATCCGAAAAATCAAAAACAGAACTCAAAGCATTCGAGCTATCTTCGTTGTATTTATCGGCATCAAAATTTTCTATACCTTCATACAATTTACTAGACATCTTTACATATTCTTTATCTTCATTTAATATTCTTGGTTTCATGCATTCATAGGCACCTTTTCCGATCTCGACCAACGACTTCAGATATGATATAATCAAGAACGTGACAGAAGAAAAATTCGTTCCGGTTTCAATAATTGCACTCGGGATATCGAATTTGAAGTTGTCGGATGTGAAATCCCCCGCAGCGCCATTGGCCGCAACGAATTTTGTATCAAATATCACATCACCCTCGCGCAGATTTTCCCAGGCGTTCGTTGGTGTATGTGAAAAGACCTGAATACACTTTCTATTTTTATAGTTACTCGACAGATTACTTCCTTGCTGGAACTCCAGCTCTCTGCATGGCACTACCGGTCTGCACAGCCCCGACTCACATACCGTGTCTACCTCACAATCGGCGGTGGAATCACAAAAACGCTGGCATCTGCCCGCGACGCACGAGCCCGCTAACTCAGCCCCAACCTTGCATGAATTATCCGATTGACATTCCAGCGGAAGTGCCGGCAAGAATTCTTCACCGCCTTCGTCATAACCGCAGCCGCAGATCACCGCAGCCAGAGAAAGAATCATGAGTTCTTTACGCATATTCCATCGTCCCTTTATTGAGTGAGTGGTTGTTGGTCTGAGTGCCCGCCGTGATACCAATAACGCTCAATGCGATCGCCACACTCAGTTGGCTTAAAACTTTAATGACCGGGAAATTTACTAAACGGGAATTTCCCCACCCCATTATCTGTTTTAGTCATTTTTGCCTGCATGTCAATTTTTTTACTTAATGGTATATCATTAAACTTTTGTGCGACATGTGGGTGATAACAGAATTTCTATTGGCTGTCTGCATTTGGCTTTCAAAAATAAACGCGCCGTATTGCCAGCGGGCAATAGGCGCGTTTGCGAGCCGTATGCGCTGCAGCGCATAGGCGAGCAGAGACGTGGCGAAGCACGTCTCTGGCATGAATATCAAAAGCAGAAATTACAGCGACTGTTTGGTCTCGGTAACCTCGTAGATTTCGGCGACATCGCCGACCTTGATATCGTTGTAGTTCTCGATGGAGAAGCCGCATTCGAAGCCGCTGCGAACCTCTTTGGCGTCGTCTTTGAAGCGTTTGAGGGACGCGATTTTCGAGTCGTAGATGACCTTGCCTTCGCGCACCAGGCGGCATTTGGCGCCGCGCTTGATGATGCCGTCGAGCACGTAACCGCCGGCGATGGTGCCGACTTTGGGAACGTTGAAGGTGTTGCGGACTTCGACGTGGCCGAGAACGTTCTCGCCGATGATGGGATCGAGCAGGCCGCTCATGGCGTTTTTCACGTAATCGATGATTTCGTAAATGATGGAGAACGACTCCATGATGACGCCTTCGCGCTTGGCGATTTCGGCTGCGCGCGGATCGGGGCGGGTGTTGAACCCAACGATGATGGCGCTGGAGGCGACGGCGAGCTGAACATCATTTTCGGTGGCGCCGCCGACGGCCGCGTGAACAATTTGCAGTTCGACATCGTCGGTCGAAAGCGAACCGAGTGATTTGACGAGGGCTTCGAGAGAACCCTGAACGTCGGCTTTAATGATGACGTTGAGCTGCTTGTTGTCTTTGAACTGTGCCCACGGATCGAATTTGCGCGACGAAAGCTCGGCATTGCGTTTGCGTTCCTTGATTTGCGTCGTGAATTCTTTGGCGACTTTTTCGTCTTTGGCAACGAAGAAGGGCTCGCCGGCTTCGGGGACGTCCGAAAGACCAGTGATTTCGACAGGCGTGGAGGGCTCGGCAACGCGAATGTTTTTGCCGCGATCGTTCGTCATGCTCTTGACTTTGCCGTAGCATGCGCCGCTCACGAGCAGATCATTGATGCGCAGTGTACCTTCCTGAACGAGAATGGAAGCGACTGTGCCGCGACGATTGTCTTTGTAGGCTTCGAGAATGAAGCCGCGCGCGGGTTTGTCGGGATTGGCCTTGAGTTCGAGCACTTCCGACTGCAGCTGAATGAGTTCGAGGAGCTCGGCGACGCCGGTGCCGGTTTTGGCCGATACTTCTTTAAAGATCGTGGTGCCGCCCCATTCTTCGGGGATGAGTTCGTATTCGGTGAGCGCCTGGCGCACGCGTTCGGGGTTGGCACCGGGCTTATCGATCTTGTTGATGGCCACGATGATGGGCACACCGGCGGCCTTGGCATGATTGATGGCTTCGACGGTCTGCGGCATCACGCCGTCATCGGCAGCGACGACGAGCACGACGAGATCGGTGACTTTCGCACCGCGGGCGCGCAATGCTGTGAATGCCTCGTGCCCCGGGGTATCGAGAAATACGACTTTTCCGTTCGGGGTATCGATGGTCGACGCACCGATATGCTGTGTGATGCCGCCGGCTTCGGTCGCGGTGACGCGCGTTTTGCGGATGGCATCGAGCAGCGAGGTTTTGCCGTGATCGACGTGACCCATCACGGTAACGATCGGCGCACGCAGTTCGAGATCTTCGGGCTTGTCGGAGGTCGAGCTCGTGAATTCTTCTTCCTTAAAGCTCACATCCTGAATCGTGAAGCCATATTCGTTGGCGACGAGCTCGGCGGTTTCGATATCGATGGTCTGGTTGACAGTGACCATCATGCCGAGTTCTTTCATCAAAAAGCGAATGATTTCGGCGGCTTTTACGCCCATATCGTTGGCGAGCACCGAGATGGCGATATTGTCCGAAACCTTGATCACGCGCTTGTGTTCAGAGGCTTGCGGATGCTGTGCCGGTGCGGGCTGAGCGTTTTTGTTGCGCTTGGCTTTTTTATTCTGCGCAGCCATGTGGCCCTGATTGCGGTTATTCTGCTGACCAGCGGCGTTGCCATAGAACTGGCTGGAATTGACGACCGTGCGGGATCCAGGTTTTTTGGCGGATTTATCGTTGTTGCTGCCGCCGAATTTCTTGTTGTCGCGCACGAGCATCGCGCGGATGAGCGCGGGATCGATGTTGCCGGTAATGTTGGACGGGCGGGCAACTTTCTTGTGGGAATTCTCAGATTCTTCTTCGTCTGTCTCAATGTCGAGATCGTCGACAGACGTCGAGTGTGCGGGCAGAGACTTTTTGCTGCCGCGCGACTGACGCGACCACTTGCCGTTGTCGTCTTCATCGGCGTCATCGGGATCTGCGCTGAATTCTTCGGGAACTTCGTCCGCGAAATTCGTACCGAATGAGAAAGAGACTTCTTTTTCGAATTTCGGTGCGATATCGAAGATTTTTTCGTTTTTCTTCTTTTCTTTTTCGGCCTTTTTAGCGGCTTTTTTCACATCGGCCGACTTTTTGTCTTTTTTGGCGTCCACGGCAGGCTTTTTCTGAGCATCCTGCGCTGCGGCATCCTCAGCGGCTTCGGGTTTGGCCTCAGCAGCGGCTTCGGGAGCGGGAGCAGCCTCGGGTTCGGGCTTTGCGGCTTCGGCAACAGGCGCTTCGGGAGCAGCAGCTTCGGGCGCTGCAGCAGGTTCCGCAGCCACAGGCGAAACTTCGGGTGCGCTCGCGGCCTCGGGCTTGACTTCCTCCTGAACCTTTTCTGCAACAGGCGCCTTCTCAGCTTTGGGCTGTTCCTTGTCTTTGGCTGGACGTCTGGTTTCGGCTGGTGCAGCAGCTGCTGCAGGTTTTTCGGGTGCAGCCACATCTTCATCGCGACGGCGGCGAATGCGTACAGTGCCCTTGCCTGTCGACTGGGATTTGGCATCTATGGCTGTATTTGCCCGGGTCTGGCGTTCAGCTGCTACGCGCTGCTGTACCAGGCGCACCTGTTCTTCTGTCAGACCGGATGATTTCGATTTGACACTGAAACCAAGGCCAAGTGCATTAATCTTTTCTATCAACTGCTGGCTATCCATGTTCAGAGTAGCCGCTAAATCATTCACCTTTGTCGCTTTCGCCATGCTCTGTCCGACGCCTTTCTACGTCAAAAGCTCCCCGGCCCTGCGGGCCAGGGATTCTGCCAATTATTTCACATACCCATGCCACACTGCAATGTGATCACTGCTTGGTTGGCGGCTGGATTTGTCGTAACTTTTCCATTATCTTCAATTCTTCGAGTAAGTCTGACGAATCATACTTACTGATTTCGGGCTCGAACTCTCGCATCAGATTTTCGAGAGCGATTGCGCTGTTCATCCAGATTTCGTAAAGCGGTCCCGGCGTCCAGCCAAGCACCATCTTATCAGATTTGTTGAACAGGTGCCCATAGAATGAGCCCGTGTAACATGCCACGACGCACGGAATTTCTTTGCGTCCTGCATTCGTCCCATATTTCTTGATATTGGATTGGGAGATATCACTCGCCAAAAGATAGCAGGCCAGCGTGTTTCTCCTGGCTGCATCTTCTACTGCATCCGCACCGAGCAGAAGCTGACCGCTTTGACGGCCCGATGTGATGCATTCAAGCGTTCGTTTGCGAAATCCGGGAATCAAGGTGTTCAGCGCGAAATCGACCACATCACTGGCGAGCTCGGTTGGCTCGTGCTTGGTCACGCGCTTGATGGCACCCGAAAAGCCTTTTTCAAGGCAGGCTCTGCGGGCACAAAGATAATAACCGCGCCCCAGCAATTTGTGGCGCAAATCAAAACATAAATGATCAGACAGAAGCGACAGGCGAATCAATTCCTGCTTTTCCGCGGTCTCACGACACACGATGCAACTGCGTTCCGGAGAATTCTGGCTACATTTTTCAACTGAATTTGTCATAACATTCACTCACTGATAAAGGACGGACTGGAGCATCCGTGCTATTGTCTAACTATCGTCTTCTTCTTCGACGATCTCCTCCTCATCATCATCTTCTTCGGGTGGGAAGGGGCGTTCGCCCATGCGCTCGACGGTGCAGTTATAAGCCTGCTGTATCGTCGCATTCGGCAGCTCTTTCAGGCTCTGGTCAAAGATTTCCCGTGCTTCGGCCAGTTCGTCTTCGGTGTAGACTTCCTGATTCACTGCAATGGTCCACAAATCGTCAATCAGTTCGGGCGCAAGATTCTGCCCGATACCGGTTTTGGCATCCAGACGATGCGGATCACTTTCGAGGAACAGGATGTTCAGATTCTTATATCCTGCCTCATAAAACTGTTTTGCCTGATGCTCGTTCAGGCCAAGATAGGTCGCAATATCGGAAATATCCTGGGCTTCCTGAGCCTTGTTGGTGTGGCGGATCTGGGCTTCGGTAAGGATCGCATTCGCAACATCGACGATGTGTTCTGCGTTATCCATGCCGAATCCGGGAATCTGCGCGAGTTCAAGCGGATCAACGCGGGCAATGTGCTCGAGCTTGTTGTATCCCAGCGTAAACAATGTATCGATAAGCGATTCATTCTCAATGCCGTGCGACATCAGTTCGCGCTTGGCATCCTGCATGATTTCGTTCAGTCTCGATTCGCTGATGATATCGAGATTCCATCCGGTAAGCTGTGCAGCAAGACGAACATTCTGGCCGCCCTTGCCGATGGCCAGCGACAGCTGATCGTCGGGAACGATGAGCTCCATCGAGGTCGTCGCTTCATCGATGAGCACCTTGGCCACTTCTGCGGGGCTGATAGCGCTGCATACAAACCGCGCAGCTTCGTCGTGGAACGGCACGATATCGATCTTCTCGCCGCGCAGTTCCTGCACGACATTCTGAACGCGCTGGCCCTTCATGCCCACGCATGCGCCAACGGGATCGACATCGCTCTGGCTAGAATAAACCGCAACTTTCGTGCGCACACCAGGCTGACGGGCAACGCGCAGAATCTGCACAATGCCTTCATCGATTTCGGGAACAACCTGCTCGAACAGCTTAATCACGAGTTCTGGCGCGCTGCGGCTGAGGATAATCTGCGGATCGCGGCTGCTGCGCTGAACGTTCTTCACATAAGCCTCAATGCGGTCACCCGCACGATACGATTCGCGCTGCGTCTGCTCGCGAACCGGCAGAATCGCATCCGTCTTGTCCAAATCGACAATAATCGCGCCCTTCTCAAACCGGCGAACGATACCCGTAATCAGCGTGCCTTTGCGATCTTTATACTGATTATAGACGATATCCTGCTCGGCCTCGCGCATGCGCTGCAAAATAACCTGCTTGGCGGTCTGCGCCGCAATGCGGCCAAAGCTCATGCGAGCGCTCTCCAGATTCAGCAGGCTGCCATACTGCTTGTCCTGCTCCTTGGCGCGATACGCATCCTCGGGACGATAAAAAATCTGCACCAGCAATTCATCGCCAAGCTGCACATTAAATCCGTGATCCAGCGCATCTTCAAGCGTGATATCGCGGTACGGATTCTCGATATCGTCAGAAACCTGCAGAATCTGAAACAGTTCTATCTCGTCCAGTTCTTCGTTGTAATAAGCCTCGATTTCACGCTGCTGGCCAAAAACGCGTTTTGCTGCCGTCGCCAAAGCCACTTCGAGCGTCTCTATCAATACGGCCTGGTCAACGCCTTTCTCGCTGCCTACCTGCTTAATCACTTCGCTCAGTTTCAGATTATCCACAGCTCACTCCTTTACGATTGCACAGAGGGTCTCTGTATCTGTGCATTATGCCTGTTATTAGCGATTGTTTGCCACAATATTCAACACTTTGCGTTAAAATTTTCGTTTTGTACCCGTTTGGGATTCCCACAAATAGACCGTGCGCGCCGATTTTATCATCGCCGCATCGACCTGTTTCGTCTCGGAATCCGCATGAATACTGATGATGCCGTTATCTTCGTCGACGCTTTCGAGCACGCCTTCCACGACTTCGGCATTCTCCCCCCGCGTCACCACTCGCACGCGCTCGCCGACCGCATACACGAAATGACGCAGCGTCGTCAGGTCGCGTTCAATGCCCGGACTCTCAAGCGTGAGCCTGTAAGGCTCGGCAATCGGGTCTTCCAGATCGAGCAGCGCGCTCAAATCGTCACTGGCCTTGGCCAGCTCATCGACCGTCACGCCGTCCGTCGCCGACTTTTTCTGCGCGCGGTCCACAACCACCCGCAGCGTCAGCTGCCTGCCCTCACGACGCAGCTCGGCGTCATACAACACCAGCCCAAGCGCCTGTATCGCCGGCTCTATCAACTGTTTGATCCCATCTATGTTCAGCATTTCGCGATCCCTTCGCCTCGGTCATCCGCCTGCCCTGCCGCAGCGACGAATGTCTCACTTTGCCCGTTCCAAAAGGAATCGCTGCGCAGACGCCGAACGCCGATGCATTCGAGGGTTGCCGCACGAACAGCAACACGTCCACTCCCGCAGAAATCCTGCGGATTCGCACATTCAAAATGCACGAAAAAACCCGGAAGAGCCGAAGCCCTCCCGGGATTCTATGCGAAAGAAGGGACTCGAACCCTTACACCCAATCCGGGAACAAGAACCTGAATCTTGCGCGTCTACCAATTTCGCCACTTTCGCAAACCCAACATCCATCGGATGTCGTGCGCCCATATACAGAATTACGAACGCATGTGCAAGTTTTTTTTTCAAAAAAAATGTGGGCGCGCGGCTATTGCCCCTGCGGGTCAATACGCCTGCGCCGCGCCGCTATTGCCCCTGCGGGGCAATACGCTGCGCCATCAGAATGGCTCTTCCTTGGCCGTATTCACGATCTCATCCAGAAAACTCTCGCGCATGTTGTTGTTGCGCTCCTGAATCTCACGAAATGACAAAATCAGATCGACCGACGGAATATCCGCTTCAATCGTCAGCTTCTCTTCGTCCAAATCAAATGTGACCGTCTTCGCCTGTTTGTCCTGCGCATGCGATATCGCCGGAACCAGCAATATCAACGCAAATATGCATGTCGTCAGTCGTTTCATCATGCCTCCTTCCCGTGGATTTCAACCACGGCTCCGGTGGTTGCGCCCGTGGGCGCGCCGATTTGAATTATCAATCCACCTTATATGAATCGCCGCTGCTGTCCGATTCGCTGCCCGATGAATTAAACAGCGCTTCGGCATCGATCATCGCCTGCAATGTCTCGATCGCATCGTCGGTCGTCTGGATATACCCCTTGGCCAGCGCGATATCATCGCTGTCTGTCCAGTGATTCTGCGCATTCACAAACTGCTCGCGCGCAAGCTTCAATCGTTCCATATCGCTCATGCCGGGCAGCTTGATCAGCTCTGTGTTCAGGTAAAGCGTTCCGAGCGAGAAATCGACCAGACCATTCGACGGCTCGAGCTCCTTGGCCTTGTTAAGCAATTGCTGTGCCTCGGGACCGCGATCGAGCGTCTTCAGCGTATTGGCAAGATTGATGTAGCCACCCACATTGCGCGGATTCAAGTCGATCATCCGCCTGAAATAAGCCTCGGCCTTACTGTAATTGCTCGCTTCGTAATAAATCACGCCGCGCATCCAAAGCGCTTCGTAATGATCGGGATTGAGCTCAAGCACGTGATCGAGCTGCGAAGCAATTCCCGGAACGAGCGACACATCATCGGCGCTCAGCGCATCGTGTATGCGGATTTTCAAAAACAGCGCTTCGGGATCTTCGGGATCGATTTCAAGCGACTCGCCAATGATGAACTCCGCCAGTCGATAACGGCCGCGCTCAAATTCAGCATAGGCAATATAATAGCGCAAACGCGCATTCGCCTCGTCTTTTTTCAGCAGCGCTCGCGCCATCGCAATCGTCTCATCATACTGACGATCCGCAATCATCGCCTCGAGTTTCGCGTAGTTATACGAAAATACATCGGGATTCTGAACGAGGAAATGATTCGCGGTCGACAGCGCACGATCGGGCTCGCTGTTGCGAATATCGATGCGAACGAGCTCCAAAAGCGCCTGCGTGTATTTGGGCTCCGCCTTTAGCGCATCTCCAAGTGCCTTGCGTGCGCTCGACAAATTGTTCTGACGTTCATACAATAGCGCCAAATCGTAATAGGCAATAAAGGCTTTGGGCTCACGGCCGGTAATCACATTCAGCTGCGTGATCGCGCCATTGAGATCGCCGTTGTCGGCTTTTTTCAATGCGGCCTCGATATCGGGACCGACCTTGTTAATCGCCGCCATCGACTCATCGCTGTAAATCGTGCGGGCCACGACATTACCAAGCTTCAGACCAGTTGCTTCGTCTGTATAAGTCGCCGTCGCCAGGTGATCTGCCGGAGTCGCAACCGTCTTGCCACCGCCGGCGGTGGATGATTTCGACGATTTCGCATCTGCAGCAGTTTTCGATTGATTGTCTTTATTTTTATCGGAGCATGCGCACAAAGCACACCCCAGCAAAACGATCAAAATCCCCCGATAAAATCTGTTTAGCGTGATCATGGCAAAGATCCTTCAGATTTCTTGAGCGCTTCGTCGAGAGCAGCCTTGGCCCTGGCTTCGGCCTCGGCTTTTGCCTGCTCGCGCTTTGTAAATTCGGACGGCGTGACAATCGCATTCGATCCATAGTTGTTTATCATCGGCGCCAGCTTTTCCTGATTGCTCGCGGTGCGGTCGAGCTGCTTGAGACCATCCAGACTCTTCTTGGTCCACTCAATGCTGATGCCCGCCATCTTGGAGGCATCGATCGCATTCTGGTACATCTTGATGGCTTCATCCCGCGTCCCCGTGCCCATATCACTCATCGACGCCAAAAATGCCAGATGGTTATCGCTGCCCTTCTTGATATCGCTCGGACACGGCACATGCTCGAACAAATCGACGAGCTCATGCATCATGCGGGCAATGGCATATCGGGCTGCAATACCCCAAATCGGGCTGTTGTAAACCATGACCTGCGAAAACTCGTTGTAGATACGCTTCATATCGTTCATGTGCGCCTTGAGTTTCGTGATCATTTCCTTCATCTTGCCCTTTATCTTGGTGCTCGATTTGGCCCATGCCTGATACTCGTAATCGGCAAGATAAAATGCGGCTTTTGCAGCATTATCGCGGCCAATGGCCCCTGCAGCCGTCGGCGAACTCTGGAACATTGCACGTGCCGTTTCGTAAGACTGTTTGGCATCGTTTGTCTTGTTCCGCGTGCGATAGGCATCGCCCTCGACCACATAAGATGCAATCACATAAGGCCGCATCGCCGGATCCGACGCATACTTCCGCCGGAATTCCCTAAAGATGCGCTGTGCCTCGCTGAACTGCCCGAGTTCGGCATACGAACGGCCAGCCTCATACAAAAACTGCGGTGCATCCGACTGCCCCGGATAATCGGTGTGATAGCGCTCCAGCAACTGCGCCGCGCCTTTGTTATCCTCGACGAGCAGCTTGATTCTGGCCGCATTGCGCAATGCATTCACGCGATATTTGAACTTCTGGTACAGCGGCTTTTTATTGTTGTAGAGCGACAAAAACGTATCGACGGCCGTATCGAAATCAAAAAACATCTCCGCATTGACGCCGATTCGGTACATGGCGCTCACAGCTTCTTCGGTTTCACCATATTCATTGATAACCCGGCGGTACAGCTGCATGGCGCTGTCGTAATGCTTCATCTGTTCGTATGCGTATGCAGCATTGTACATCGCGCGATCGTTGTGTTCAAACGTCGGATTCTCCTCGATGATGCGCAAAAATTCGCTCGCCGCTTCGAGATACTGTTTGTTGTCGAACAGCGCAAACGCCTTTTTGAACAACGCATTGTACTTCTTGTCTTTAAAGCGCGTATTGACGATATCGTCACCACCGGCGCTTCCAAGCTGCATCCCCGCATACATATCCGACAGTTCGGCGACCTTGTCGAGATCACCGCGCATTTCGTATTCAGCAATGATGATTTCTGCCGCACTTGCCGCATGCTGCGATTCCGGCGACTTTTCGATAATCTGGCCAAAGCGCTTCTCGGCTTCTTCGAAATTGCCATAATTATAGTAAATCATCGCATTGTCATACCGGTACTGCGGCGCAAGTGCAGTGGGATCTTCCGCAGTTTTGCCCGATTTGATCTCGATTTCGCTGAAAAGCTCGCGGGCATCGATCAAATCCTGAACATCCTGCGGCATATCGCGCTTCTTGGTCCCCCCCTTGCGCGCCTCGATTTCGGCATCGATTTCTTCCCTCGGAAATGCGGTAATCGCCGACGAAAGCAAAATACTCGTCGGAGCCATCTTCAGTGGCAAGGTCTTGTCGTTCACCTTGTCGGCAAGCTTTTGCAGCGGCAGCGCATACAGATAATCGCCGTCTTTTTCGGCCTTCTCGTTGATGAGATATTCGTATGCATCGGCAATATACCGCGCAGTATCCGCCTGATACCGGGTATTCTCGACATCCTTGATCGCCGAAAAAGCCTGGATGGATTTCTCATACTGGTCGGAATAGAAATAGGCCTGTCCCAGCAAATATCGGTAGTTGTAGATTTCCTCGTCGTTCGGGAACTTCTTGACAAAGGTCGCCGTAATATCGGCGAGTTCGCGGTTGGCTTCCGATACTTTGCGCTGGGCTTCTTTCAGCTTGCGCTGGGCAAGCGACCGTTCGCCAGGCAGCAAATCGTTTTGCTCGATGTATTCCTCCATCTGACGCGCATTGTCCTCGGCGCGCGTCACCCTGTCCTGATAGGCGAGAATCGAGTTTTTCAAAGCCTGCTGCGATGCAAGATTGGCGTTCGCAATGGCCTCGAGATTTCCCTCACGCTCCTGACATCTGTACCACTCAGATTCCTCGCCAATGCGCTCTTCGATCTTGGCCTGTTCTTCTGCGGCCTTATCGAATTTCCCCGAAAAATTCAGGGCGGCGACATAGATTCGGATCACCTCGGGCATATCTTCGGCACACGATCCGCGGCGAATATACTCACCATAAGCATCGGCCGCATATTCATACCGCGTCTGATCCATCATGGTATCGGCAAATTTGCGCAGCACCTCCATTTCGAAAGGCTGGCCGCTGTTCAGATATTTGTTGAACCGCTTCATACCATAATCGGGATCGACGGCGACATTATCGCTCAAATCCCAGTCTTCTTCGGCGAGCGCAGCCGCCATAAAGTCGATGGCCTCACTGCGCAGCGCGCTGCCGTTGGCCAGATTATCGGCATAGCCCACCAGCGCGATAAAATCTTTCAGCATGCCGTCGTAATCTTCGATGTAATACTCAGTCCATGCCTTTCGGTACAGCGCACGATCATAAACCGATGTATCCGGTCCGACATCTACAGCCTGCGTGTAGTATTTCAGGGCCTCCTGCCACATGATCTCGCCGCCCAGGCCGAGAATTGCATCCTGCGACTGCGCGAAAGAGTACTCACCGAGTCGCGTCAGCACCTCGGCCCGGCGCTTGCTCTCGGGATAGGCCGCAAGCAGTTCCATAAACGTATTGCGCGATTCTTCCTGCTGCCCCATCTGCCCCTGACAATACCCCTTCAGATAGAGCGCGCCGTCCATCTGGTTGTAGTTGGGGAAATTCTGCTGCAGCTTCGCGATATAGCTCAGTGTCTGCGAAAAATCGGGATACTCCATCGAGTTGGTCTCGTCACTCAGATATTGCTCATCTGCACGCTCATAATGCAGCCGGGCCAAACGATAGAGGATATCGGCCGATTTCTCATGTTTGTCGCCATATCGTTTCAGAAAGATCTCCATGCGCTCGATCACGCTGTCGCGCATTTCGGCTTCTTCCTTGCGCAAGGTCGCTATTTTTTCTGCATAGGCGTTATCCACGCTCGACATCCGGTTTTGATACTCAGACATCAGCGATCTGCGCAGATCGAAACGATAACTGTTGATTTCCTTCTTGTAGCGCTCTGCAGCCTGCTTGTAGCTTTCGTATGCATCCATCTTTTCGCTGGATACGGTCTGCATCTTTTCTACAACAGGTGATGTTTCGGCCGCAGCTGCACCAGTTTCCGAAGATGCGCTGCTGCTGGCAGCTGCGCTGTCGCCGGCTGGTGCCGCATCGCTGACAGCCGCGCTGTCGCCGGCTGGTGCCGCATCGCTGGCTGCAGCAGGTGCTTCCGCCGCCCCGGATTGCTCCGAAACTGCGGCATCCTGAGCCACAGCATCGGCCATCGGGAAGCATGCGGCCATACAGGCCAGCAATATCTGAGCAAAATGTCGCCTTTTATTGTCACACACGGCAAATGCCTCATCATTATCAGCCATGGGCCTTATTCACTTTGCCCGGATTCTTTAAGAAACTGCCTGAAATCCTGCTCAAGCACTTCGCGCTCTTTCTTGCGCTCCTCCATCGCCGCAGATAATTCCTTGCTGCGCGCATCCTTTTGCAGCCATGCGATATCGACGATTCCCAAATCGGCATAGAGCACCATTTCTTTAATCTGATCATAAACCGACTGCCAATAGCGCGCCGAAACCTCGCCTGCCGTATCACCGACGCTCGATTTGGCTGCGACATACCGCGTCTTTTCGGCGTTGAGCAATTCGATCTCATTATTCAGCCTGCGTTTGAAATCATTCGCACGAAGCTGCATACTCGTATTAATCTCGCCATTCAGACTATCCAGCCGGCCCAGCAGCGTACGCTCGCGGTTTATCATTTCGCGGTAATCGCCATCAATACTGCCCGATTGAAGCGCCGATGCCCATTGGCCTTCAAGCGCACGCTGCAATTCATCCAGGCTTTGCAGCGCATGTTTGAATTTCTCAGAATTCTCGCCACCGCTCACGCGAACCTCGGCGAGTTTGGATTCAATGCGCGCCTGGTTATCCTGAAGCCTGTGCAGATTCGATTCGAGATCTTCGAGCTGTGCATGATACTGCTGGCGCTCTTCGGGCGTCAGCGATGATGTCTGCGGGCCGTTCAGCCAGTTGCGAAGAATTCTCGTTTTCTGCGACAGATTCTCGGTCTGCAGCTTGAGACGATGCAGCCGCGCGACACGCTCTTCCTGCGCCGTTTGCAAAATCGTAATCATCACATCGCGTTCCTGTTTCGAGCGCGGCAGGTTCGCCACATCCTCGAGCAAAAACGAGATATTGTCCGGCATCTTCTGGTATCGGCTCGTAAACTCATACCCCAGCAGCAATGCATTGATGCGGATTTCACGTGAAAGCTGCGTATATGCACTGAATTCGGGCATATTCTGAATGTTGGTTTCGTCCGCCAGAATCGCATTGATTTCGGCAATAATCCTGTCCGATTCGACGGTATTCTCGTCGCTCACGGTCAGGCCATCGAGCATGTTTTCGATGCGGTTGACATCGTTGCCTACATCGACCATGCCTTTGGCGCGTTCGGGAACGATATGTGCCTCGCGATAATTCTCGGCTTCGATCTGCTGCTTCATCTGCTGCTTGCGGGCTTCGAGATTATCGGCATCGTTTTCCATCTGCTGCATGATCGGCTCGAATTCGTTGACGATCGTCTGGTACGAAGCCGTTGCTTCATCGTATTTGCCGATCTCGCGCATGATATCGGCCAGAAGCCTGCGGGTTTCGAGCGCATGACGATCCTGCGGATACGACAGCAGCAGCAATTCAAAGCTTTGCTGGGCTGCGATATAGTCTTCCTGGCGGATTCGGGTCCAGCCTAACTCATAGAGCACAGCCGGGAAATTCACGCTGGTCTCTGGAATTTTCTGATACTGTTCGAGCGCATCGGTCCACTTTTCCTGCTCGAAATAGATGCGGGCAAGCGCGAGTTCGGCCAGTTCGCGCACCAAATCGCTGCTTCTGAATATCGATTTGCTCGCAGTCACTTTCTTAAACTGCACGACCGCGGCCTCGAGGTTCTTTTCTTTCACCTCGATAACGCCGATCAGATAAGCCGCCTTCACGCTCCATTCATCGTCACCATTCAGCGCTTTCAGGCTCATTCTTGCAGTTTCGAGTTCGTCCTGCAAAAACATGGCGCGCCCCATAATATAGAGGTATGCAGGTGAGCGTGAGAATTCGCTGGCATTGGCAAGCGCTGCATTCACCTCGGGCCAGTCTCCGGTTTTCTGTGCGACCTGCAAAAGCAGCATCACGCTGTCGGTGCGCTCGGTGCCCGATCCATTTTTGAGCAAATCGATGAGGTGTTTCTGGCTAAGCCTGTAGTAACCGCTTTCGTACAAAGACCGCGCCAGCTGAAGCTGCGCCGTCTGATATGCAGGTTTGCCGCGCCATTCATCGTGCGAGACGATATCCATAAAAATATACGAGGCACGCTGGTGATCGCCTGCGCTTTGCAGCACAATGCCTTCCGACAGCCGCGAATCGGCGGTCTGATACTGCTGCGCCTGTGCGCGCTGCGAAAATTCGCGCTGTGCATTGCTCAGCTGGTCTTCGAGCTTGCCAAACCTGCTGTTATACTCGGACGGAATCGCCCATGCGGCTGAAGGCATGGCGAGCAACAGAGCCAGCAGGGCCCCTTTGATGCGTTTATACAACATTACTTGCCCTTACCCTGTTCGGCTGCTTCCATTTCACTTGTAATGGCCGATGCCAAATCGTACTGCTTGAAATCGTACGATACACTTGGACGTTCTTCGTATGCGGTAAAGAAATTGCCGGATTCGCTGGCCGTGACAATCAATTCGGCCGCTTTCCCTTCGTCGACGACAAAATCGTATCCCGATTCGACCTTGAACGTATAGTCGGTCATATATCTGAACACGCCCCAGGGTTTGCCCTTATAGACATAGAGCACCGTGAGCTGATGCGCTCCCGGTACGAGCAGGCTGTCATAAAGAATCTCATCGTCAATTTTGTTCAGCGAACCATCGGTCTCGTGCTTCGCATAGATCTGTTCGTGATCGATGGCGTAATAAATCTGCACCATTTCATACTGTCCGCCCATCTCATTTTTGTGGCGAATCTGAAGCCGTGAACCGTTCATCGAACGCTGCAGCACTTCTTCGCGCAAAAGCAGCAGACGACTCTTGGTCGTAAACGTATCTTCCTTCAGCGTGTCGACGCTCGTGCTCACCTCGCGCAATTGCTTGTCGAGCATGGCATCGGTCAGCACGGCAGGCGCTTTCGCTGCATCCTGCCCGATGTCTGCTGCCGGCGTATCAGGTTTGTCTGCGTCTGCATTCGCATTGACTGCCGGAACCTCTGCCGGGGCAGCTGCCCCCGAAACATCCGCTGGTTCCTGGGCTAAAGATACACTGCCAAAGAATCCAACGGCAGCCATTGCCGATATGATATATGCCGATTTACGCATGCGTTTCCCCGAATCACAATCAAGGCCACATAAAGGCCGGAATCATTTGTACGATTAAACAAATGCTGCGGTGTTCATCCATCCGTCGCCCTGCGAATCAACAGCATCCGAACCCACGGCCCCAAATGCCGGAAAGATAAACCGCGTCTTAGATTGAATCAATCAAAGACCACTGATGCATAGGCCAGACAAGACCCCACAGCGGCCCTAATCATAACAACCAATGCAAGAGTTTAGCCAATTTTACAGATTTCGCAACATCTGCGCCCAACGAACGAAAAATTCCATGCATGTACGCCCGCAGGGGCGTCACCGATGGGGGGCCGCAGGCCCCCCGAAAAATGTGCGGGCGTATTGGCATGGCCAATAGCCCGCACCGCAGGGCGTATCGCGGCGCAGCCGCGATAGCCGCGCCCCATGCACACAAATCTACTTATCGTTATCGGGCGTCTCGGGCGTATGCTTGGCCGGGCGAACGCATGTAAAGCGGTCGTGGCGCTGCATCTCGTCGCGTTTGTGCGTGAGAATCGCCTCGTCGTTGAGGCAGTGTTTGCACAGCAATTCCTGGCCCGGCTTGGGCTTGAAGGGCACGAAATCCTGGGCCGCACAGCGAGCACATGTGAACGGATATTCACGTGCCGCAACGCGATTTCGCTTCGCCCACTCCTCGCCAAACGTGTTCTCTGCACACTGACGGCACAGAATCGGACCATGCGTTTTGGGCAAAAACGGCAGCACATCCGTCGCGCCGCATTTGTCGCAGCGTATTTCGATGCGCACCTTCGTCTGGTTAATCACCGAAGGATGATTCTTGGCGTAGTATTCAAGTGAACGCTGTTTTTCGGCGCGCTCCGCCATGTGACACTCGCGGCACAGAACGCGGCTGCCGGGATCGGGCAAAAAAGGCACCTTGTTTTCCTTGCCGCAAACCGCACAGATTATCGTGTGAAGCACTTTGCCGCCCACTCGCTCGACATTGGGATTGGCCATGCATTCATGGCAAAGCACTGTGCTCCCTTCGTAAGGTTTGAACGGCACCACATCGTGTTTTCCGCAGTGCGAACACGTGATTTCGTAGGAGGCTGGCTCCCTGTGCGAATGTTCAGCATTCTGATTTTCCCGCGAGGCGCGCAAACACTTTTTGCACAGCAACGGCCGTCCCGGATCGGGTTTAAACGGCACGCGGAATGCCTCGCCGCATTCGCTGCATACGCCGTCGTACCAGTCAGACTCATCTTTCGCATGTGAATACTGATTCTGATGCGGTTTTTCATGTTTTTCGCGTCTCTGAAACGTGCGCCGTTCCGCCATATTCTCTCTCCTACTCTGCTCTTATGGGTATTGTGCGGGCTCAAACCTGGAACCCGAATGAACATTATTAAGACAACGCGCTGCGGATAGCAAGCCAGTCGTTGGGTAAAACAGCTCTAAGCTCAAAAAAAAAGGCCACTCTTTCGAGTGACCATGAAGTGGAGCTGATCGGGATCGAACCGACGACCTCTAGAGTGCGATTCTAGCGCTCTCCCAGCTGAGCTACAGCCCCATTTGGCGAACCACCAAACGGCGCGCCTTTTACCTGTCTTCGAAACAAAAGGCAAGCAAAAAGCGACATTATTCGGCGAGCCAACCCTCCGACGTATTGGAAATGAGGAAGGGGGATTCGGCGTTTTCACCGCTTTGGACGTTGAAATCAGCGTCCGATTCTTCGGCCTCGCCCGTGCCCATAAAGAGCATGCTCAGGCTCAGACCGGCGATGGCGATAAAGATGATGGCGAGGTACGCAAAGCGGAAAGGCGGACGACGCAATTCTTCGTCGTTGTTTTCAGCTTCGGGCATGTCGTTGTGATAGGTTGCCGGTGCAAAATCGACCGGTATGACGGCAGATCGGGAATCGGCTGTTGAGTGTTGTCGCTGCCAGACTTCGTAAGCCTCGATGATTTCATCGACAGGAATGGACAACTGCCGAGCATAATTGCGCAGGAATCCTCGCACGAATACTTCGGCGGGCAAATCCTCGAAATTATTGTTCTCGATTGCCTCAAGCGAAGATTCGGGGATGCGCGTCACCTTCGACAGCTCCAAGAGCGTCAGGCCGCGTGCCTCGCGTTCGCGTTTGAGTATCAATCCTGGTGTTTCCATTAAACTTCTCCTTATTTTTTGCGCCTGCACGCAAAAGCATCCCCGTTATAAGCAAACGATCCGCTCAAGTCAACCCCAAAAAGCCCCCGCAGTGACACCGCTGTCATACCCGCGGGAATCGTCGGTTTTGGCATGAGTGCGGCGCGCTATCTGCGATACGCGCGCCCGGCGTGCCTATGCTGCGCATACGGCCCGCCTACATCAAATGCCGCGTCAGTGCGGCCATCGCCTGCGGCGACGGGAAAAGCATCGTAAACACCTGAGTCTGTGCCATCAAGCGCATCCATGCAGTGAAATGCGCATCCGCGCGATCGGCATCCTGGGCCGCAGCAAGCGCGCCAAGCGCATAGGCAAATGCGCCAAGCGAAACCGCCGGAAACCGCGTCGTCTCCCGCAAGAATACCGCCTCATAAATCGCATAGCGCACATAACGCCCAAACGGCGATTCCGGCGCCAGACTCTCAAAATGCACCAGCGGACGCCGCAAACAGGCCAGAAGCTCTGACGCATGCGCCGCATGCTTCGTATCCCCCAGCTTCTTCACATCCTCGCTCAGCATCTCCGACAGACCCGCAAACGCCCGCTGCACGTCCTGCAAAAACGGTTTCGGAAACTGTTTAATTCCCGAAGGCGCGCCCGAAATCAGCGATGCCAGTATCGCCGCATACGGCATCGGCTGCTCAAGCCAAGACAAAATCTGGGCTTCCTGCAAACGCGCCTGCAGCAGCTCGTCCTCGTCGGGCGTCCGCAATACCGCTCTAAAACTCGCATTCTCAACCAAATCGGCAAATGCTTCGGCATGCGCATCCCGATAAGCTTCCAGTTCACCGGGTTCCGCGTGCGTTAGACGACATGTGCGCATGTTCGCATAACAATAGGGCTTGATACCAATGCGAATCTCCGATTCGGTCGCAATCGCAATCGCAGGAAATCTGCGGCATGCAGCCGGCTTCTTGTCAGCACCAAATTTGCCATGAATACGGCACAGATTGTCATCCCCCAAAAACGCACACCGCTTGCCCGGAAAATGGACAAAATACATGCACGTGCCATCCGGTTTTAATCCCTTCATTATCGGGTTCAAATCGGCCGGCATTTCGCCGCTTTCCGAAAGCCTGCGGTGCGATTCGACCGCATTCTCATGCTCGGTTTCGGTAAGCGGACCGACGAGCTGCGCCATACACGAACAACCGCAAAGCTCACATGTATGATCGATGGGATATGGCATATTCAGCCTTGGCGCACTCAGGTGATGCGTCACACATCCCTTTTGCGACAAAACGCCAAGCACCGACTGCAGTTCGCTTTTCGATACCGGACGCCCGCTCATCACCACCAGACTGCTCTGAATCTCATCGGCCGTACTGTCGGGCATGCGAAGCAAAATATCAACCACGCGAACCTGAGCGATATCCAGCGCCACATCCGCGCCGTCGCACCGAACTTTCTGCAAGCCCCCCGCATCTGTTTCGAGCGTGATTCCCTGCGCACATCGATAATATTCAATATTTGCAACCGGCATGGTGATTCCTATTTCTTTTCCAGATGTCCAAGCATTTCCCTGTGCGTTTCGTCAACCGAACGCGCAGCGTCTATTAATATAATGTTGTCCTGTTCGGCCACGAATTCGTATGCCCGATAGCGCATCTGCCGCGTGTGATCATCGTCCGGAAACGGTTCCTGCTTGATTTCCGCACGTTTCATCATTTCATCGGCCGGAATCCACAGCAAAAAAGCGCGATCGGGTTTGGGCAATGCTTTGGCGAGCATCTGCATGGTCGAATCCGTCCAGGTGTACTGGGGATATTTGAGCATCAAATCGAGTTTGGCATCCTCAATATAGCGATCACATATCACGACATCATATTTGCGGCACAGCCAGCGCAGCTTGAGTCCCCATTGCACCGCCGTATCGATAATGGCCGTCGACAGCCACAAAGGCGCAGGCACCGTATGTTTTTTCGGTGCTTCTGCCGATTTTGCATCATCGGCAGCCCCCGCAATGCTTTCGTTTTTTTCGCGGCCGCGCCATTTGTCAAACCCGCGTTTGATGTAACAGGTCGAATCGAGCAGCGGCCGAATCACCTTCTTGAGATCCTGCATTTCGTTCGAATATCCCGGCCTGTACCAGAATACCGTGCACGATTTCCCGATCGAAATGAAATACTGCCTGAGCAATTCGATTTGCGTCGATTTGCCGGCGCAATCCACGCCAGACACCGTAATCAGCATAATAATCCCCGTAATAACAACAATCCGACACGCCCCAACGGGGCGTCACATTTGTATGCGTAACCGGGTGTGCCGCAGGCACGCCCGGACAGACCAGCTATCCCACAAATCCCAACAATCAGACACGCCCCAGCAGGGCGTCACATCTGTATGCGTAACCGGGTGTGCCGCAGGCACGCCCGGACAGACCAGCTATCCCACAAATCCCAACAATCAGACACGCCCCAGCGGGGCGTCACATCTGTATGCGTAACCGGGTGTGCCGCAGGCACGCCCGGACAGACCAGCTATCCCACAAATCCCAAC
>JAEEGL010972025.1_pt1 | contig 26258 bp, 23 predicted proteins | sample 9134231 | NCBI WGS metagenome assembly JAEEGL01 (sample SAMN16246548, study PRJNA631951) | gut metagenome | biome: gut microbiome; feature: rumen; material: fiber-attached | host: Bos | place: Iran: Karaj | collected 2018-10
CTCTGCCCAGCGAAGTGAAGAACACCAGCTGGTCGTGCGTGGAGCAGCTTACCAGGTGACGTACGAAGTCGTTCTCCCTTGTGGACAGACCCGTTACGCCCTTGCCGCCGCGCTTCTGCGTGCGGTAGGTGTCCGCGGTGACCCTCTTGATATAGCCCAGGTGGGTGACGGTAACTACTATGTCCTCCTGCTGGATGAGCTCGGACTCGTCTATCTCTTCCTCGTCCGCTATTATCTCGGTGCGGCGCTTGTCGCCCCACTTGTTCTTTATCTCGGTGAGCTCGTCCTTTACCACGCCCATCAGCAGGTGCTCGTCCGCAAGCAGGCTCTTGTAGTAGGCGATCTTCTTCTTAAGATCCCTGTACTCCGCCTCTATCTTCTCGCGCTCCAGACCCTGCAGCCTCCTAAGCTGCATGTCCAGTATGGCCTGCGCCTGTCTTTCGGAGAGGCCGAACTTGCGCATCAGCTGTTCCTTGGCGTCATCGTAGGCCTCGCGTATGGTCTTTATGATGGCGTCTATGTTGTCCAGCGCTATGATATAGCCTTCCAGTATGTGGGCCCTGGCCTCCGCCTTGGCAAGATCGAACTTTGTCCTGCGGGTAAGGACCTCCTTCTGGTGCTTGATGTACTCCTCAAGTATCTCCTTGATGTTCAGGAGCCTGGGCCTTCCGTCCACCAGGGCTATCATTATAACGCTGAAATTGCTCTCAAGCTCCGTGTGCTTGTAGAGGCGGTTGAGCATCACCTGGGGATTGACGTCCTTCTTGAGGTCTATGACTATGCGGACCTCGCCCTTGGAGGACTCATCGCGGATGTCCCTTATGCCTTCCAGCTTCTTGTCCCTTACCAGCTCGGCTATCTTGCTGATCATGGACGCTTTGTTCACTCCGTAAGGCACTTCGGTAACTATAATTGACATCAGACCCCTCGAGCCCTCCTCTATGGTGGCTCTGGAGCGTACTCTCACCTTTCCCTGGCCCGTCCTGTAGGCTTCCTTGATGGCAGTCTTGCCTACGATTATGGCTCCCGTGGGGAAGTCCGGACCCTTAATGGTCTTTATTATCTTCTCTATGTCAAGGTCCGGGTCGTCTATGAGCTGGCAGGTGGCGTCAATTACCTCACCCAGATTGTGGGGCGGTATGGACGTTGCCATTCCTACGGCTATACCATTGGAGCCGTTAACCAGAAGGTTCGGGAACCTGGAGGGGAGCACCACAGGCTCCTTCTCCTCGCCGTCGTAGTTGGGGACAAAGTCCACGGTGTCCTTGTCTATGTCCCTTAGCATCTCCAGAGCAAAGGGAGCCATGCGGGCCTCGGTGTAACGGGAAGCGGCTGCGCCGTCTCCGTCCATGGAACCGAAGTTTCCGTGGCCGTCCACCAGGGGGTTCCTCATGTTCCAGGGCTGGGCGAGCCTTACCATGGCGTCGTAGATGGAAGCGTCGCCGTGCGGGTGGTACTTACCCATTACCTCGCCCACTATCCTTGCGGACTTCTTGTGGGGCTTGTCCGGGGTTATGCCAAGGGCGTCCAGTCCGTAGAGTATCCTTCTGTGTACGGGCTTAAGGCCGTCCCTTACGTCAGGAAGCGCACGGGCAACTATTACCGACATCGAATAATCGATGTAGGATTTCTTCATCTCGTCGTATATCTCGTGCTGAACGAGCTTTGTATCGTGTATAAGATCTGACATCTGTCTTCCTCCTTACAGGTCCAGCACCGCGTACTGCGCGTTCTCTTCTATGAACTTGCGCCTGGGAGGAACGCTGTCTCCCATCAGCGTAGTGAATATCTGGTCCGCTCTGGCAACGTCGTCTATGGTTATCTGCACCAGAGTCCTGTGCCTGGGATCCATAGTGGTCTCCCAGAGCTGGGTGGCATCCATCTCTCCGAGACCCTTGTAGCGCTGGATCTCCGGCTTGGTCTTGCCCTGCTTTGCAAGGTCCGCAAGCAGCCTGTCCTGCTCCTTGTCCGTATAGGTGTACCACATGTCCTTGCCCACCTTTACTCGGAAGAGCGGCGGCTGGGCAGCGTACACGTAGCCTCCCTCTATGAGCTGGGGCATGTGGCGGAAGAACAGCGTAAGCATCAGCGTCCTTATGTGGGCGCCGTCAACGTCCGCATCGCTCATGATTATTATCTTGTGGTATCTGAGCTTGTTTATATCGAACTTTTCGCCTATTCCGCAGCCGAAGGCGGTTATCATGTCCTTTATGGTGTCGGAGGCCAGCATCTTGTGCTGCGAGGCCTTCTCGACGTTGAGGATCTTGCCCCTGAGCGGCAGTATCGCCTGGGTCTTGCGGTCTCTTCCTTCCTTGGCGGAGCCGCCCGCGGAGTCTCCCTCTACTATGAAGATCTCGCACAGCGACGGATCCTTTTCGGAGCAGTCCGCGAGCTTTCCGGGAAGGCTTGCGCTCTCAAGCGCGCCCTTTCTTACGGTATCACGGGCTTTCCTTGCGGCCTCTCTTGCGCGGAAGGCGCGCAGAGCCTTTTCTACTATGGGCTTGGCCTGGTTCGGGTTCTCCTCCAGGAAGGCCATGAGGTCCTCCTTAGTGGCAGCGTCCACGACGCCCCTCATGTCCGCGTTGCCCAGCTTGGTCTTGGTCTGGCCCTCAAACTGAGGCTCGGTGAGCTTTACGGACACTATGGCGGTAAGGCCTTCGCGTATGTCGTTTCCGTCCAGATCCGGGTCCTTTTCCTTAAGGAGCTTGGCCTTTCTGGCGTAGTCGTTCACGACCTTGGTAAGAGCGGTCTTAAAGCCCACAAGGTGGGCGCCGCCCTCAACGGTGTTGATATTATTGGCGTAAGAGAAGATGTTCTCGGTGTAGGAGTCCGTCCACTGCATGGCGATCTCCACTTCCTTGTCCTTCTTTACGCTCTCGTAGTAGATGACGCTGGGGTGGATGACTGTCTTGTTCTTGTTCTGGAACTCCACGTATTCCCTGATGCCGCCCTCGTAGTGGTATACTTCCTTCTTTTTCTTGGGACCCCTCTCGTCCGTAAGGCTTATCTTAATGCCCTTGTTGAGGAAGGCCATCTCACGAAGCCTTGATTCCAGGGTGTCGAAGCTGAAGACCGTCTCGTCGAAGATCTCCGGGTCCGGCTTGAAGGTGACGTGGGTGCCTGTCTTGTTGCCGCAGTCTCCTACTATCGTTACAGGCGTCATCACCTTGCCGCGGGAATACTCCTGACGGTAGATGTGGCCGTCTCTCATGCTCTCTACGGACATGCTCTCTGAGAGCGCGTTTACGACGGAGGCGCCTACGCCGTGAAGACCGCCCGAGACCTTGTATCCGCCCTCGCCGAACTTTCCGCCGGCGTGGAGGACCGTCATTATTACCTCGAGCGCGGATTTGTGCATCTTGGGGTGCTCATCCACCGGCATTCCTCGTCCGTCGTCCGTAACTTCTATGGAATCGTCTTCCTTTATTACCACGTGTATGTTCTTGCAGTAGCCCGCCAGAGCCTCGTCCACGGAGTTGTCGACTATCTCGTAGACAAGGTGGTGCAGACCTCTGCTGCTGGTGGTTCCTATGTACATTCCGGGCCTTTTCCTTACCGGATCCAGGCCCTCAAGGACTTGTATCTGTTCGGCGTTATACTGGCCGTTTTTCTTTGTGATATCCTCTGATGACATTAAATTCCTCCGTCCCCTTGAAAACACAATATATTCTGTCTTTTTAACCTCGAAATTATATCAGTTTTTGGGCCTAAAATCAACGATTTGGGCGAATTTTTTATGGTTGCAGTAAAAAATCGCCAAAATTTTTAGTTTTAGCCTTAAATCGCTTATTTTTTCTTAAACACAATATGTATTGCATGTGCAAAAAGTGGATTTTTTTTTCCACAAGGTGTGGATAAGTTGTGGATTCCTTAAAAATTCCGCTTTTGGGCTGGGTATATTCCTGTGGAAAACTTTTTTTGGTATAATGTCTGTGCACACAAAATATACCCTTTAAAACGCACCGGGTTTTTTGCTTTTTACGCATCTACCCCGTATTTTTTAAAGCCTTTTTGCTATAATATATGGTGCTCGATAATACCGTAAGGACGTATTGATATAGATGAAACAATCCGAGATAAAACAAAACTGGGACATAGTGCTGGAGCTGCTGTCAAAGACAGTGGACAGCCTTATAATAGACAATTTTTTCAGGCCTCTTAAGCCCTATAAGCTTAGCGAAAAGGACCAGAAGCTCTATCTTACCGCGCCCAGGGAGAACAACTACGCCTTCTTCCAGAACATGGTAAGCCGCTACCAGCCCAACCTCGTGGACTGCATCGAGAAGGTCTTCGGCAAGCCCTACATAGCGGAGATCAGCGAGACCGAGATAGCCGACGATGAGGAAGACCGTTTCGCGGCGGAGGACACCCTCAACCCGAAGTATACCTTTGAGAGTTTCGTAGAAGGCCCCAACAACAGGCTGGCCTACGCTGCCTCCATATCTGTCGCGGAAGGCTACTCCAGAAAGTACAATCCCCTCTTCCTTTACAGCGGAAGCGGCCTTGGAAAGACCCACCTTATGCACGCCATAGGGCACTATGTAAGCAGGAAGAGATCCCGCAAGAAGTTCATCTACGTTTCCGCCGAGACCTTTACCGCGGAGCTGATAGAATCCATAAGGAACAAGACCCAGCAGGCCTTTAAGGACAAGTACCGCAAGGTGGACTACCTTCTGTTTGACGATGTACAGTTCATTGCGGGCAACAAGACCGTTGAAGAAGAGCTGTTCAACACATTTGAGGCCCTCTATAATTCCAACAGCCAGCTGGTATTTACTTCCGACAGACCTCCAAAGGAGCTTGACGGAATACCGGAAAGGCTCATAAGCCGTTTCAGCTGGGGACTTTCCGCGGATATACAGCCTCCTCTCTACGAGACCAAGATGGCCATTCTTAAAAACAAGGCTGCACTTGAGGGTCTGGACATAAACGATCCCGAGCTTTTAGAGGTAATGAACATCATAGCCCAGGGAGTGGAGAGCAACATAAGGGAGCTTGAGGGCTCGTTTACAAGAGTCCAGGCATATTCCGCACTTACGGGAGAAAAGATAAGCCTTTCACTTGCTAAAAAGGTGCTTTCGGACGTTTTCAAGACAAAGGAAGCCGAGATAACACCTGCTGACATAAAGAAGGCTGTATCAAAATACTTTAAGATAAGCCTTACGGAGATGGAATCCTCAAAGAGGTCCAGAAACATAGCATATCCGAGGCAGATAGCTATATATCTTATAAGGGAGCTTTGTCCTAACTATTCCTTCCCTAAAATAGGAGAAATATTCGGAGGAAGGGACCATACGACTATACTCCACAGCTACGAGAAGATATGCGATGAGATAAAGTACACTCCCGGAGTAAAGGACGTAATTGAGAACATCAGATCCAACATAGAGCTCTGATATTCCACAAGCTGTGGAAAGATCAGTAATAGTTTTACACAGGTTTTCAATGCTTAAAAATGTTGATATTTCAAGCTTTTTAAAGCTTTTAAACTTTTCAACAGACCAACATCATCAACATCAGCAAATTAATTATAAAAGAGAGGGACGAAAATGAGATTCACATGCACGCAGCTTGCGCTTTCAAGAGCCATCAACACAGTATCGAGAGCTGTTTCTTCCAGAACTACCATTCCTGTTCTTAAAGGAATACTTCTTTCTGTAAATGACGGAAGGCTTACTCTTTCCGCCTCCGATCTTGACTTAAGCATTGAAACAAGCATTGACGTTCAGGCTTCCGAAGAAGGAAAAGCCGTAGTAATGGCCAAGCTTTTCGGTGAGATAGTAAGAAAGCTTCCTAATTCCATAATAAGCATCTCTCTTGAGGAGGGAAAGCTCAACATCCAGTGTTTGGGATCATCCTTCAGTATAGTAACTCTTCCCGCGGATGAGTTTCCTGTCATAGGAAATACCGGAAACAAGGAGTTCATAGAGATAGGAAAGGAAGAGCTCGGCAGCCTTATAAGAAAGACAGTGTTTGCAGCGAGCATAGATGAGAAGAAAGGCGTTCTTACAGGTGCTCTGATGAACTTTGAGAACAGCAACTTGGAAATGGTTGCACTCGACGGATTCAGAATGGCAGTCGCAAACAAGCCATTAAAGGAAGATATTATTAAGAGAGTGATAGTTCCCGCAAGGATACTCTCTGAGATAAACAAGATAATAAGCGAAGACGAAGGTTCCGGAGAAGTTTCTCTTTCAATAGAGGATAAGAAGATAGAGATACTTACCGAGGATACCAGGGTAATAGCAAGGCTCCTTGAAGGTGAGTTCATAAAATACAGGGAGATAATTCCCGCAAGCTGGAAGACAAAGGTAATAGCCGGAAGAGAAGACCTTTTAAACAGCATAGAAAGAGCATCTCTGCTTGCAAAGGAAGGAAAGAACAACCTCGTAAAATTCGACATAAAGGAAGGAAGCATAGTAATCAGCTCAAGATCAGAAGAAGGCATGGTAAACGAGACCGTATCCGCTGACGTTGAGGGAGATGATCTTATTATAGGCTTCAATTCCAAATACATTCTCGACGTTCTAAAGTCCGTAGGCGATGATGAGATAAAGATGGAGCTCGGTACCAGCGTAAGCTCCTGCCTCATAAAGCCTGTTGAAGGAAACGAGTATACATATCTTGTTCTTCCCGTAAGAATGAACGGCTGATGTATTTTAAGAGCGTTGAACTTAAAAACTTCAGAAATTACAAGGATCAGAGGGCGGAATTCGATCCGAGCCTCAATATAATACTGGGAGACAATGCTCAGGGAAAGACTAATCTTCTTGAAAGTCTGTACATCATGGGTCTGGGAAAGTCATTTAAGACAAGTACTGACAAGGAGATGATAGCTTTCGGCGAGGATTTTGCCAGGGCAAAGGCAGTAATATCCGGAAAAGGCCCGACCGATACAGTCCTTGAGATAATCTTCAATAAAGAAGGAAAGATAATAAAGACTGACGGAGTAAAGCTCTCAAGGACGGCAGAGCTTCTGGAGAATGTCTACGTAGTTATCTTTTCTCCTGAGGATTTAAGGATAGTAAAGGACGGTCCTGAGCACAGAAGAAGATTTCTTGACAGGGAACTTTGCCAGATAAAACCGGTATATTACAGCGATCTGGGAAATTACAAGAAGGTCCTTAAGCAGCGCAACGCACTATTAAGAGATCAGTGCGGCGACAAGGACCTTTTTGAAGTGTTCGATGAGAGCCTTTCCGATTACGGGATGAGAGTAATAGAGGAAAGAAAGAGATTCACCGAAAGACTTCTGGGAATATGCTCCGAGATACACCTTAAGATATCAAATAATAGGGAAGAACTGAAAATCAGTTACGAGACTGACGTAAAAAATAAGGAGCAGTTCAGACAAAAATTAAGGGATGATCTTGATAAGGACCTAATAAGAGGCTATACAGGTTTCGGTCCTCATAAGGATTACCTGGGAATATCCATAAACGGAATGGATATAAGGACCTACGGATCCCAGGGACAGCAGAGGACTGCGTCTCTTTCCATGAAACTGGCGGAGATAGAGCTCATAAAGCAGGAGACAGGACAGAGCCCCGTGCTGCTTTTGGATGACGTTTTTTCGGAGCTGGACAAGAACCGTCAGAGGTTCCTGATAGAGTCCATGAAGGACGTTCAGATATTCGTTACGGCTGCAGGAATAGAGGACGGACTGATGGACATACTTCCGAAAGGAAATGTTTATTATGTTGACAACGGAAAGATCAGCATATATAATAGGTAAGCTTAACTTTAAAGTGGAAAAATATTATTAGCGGAAAGGAGGGAAAACTATGGCAAAGGGAAAGATGACACTTCAGCCCAAGAACCGTCAGAGGGCTAAGGAGCACGGATTCCGCAAGAGAATGGCTACCAAGAACGGCAGAAACGTGCTTAAGAGAAGAAGACTCAGAGGAAGAAAGCGTATCAGCGCGTAATGAAGACTCTGAACGTTATCAGACGACAGGAAGATTTTGACAGGCTTCACAAGAAAGGCAAGTCGGCCGGCAGCAAGCATGTCGTGTTTGTTTATATAAAAAACGATCTTCCTTACAACAGAACGGCCTTTCTTGCAAGCAAGAAGGTCGGAAACAGCGTACAGAGACACAGAGCTGTGCGCCTTATGAGAGAAGCTTTCCGGCTGTTATCAAAAGAGACAGACATGCCGGAGGGAAATGATCTCCTGTTCATAGCCAGAAATACCATAACAGAATCGAAATGTGCGGATGTTAAAAGATCTGTCGAGGCCGCACTTAAAAGAGCCGGGTATCTGAAATGAAGTACATATTGATATTCTTTATCAACATATATCGTGCTTATATTTCTCCGAGATTTCCCGGAGTATGCAGGTATACGCCTACATGCTCGCAGTATGCTCTGGAAGCCATCCAGAAATACGGTGCTCTCAAAGGTACCTGGCTGGCAATAAAAAGAATTCTAAGGTGCCACCCGGGACATCCCGGAGGATACGATCCGGTGCCTTAAAACTGGAGGAAAAATGGGAATCTCAGGATTTTTTGCAACGATAATCGGTTACCCGATGCAGTGGATATATTCACTGGTGCAGAATTACGGTATATCGATAATCATCCTTACGATCATAGTCAGACTATGTCTTCTTCCACTCTACGCAAAGCAGATAAAGACCAGCGCCAAAATGGCCAGTCTGCAGGCTAAGCAGAAAGAGATACAGACCAAATACGCCAACAACAGGGAAAAGATGAATGAAGAGATGCAGGCTCTTTATCAGAAGGAAGGCATCAGCACCATGTCGGGCTGCCTCCCGCTGATCATCCAGCTCCCTATTATGTACGGACTGTTCGCGCTGCTCAGAAACCCGCTCACCTACATGAAGGCCGGCAACATGATAGCTGCCGTGCACGAGTCGTTCATCTGGATCTCGGACCTCAGCCAGCCTGACGCGTGGCTGCTTCCGGTAGTAGCTGCCGTTACCACCTACTTCACCTCCGCCATCAACATGGGCGGAAGCCAGGCAGCAGGCAACGGAATGATGGCAAGCATGAAGTATCTCATGCCGATAATGATCTTCCTTATGGCAAGATCCTTCCCGGCAGGTCTTGCGCTTTACTGGACCATAGGAAACCTTGTGATGATAATTCAGGCTTTCATCTTCAAGAGAAAAGACAACAAGAAAAAGGCGATGGAAGAAGCTGAGGCAGAGGTCCTCAGGAGGATGAAGAAGGAAAACGCGAGATAATTATTTGGAGGAATAATGAGATATTCAGAGAAGTGGGGCGACAGCATAGATTCCGCTGTGGCTCTTGCTCTTCAGGATCTTAAGCTCACCAGAGACCAGGTGACAGTAACGGTCCTTGAGGAACCTTCCAAGGGGTTTTTCGGAATAGGCTCCAAGCTTGCAAAGGTGAGAGTTGAGGAGATAGCTCCTCAGCCGAAGGAAGAGCCCAAGCCCGCGCCGCAGCCGCAGACCAAGGAAAAGCCCGCCGAAAAGAAGGAGGAAGCTCCCGAGGCGGAGGCCGAAAAGCCGAGAGAAGAAAAGAAAAAGAAGAACAACAGGAAAAAGCCGAAGAACGGCGCAAATAAGAAAGAATTCAAGATAGAAGGAGAGCTCGTCCAGGTATCCGCCAAGCCGGAGGACCTTAAGGACGCTCCGGACCACCCCGCCAAGGAGTTCCTTGAGAATCTTATCAGAGAGATGGGCCTTGAGGGAGAGGTAAAGGTGGCCGTAAACGAGACCAGCGTGTACGCCGACATAGACGGCAAGGACACCGGCACCATCATAGGAAAGCGCGGACAGACACTGGACTCCATACAGTATCTTACCAGCCTTGTGGTAAACAAGGGCGAGGATGAGTACATAAGGGTAGTGGTAGACGCTGAGAACTACAGGGCAAAGAGAGAGGAGACTCTCGAAAAGCTCGCCTACAGGCTTGCCGAGAAGTGCATAAAGACCGGCAGGAGCGTAAGGCTTGAGCCTATGAATCCCTATGAGAGAAAGGTGATCCACACGACTCTTCAGACCGTACCGTCGGTAGTTACAAGGAGCGAGGGCAACGAGCCCAACAGAAGGGTAGTTATTCAGCCCGCGAAGAATTAGATAAAAAGGGCGGGGCTGCGGCTCCGCCTTTTAAATTAAACAGGCAGTAAAATATAGTAGTATTGAAATAAAAGCATTTACCCGCCTGCGTTTGCGGGGCGCCGCAGGCGGAAGATCGCTGCCGGATGTGAGACGAAGCAGACGCGCAATGCGGGACGGTCCGCATTAGCGCAAGAAGGCGAGGATCGACTGTAGATCCGAAGCTGGTCTTGCGCGTGCGCCAAATGCTGCGTTGAATATCCGTCTGCAGCGATACGCCGAGGATCCGGCCCGAAAATACAGGCGTAAATGCACTTATTTCAATACTTCTGTGTAGTCAGTAGAATATTTAAATGGAAGAGACGACGATAGCAGCAATATCCACCGCCTACGGCGAGGCCGGCATCGGGATCGTAAGAATGAGCGGCCCGGGCAGCCTTAGCGTGCTTAAAAAGGTCTTTGCCAAAGGGAAGAACGGAGCGCCAACGAACGCGTCCGAGATAAAGCCCAGGCACATGTACTACGGCAGGATAGTGGACCCGGCTGACGGCGGCACCGTGGACGAATGCCTTGCGGTATACATGCCCGGACCCGAGAGCTACACGGGCGAGGACGTTGCCGAAGTGCAGTGCCACGGGAGCATTATATCTTACAGGAAGATACTGTCTCTGCTGCTGAAGAACGGCGCTGTCGCGGCAGAGCCGGGGGAGTTTACCAAGAGGGCATTCCTTAACGGAAGGATGGATCTTGCGCAGGCGGAGGCCGTCATAGACATCATAAAGGCCAGGAGCGCAAGGAGCTTCGACTGCGCCGTGGAGCAGCTTTCGGGCGGGCTTTCGGGCAGAGTGGAGGGCATCAGAAAGCAGCTGCTGGACGTGCTGGTGGATCTTACCGTAAACATGGACTATCCGGACGAGGACATAGAGGAAATAACGTACGACGGATTGATAAACCGTCTATCGTCGATAAACGATGAAATACTGAAACTGAAAGACTCTTCCGCCGAGGGAAAGATTGTAAGGGAAGGATTGCTGACCGCCATAGTGGGCAAGCCCAACGTGGGGAAATCCTCCCTTATGAACCTTCTTTTAAGGGAGGACAGGAGCATTGTAACGGACATCCCGGGCACCACCAGGGACACTATAGAGGAGCAGATAAGCCTGCGCGGGCTTACCCTGCGCTTTGTGGATACGGCAGGGATACGGGACTCCGCGGACAAGGTGGAGAGCATGGGGATAGAGCGCAGCAAGGACGCCTTCAACAGGGCGGATCTGCTGCTTATAGTGCTGGACCGCAGCACGGCTCTGTCGGAGGAGGACAGGGAGCTCCTGCTTATGGCGCAGGGCAGACCGTCCATTATAATTTACAATAAGGAGGATCTTCCCGAGGCGGAGGGCAGCGGTCTTACGAGCGCGAGGACCCTGCTTCCGGACGCGCCGGTGGTGAGCATATCATCTTCCACGGGAGCCGGTCTTGAGGCTCTGGAGGATGCGATAGAGGCTTTCGTCACAGGAGGGCGCGTAAGGAGAGAAGACGACGTGCTGGTGACCAATATCAGGCACATAGACCTAATAGAGAGGGCCTGCGCAGAGCTTGCGGAAGCATTAGCTGCGGCGCGCGCGGGCGAGGCCATGGACTTCATAGAGGTGAACGTCCGGGCGGCCTTCGATCTTCTGGGGGAGATAACCGGACAGACCGCGTCCGGAGAAGTAATAGACGAGGTATTCAGCAGGTTCTGCCTGGGGAAATAGATGGAAAGGTACGTTCTCGGAAAATATGACGTTGTGGTGATAGGCGCGGGGCACGCGGGCTGCGAGGCGGCTCTGGCGTGCGCAAGGATGGGAAAGAGCACGCTGATGCTCTCCATTAACCTGGAAGCCATAGCCAACATGTTCTGCAACCCGGCCGTCGGCGGCACGGGTAAGGGGCATCTCGTGCGGGAGATAGACGCTCTCGGCGGCGAGATGGGCCTTAACATAGATAAAACGTACATTCAGTCCAGGATGCTGAACGTTTCCAAGGGGCCGGCGGTGCATTCCCTGAGGGCCCAGGCGGACAAGAGGCGCTACCACGAGGAGATGAAGAAGGTCCTTGAGCGGCAGGAAAACCTGCTTATAAAGCAGGGCGAGGCCATAGACATTGACTTCGATGAGTCCGGAAGGGTGACGGGAGTGCTCCTCAGGACGGGCGCTTACTATGAGTGCGGCGCCGTGGTGATAGCTACGGGGACCTTCCTGGGCGGAAAGATCTTCATAGGCGAAAGCGCGGTGGAGAGCGGGCCCAACGGGCTGGCGCCATCCGTGCTGCTTGCGGAGAACTTAAAGAAGAAGGGTCTGGCCTTAAGGCGCTTTAAGACCGGGACGCCTGCAAGGTGCCTTAAGAGCTCGCTGGACTTTACCAGGATGCAGGTGCAGGAGGGGGACGAGCACCCGGTGCCGTTCTCTTTCATGAACGACGACATAGACAAGGAGCAGGTCCCGTGCTGGCTTACGTATACGAATGAGGAGACTCACCGCATAATTCGCGAGAATTTCGGAAGATCCGCGCTTTTCGGAGGGCAGATAGAGGGCGTAGGCCCCAGGTACTGCCCGTCCATAGAGTCCAAGCTGGACAGATTCCCGGACAAGGAGAGGCATCAGCTGTTCGTGGAGCCCGAGGGGCTCTCTACGGACGAGATGTACCTCCAGGGGATGAGCACCTCTCTTCCGGAGGACGTGCAGCTTGCGTTCTACAGGACCATACCTGGGCTTGAGAACATAAGAATAGTAAGAGCAGCGTACGCTATAGAGTACGATTGTATAGATCCGATGGACCTTAAGCTTTCCTTAGAGCATAGAGAGCACCCGGGGCTGTTCTGCGCAGGACAGTTCAACGGCTCCTCCGGCTACGAGGAGGCCGCGGCGCAGGGGCTAATGGCCGGGATAAACGCCGCGCTGTGGCTGGACGGGAAGGATCCGTTCATCCTGGACCGTTCGGAGGGCTACATAGGCGTCCTGATAGACGATCTTGTTACCAAGGGCACCAACGAGCCGTACAGGATGATGACCTCCCGCGCGGAGTACAGGCTGATCCTAAGGCAGGACAATGCGGATCTGAGGCTCACCGAGAAGGGAAGGGCCCTGGGGCTGGTGTCCGACGAGCGCTGGGAGCGCTTCCTTAAGGACAGGGCGGCCATGGAGGAAGAGCTAAAAAGGCTTGAAAATACTGCAGTTTTGCCGTCTTCGGCTAACGGGCTGCTGGCGGAGCTCGGAGGTTCTCCGGTGGACAACCGCGTGAGCCTTGCGGAACTTCTAAGAAGGCCGGAGGTGAGCTACGACGCGCTTGCCGCGGTGGATCCGGACAGGCCTCAGCTGTCCTACCACGTAAGGACCAAGGTGGAGGTGGCCCTTAAGTACAGCGGCTACATAGACAAGCAGCTTGCGCAGATAGAGCGTTTTAAGAAGCTGGAGGGCAAGGCCCTCCCGGAAGATCTGGACTACATGTCCATGGAGGGCCTCAGGAACGAGGCCAGGGAGAAGCTGAGCGCAATAAGGCCGCTCTCAGTGGGGCAGGCTTCCAGGATATCCGGGGTGTCGCCGGCGGACATAAACGTGCTGCTGGTGCAGCTGGAGAGGCTCAAGAGGAAGAGTTGAGGCCAGAAAACGCTTGAAATTTCAAGGCTTTGCGGAAAATGGAAAATAATGGAAACAGAGTGCAGAGAAAAGCTTGAACGCCTTGCGGACATCATCCTTGAGTGGAACGAAAAGATAAACGTTACCGCCATAAGGGACCGCGCGGAGTTCATGAAAAAGAACATAGAGGACTCGCTGGCCGTGATGAAGCTGCCCGAGTTTTCGGCTGCGGAGAGGATACTGGACCTCGGCACAGGCGGAGGCTTTCCGGGGCTTCCTCTTGCCATAGCCTGCCCGGAGAAGCAGTTCTTCCTCCTGGACAGCGTGGCAAAGAAGCTCAAGGTGGTGGCGTCTGCCGCGGACGAGCTGGGGCTTGAGAACGTGGATGTCCTTAACATGAGGGCGGAGGACCTGGCAAAGTTGCCCGCTTACAGGGAGAGCTTCGATCTCGTGGTCTCCAGGGCGGTGGCCAACATGAGCACGCTCTCCGAGTATTGCCTCCCCTTCGTAAAGAAGGGTGGGTATTTCGTGGCTTATAAGACGCTGGACGCCTCCGCGGAGATAGAGGCCGCTGCAGACGCCATAAGGATGCTGGGCGGCGGGCCTGTAAGGACAGATGCCGGAGGGTCCGGGGACGACGGCCACATCTTTGCGATAGTTGAGAAGACGGGAACCACCCCTAAGAAATACCCCAGAAAGGCGGGGCTTCCCTCCAAACAGCCCCTTGGAACGGCCTGAAGACCGAACAGAGCGCGGTTCTCCTGTGCGGGAATCGCTTTTTTATTGCCCGGATCCGGCGATGTTTCACGTGAAACATTGCTGCTGTTGAAAACGTGTGGATAACTTGTTTCACGTGAAACATACACTTTTATTGTATCAAAAGACGCGTTATGGTATAATTAAAGAGCCTTTAAAGTATTGTAAAAAGGGAGAAAAAATGGGAAAAGCTATAGCGATATTCAATCAGAAGGGTGGCGTGGGAAAGACCACCACAAACATCAACCTGGCGGCATGCCTTGCTTTGAAGGGCAAAAAGATACTGGTCCTGGACATAGACCCCCAGGGCAACACCACCAGCGGCCTCGGGATCTCCAAGCGCAGCCTGGACGCTACCAGCTATGATCTCCTGGTAGTGGACGGCATAGATCCCTATACCACCATATACAGCACAAAAGTAAAGAACATGGACATAATACCCGCAAGCGTTGACCTCTCCGGAGCGGAGATAGAGCTTGTGGAGCTGGAAGGCCGTGAGAAAAGGCTCAAGAGGGCTCTGGACATAGTAAGGGACGGCTACGATTACATCTTCGTGGACTGCCCGCCCAGCCTCAGCCTCCTGACCATCAACGCCCTGACGGCTGTCGATTCCGTGCTCATACCCATCCAGTGCGAATTCTACGCGCTGGAGGGCGTAAGCCAGCTCGTCAGCACCATAGACCTCGTAAGGAGGAGCTTCAACCCCACGCTCGGCATCCAGGGCGTTATACTCTCCATGTTCGACGGACGCGCCAATCTGTCCATACAGGTCGCGGACGAAGTAAAGCGTTTCTTCGGGAACAAGATGTACTCCACGGTAATTCCCAGGAACGTAAGACTCGCGGAGGCGCCCGGCTACGGGCTTCCGATAACAAGCTACGACCCCAGATCCAAGGGCGCCAAGGCCTACATGGCGTTTGCGGACGAGTTTTTAAGAACGGAGGCCTCCGATGGCAGATAAGAAAAAGGGCGGCCTGGGACGGGGACTGGACTTCCTCTTCTCGGACAGCATCCTTGCGCAGCCGGCTTCGGTGCTGGATCCCGTCAAATCGCCTATTAACGATGAGGCATTGCAAAGCCAGGGTGTTTCACCCCTTGCAAAGGCTTCCTCGGCGGATGACGGACTGGAGAGAGTGGTCTACATCGGCCTGAACGACATCAAGCCGAACGCCGCTCAGCCCAGAAAGAACTTCGACCAGGAAGCGCTGCAGGAGCTGGCGGATTCCATAAAGGCTCACGGCGTCATACAGCCTGTTCTGCTGCGTCCTGCCGCTAAGGGCTACGAGCTGGTGGCCGGAGAGCGCCGCTGGAGAGCCGCAAGGCTGGCAGGCCTTAAGTCCGTCCCGGCGATAATCAGGGACCTGGACGAGAGGCAGAACGCCTTCTACGCTCTGATAGAGAACATGCAGAGGGAGGACCTGGACCCCATAGAGGAAGCGGACGGCATCAGGGAGATAATCGGAAACTACGGCCTTACTCAGGAGGAGGCGGCCGGAGTGATAGGAAAATCCAGATCCTACGTTACGAACTCCTTAAGAGTAGCCAGGCTCCCGGAGCAGATAAGGGTGCTGGTGTCCTCCGGCGGTCTGTCCGCGGGGCACGCGAGGGCCATAGCCGGCCTTCCAACCGAAGCCCTTCAGCTGGAGGCGGCGGAAAAGGCCGCTTCCGAGGGCTGGTCCGTAAGGCAGATAGAGAGCTACACGGGGCTTAAGACCAAGCGCCGCAGATCTACCTCCGCTAAAAAGCAGAAGGACGCGGACGTAAAGGCCGTGGAACAGAACCTCGGAGAAAAGCTCGGGACGAAGGTGCGCATAAACGGCACCCCCACCCGCGGAAAGATAGAGATAGACTACTACTCCAGAGAGGAGCTGGAAAGGCTGATAGAACTGCTGGGCGAATTATAAGAAAAGAAGAAAAGAACTCCCCTGCGCGGATGCGTTAGGGGAGTTCTTTTATGTTGAGGATATCATTCAGGCCTCACGCTTTCCGTAAGCTTCCTAACCACGTGCGAGGCCATCATCAGGCCTGCGCAGGCGGGGACGAACACCATGGAAGAGGGCGTGCTCCTTCTGCCCGGAGCCTTCGGCGACCTGTTTTCAGTTGCAATGCCGCTTTCCGTTGATATCTCAGCGTTTTCGGGCTCTTGAGGCTTTAACGGAAGTTCTGTTGAGAACACCACGTCCAGCTTCTTTATGCCCTTATCCCTGAGGGCTTTTCTTATTATCTTGGCAAGAGGATCGCCGGCAGTCTTGCTTATATCGCATATCTGCAGCTTCGAAGGATCCAGCCTGTTGCCGCAGCCCATGGCGGATATGACAGGGATGCCAAACTCATATGCCGCCTCTACTATATCCAGTTTGGCCGCGACGGTGTCTATGGCGTCTATCACATAGTCGAACTCGCCAAAGGGTATCTCGGAGCGCTTCTCCGGAAGGTAGAAGAGGTCGTATCTGCGGACGACGGTCCCCGGGGCAATGTCCTTTATGCGCTCCTCGAACACCTCTGTCTTAAGGCGCCCTACGGTGCTTTCCGCGGCTATTATCTGCCTGTTGAGGTTAGTCGCATTTACGGTATCGGCGTCTATGATGTCCAGCGCGCCCACGCCGCTCCTTGCAAGAGCCTCTATGGCGTAGCCTCCGACTCCGCCTGCCCCGAACACGGCAACGCGGGATTTCTGCAGTATTTCCAAGGCTTCATCGCCTATAAGCATTTTCGTTCTCTGAAAGCGTTCTGTCATTTTTATCCTCAGGCCTTTCTGTCTCAGCCAAGCCTTTGTCACCTGCGCGCCTGTTCCTTATCCAGAACACTATCGCCGGCACGGCTATGCCTATGAGGAGGCAGAGCGCAAGGCCGTAAATGTACAGGAAGGTAGGTGTGGGCGTAAAGAGCTTGCTGTACTGCGAGAACTCCAGGAGCACCAGTATTATCGCCATGGCTATGGCAAGGATAAGGCGCCGCTCGGGCTTCTTAGCCTTTTTGTTTAGGAGCATCTGGGCGGCCGCACCCAGAAGAATGCACAGCCAGAAGCCTGCGCACGCGGGGTCGGAAAAGTCGAAGAGCGTCCTAAAGAAACCGGATTTGATGAAATTTATCAGGCCCATCTGCTCACCTGTTATCGTTTATGAACACGTTGGCCAGGGCGTCGCAGCGGCAGTTGTAATCGACGATCTCCGCAAAGCGCTCGTAGGAAAAGCCCTCTCCGTTGTGCCTTTTGAACCTTTCGAATGCCGCGCGGTTAGCCGCTTCCCCGCCTTCCTTAAGGCTCTGGTGCCCTTTTACCAGGTAGAAGCTTGCGCTGTTGCCCTCAAGGAGAGCCAGTATCCTCTCCCAGAGCTCGCGGTTCTCCACGGGCTGCTTCTTGGAGTTCTTCCAGCCGTTCTTCTGCCAGCTTTTGTACCAGCCGCTTCTGAAGCAGTTCACCAGGTAGGAGCTGTCGGAAAAGACGCGCAGCTCAAGCCCGCTCTCCTTAAGCGCGGAGAGCGCCTCGGCGAGCGCGGTAAGTTCCATGCGGTTGTTGGTGGTGTTGATCTCACCGCCGCAGAGCTCCTTCTCGCGGCCAATGAATTCCAGCACGCAGCCCCAGCCGCCGATGTTCTCCTCGCTCTGATTTCCGGCGCACGCGCCGTCTGTGTAGATGTTTACGGTCTTCATGCCGTAATTATACCTGAAGTTTGACTTGATAAAAAGCCGGAATCTATATAAACTGTTGATAATTTGAACACGATATCTTCACATCCGGATAAGATAATGTAATCACAGAAAATGAATTTGGCAATTTGTTCCTTTGCAAGCGGAAGCAGCGGAAACTGCTTCCTCATAAGGACCGAGCGGACGGCGCTTCTGGTGGATGCCGGAATAAGCGCCAGACAGATCTCGGAAGGCCTTGCGGCCCTTGAGCTTTCGCCTTCGGACATATCCGCGGTGCTCATAACCCACGAGCACTCGGACCACATAAGGGGGCTCAAGCCCGTAAGCCGCGCCACCGGAGCGCCCGTGTACATGAGCAGGGGCAGCTTCGAGGGCATACCTTTCGCAAGAGAGCTTCCGGATGTAAGGCTTTTCGTCCCGGGAGACAGTTTTCCGGTGGGAGACATCCTGGTGGAGAGCTTTTCGACGTCTCACGACGCGGCGGATCCTTCCGGCTTCAGCTTTTCGGCCGGGGGAAGGCGCGTCTCCGTCATAACCGACACTGGCGTAATGACGGGAGAGTGCTTCGAGACGGTCTGGGATTCGGACCTTTTCGTCTTGGAGTCCAACCACGACGTGAGCATGCTGCGCATAGGCCGCTATCCCTGGTTCTTAAAGCAGCGCATACTCAGCGACATGGGGCATTTGTCGAACGAAGATGCCGCCAACGCGCTGGTGGAGATGCTTAAGAAGGCGGAGGACATGGGACGGAGCAAGAAAAGGATGGTGCTCCTGGCCCACCTCAGCAAGGAGAACAATTTCCCGCAGATGGCGCTTGCGACCATGGAGAACATACTCACGGCGGGGGGCTGCGGAGACGCGGTCCGTGTGGAGGTCCTTTCCAGGACCGAGAGGAGCCCGCTGTATATCCTTTAGGAGGAAGAAAAGATGGAAGGTTCAAGCATAGCAAAGAAGATATTGGCCGTGCTGCTGGTGGCGATAATAGCCCTCGGCTGCGGCTTCGGAGGCGCGGTACTGGCCGCGAAGTATTATGATAAGCCGAACACCGCGCAGGAGCAGGCCGGGAACATCTCCAACACCGTTGAGCAGACCCTGCCCTCGGGAGAGGACAAGACCGCAGAGCCGGTAGCAGATAAGAATACGCTTGTCGTAAGCGACGAAGTCCTGGTGACCGCGGACCTCGGAGAGGCCATAGCGGAGAAGGTCCTGCCCTCCGTGGTAGGGATCGAGACCAAATACGAGACCACCGGCGGCGGAAGCTACTGGTACTTCGGTTTCGGGGGCGGCGGCGGAAAGACCGAGGCCACCATACAGGGAACAGGCTTCATAGTGGACGAATCCGGCTACATTCTTACCAATTCCCACGTCATCCACGACGGTGACTATAAAACAGTTGCGATATTTCTCTACGACAGCAGGGAATTCGAAGGTACAGTCCTCTGGAACGACAGCAACCTGGACCTGGCCATCGTAAAGATAGAGGCTGACAACCTCATCGCGGCCGAGCTCGGAGACTCCGACCTTCTCAAGGTGGGCTCCTACGCGGCGGCCATAGGCAATCCTCTGGGGCTCCAGTTCAAGTTCTCCATGAGCCAGGGCATAATCTCCGGGCTCGAAAGGACCATAGAAGTGTCCTCGGGATCATCCTCCATGTCCACTACCACCATGGAAGGGCTGCTCCAGACAGATGCGACCATAAATTCCGGCAATTCCGGCGGACCTCTCGTCAACAAGTACGGCCAGGTGGTGGGCATCAACTCCGCCAAGGCCAGCTCCGGCGAGGGCATGGGCTTTGCCATCCCCATCAACTCCGCCAAGCCCATAGTAAGGCAGATAAAGCAGACAGGAGCCTTCAGCAGGGCATACCTGGGCATCTCCGGCCAGGGGCTCGAGGAGAGCACCGGCTACAATGCCGAAGCCTTCAAGCAGCGCTACGGGACCGCCAGGGGCATATACGTATACAGCGTTGCCGAGAACGGCGGAGCCGCAGCAGCGGGCCTTCAGAAGGGAGACATAGTCCTCACCGTGGACGGCACCGAGGTGGGCACAATGAACAGGATCAACACCGTGCTGGTGGGCTATAACCCCGGCGACAAGGTGTCGGTAAAGTACCTCAGAAACGGAGAGGAATTTACCGTGACCGTTACGCTTACAGGCAGCATCGGCTAATAACGATATGACCATAGAGATAATCTGCGTAGGAAAATTAAAAGAAAGATACTGGCAGGACGCCGCGGCCGAGTACGTAAAAAGACTCGGCCGTTTCGGCAAGATAAAGATAACAGAGCTGCCTGAGGAAAAGCTCGCCGGAAGCTCTCCCGCGGACGAGGAGGCCGTAAAGACCGCAGAGGGCAAGGCAATACTTGCAAAGCTCTCCCCGGGGGCGCAGAGCTTCATAACTGCCCTTGCGATAAAAGGAAAACGCCTCTCGTCGGAGGCGCTGGCGGAAAATATAAAGGCCCTTGCCACGGGTGGGAAGAGCCGTCTGGTGTTCGTGATAGGAGGATCTCTGGGGCTTTCGGAGGAGGTCCTTTCGGCCTGCGACGCTCAGCTGTCCTTCTCGGACATGACCTTCCCCCATCAGCTGATGAGGGTGATACTTCTGGAGCAGATCTACAGGGCCTTTAAGATAAACGCCGGGGAAACATACCACAAATAAAGGGCGCATCGTCTATTGACGATCACTCTTCCCGGGGCTGCAGCGGGGCGTTGAGCTTCTTTACGCAGTCCAGATACTTTCCCAGAACGCCCAGGTTTACGTAGTAGTACGAATACGACTCCCTGTTTCTGGACTCCACGAGGCCGGAGACGAGGAGCTTTTTCATGTGCTGGGATATTGTGGACTGGGAGTAGCCGAACTGCTCCACAAGGTCCTTGTTGCAGACGCTGCGGCGGGCGCGGTTCTCCGTGTAGATGAAACGGAAAAGCTCCACCCTCAAGGGGTGGGCCAGCGCGTCCGACGCCTGGGATATCAGCTGTATCTCCTCCGCGGGGAGGCTTCCTGTAAATTTTCTGATCCTCATGGGGGTATTATACCATATTTCTGCCCATTCAAGGGCGGTTTTATGCTATAATATGATGTCATTTTGTCTTTTGGATAAAGCAGGTGCCGCGTTATGAAAAGAAAGCTTTCCAAGGAGCTGTCACAGCCCTTCATGATAATAGGACTCGTCGTCATGCTGGTGATGAGCGCGGTTATAATCTGGTTCCACAAATACATAGGAGCCGGCGCTTTTGTGCTTACCGCACTGGTCTACCTGTTCCACATGCGCTATACCGTAAACTACGTGGAGCGCACCCTGGAGAAGAACGAGAAGACCGTCTTCAAGGAGAGGGAAGGCTACATGGAGGCCGTGAGCTACGGATCCCCCTTCCTCATCTGCGTGGTCTCCAGGAACGGCGAGATCATCTGGTCCAACCAGGCCTTCGACAAGGTCTTCGAGGACGCGGAGCTCAAAGGGCGTTTCATCAACTCCAGAACGGTGGAACCGTTTTTCAGTGCAAACGATACTCTGATAAAAACGGAGGTCGAGGGCAGGTTTTTCGAGGTGACGGGCACCGAAGCGGATTTCCGCGGGCACGAAAGGCGCATGCTCTTCTGGAACGACACCAGCGAGAAGGAAGCCATACAGGAGCACTTCGACCTCACCCGCCCCTGCGCGGCCTACATAAACGTGGACAACTACGACGAGATGCTGGAGGCCAGCCCCGCCGAGGAGCAGTCCGGCATCGCGGCGCAGATAGACAGGACGGTGCACAACTGGGCGCTCAGCATGGAGGCCGTCCTCATAAGGGCGAGGTCCGACAGATACCTCATGATATTCGAGAGCAGGCATCTTCCGCAGCTTAAGGAGGCGCGCTTCCCCATACTCAACCAGATGCACGACATAGAGACCAACGCGGACTTCCCGGCGTCCCTCTCCATAGGAGTATGCGCCGAGGACGACAGCCTGGAGGATCTCCAGAGCGGAGCTCAGGCGGCGCTGGATCTGGCCCTGGGAAGAGGCGGAGACCAGGCTGTAGTGAGGGGAAAGAACGGAGACACCGAGTACTACGGCGGAGCCCTTCCGGCGGTCGAAAAGCGCAACAAGGGCAAGAGCCGTGTAATGGCGCACATCTTTGCGCAGCTGATAGACACCGCGGACAACGTAATAATAGCCGGGCACGTAAGGCCGGACATGGACTGCTTCGGAGCAGCCCTCGGCGTGTACGCCCTTGTCAACAACATGGGCAAGCCCGTATCCATAGTCCTGGAGGAGCCGGGAGACGGCATAGACCTTATCTACGCCTCCGCCAAGGCGCAGGATCAGTATAGGTTCATAAGCCACGAGGAGGCCCTGGCGGCGCTCGGCCCCGAGACCCTGGTGGTGATGGTGGACCATCACAGGGCGGCCATCTCCGAGTTCCCGCAGCTTATACGCTCGGCGGATAAGATAGCCCTTATAGACCACCACAGAAGGGCCGGGGACGCCGTGGACAAGGCGGTCCTCTCCTACATGGAGACCTACGCCAGCTCCGCCAGCGAGCTCGTCTCCGAGCTTCTGCAGTATTCCGGCGAGCGCGGCGTGATATCCCGCTTCGAGGCGGACGCGCTGCTGTCCGGCATAACGCTCGACACCAAGAACTTTACCGTAAATACAGGCGTAAGGACCTTCGAGGCGGCCAGTTGGCTAAGGCGCAGCGGCGCCGACATGGCCAATATAAAGAGCTTCTTCAAGGTGAGCCTGGACTTCTACCAGAAGAAATCCAGGATAGTCTCCAGCGCGGAGGTGCTGCCGAACGGAGTGGCCGTGGCCTACACCAGGGAGGAAGACCCCTCCATGCAGGTGCTGGTGGCGCAGGTGGCTGACGAGCTTCTGGACATGAAGGGCGTTGAGGCGTCGATAGTGGCCGGACGCGACGGAAGGCAGACCATGGTGTCCGCAAGGTCCGGAGGAAAGATCAACGTCCAGACTCTCATGGAAAAGCTCGGCGGCGGAGGTCACCAGACCGGTGCTGCCGCGCAGGTGCAGGAGAGCCCGGAGGAGGCCATTGCAAAGGCAGTGGCGATAATGCGGGAAGAACACCAGCTGTAAGAGCGCGTACAGGTTCTGCCGAAGGCAGCCATTCGAACAAAACATGAATACAATCATTTTCAGGAGGATAAGAACATGAAGGTAATACTGATCAAGGACGTTAAGGGTCTGGGCAAGGCCGGTGACGTTGCCAAGGCTTCGGACGGCTACGCAAGGAACTTCCTTATCCCCAAGGGCCTGGTGCTGGAGGCGACTGACGCCAACATGAAGGCTCACCAGGAAAAGCTCCGCATAGAGGCGGAGCAGAGGGCCAGCGACATAGCCGCGGCAGAGGAGCTCAAGAAGAAGATAGAGGCTGCCGGGCCGGTGGAGATAGTCTCCAAGTCCGGCGGAGCCGGAAGGCTCTTCGGGGCGGTGACCGCAAAAGACATAGCGGACGCCTTCGCAAAGGAATACGGCATAGAGCTGGACAAGAAGAAGATCGTAATGAACAGCCCCATCAAGACCGAGGGCCCCGCGGAAGTGGAGCTCAAGCTCTACCAGGGCATAGGCGTTAAACTCAGGCTGAACGTAGTGGGAAAGTAAGGAGCATCCTATGCCTCAGATCGAAAGGATCCCGCCTCATTCCGAAGGCGCGGAAAAGAGCGTTCTCGGCTCCCTTCTCATAGACAAGGAGAGCTATTTCAAGGTCTCGGACATCGTAAAGCCCGACGACTTCTATTACCCTGCGCACAAGGAGATATACGAGGCCATGCTGGACCTCGCGTCTACCGGGCAGCCAATAGACATAGTAACCGTTACGGAGGCTCTCGTAAGGCGCAAGGGTCTTGAGACCGCGGGCGGAAGGGCCTACGTGTCCTCCCTGTCCCAGGAGGTCCCCACCACCGCCAACGCGGCGGACTACGCAAAGCTGGTTGCGGAGAAGGCAGTCTTAAGAAGGCTCATCTCCGCCGCGGCGGACATTACCGAAAAGAGCTACGCGGAGGACCTTGAGAGCAAGCTGGTCTTGGACCACGCCGAGCAGGTGATATTCGACATAGCAAAGAGGCGCCAGTCCAACCAGTTCGACAGGATACAGGACGTCCTGGAGACGGACATCCGCTCCATAAGGGACATAGAGAAGAACGGCGGAAAGCTTCCGGGGCTCCCCTCCGGCTTTACCGCTCTGGACAGGATGACATCCGGATTCCAGAATTCGGACCTTATAATCCTGGCTGCCCGTCCGTCCATGGGAAAATCCGCGCTGATGCTCAACATAGCGCAGCACGCGGCCATTAAGCAGCACAAGAGAGTGGTCATATTCTCCCTGGAGATGAGCAGCGAGCAGCTCGGAATGAGGCTCCTTGCCATGGAGGCCAGGGTGGAGCTCTCCAAGATGCGCACCGGCACCCTTTCCCAGGAGGACTGGGACGACGTTAACGGCGCCATCCAGAGGTTCTCCGAGGCGGACCTCGTGATAGACGACACCCCGGGCATAGGTGTCATGGAGATGCGCAACAAGTGCAGGCGCCTGGACCAGGAGAAGAAGATAGACCTCATAATGGTGGACTACCTGCAGATGATGTCCGCAGACCAGGCAGGCGAGAACCGCCAGGGAGAGATCTCCCAGATCTCAAGGTACTTAAAGCAGCTTGCAAGGGAGATGAACTGCCCGCTGATAGCGCTTTCCCAGCTCTCAAGAGCCGTGGAGCAGCGCCAGGGAGACAAGAGGCCGATACTCTCCGACCTCCGCGAATCCGGAGCCATAGAGCAGGACGCGGACATAGTAATGTTCCTCTACCGCGAGGACTACTACAAGAGAAACAACGAGAACTACACTCCCACCAACATCTGCGAGGTCATAATCGCCAAGCAGAGGATGGGCGAGACAGGCACCGCCAGGCTCGGCTGGCAGCCCAGGTTCACAAAATTCGTCAACATCACCACAGAGACGCCTCCGCCGGATCAGCAGTAGGGCATCAAGATGGACTACAAAAAGCAGAACATACAGAATTATTTCCTGTACGACACCCCGGTGGACAACCTGTTCATAACGGAGTACATGGTCTCCGCGCCCGAAAAGGCCGTGAAGGTCTACCTTCTGGCCAGCATGCACGCGGAGTACGGTCTTCCGCTGGACGCCGCCGGCCTTGCAAGGAAGCTTCGCATAAGCGCAGAGGAGGTCTCCGACGCCTGGGAGTACTGGGTAAAGCAGGGCCTGGTAAGGAAGGTCTTCAAGGATCCGAACAACAAAGAGGACTACGCCGTGGAGCTCCTGAACATACGCGAGATGATGTTCGGAAGGCGCACTGAAACTCAGTCGCAGCCCGCTCCGGGGCCGTTCCTTGTTGATGACGAGCAGCTGAGCAGGCTGTTAAGGGACATAGAGGCCGAGACCGGAAGGCTGCTGGAAGCAAAGGAGCCGGAGGAGATAGCCTCCTGGATGTCCGAGTACGGGATGGACCCCCAGGTGATACTTCTGGGCTACAGATACTGCACGCAGAGGGGACGCAGCAACCGCTTCCGCTATGTGGGGCAGGTCCTGAAGGACTGGAGGGCCAAGGGCCTTGCGACGGCCGCACAGGTGGAGGACAGCCTCGCCGCCGCGGACAGGCACTACGAGTTCTACCGCGCTGTAATGAAGGAGCTGGGCTTCCACAGGAGCGCCACCGAGCCCGAAAAGCGCGTGATGGACAGCTGGTTCGACAAGCTGGAGTGCAGCCTGGAGGAGGTAATGGACGCCTGCCGCAAGACCACAGGCATCAGCAACCCCAACATCAACTACGTCAACTCCGTCCTGGTGGGTAGGTACAACGAGAAGCACGCGGCGGAGCAGCCTGTCACGCAGGAGAACCTCTTTGCGCGCGTGGAGGCCCTCTACGAGAGCATCAGAGAGGAAAATAAAAAGAAAACTCAGCAGATCAGATCGGAAATCTTTACAAAGATACCACAAATGCAGAGTATACTAAGCGACATACGGGAGTGCAGTTTTGCGCTCTCATCCGCCATGCTCAAAAGGGCTGCAGGCCCGGAGCTTGCGGATCTGCGGAAGAAGATGGAGGGCCTTAACGCCATGAAGGCCTCGCTTCTTGCCAAGAACGGATACGAAGAGAACGCGCTCGAGGCCGTGTACGACTGCCCCAAATGCAGGGATACCGGCGTGCTGGACGACGGAAGCAGGTGCTCCTGCTTTGCCGAGAAGGC
>JAEEGL011914256.1_pt1 | contig 26255 bp, 20 predicted proteins | sample 9134231 | NCBI WGS metagenome assembly JAEEGL01 (sample SAMN16246548, study PRJNA631951) | gut metagenome | biome: gut microbiome; feature: rumen; material: fiber-attached | host: Bos | place: Iran: Karaj | collected 2018-10
GGCTTCGCCGTGTGAGATCCGACTTCATCGGGTGAAATCGCTCCGCGATGAAATCCGGCTTACGCCGGGTTAAAGTGTCGGCAAAGCCGACGGTCCGTGTGACGCGTACCGCGTCACCCTTGGGGATTCCCACCCCTCCGGCGCGGTAAACCGCGCCAACCCCCAAACCCCCTTAACCCCTCCCAAGCGATCAAAGATCTCTTGGGGCTCGCCGCGCGGTGCCCCCCTGAAAGAATTGCGGGGGGAAGGGGGTACGGGGGATATAGGGGGGGCGGGGGATCCCCCGTAAAAAGAAATATTCCTATTTCACCCGGTTCGCAAGAACCGGATTTCACCGCCAAAGGCGATTTCGCCGCGAAAGCGATTTCACTCGTCGGCTCTGCCGACGAATTTCACTGCGGCGTCAGCCGCTCGGGGTGGGGGATCCCCCGTAAAGAATTCCTATATCACCCGGTTCGCAAGAACCGGATTTCATCGCCGAAGGCGATTTCACTCGTCGGCGTTGCCGACGAATTTCACTGCGGCGTCAGACGCCGGGGGCTTGTTCCCGCCGCTTTAATAGCGTATTTGAAATATTCGTTTGCGTGACGCCGCGTGCCGGCAGGCGCGCGTATCTGAACGAAAAATCCCCGTCATAATAACGGGGGATAAGCGTGATTCGCTTTATTTTTTACCGAGTTTTTTATTCTTCTCGCAGCTCGCTTTGACGGCTTCGGCAAAAGCGGAACGTACCGAATATTTTTCAAGCACTTCGACGCCTTCGATCGTACTGCCGCCGGGACTGCATACCGCGTCTTTGAGCTTTTCGGGGTGTTCGCCCGTTTTAAGCGCCAACTCGGCCGCGCCTTTGAGCGTCATTTCCGCGTACTTTATCGCGCGGGCTCTGTCCACCCCGACGGCGACCGCGCCGTCGGCGAGCGCCTGCATGACCATATACGCGAAAGCCGGACCGCAGCCGGTAAGCGAACCCGCCGCGTCGATAAGCTCTTCCTTTATCTCGTCGCAGAATCCGGCTTTTTCGAAAAGACCGTAAAATTCCGCTTTCTCTTCTTCGCTGCATCCGTCGAACGAACAGAGTATGACGCCCTCTCCGACCGCGACCGGAGTGTTCGGCATCAGCCTGATGACCGGCACGTCTGCTCCGAGAGCTTCTTTTACCGATTTTACCGTGATACCCGCGGCTATCGATATTATCACGAATCTGTCGGCGCGCGACTGAAGAACGGGGCGTATCTCTTCAAGCACGGAAAACATCACCTGCGGTTTGACCGCAAGCACGATATATTCGCACAGCGACGCGACCGCTGCGTTGTCGCCGTGGCGGCAGCCGAGTTTTTCGGCGAGCGCCGCCGCCTTTTCTTCGTGCAGGTTCGACAGAAGCATATCGCCGCACCTCTGCCGCACGGCGGCTGCAAGCGCTCCGCCCATTACGCCGGTACCTATGAATCCGATCTTATATTTCATTTTCTCACCTGTCCGTTTCCGGTTATTATATATTTATAGCTTGTCAGTTCCTCAAGTCCCATCGGACCTCTCGCGTGCAGTTTCTGCGTCGAGATCCCCATTTCACAGCCTAAACCGAACTCTCCTCCGTCGGTGAATCTCGTCGACGCGTTGACGTAGACCGCCGCGCTGTCGACGTTTTTCGTAAAATATTCCGCCGCCGCTTCGTCTTTCGTTATTATCGCCTCGCTGTGACGCGTGCTGTGGACCGATATATGCGCCGCGGCTTCCTCAACGCCGCCGACCGTCTTTACCGCGAGGATATAATCGAGAAATTCCGTATCGAAATCATCTTCGCCCGCGGCTTTCCCTTCCGTGAAATGCGCCGCTTCGGGATCGAGCCGCAATTCCACCGGAACGAGTCCTTCGGCGACGCGGTCGTCGACGAGCCGCTTTTTCAGCTTCGGCAGAAATTCCGCCGCTATCGCAAGATCGACAAGGCATACCTCCGCGGCGTTGCATACCGACGGGCGCGACGTTTTCGCGTTGTCGATTATATCGAGCGCCGTATCCTGATCGGCGGTCTTTTCAACGTAGATATGGCAGATGCCCGTCCCCGTTTCGATGCACGGCACGGTCGCGTTTTTAAGACAGCTTTGAATGAGTCCTTTGCCGCCGCGCGGGATAAGCACGTCGACGAACCCGTTCGCCGTCATAAGATCCGCCGCGCTCTGACGTGAACTGTAGGGCACGAGGTTTATGAGATCTTCCGGCAGACCGCACAGAAACAAACCTTCGCGCATCGCGTCTACTATCGCTTTCGCCGTCATATAACAGTCGCTTCCGCTGCGCAGAACGCAGACGTTTGACGATTTGAAACACAAAACGGCGGCGTCCGATGTGACGTTCGGACGGCTTTCGTATATTATCGCCACGACGCCGAGCGGAACGGTGATTTTCGTGATCTTCAGTCCGTTCGGGCGGGTGTCGCACGACAAAACTCTGCCGACCGGATCGGGCAGCTTTGCGACCTGTCTCATGCCGTCCGTCATCTGCTTTATTCTCTTTTCGTCAAGGCGCAGACGGTCGAGCATCGAGGCGGAAAGCCTGTCCTTTGCCGCGTCCATATCTCTCCGGTTCGCTTCAAGAATGACTTCCGAGCGTTTTTCGATGCAGTCCGCCATTTTATGTATCGCCCGGTTTTTTATCTCTTCGGTGAGTTTCGGCACGGCGAAAAGGGCGTTTTTCGCCTGCATCAGCATTTGCATCGTAGTCATTGCTTTTTACCGATAAAACGCGTTCCGACCGGTCTGCCTTCCGCTATATCGTAAAGCAGATAAGGTTTTGTGCCGTTGCATATTATCATATCTATGCCTTTGTCCGTTACGAGTTTCGCCGCGTTCAGCTTCGTCTTCATGCCGCCGGTGCCGAGATCTGACGCGCTTTCGCCGCCGAGAGCGAAGACGGATTCGTCGGTCTTTTCGACTCTCTTTATAAGAGCGGCGTCTTTGTCCTTATGCGGATCGGCGGTATAAAGTCCGTCGATATCAGACAAAAGCACGAGCAGATCGGCTTTTGCGCCGACAGCGACGAGCGCCGACAGCGTATCGTTGTCGCCTATGCCGAGCTCGGCGGTCGACACGGTATCGTTTTCGTTTATAACGGGGAGAGCCTGAAGTTCGAGCAGTCTTGCAAGCGTGTTGCTCAGATTGCCGTATTTTTCTTTGTCTTCGAAATCGTCTGACGTAAGGAGCATCTGTGCGACGGTGTGGTGGTATTCGCCGAAATATTTGTCGTACATATACATCAGCTCGCACTGACCGACGGCTGCCGCAGCCTGCTTGGTCGGCGTGTCTTTCGGGCGGGTGGAAAGCCCGAGCTTGCCCGTGCCCATACCGATCGCTCCGGACGATACGAGTATTATCTCGTGCCCGGAGTTTTTCAGATCAGCTATGACCTTGGTAAGCTCTTCAAAAGCCCTTATATTCAGTTTGCCCGTCGTATGCGCGAGGGTCGAGGTGCCGACTTTTATAACGATCCTCATTTTATCTCTACGCTCTTGCCCGTCTTTGCGGATTCGTATATTGCGTCTATTATCTTCATCAGCCATACGCCGTCTTCAGCCGGAGCCTTGCACGGTACGAGTCCCTCGGATGCGTCGACGAAGCCTTTTATCTCTTCGACGAACGCCGGACCGAAGCGGAACGAATGCTCGCCCTCGGGCGTGAAGGTTATGAATTTGCCGTCTTTAGTCGTAAGAACGTTCATATCGTTCATCGACGTGCCGGCTTTGGTTCCGAAAAGCTGAACGTCGCCGATATCGCCTTTGATGTTTAAGTTGAAGCTCGCTTCGACCGAAAGGGTAAAGCCGTTGTCGAAACGCACCATCGCGACGCAGATGTCTTCGACGTTATACGGATGTTCGCCCGGTTTGACTTCGATATCCCACGCTTTTTTGCCGCTGTTCGCGCGGTCGGGACCGAGATTGTCGTATGTGACGCCGTATGCAGAGACCGGTTTCGGAGAGCCGGCAAGATATCTCGTAAGGTCGATCACGTGTACGCCGAGGTCGATCAGCGGACCGCCGCCCGAGAACGCGCGGTCGCCGAACCAGCCGCCGGGGCAGCCGTTCTGGCGCAGATACGTCGCTTTTGCGTAATAGATATCGCCGAAAACGCCGTCGTCGACGAGTTTTTTGACCATGTCGGCGTCTTCGCCGAAACGGCGGACGAAACCGACCTGTAAAAGCTTGCCCGCTTTTTTCGCCGCGGCGAGCATCTCTTCAGCCTCTTTCGCGTTCATCGCCATCGGTTTTTCGCAGATGACGTTCGCGCCGCCTTCAAGCGCAGCTATCGTGCAGTCCTTATGCGCGGAGTTCCACGTGCAGACGCTCACGCAGTCGAGCTGTTCGTTTTTCATCATTTCGCGGCAGTCGGTATAGCGTTTCGCGACGCCGTATTTGTCGCAGTATGCGTTGAGCTTCGCACCGTCTATATCGCAGCAGGCGACTATCTCCGCTCTGCCCTCGGCTTCGAGCTGTTTGTATCCGCTCATGTGGCAGTGGCTTATGCCGCCCGTGCCGATTATTCCCACTCTTATTTTTTTCATTTTCAGTTCTCCCTTATTGTTTTTTTCAAAAAGTCCACGGCGAGCTTGATGTCGGCGGCGGGGTCGTCGCCCGCTTCGCGCTCGACCGTCAAAAATCCTTTGAATCCTATCTCTTCAAGCGCTTTTAAGTACGCCGGGAAGTTCACGCCGCCATGGCCGAGCGGCACTTCTTTAAAGAACGGGATGCCGCGTATATCCTCCGGCGCCGGCGTTACGCCGTAGATATATTCGGGGTTCGTTTTATAAAGCATGAGCCCGTCTTTCGCGTGCGTGTGGACGATATATTTTTTGAGATTGTGTACCGCGACGACGGGATCGTCGCCGGTAACCATGACGAGGTTAGCCGGGTCGAGGTTGACTCCGACGCCGGTCGAATCGAGGCTGTCGAGAAAGCTCTTCAGCACCGCCGAGGTCTCGGGGCCGGTCTCGACCGCGAAATGCGCGTCTATCGAGTCCGCGTATTCGGCAAGCTCGCGGCACGCCTCCTGCATAATCTTATATCTTTCGTGGTTCGGATCCTCCGGAACGACGCCGATATGAGTCGTGACGACGTCGGTCTCCATCTCCTTCGCAAAATCGAGAATACGCTTCGATTTTTCGATGAGACCTGGGTTCAGTTCTCTGTGGCCGAAGCCCCGTCCGAGGTCGCCGCATATCGCCGAGAAAACGAGACCGTTCGATTTGACGAAATCAAGCAGTTCGCGTCTTGCCGCGCCTTTGAGGTTCTCCGGCGAATTTTCGCCGGTCGTCGAATACATCTGCAGTCCCTGCGCTCCAAGCTTCGCCGCCGCCTTGACCGCTTCTTTCGTCGGCAGTCTGAACGAGTCGAGCATTACTCCTATAGGAAATGAAAACATAATGATATCTCCTTGCATTTTGATTCATTATAATAATACTATGTTTTTGCGCTTTTGTCAATCGTAAACTTGATTTTTTATCCGTCTTTGAAAAAAATTGTGTCGCCGCCGGACGAGGCGGTCTGAAATAATGCTAAGCATGAACAAACGAGATATAAAACGTAAACATTTCGGGACTGCGCTCAGAGCTTATTGACTATGCTTTATAATATTTCTATAATTACTTTGAATCAAGATAAGGAGAATACAGATGAAAAAGATTTTTACGCGTATTACCGTATTGTTTACCGTTGCGGCGATGATATTTTCGGCGCTGCCGTTCACGGTGGCGGCTGTTGCCGAGCCGGCGTTGATCATAACCGCCGGTCAACTCGCCGACAACAGTAATATCCTTACAAAGTATCGAATGTCGTTTGAATTGCTGAGTGATGATTCGTTGAATTATATTCGGTATACTTCATCTGGAAACGATCCGTACTACGAATTCAAAACCCCGTACAGAACGAATTCAAGCAATAAATACGCCGTAGTAAAGTACAGAACGGCTTCGCAGGAGATCGTTACGATAGACCTTTATCCCCGTATAGCCGAGCCGCACGCGTTGTTCAGCGCACTTGAAAAAGACGGTCAGTGGCATTACGCGTACGCCGACCTTTCGGACGCCGGGTCCAACTGGACAGGCGCGATCAACCGCTTCGACCCGATGAACGCGGACGAACACGGATCTCTGCCGTCCGGTCAGGTAATGGATATCGCGTGGATCGCGTTCTTTTCTACGGCAGAAGAAGCGCACGCGTACGCGGATGAAGACGCCGGAAGCGGCGAACAGCCGCAGATCGCCGTAACGTACGGCGACTGCAACAGAGACAGCACCATCAACGGAAAAGATATCATACGTCTGCGCAAGTATCTTTCGTCTTATGACGATCAGACCGGAGAAGCCGACGTCGAATACGCGCCGGGTATGGACTGCAACGGAGACGGAAACGTAAACGGCAGAGATCTGATACGTCTGCGCAAATATCTTGCCACGTATGACGAAGCCACGGAAACCGCCGACGTTATTTTAGGACCGGCTATCGTCTGCACCGAGCACGTTTGGGGTGAATGGACGGTCACAAAACAGCCGACTTGCATAGAGACGGGCAAAGAGCAAAGAAAATGCACCGTATGCCACACGGCGGAAGAGCGAGAGATCGGAACCGTTGATCATACGTTCGGCGAATGGGTAACGACAACAGCGCCGACCTGTATGAACGAAGGGCTCAAGGTCCGCACCTGCCCGGTCTGCGGCGAGACGGAAGAAGAGACCTTACCGAAAGTCAGCCACTGCTACGGCGACGACGACAAGTGCGTTTATTGCGGCAGAGAACGGACTCCGGTCACTCCGGACGAATACTTTGTATTTACCCTGCTCGACGACGGCACGTACAGCATAGCCGCGGCGGATACGGATAATCTGCCGGAGGAAATAATTATACCGGGAACGCATGAAGGCATACCCGTGACCGTGATCGCCGAAGAAGCTTTTCTTGAAAGCGGCATACGGAAAGTTTATATAAGCGATAACGTGAAAAAAATCGGCGCCAGCGCGTTTGAAGCATGTTTTGATCTTACGGCGATCGAACTTCCCGCCGTACTTGAAGAGATAGGCGAATTCGCGTTTATTGATTGCGGCATAACAGAAATCGATATACCTGTAAACGTAACCGTTATCGGCAAAAAAGCTTTTACCGGCTGCAATATTACAGAACTGTCCGTCGGTAAATGGATCGAAAACGCATCACAAAACAACAATTTACTGTCACAAGGCTTCGAAAGCCTGACTGCAGTCACGGTAGCCGAAGGTGTTACGAGGATAGGCTATTATGCGTTTTACAACTACGCCGGCTTGACGAGCGTGACCATAGGCGACGGCGTTACGAGTATAGGTGAATCTGCGTTCGCCGGCTGCACCGGTCTGACGAGCGTGACCATACCCGACGGCGTTACGATGATAGGTAATTATGCATTCTCCGGATGCAGCGGCCTGACGAGCGTGACCATAGGCAACGGCGTTACGAGTATAGGCAAATATGCGTTCGCCGGCTGCAGCGGTCTGACGAGTATTACCATACCCAACAGCGTTAAGAGTATAGGCGATTATGCGTTCTTCGGCTGCAGCAGTCTGACGAAAATGGCTATCGGTAAATGGATAGAGACAGGGCTTTTATCAGATATACAGATAAGCAGGTTAATAGAAGTAGTTATTTTAGATGGAGTGACGAGTATCGGCAATTATGCGTTCTACAACTGTAGCAGTCTGAAGAGGATAACCATACCCGACAGCGTTACGAGTATAGGCAAATATGCGTTCGCCGGCTGCAGCGGTCTGACGAGTATTACCATACCCAACAACGTTACGAGTATAAGAAGTGCGGCATTCGAAGGCTGCAGCAGCCTTTCGATTGTAAACATAAAAAGTTTGTCATCGTGGTGCCACATTGCTTTTGTCGGCACATCTTCCAATCCGGTTTATTTTTCAAACAATTTGTATTTGAACGGCAGCCTTATTGAAGATCTTGTGGTACCCGATGACATTACCGAAATAGGTGAGTTCACTTTCTACAACTGCAGCAGTTTGAAGAGTGTGACCATACCCGACAGCGTTACGAGCATAGGTAATAGTGCGTTCTACAACTGCAGCGGTCTGATGAACGTGACGATAGGCGACGGCGTTACGAGTATAGGAAGTGCAGCATTCGAAGGCTGCGGCGCCCTTTCGAATGTATACATAAAAAGTTTGTCATCGTGGTGCCACATTGCTTTTGACGACTTATTTTCCAATCCGGTTTCATTTTCAAAAAAATTGTATTTGAACGGCAGCCTTATTGAAGATATTGTGGTACCCGATGACATTACCGAAATAGGTGAGTTCACTTTCTACAACTGCAGCAGTTTGAAGAGTGTGACCATACCCGACAGCGTTACGAGCATAGGTAATAGTGCGTTCTACAACTGCAGCGGTCTGACGAGTATAACCATACCCGACAGCGTTACAAGAATCGGATTCGCCGCGTTCACTTACTGTAGAAATATTGAGTGCATAACGTTACCGTTTATCGGTGGCGGGAGCGGCTGTGAATATACTCATTTCGGATATATTTTCGGCGCTTTAGATCATACCGGACACGAATTTTATGTGCCGGCTTCTTTGAAAACAGTTATTCTGAAAGAAGGGTGCGAAGTTATTCCGGCTTATGCATTCTATCATTGCGCCAATCTGACAAACGTAACAATACCCGACACCGTTACTGTTATTGGCAAGTATGCGTTCGCAGATTGTTACAGATTAACAGACATAAACATACCTGACGGCCTTGTAAGTCTCGGAGTATCGGCGTTTACCGGCTTACCGACAATTGAATATGAGAACGGCATATATTGCGGTAACGAGCAAAACCCGTATATGATACTCACCGGCATTATCGACAATACTGTCACCAGATTTACCATTAACGAAAATACGAGATTTTTATGGTGTACGTTTTCCGGGTGTTCCAATCTGAGAAGGATCAAACTCCCCGACAGTATAACCGAAATCCCCGAAGAAGAATTCAATAACTGCAGCGCCTTGACAAGCGTAACCATACCAGACAGCGTTACGAGTATAGGCAGTTATGCATTCTCCGGTTGCAGCAGTCTGACGAGCGTAACTATACCCGACAGTGTTACAAATATAGGCGGCAGTGCGTTTTTGGGCTGTAGCTCGCTTGAAAGCATGACTCTTCCGTTCATAGGCGGCAGCAAGTCAACGAATACGTTTTTGAGTTATATTTTCGGTGCGTCTTATTATAATGCCACAGGGTATATTCCGAAAACACTGAAAACAGTAATTATTTCCGATAAATGTGATAATCTACACGCTTATGCGTTCTACAACTGCAGCGGTCTTACAAGCATAACCATACCTGACAGCGTTACGAGGATAGGTGGTTCTGCGTTCTCCGGTTGCAGCAGTCTGACGAGCATATTCATACCCGACGGCGTTACGAGTATAGGTAGTTCTGCGTTCCGGGACTGCATAAGTCTGACGAGCATATCCATACCCGACAGCGTTACGAGTATAGGCAGTTTTGCGTTCTACGGCTGCAGCAGTCTGACGAGTATAATCATACCCGACAGTGTTACGAGTATAGGCGATTTTGCGTTCTTCGGATGCAGCGCCCTGACAACCGTTTACTATACCGGCAGTCAGAGCGACTGGAAAAAAATCAGCATTGGAATCAATAACGATCCCTTGAAGAACGCAACGAAGGTTTATAATTATCAGCCGTGAAGGTGACGGAGTTCAAAAACATAACACAATAACGGCGTACGCTCGGCGACGCAGAAAAGAGCAGACTGAAAACGGTTCAGTCTGCTCTTTACTTGTTCTGTTGATTTTATTCGTCTTTCGGCGGGCGTTTGTCGGGGTAGACGACTACCTTGCGGTTGGTGTCGGTGCCGACGGAGCCGGTGGTGACGCCTTCGATCTTCTGTATCTCGGAATGGATGATGCGGCGCTCGTGGGCGGGCATCGGTTCGAGCGATACGCTGCGTCTGTACTTTTTGGCGCGTTCCGCGGTCCTTCTAGCGAGGGCGCGCAGCGTCTCTTCGCGCTTTGCGCGGTAGCCGCCGATATCGAGCGCGATACGCGTATATTCGCGGCCGTCTTCATCGGATTCTTTTTTATTCGCCGCGAGACTGCATAGATACTGCAGCGCGTCGAGCGTTTCGCCGTGGTGGCCGATCAGTACGCCCGTATCGGTGCCGGTGATCTCTATTTTGCAGTCGCCTTCATCGGTCTTGCCGACGTTCACTTCGGCTTCGATCTGCATATCGGCAAGCAGCTGTTTTACGAACGCGACCGCCGCTTCGACCGGTGTTTCCGTATAAGCGACCCTGACCTTTGCCGCGACGGCTCCCATACCGAGAAAGCCTCTTTTCGGCTCGGTGAGAACTTCGATCGTTACGGCGTCTTTTTCCACGCCGAGCTCGGCGCACGCCGCCGCTACGGCTGCGTCGACCGTTTGAGCTGTTGTAATTATTTCTTTTTTCATATCGATCCTGACGGTTTATTCGTCATCCTTCTTATTATCTTTTATTTCGGCTGTGCCGATGAATTTGTTCTTTTTGCCTTTTGTATCTTTTGAGGTGTTATCGGAATTTGACGAAGAGGGACCCATGGGTTCTACCCAGCCGGCGGGAGCGCCGCTCTTTGACTGAGACGAGATGATGCGCTCTTCTTCCGCGGCCTGTTTTTTCTTCTTCTCTTCGGCTTTTCTCTGTTCGTACGCCTGTCTGTCGGCTTCGCGCATCGCCTCGCGTACTTCTTCATCGGTCATTTTATGCGTTGGGAACAGTTTTGAGAGCAGTACCTGCTGACCGAAGCCGAGAAGGTTCTGATATATCCAGTAAAACGCGAGCGCGGTGGGAAGCGAGAACGAGATCACCGCCGACATAGCGGGCATCGCGATCTCCATCAGTTTCATACTGCCGCCCGGCTGTTCTTCCGCGGCGACGGGCTGATACGTGAATTTTTTCTGGATCTTGAACGTGAGCCAGAGTATGAGGAACGTTACGATCGGCACGAGTATATACCACCAGATCTTTTCGTTCGGGGTCACCGAGAGATCGACGAACCAGAGGTTGAACTTGGGAAATACCGCGTTCTGCAGTTGAGAGACCAGATCGGTTCTGAACGACGCGTAGTTGGTCAGCGCGTTGCCCGCGGCGTCGACCGCGCCGTTAGGCACGGAACCGTCTACCGGCAGTGCGTTGATCAGCTCGTTAAGATGATCGCCGCTGCGCAGCCAGCTCGTCGCTTTGATCGTGAGGTTCTGATAAGCGCCGCCCGACGAATAGTTCGTAAGCCTGTTGAAGGTCTCCATTATGACCTCTATCTGCGCTTTGCCGAAGCGGCAGATATAGTGCAGCGGGTTCTGCACGATATAGTAGAGCGAGAAGATGATGGGAAGCTGGAGGAACATCGGAAGACAGCCGCCGAACTGGTTGTACTTCTCTTTCTGATGCATCTCCATTATTTCCTGCTGCATCTTCTGCCTTGACTCGCGGTCGTCTTTGCCCTTGTATTTTCTTCTGATAGCTTCTTCTTTCGGGCGGAGCAGCGCGAGCTTCTGCTGGTTTCTCTGTTGCTTGATGCCGAGCGGGAACAGCAGCAGTTTGATGATGAGCGCGAACAGTAAAAGCGACAGCCAGTAATTGTGCGCCGCGATATTGTCGCATAATATCATCAGGTATTTCAATCCCTCGGCAAGCCATTCGAATAAAGCAGACATTTGATATAGCCTTTCTTAGGTCTTATTTTTCTTTTCTTTTTTAGGCGGCGGCATATCCACGCCCCCGCGGGAAAACGGATTGCAGCGAAGAATCCTCCAGAGTGCAAGCAAAGAACCCTTGAACCATCCGTGTATCATGATACATTCGTAACCGTACTCGGAGCAGGTAGGGTAATACTTGCAGGTCGGGTATTTTTTCAGTCCCGACAGATATTTTCTGTAAAAACTTATCAGAAACAATAGAAATTTCTTCATTGACGGTCATCCGACAGCTTTGCGCGTATAAGTCCGAGCGTAAAAAACGCCTCTTCGAGCTCGTTGTATATATCCGGCGTACGGACGTTTACGGCGGCGCTTCTCGCGGCGATAACTATGATCTTGCCGGTCTGTATTTCATACGTTTTGAGAAGTCTGTAATACGCTTCTCTCATCATTCTTTTGGTTCTGTTTCTGACCACGGCGCCGCCGAGCTTTTTCGCAGCGGTGAGACCGATGCGGTTGATCCTCGATTTTTGTGGATTGGCCCGCTGTAAACGAGCGGCGTGGTAATCGGGCAAAAGATAAACGCAGACGTATTTTCCCCCGGCTTTTTTGCCGTTTTTGTAAGCCTTAGAGAAAAGATGGTTTTCTTTTAAACTGTAAATTTTCATTTTAACTAAAAAACCCCTGGAATCAGCAGAGGTTTGCAGCGGCGAATTGCCTTTTTTGGGGAAACGCTGATCAGATCGCAGCGTACAAACAGTATGCGAAATGCACGCCGGCGGTCGGTCCAGCGTTCCCTTTTGATCAGTAGGTCAGTCTTTCTCTGCCTTTGGCGCGTCTTCTTTTCAGGACCTTTCTGCCGTTGGCGGTAGCCATTCTCTTTCTGAAGCCGTGCTCTCTTTTGCGCTGGCGCTTCTTGGGCTGGTATGTTCTGAGCATCTTTCTATCCTCCTTTTCTGCGGAATCGAGTTTTATATATGGATGCCCCGATTAACGCATCAATATAATTCGTCTGTTTGCCTGCTCCGACCGCTCCGCCGGTACAGGCAAACGCTATTATATAATAATAAAACCCGTTTTGTCAATAGGTGACGGCAAAAGTAAATTGTAAACTTTTTAATAACGTCAGGTTAATTTAAGGTTTCCGTGGTTCTTTTCGTACGCCGCGGCGAGTATTTCGTCGGCGCGCTGCTGCTCGCCGTTCAGATACAGATAACCGATCAGAGCCTCAAAACCGGTCGCGCGGTGATAGTCGGTCATCTTCTGACGTTTGGGATGATGAGACAGATCCGCGTTTCTGCCGCGGCGGTATATGTCGAGCTCGTTTTCGTCAAGCAGGTTTTCAACGCAGCCGAACGCTTCAGACTGCGCCGTCGCCGTAACGAAGCTCAGCGCGAGCGCGCTGAGCCTGCCGGTATCGGTCAGTCCCGTATCGAGCAGTTTTTTTCTTACGAACAGTTCGATGACCGCGTCGCCGACGTAGGCGAGGACCTTGCCGTTGTATTTATCCGCTTCCGTCATACGATCTTCCTCACCGATACGTTCCAGAATTTTGAAAATCCTTTGAGTTTGCTTCTCGCCGTTTTCTGCAGTTCAAGCGCGCATTCGGCGGCTTTTCTGCAGTCTTCACCGTCCGCCGTGCCGGCGAAAACGGTCTTCGACGCGGCGTCCGTCGCCTTACGCAGATAACCGACTCCGAGCGCTTCGCCGGCGCGGTCGGCGAAATCGCTCATCAGCTCGCTGCTCCGCCGCTTCTGACCGAGCAAAGCGAGCACTTTGAAAATGTACGCGCAGAACCGTACCGTATCTGCGTACGGTTCTTCCGACCGGCCGTCAGCCGCTTTTTGCAGATCGGATATCAGTTTGCCGCGTTTCTTTTTGCGGTATACGAGATACGCGAATATCAGGGAAAGCACGGCGAACGCGGCGGCGGCGATGATTATCGCCTCGGGGGGTATGACTATATCGGGTTTTCCGACCGGGCCTTCGCCTTCTTCGGTGGTCGCAGGTTCGGTGTCGGCGCCGGTATCGTCAGCCGGTCTCGTCGTCGGAACGTACGTCTCGGTATCGGTATCGGGCTCTGCCGTCACCGGCGGAGCGTCCGTATCCGTACCGGGTATAACGGGGTGATACTCCGACGGACCGTCGCCGTACATCGAATCAAGCATCGGCTCGGTCACTTCGAACGTCATCCAGCCCGGACCTTCTATATACACCTCGACCCATGCGTGGGCGTCGTTGTCGCGCACGACGTACCGGTAAGTACCGCCGAATTTGTTGAGATCGCCCGTTTTGAAACCTTCCACGTAGCGCGCCGGCAGACCGATCGCGCGCAGAAGCATTACAGCCGCCGAGGCGTACTGCGTACAGTAGCCGTTTTTGGCGGTGTGAAGGAACTGATAAACATACGACATCCTGTCGTTATATCCGTACGGATCGAGAGTATATTCCGCATTGTCGGCAAGATACGAAACGATCTTGTAAACGGCTCTGTATACGGTATCGAAATCGCGAGGCTCCTGCACTTCGAAGAACGACGAAGACGAATAATCGACCGGGGTCATGCCGCTGACGGCGTTATCCGGGAAAAACAGATCCGCCATATCGCCTAACGCGGCGCGGGCGTCGTTATAAATGTACTCTCTCTCGCTTGCCGGTACCGAGCTGTAATAAATGTAAGCGCTGTCAGTCTCAAACGACGCAAGATTTATCTTCGTTTTAAGCGAGTCAAGCATCGAAGGCGACATCGAAGCGATGCTGTTTATGATATTCGCAGACGAGATCCTCACGCCGTTTTCTTTTGCGTCTGCTTTTATCCTCCCGACCTCTTCAGCCGTCACTCTTTTTGCTGACGACCAATAAAACGGCAGGGTTTGCAGACTTCTCACCGTGAACCTGTATTCCTCGATCGCTCTGCTCATTTTATACGTGAAGCTCGCTTCCTGATAGTACGGCAGATGAGCCACGGTCGCATAGCTCGGCGTTGACATTCTGTAAAGATTTATCATGCCGTTATGCTTTACCGAATAACCGCCCTCAAATTTGGCGAAGGTCGGTTCAATGCCGTATTCGCACAGACCGTAATATGAAGAGTATCGGCTCGGCAGATAGAGCATATCGGTGCCGAAGCCGAGATTGCCGAGGCTCACATAAGACGTGACGAAGCCGAGATCGGCATGCGAATCGTCGAATTTATAATCTTCGGTGATCGTGTTTTCGTTGATACCGAGTATCGTATAGAAGAGTTCGGACGTGTCTTCCGGCGTATATTCGTCCGAGATATCGGGAGAATGCGCGATATTCCATCTGCCGTACGCAAAATCCTCACCGATCCACGAACGCAGATAGATTGGCTGCCCGGTCTGCGATCTTACCGTGAAAAGCCTTATGTTTTCAAACGTGCGCGACGTCGGTTTTATCGGAGTGGAACTGACGCTTACCGACGCGAAATTCGTATCGGTGAACCGCTCGCCGGAAATATAGCCGTAAAGATAGCTTCTCGCGGCGGCGATTATCGATTCTACCGCCTTCAGCTCTCCGATCGGCTCGGTTAACTTTTTCGCCGGGTAAACGCCGACGGCAAAAACGAGCGCGGCGGCGACGAGACCGGCGACGCCGGTTATCGCCGCGCGTCTGAAATGACCGGCGCGGTCTTTATCCTTCGCGCCGTCCGGCGTTTTTACCGCGGTGAAAGCGTTGCAGTATTTGAGCGTGAGAAGTCCCACGCCCGACGCGACGATGCACAAAAACGCGAAATTCTCGTTCATCATATTGTAAGTAAAACAGACCGTCATGACCGCCGCCGCGGCTATCACCGGCGGCATCAGGCGCACTTTTCTCACGGTCGAATGAACGAAAATGAAGTTTATGATCGCGCAAAGCGTCACGTACGCTATTTTTATCGTGCGCACGGCGTCCGGAGCTCTCGGATCGGTGCCTTCGGCGTTTACCATAAAATACGAAAGCGACGAAAAGCCGGAGTCGGACAGAGCGGTTATGGCGCGGTTCCACGCCGTGACCGGCGCATAGTAGAAGAATTTGGTGACGCCTATGCCGCCGTTTATCAGCAAAAACAGAATGAACAGCATAAGAACGGTCAGCCCGATATAAAGCTTACGGTCGAGATAACGCGATACGGCCAGACCGTACGCGATAAGACTGCACACGAGGCAAACGATAAACACATAAAGCATATCGAGTCCGCCCGTAAAGCGGAAGCTGTCGTTGAGCAGAAGACAAACGCCGAAAGCGCCGCAGAGCGCGACGACAAACCGGCACAGCGAACCCGCTATGACGGACGGTGTTTCGGGCTCGGGGGTGAATACCGCTTTGCCCTTTTTTGTCAGCATCGTTTTTCTTGCCATTTTTTTCTTGTCAGTCTGTCTCTGTCGCCGGAATGAACTGTACCGCTATTCCGTTTGCGGAAAGCGCCTCGGCGTAACCTTTGTATAATTTTTTGAATTCAGCTGCGCGCTGCATTTTTGCAAACGGTTCGCAGATTATCACTTCCGTTCTGCCGGCTCTGCCCGCGCAGTCGCATATCGTCCCGACCACAGCGTCGGACAGATATGAAAGTATGAACACGAACGTGCCCGACTTGTCTTCTATACCCGCGGAAAGCAGGGACAGCGGCAGATCGGATCCGACCGGCGTGGCGCCGAAGTAATCGAAAAAGTCGTCAAAATCAGAAAGCGAATCACAGCAGGTACTGTTCACGCGGCCTTCGCCTCCGAAATTCGGTCTGCAGTCGTGGAAAAATACTTTTACGCTCTCTTCGCGGCAAAGATGAGCCGTGATGTAGGAGCAGGCGACTTCCACCGCCGCGTCGGCGCAGAATTCGTTTATGTCTATCTTATTTCCCGAAGCCTCGTCCGAAGGGAACCTCGCGCACAGGTCGGTGAAAACGTAGGTGCTGCGCCCAGTCTCCGAACCGAAGCGCTTGACAATGAGCGTCTGCGTCTTGCCGGACAGTTTCCAGTGTACGTTCTTCATCGGGTCGCCCGGCGCGTATTCTTTGATATCCGTCTGTTCGGATCTGTCGTAGCCCGCGGATTCGGTACGCGCCGACGGCGCGTCGGTCGCGCCCCGTTCCGCGCCGAAGCCGAGATCGAGACGGCGCGGAACGATAAACACGTCCGCCGTTTTTTCTCCGCTGACCCTGACTCTGTAAAACTTGAGCAGATCGTACATATATACGCTCTTTATCCCGATCACATAGAAACCGCGGTATCTGAAGATTATCGTGTGTTCGTCTACGTACTTATCGAGCGGCAGAAGCGACAGGACGCATTCCTGATCGTCGCTCGTCGACTTAGCTTCATCCGGCAGAACGAATTCAGCCTCCAGAAACGGATACGGAAGGACCGTATGGTTAATGATCCCGAGCGAATACTTCACCGCGCTTCTCTTTTCGGCGCGTTCGGTATCGCAGTACAGAGAAGCTCTCACCGCGGCTTTACCGATCAGGATATATATCAGCTCGACGACCGGCATCGCCGCTGCGATGATGAGAAAGACCGCCGATATCGAGTTCGGCATCGTCTGCGAAAAGACGAGCGCGATTATAAAAAGCAGAACCCACACGAGAAAATATCTCGTGACGGCGAACGACCGTCTTGTTTTTGTCTTGTTTTTCATTATTTCTTATAAGGCACGTCCGTGTTTTTGAGTACGTCGTAAAGGACGGATTCCGCAGTCACGCCCGAAGATCTCGCTTCGCGGTGAAGCACTATCCTGTGCGACGTCGACGGCACGAACACTTCGGCGACGTCTTCCGGCACGACGAAATCCCTGCCGTTCATGAACGCCGTCGCCTGCGCCAGTCTCATTATGATCAGCGACGCTCTCGGGCTCGCGCCGAGAGATATCTCTTCTCTCTTTCTCGTCTTGGAAGCGAGATCGACTATGTAGGAATAAATGAGCTTGTCTGTCTTGATCTCCGAAATCATTTTCTTCATTTCGGCAAGCTCTTCTGCGTTTGAAACGCACTTCACGTCAGAGAGCGGATTGACGCCGTGCCTGTCGGCAAGTATGCGTTCTTCTTCGTCTTTCGTCGGGTAGCCGAGCGTCAGCCTGACGGAAAAACGGTCGAGCTGCGCCTCCGGCAGAGGATACGTGCCGACGAATCCGGCGGGGTTCTGCGTCGCGATGACCGTGAACGGATCCGGCAGCGCGTAGCTGACGCCGTCGACGGTGACGTGACCTTCTTCCATGGCTTCGAGCAGCGCCGACTGGGTCTTCGGCGAAGCGCGGTTTATCTCGTCGGCGAGAAGCACGTTGCACATTACGAGACCTTCGGTGAAAACGAACGTCTCTTTCTGCCGGTTATAAATATTGAATCCGGTTATATCGGAAGCCATGAGGTCCGGCGTGAACTGCGCGCGCTTGAACGACAGACCGAGTGCCGCCGCAACGGCGGAGGCGAGCGTCGTCTTGCCCGTGCCGGGAACGTCTTCGATAAGCACGTGGCCGCCGGCGAGAACCGCGGTGAGCAGAAGTTTTATCTCGCGGCGTTTGCCTACGACGGCTTTTTCTATCTCTGCCGTGATCGCGGCGAGTTTTTCTTTATATATTTCGTATTCGTTTGCCATAGCGGTATTCTCCGATCGGAATTCATTTTTAACAATAATACCACAAAACTGTAGGATTGACAATAGGGTATTTGAAATTTTATATATTTTTTCAAATAAATTAACAGATATTTGCGTTTACTCTTCTCTCCGGACGTCAAAAATACAGGCAGAAAACGAAAGGAGCAGCAAAATGCAGATAAGCCGCGGAGATATATATTACGCCGACCTCTCGCCGGTCGTCGGGTCGGAACAGGGCGGGCTCCGGCCCGTACTTATAATTCAGAACGACGTCGGCAACAGATACAGCCCGACGGTCATAGCCGCCGCGATAACGAGCAGGATAACGAAAACACAGCTGCCGACGCATATCGGCGTGTCCGGCGCGAGCTGCGGGCTGGCAAAAGATTCGGTGATACTGCTCGAGCAGGTCAGAACGATCGACAAACGCCGCCTGCGCGAGAAGATCGGTCACGCAGACGAGTCAACCATGGCGCAGGTCAGCGGCGCGCTGTCCGTTAGCTTCGGACTGTAGCCGCCGCCGTGCCGCCGCGAAGAAATCGTCGCCTCCGGAGAGCTTCAGGCGTCGGCAAAGCCGACGGTCCATGTGACGCGTACCGCGCCACCCTTGGGGGTGCCCACCGTGAACCCCCAAAAACTCGACAAGCTCGTTTTCGGGGAACCCCGGTCCCACCCTTACAACCCCCAAGCCCCCTTGACCCCTCCCAAAGTCGTTGCACTCTCTTTGGGGCGCGTCGGGCTGACGCGAAGTAAGAGGTAAAAGTGAAGAGTGAATATGTTTACCGGCTTCTGCACAAACATAATCGCATCGTTCAAACGACACCTCAAGCCGCTTTCTTCCGGTGATCTCGCGCGCGGCGCCCCCCTTTACCGCGCGCGACCATTCGCCAAAGCCGAATGATCCGACCCTTACGCTTCGTACGTCTTCCTGAACGGATCGCCGCCCCCCTGAAAGGATTGCGGGGGGAAGGGGGTACGGGGGATGTACGAGGGGTTCCCCGAGCCGAACTTGAGAGGCTTGGGGGTTCACGAGAGGGGGGTGGGGGCATCCCCCGTAAAAAGAAATATTCCTATTTCACCCGGTTCGCAAGAACCGGATTTCACCGCCAAAGGCGATTTCGCCGCGAAAGCGATTTCACTCGTCGGCACTGCCGACGAATTTCACTGCGGCATCAGCCGCTCGGGGTGGGGGCTCCCCCGCAGCGAACGGTCAGCACGAATTTAATTCGGAGAGCTGTAGGGCAGGGGCTTGCTCCTGCCGCTTGAACGGTCAGCAAAACATTTATTATACGACGGATCGCACCTCGCGTATTATAAAGGAAAAAACGATGACGAAGATCATAAGCAAAGAAGAACTTGAATATCAGAGAAAATACGCCGAGAAGGTCAGGCTTGTTTTGAGCGCGCTTGCAAGCGAAAAGGGCGCGCCGCTTCTTTTCACGGTCGTTACTTACGGCTGCCAGCAGAACGAGGCGGATAGCGAACGCCTCGCCGGTATGCTTGCCGAGATGGGCTTCGAAAAGACGGACGACGTGAAAGAAGCCGACCTGATCCTCGTCAATACCTGCGCCGTAAGAGAACACGCCGAGGTGCGCGCTCTTTCGGTCACGGGGCAGTACAAGCATTTAAAAGAGAAAAAGCCGTCGCTTATGATCGGCGTTTGCGGCTGTATGGTCTCGCAGGAGCACCGGCTCGACGATATAAAGTTCAAATATCCGTACGTCGATTTCGCGTTCGGCACCTCGTATCTCTGGCAGCTGCCGTCGATACTCTACTCGCGGCTGACTAAAAAGAAACGCCTTTTCATGCTCGACGGGGACGACGAGGGCAGTATCGCAGAAGATCTGCCCGTTCTGCGCGAATGCAGTTACCGCGCGTGGCTGTCTGTCATGTACGGTTGCAACAACTTCTGCACCTACTGCGTAGTGCCCCACGTCCGCGGAAGAGAGCGCAGCAGAAAACGCGAGGATATCATAAAAGAGGCGAAGGAGCTTATCGCCGACGGCGTGAAAGACATAACGCTGCTCGGACAGAACGTCAATTCGTACGGCAAAACCCTTTATTCCGACTACGGCTTCGCGGAGCTTCTGGCGGACGTAAGCGCGCTCGACGGAGACTTCACTCTGCGTTTCATGACCTCGCACCCGAAAGACGCGACGAAAAAGCTGATAGATACCATGGCGTCGAGCGGAAAATGCGCTCCGCAGCTGCATCTGCCGCTTCAGTCCGGTTCGGACAGGATACTGCAGCGGATGAACAGAAGATACACGCTCGAAGCGTACAAAGAACTCGTTATATACGCGAGGGAGAAGATACCGGGAGTCGTACTCACCTCGGATATCATCGTCGGTTTTCCCGGCGAGACGGAGGAGGATTTTGAGCTGACGCTCAAAGCGCTCGAGGATATAAAGTACGATATGGTCTATTCGTTCATCTACTCCAAGCGCAGAAACACGCCCGCCGCCGAATATGAAGACCAGGTGCCTGACGACGTGAAGGGCGAGCGGTTCAGACGGATGCTCGATCTGCAGAACGGTATCGGGCAGAAGATAAACGAAAGCTACGTCAATAAGACCGTAAGAGTTCTCTGCGACGGCGTGAGCAAGACCGACGCCGGTATGCTCGCCGGCCGCACCGACGGAGGCAAAAACGTCTGCTTCAAAGGTTTTGCCGAAGCGGGAGAATACGTAAACGTGAAAATAACCGAGGCGCGGCCTTTCGTGCTGATCGGAGAAATAATGTGAGGATAAAAAATGGATAAGATAACCGAAAAAGCCGCCGAGCTCGGCGAGATGATCAAAGAAACGCCCGAAATGAAAAGACTTGCCGCGGCGACGGAAAAATACGAATCGGACGCGGACTTTTTACAGCAGATCGAGACGTACAACGCATTCGCCGCCGGCATGAGAGGAAAAAATAAAGATTCGGAAGAATACGCGGACCTCGAGGAGAAACTCGGCGCGCTGTACGACAGCATAATGGATCACCCGACGATGAAGGAATATACGGAGGCGAAAGCCGAAGCGGACGAGCTTATGGAACACGTCTACGGCGAGATCACTTTCCGCATAACCGGCAAACGTCCATGCAATCACCACTGCGACGGCTGCGGCGGCTGCGGCTGATAAACTAAAACGCGTAACGGAGGTAAACTCTTATGACTCCGATGATGCTGCAGTATCTGGAGATCAAAGAAGGCTATAAGGATCATATCCTGATGTACCGTCTCGGAGATTTTTACGAGATGTTTTTTGACGACGCGAAGATCGCGGCGAAAGAGCTCGAGCTCACGCTGACCGGCAGAGACTGCGGTGAAGAAGAACGCGCGCCGATGTGCGGCGTGCCTTTTCACAGTGTGGAGCCTTATATCGCCAAGCTCGTTTCGCGCGGCTACAAGGTCGCGATATGCGAGCAGCTCGAAGACCCGGCGACAGCTAAGGGCATAGTGAAGCGCGGCATCATACGCGTCATAACTCCCGGCACGGTCACGCAGTCGGAGATGCTCACGGAAGACAGGAACAACTATATCGCGGCGGTGTATATCGGTCCGGACGGCGCCGCCGCCTGCTTTGCCGATATCTCGACCGGATATATAGGCGTCTGCCCGATCGGAGCCGACGGGACCGAAAAACAGATAATAAACGAGCTCGGCGCGTTTTTGCCGAAGGAGATAATAACGAACTTTCCGCTCGCCGAGCGGCAGGAGCTCTGCGATTACGTGAATAAACGCCTCTGCTGTACCGTCAACGAAAACGAACCGCAGAGGTTTTACGAGATCAAAGCCTCGGTGCTCTGCAAAAAGCAGTTCCCCGAAACCGACCTCAAAGACGCGGAGCCGCCCTGCATCTGCGCCGTCGGCGCCGCGCTTGATTACATAATCGAGACGCAGAAGACCGATATATCGTTCATGAACCGGCTCTCGGTCTACGATAACGACAGATTTCTCGAGATAGACGTCAACACAAGAAGGAATCTCGAGCTCTGCGAATCGATGCGGACCGGGGAGAAGCGCGGTTCTCTGCTCTGGGCGCTCGACCATACGAGGACTTCGGGCGGCGCGAGGACGCTGCGCGCATACGTCGAGTCGCCTCTGCGCTCCGTCGCGGAGATACAGGAGAGGCAGGACGCAGTAGCCGATCTGTACCTCGATTTCATCGCGAGAGAGGAGCTTTCCGAAGCGCTGAAAGGCGTGCTCGACCTTGAAAGGCTCGCCGCAAAGCTCGTTTACGAGACGGCTAACGCAAAAGACCTGCGCGCGATAGCGCAGTCGGCGGCGAAGATACCGAAGATCAAGCAGACGGTCGAGGGACTTCAGAGCCCGCTTATAAGAAAGCTGTACGAACAGACGGACGATCTGACCGACATTGTCGAGCTGATAGACAAGGCGATAGTAGACGAGCCGCCTTTCACGGTCAGAGAGGGCAAAATGATCCGCGACGGCTACAACGCCGACATAGATTATCTGCGTAGCATAATAAACGACGGCTCGCACTGGATCGGAAAGATCGAAGCCGCCGAGAGAGAAAAAACGGGCATAAAAACGCTCAAGGTCGCCTATAACCGCGTTTTCGGCTATTACATAGAGGTCACGAAATCGCTGATAAACCTCGTGCCCGACAGATATATAAGAAAACAGACGCTCACAAACTGCGAAAGATACGTTACCGAAGAGCTGAAGGACCTCGAATCGTCGATACTCGGCGCGTCCGACAAGACGGTCAAACTCGAATACGATCTGTTCTGCCAGATCCGCTCGTATCTGTGCGACAACATATCGCGCATAAGAGCCGCGGCGAACGGCATATCCGCGCTCGACGCCCTGCTCTCGCTCGCCGTCGCCGCCGAAAAATACGGTTACGTCAAACCCGAGGTCGACTACGGCGACAAAATAGTGATCAAAAACGGCAGACACCCCGTCGTCGAGCGGTTCGTCGAAGAATCGTTCGTGCCGAACGACACTTATCTCGACACGGTCAACAACAGAATGCTGCTGATAACCGGCCCGAACATGGCGGGCAAATCGACTTATATGAGGCAGGTCGCGCTGATAACGGTAATGGCGCAGATCGGCTCGTTCGTGCCTGCGTCGGAAGCGCAGATCGGCATAGTCGACAGACTGTTCACGAGAGTCGGCGCTTCGGACGATCTCGCGTCGGGAACGTCCACGTTCATGCTCGAGATGAACGAGGTAGCGTATATTCTGAAACGCGCGACTAAAAAAAGCCTGATAATATACGACGAGATCGGCAGAGGTACCTCGACCTTCGACGGTATGTCTATCGCCCGCGCCGTCGTTGAGTACACGGCGGAGAAGATCGGCGCGAAAACGCTTTTCGCGACGCACTATCACGAGCTGACCGTCATGGAAGGCGTCGTCGAGGGAGTTGTAAATTACAACATCGCCGCCAAAAAACGCGGAGACGCCGTAAGTTTTCTGCGCAAGATAGTCAGAGGCGCCGCGAACGACAGCTACGGCATCGAGGTCGCGCAGCTTGCCGGCGTGCCGGCAAAGGTCATACGCCGCGCTAAAGAGATCTTGCATAAGATCGAAGAACAAAATCCGAAACAGAGAGAGGTCAAAGAGATCGAAACGCTCGAAGACCTGAATATCACGATGGATAACGTCGCCGACGACGAGATCAGAGACGCCCTCACCGCGCTCGATCTCAACATAACCTCGCCTATGGAAGCGTACGATTTTTTAAGAAAGCTGAAAGCGCTCTTATAACGTTTGCGCTTGCGCAAACATATCGCATCTCCGAAGGAGATATATCGCATTTCCGACAGGAAATATATCGCCAAAAAAAGCGATATGTCCTTCGGACGCGATATGTTCATACGAACGCGATATGTCTAAAGACGCGATATGCCGCAAGCGGCGCGAGATGGAATGATGATCGACGCTGTGCGTCAAATGATGAGACTGCGTCATGATGAGCGCTTCGCGCATGATGATCGGCTCGGGGACGAGCCGAATGAATGATGTGTCGCCTTCGGCGACGTTCTGTGTGCCTTCGGCACCCTTGGGGATCGCCCACCGTGAACCCCCGTTGCGAACAAGTTCACAACGGGGAACCCCGGTCCCACCCTACTGATCCCCAAACCCCTTACTCCCTCCCAAGAGATCCATAATCTCTTGGGGCCGCGCGGCGCCCCCGGTTGAAGGCCGGGGATATGGAGGGATGAGGGGGTCGGGGGGGGATGCAAGGGTGGCGGGGCGCAGCCCCCCCGAAAAGCGAACGGACAGCACAGATGATATTCGAAGGCCGTAGGGGCGATTCACGAATCGCCCGCAGCGGAAAAATACAGAAAATAAACGTTTTACGTAACCGTTCGAAACGGGAGCGGTGACCGCTCCCCTACGGTGCGTGAATCAATCGTTCGATTAAACTCGTTCGTTCTTGGGAGTTCCCACCCCTCCGCTCGCATACGCTCGCAACCCACAAACCCCCTTTCCCCTCCCGTCGATCAAAGATCGAGGGGCCGCGGGGCGCCCCCGGTTGAAGGCCGGGGATATGGAGGGATGAGGGGGTCGGGGGGGATGCAAGGGTGGCGGGGCGCAGCCCCCCCGAAAAGCGAACGGTCAGCACGGATGATATTCGAAGGTCGTAGGGGCGATTCACGAATCGCCCGTTTGAACCGATATAATCGTTTGTCAGCGGGTCGTCGAGGCGCCGACCCCTACGGCTCATAAACCGTTCGTTTGGATAAACCGATTATTCTTGGGGGTTTCCCACCCCTCCGCTCGCATACGCTCGCAACCCCCAAACCCCCTTTCCCCTCCCTCGATATATAATCGAGGGGGCCGCGCGGCAGGCGGGAAAAAAGCCCCATTGAAACAATGGGGGGATGGTGGGGGTTTGGGGGCGGTTAAGGGGGGCGGGGAGTCCCCAAAAAGCAAAGGTCAGAACGGATATTGCGCGGAGGTCGGTAGGGGCGATCCACGAATCACCCGATACAAAACCGCGCTTGCAATAAATTATATGTAACCGTCAGAAGCGGGAGCGGCGACCGCTCCTCTACGGGGCTGAAACGTCCTGTTTATATAATTCATTTTTACACAGAAAGGCTTTTTCATGAAACGACTGTCCGTTATTCTTCTGCTTCTCTGCATGACGGCATCTTTGCTGGTATCATGCGCCGACAAACCGGATATACCGGAGGATACCGTCCCCGGAACGTCACCCGCTTCGACCGAAGCGTCTTCGGAGACCGACGCAAAGCCGGAGGAGACGACCGCGGAAGAAACAGACCGCGGCTATTTCGACGAACACCGCGTTGAGATAGTCGACGCCGACGTGTCCAAAGTCGCGGACCTGACTCTGCTTGACGACGGATACGATATTTATCAGCTTCCCGGCAGCGGCAACGGCGGCTGGCGGTACGGCCCTTCTTACCTGTATTACGGCGACGGACGGGTGGACGCTTATTTCGCTTCGGGCGGCGATTCCGGCGAATGGGACCGCATCACCCACAGAAGCTCGACAGACGACGGCAAGACCTGGTCCGCCGAAAAGATCGTCGTCTATCCCACGCCCGGCAGTGCGGACCATTATTCCTGCTGCGACCCCGGCGCGGTCTTTTTTGACGGCTACTACTATATCGGCTACACCTCGACGCTGAACGACGGCGGTTACTGCAACAATATTTTCGTCGCCCGCTCGGAAAATCCCGACGGTCCGTTTGAAAAATGGAACGGCTCGGGCTGGGGCGGCGCGCCTGAACCCGTGATCTATTTCGAGCAGTCATACGGATACTGGGGCATCGGAGAGCCCTCCTTCGTTGAGCTTAACGGCACCCTGTATATCTACTACTCCTACTCCACGCCGATGAAAGCGTATCTGATGCTCGCCACGGCGGACGCAAAAAACGAAAACTGGCCGGCTGAGCTTCAGTATCACGGCGCGGTCATGGAGCGCCGCTCCGATTCGGTGGATATCAAGTACGTGGAAGAA
>JAEEGL010984047.1_pt1 | contig 26254 bp, 29 predicted proteins | sample 9134231 | NCBI WGS metagenome assembly JAEEGL01 (sample SAMN16246548, study PRJNA631951) | gut metagenome | biome: gut microbiome; feature: rumen; material: fiber-attached | host: Bos | place: Iran: Karaj | collected 2018-10
AAAAAATATTTGGTTATAGAATTGAGGATTCCAAAGGACGGAAGCCCTTATCCCCCCTTTCCAGTGCGAGCCGAAGGCGAGCTCATATAAAACCACAGAGAACATAAGATCTCAGAGAGAAAGTCGTCGACTTTTATGAGGGGAAGAGACGGGAAAATGGCACGTATGGTATTGCCTTTCAGGCAAAGTTTTTTTGTATCATTGTCACATCATCCCGAGACTTCGTCACGGGTTACTCTCGCTTTGCTCGGTAGTGTCTTTCAGACAAAAAGAGATGAGAAAATCAGTCATAATCATATGTCAGAGTTACATTTTTATAAAATTTATTTGGATAATACATTAGAACAAATTAATTTTGCACAGAACAATTACGGTAACAGGAATAAACTATCTAATTGCTAGACCTAGTTTTTTCGAATGCGACGTATGTTTAGTTAAACAATTTTATTTTAAGATTTATGTTTGGATACAAGACAGTATTAAAATTCGCGTATGGAGGGGTTGTGAGTTCAGCCTATGAATTAGTTGATTTTTCCTATGATATTTATCAGCACATAGATGCGAAAGGTAAGCCACAGAGCAATGTTTATCTGGGGGCTGTCAACTGTATTTTTCCCGGTGTCCCCACCAAGGAACTGATTGATTACATGACAAATCCATACAGATACAAAGATGGATCAGTGTCTGTGATCGACAACGAAGGCAGAAAACTGCAGGAGATTTCATTTACGACAGGCACATGTGTAAAGCTTAGATTTGATTATAATCAAGCAGGAAAAGGATACGTATCAACAATATTTGAGATAGCCGCAAAAGGCATCTCAATAGACAGTTATTCCGTCGACAACAACTGGGTAAATAAGTAACAGCCATGGACATACAAAACACAATCAATTCAATATTCAAGCATCCCGACGGCAATCTCAACGCCTATTTCGAGTGCTTTGGAAAGCTGTATGAAGTAAAACAGTTTTCCACATCATTTTTCCAGCCTACAGACGGCAAAGGAGAGCCACAGAGCGAAGTTCATTCCGGAGTTTTGAGCCTAGTGCTTGCCACAATACCAGACTCCAACATTGTCAGATGGGCGACAAATGATCATTTGCGGGTGAGTGGAGCCATCATTTTCAGGAATGAGACGGAGAGTCCGTCTCTGCGTATTGAGTTCAACGATGGAGTATGTGTCGGATTAAGTCAATCCATAAATTTAGGGACAGGCAGCACCACATCGTTTTCTATTTCTTCTCCGACATTGAGAATCAATGATATACTTATTGACAAAGACTGGGTGAAATAATATGGCAGACAGAATAGTTAGATATATCACAAAAGAAGATTTCAACGTATTGGTGATGAATCACTGTAAATTCGATGGTTACGTCATCGGTGTAGGTTTGGCATTCACAAATGAGCAGGCGTTCTATCAATATTTGGATCCATTTTTAAGAGTAAGAAAAATGGGTGAAAGCCAGTATCTTGACACATCATACGAACAATATGAGAAATCATTTAAGTATGAAGAATCACAAGTTGTCACAGCAGATCAAATTTTGTATGGAATGCAACATCATGCACGGTCTGAAGAAAAACCTGCGATGCCACAAAAACTAACAAAAGCCGAGAGAGAAAAAGAACTCGAAAGTGTGGCGAACAAGAGTAACAATAATGGTAATTCTGTTAATAATATAAATAACTGCGTTCAATTCGCACTTTCCACAGCTTCCTATTTCGGTGGTGAAAGATTAGAGAGTATGGCATACGAACCATATAGAATGATTGATCAGAAACTTGTCAAAAGTTGGCAGAATATAAAACCCTTTGCTAAGATAAGTGTCAACAAAATGACTGATATGGATTTGATGAGAATCATTAGTAAAGATAATCATTTCCATAGTATATCCTATAGTCAACGCTACAACCCATTAGCCGTAAAACGCAATGAGGTTTTAAGTGAATTCAGATCCATTCGTGGAGCTGACGCATCCAAAATCATAAACAATACTACAGGAGGCATAGACAGAGAAGCATTGAATGTGGCTACGTATGGAGAAAAAACGGCTAGCAGAATACGTTATATGAAAGCTGCTGGGAGAATTGCTGTCGGTGTTCAAGTTGCAATTAGTGGATACTCTATAATTGATGCGTATGCAAATGACAGTTACAGAAAGGGTCGTGTACTGGCAAAAAGTAGTTTAGATGTGGCAGTAGCAGCTGGTCTTTGTGTTTTAGGAGGCCCTGTCGGTTGGGGAATTGGAATAGCATATATAGCAGGAGATGTTTTCGGTGTATGGGATAGTGCGATAGACGAAACCTATTATTTCTTCAACCCAGGACAAGAAGCAATAGAAAAATCATTAAAATGATATTGATATGATCTCAAGAATTCAAAAATTTTACCGGTATTTCGTATACAGGATTTACCATATAAACAATAATGATCCAGATATGAAAGTGATTTCATTTATATTCATGGTACATACTGCGCATGCTATGTCTTGTCTGTTTATTTTATCTATAATTTTTTCTTTTGATTACTCTGGACTTGACAAATCAGAAGTGTCATTATTGGCACTTTTATTCGGGCTCCTTCAACTATTTATATTCTTCAAACCCAATAAATGGAAAACGTATTTTAAGGAGTTTGAGAATGAAACAAAAGAAGAAAGACGAAAGGGCACTATACGTGTGTGGAGTTACATAATCGTAAGTTTGGCATTACCAATTATTCTTCCAGTTATTTGGTTCACATATTTCAGATAGGAATCATTATACCCATGTGATATGACATCAAGAATTCAAAAATTTTGGCTATTTTCCAATTTGTGAGGATTGTTAAGGGCGGAACGCCCTAACCTCTCCCTCACAAGTGTGAGCCGAAGGCGAGCACAAATAAAAATGTCAAATCAAACAAATGGATAAACATTATACTAAAGAATACCCTACTTGATGAACTCCAATGACACCACGTCTCAATACAGTTATAAAATCACCTTCGTATTCATCTATATGAAACTCATCTATTTTATATTCATCTATGAGATATTGGTCAAATTCAAAAATATCAATGCCTATTTCTTTTAATACGGAATCAGGAAGTGTATAGTCTTGCTTCACAAGGCCAAACATAGTAAATCCTGTTTCTACGCAGAACGACATAAATGCATGATCCCATGCTATATATGCAAATGAGCCGACAAAAGAACCAACAAAATTTCCTAAAAGATAAGCGCCTGGGATTGCAGGCAACATTACCTGAGTAAGCGTTCCAAATCCTAACGCACATCCTGTAACAAACAAATTTCTAGACAAGTTATTTGCAAGTTCATATTTAGACATTGTTCCTTTTGCCACATAGAAGGAATCTTTCATTGTTGAATAAAAAATGACTGTTAAACCAGCCACAACATTAGGACTAACAGTTTTTAATGCATCTCCAAACAGTCCACTTTCACATCCAGTCACAATAGATGCTGATATAAACCCTCTTATAAAACCTTCTGTACCTCCAGATATAGCAGCAAATCCTAATTCTTTGAATTTGGATTCGTCTATTTTGCCTTGTGATATCAATTGCTGCAACATATCATATACTACAGGTGCTGTTTTAAGTACCATTGTTATTATCGCAGCTGAAGTTCCGGCCTTAATTCCCTGCTTCAATACATGTTCAAGTTCAACCAAATCTTCTGTAGCAAAGCCAAAGTTCTTTGCGTCAAACTTGCCTTCTTTTGCTATTTCAGCGATAGTTTTTGCATCTTCTGCAGATAATTCTACTGACGAGATTCCATCTGGATCAGTTATTTTAGAAGAGAGATTGTCTAATGTGTCTTGATAACGCTGTACTTGATCTGGACGAATCAAATTTTCTTTGGCGATCTTAAACCTTAGGTATTCAATAGCCTCCTTTAATTGATCTGATGGAATGATTCTAACTTGTCCATTATAAATAGGATCATTGAGTATATTTTCATTTTCAAATCCTCTTTCCTTCAAAAATTCGATGAAAGAAATATCTGAGTTTCCTGATTCTGCCTTATATTTACAATAACGTTCAAAATAGCTCCACGACTGAGCTTTTGCAGAATCCTGACCATTTTTCAAATATTTAAGTCCAAATTTTTCATCCCAGTTACTTGTCACATCAGCTGACGCAAAATCATGGCTTCTATCAACTAAAGTCCTGAATTTAGAATCATTTAATGCAGCATATATATTATGAGTGTCTGAATGCCAAAATTCTGCAATATCCCCTTTCAACTGTGGAGATGGCGTGTTATAACCAGCAAAGTGATTGATATCTTTATTGAGAATTTCTATTGTTTTATTTAATTCATAGACATACTTGTCTGCTATATCAGATCCAATTGCTACTCCTCTAATTTCACAAAAAGAATCAAATCCATTTCTTATATCATTGCCTTCACGCTCATTCATTTTCTAATTGATTTTTAGCAATCTGTGCTTTTTTCTCCCTCTATAAAATCAAATAATAAATGGACTAAAATTTCATCTGTCGCAACTTTAAGTAAACTCTTCATCTTGTTCTTTCTGAATTTTATGAATTCTAAATAAAAAGGAAACAATAAAAAACTATCAAGTGTTAATTTCCATTTTTTTTTACTGTATCTTACCTGCATAAATTTATTATGCAAAAAAGACTTATCAACTACAAATCCTGCTCTTGGTCCTTGTCGAATAAATTTTGCCCCACAGTTAAGATTGGTAATATTTTCTTTTTCTGGATAAGGAAAAAGTTCTTCAATCAAATCCTCGTCATACACCAGAATCTTATTAGTATTCATCATTATCGGTACATTTTTTTTGTAGTCTTTCGTAGACCACAGAACACATTTTATCGTAGTACCATATAACTTATTATACAAATAATTTGCAATTTTTTCTGTTTCATCATTATAGACAATCACTAATTGGCGATTTTCTATTTTTTTATTTGAATCAAACATAAGGTATTTTTTTTACAAAAATATAAAAAATAGACTACTTAAAAATAAAACCCAAATGAAATTAGAAAATTCAATTTCGTATTATTATAAAATCCAAACTTAATTATATTGGATTTTATCGACAAGCAATAAGAGAAAGTTGTATTTTTGCAGGAAATTTGTCATCTTTATTGATTTACAGCTTTGGAAACAACCGTTACAAATAAAAAGCCATCGGAATGTCAGAATATCACCGATGTACGAAACGAAATCGACAATATTGATAATGCCATCATCTCTTTATTAGGCGAACGTTTCAAATATGTAAAAGAAGTGGTCAAATACAAAGAAAAGACCGCTGACGGGATTGAAGCTACCGACCGAAAAAAAGCTGTCTTGGAAAGACGTAGAAAAATGGCAGAGGAACGTGGTTTAAATCCCGACGTCATCGAAGATATCTACAAAAAACTGATCCAATACTTCATCAGTGAAGAGAAAAAGATCGTAAAAATATAATTTTGAAAACTTACGAAAAGACGTTGCAACACAGCGTCTTTATTCTATATTAACTGTGATCTGCGGATCATTTTCCACTTTCTGATTGGAACCTCACCTCTTTTTCTCATAAAAAGGCGTAGCCTTTCTCTGTAAACTTTATTTCTCTGTGGTTTTATTAAATTTATGTGCTCGCCTACGGCTCGCACGTGGGGAGGGGTTAGTGCCAATATCAATCAAACATGGGCCCTTAACAATCCTCATTTATGACACTCCAACCATCATTTTCTCATATTTTTAATTTCGTCTAATTCACGTTATATTATGTGGAACATTACACATTAAATATTAATTTTGCATCTGAATCAAATTGTCCACAAGAATAATGAGAAACAACGTATTTGACATAATATCCATAATCGTATTCATTCTTTCTGTGATCGGCATAATCCTTTCAATGTATGAATACGACCGTTGTCTATTGTTGCTCTCCATAATCGCCTTTGGCATCACTCTGAATGTCACAAGCAGAAGAATATATCTTCATGCCGCATTCATATCCACAATTGCCGGAATCATAATCGGATACAGTCTTTTCTCTCCAATAATAATGCTCCCAGCAGTTGTGCTTTGTGGTATCTATGGAGGACTTGTCATCAGTCTTCATCTACAGGACAACAACGAGAAAAAGCACTATTTCGAGCATCTCAAATATCTTGACGACTCCACGAACAACATCAATTCCTACAGCATCGGAATCCCATTCCTGTTCAGCATGGTGGTCAGAAGTGACGGATATATCACAGACAGAGAAAGAGATAAAGTGTTCGACTTCTTCAAAAAGAAGTTTCCAAAGGAGTGTTTCGAGATGAACAACACATTCAAACTCACACTCGGATACCATGCCACAGATTATAAGAAATATTGTGCGACGGTGCTTGCATATGCAGATAAGGTAGACGAGACATTCCCACTAGACCTATTCTATGCTCTGTATGACGTCGCATCAGACGATGGGTGCATAGTGCCTGAAGAAGCGGAAAAAATGCGTCAGATCGGCAAAACATTGAGGATAGACAACGAGATTATCCGTCAGATGGAGCATGCCCATGGAATAAGAGTCGTCATGACAGACAAAGAAGAGTCGAAAGCAGAGCTACGCAAAAAAGCCCTGCAAACATTAGGTCTTGACGAAAAAGCTGACGACTACACAATCAAATCAGCGTACAACGCTTTGGTGCAGAAGTGTCACCCACACAAGATGAAAGGAAAATCCACAGCGGAGACAAACGAACTGTTGAAACGCTTCGAGCAGATCCAGACCAGCTACGACGTGTTGTTTATGCAGAAATAACAATATATAACTGCACAAAACTTTGGCAAAATTGCATTTTCACAAAACTAAAAAATTGCGTTTTTGCGAATAATGCATTAAATTTGCATAATTTTATTTCATAAGGCGCAAAAATATGAGTAAAGATACAATAAAAATAGCAGGCAAAACGTTTATTCCTATGATAAGCGCTGCGGAATTACATACGCGCGTCTGTGAACTAGGCAAGACAATTTGGCAAGAGAACGCGTCAGAAAACCCACTATTCATAGTGATGCTTTCAGGAGCCTACGTATTTGCCGCTGATTTGTTGAGAACTATCCCCACAGCTGTCGACATGGTATTCGTGAAATATTCATCCTACGAAGGCACACAAAGCAGTGGATCACTAAAACGAGAGATTTCCATTCCAGCCAGCGTCGAAGGCAGGACATGCATCGTGGTGGAGGATATTATAGACTCAGGCATCACAATGAAACAGTTTGCAGCAGACCTCAAAGCGATGGGTGCGACAAAAGTGAAGATCGCCAGTCTTCTCGTCAAACCAGAAAACAACAAAACTGACATCAAAGCCGACTATTGCGGATTCTCAATATCGAAAGAATTCGTGGTGGGCTACGGATTAGATTTCGACGGTAATGCGAGAAATCTAGATTCCATATATAAGTGCATTGACTAATAAAAGAGAAATTAAACGAATTTTAAACAAATAAAGATGAAAAACGTAGTGATTTTCGGAGCTCCAGGTTCAGGAAAGGGAACACAGAGCGAACTTATCATCAAGGAGTTTGGTTTGGCTCACATCTCAACAGGTGATGTACTAAGAGCTGAGATCGCAAACGGTACAGAGCTTGGCAAGACAGCAAAGGGTTACATGGACAACGGACAGTTGGTGCCAGACAGCCTAATCATCGACATCCTTGCATCAGTACTAGACAGCAAAGGTAAGAATATCCCAGGTGTTATCTTCGACGGTTTCCCACGTACAATCGCTCAGGCAGAGGCTCTTAACGCAATGTTGAAGGAGCGTGGCACTCAGATCAATGTAGTTGTTGGTCTTGAAGTTGAGGAAGACGAGCTTATCAAGAGAATCGTAGAGAGAGGTAAGACATCAGGTCGTTCAGACGATAACGCAGAGACAGCAAAGAAGCGTTTGTCTACATACTTCAACCAGACACTTCCATTGAAGGACTTCTACGTGAAGGAAGGTAAGTATGCTTCTATCAAGGGTATGGGCTCAATCGAGTCTATCTTCGCTGATATCAAGAAAGCTATCGAGAACGCTTAATAGATTACGACAAAACAACAGGTGCTGTATAAAACAGCATCTGTTTTATTTTGATTAATTTACACCCCATTATCAACAATGAAGCTGGTATGGGAATAAAACGAGAGACATTGAACAAGACATGATAGTATTACCTTATGCTATAATTGTTTCTATAATCGCTTGTTGTCTCAACCATAAATTGAACATCAGCGACAAGAAGCAGATCAAAATAAAGAAAACTCTTAGTTTGATTACATTTATTATATTGCTATATCTAGTATGCAATCTTGCGGTATTGATTGAATATCAATTACACACACGAGCAATCATCCGTTTTGCGACAGAAAATATAGTAACAGTAAAGAATCACTACATATTAGGCAAAGGTTTATTTATCACGCTCTTCCTTTCAATAGTGACAATTGTATACAACTATTATGAATCAAAGGTAAGAGCTAAAAGACTTGCCAAAGAAGCTGAGATCGTCAACTACGAAATTGACAACAACACAGAAGAAAAATCGTTTTTTGAGAAATACCATTTGCTTGATATTCTTTGCTATATCACATTGTCTACAATAACATATTGGATAACGAGCACAATATTCCTAAAAGTTGTAGCCTTTGTAGTGAAAAACTACATCAGATATAGTATTTAACGAGGAGCCATGCAGTAGGGAATCACAAGATTTCAAAGGGAATAACGCCCCCCTTACTACACCCGCGAATTTCAACAAATGACAAAAAAATAGACGTTGCATTTAGCAACGTCTATTTTTATTTATATCCTACAACCGGATTAGTCGATATATTCGCAACCCATGTAAGGGACAAGTACCTTTGGTACGCGAACACCCTTCTCTGTCTGGTTGTTCTCAAGCAAAGCGGCCACGATTCTAGGAAGAGCCATTGCCGAACCATTCAATGTATGACAAAGCTGAGTCTTCTTGTCAGCTCCCTTGTAACGACATTTCAAACGGTTTGCCTGGTAAGTATCGAAGTTAGAAACAGACGAAACCTCCAACCATCTTTTCTGTGCGGCTGAATATACCTCAAAGTCGTAACATGTAGCAGCTGTGAAACTCATATCACCACCGCATAGGTGAAGAATACGATATGGAAGCTCAAGCTTCTTAACCAAGCTCTCTACGTGAGCCAACATCTCTTTGTGGCTCTCCTTCGAATGCTCAGGAGTATCAATTCTTACGATCTCAATCTTAGAGAACTCGTGAAGACGGTTCAAACCACGAACATCCTTACCGTATGAACCAGCCTCTCTACGGAAGCACTGAGTGTAAGCGCAATTCTTGATAGGAAGATCCTTCTCATCAAGGATCACATCACGATAGATGTTTGTGACAGGCACCTCTGCTGTTGGGATCAAATATAGATCATCAACCTCACAGTGGTACATCTGACCCTCTTTGTCTGGCAACTGACCTGTACCGAAACCAGAAGCCTGGTTTACAACTGTAGGAGGCATAATCTCAGTGTATCCTGCGTTTCTTGCCTCATCCAAGAAGAAATTGATAAGTGCACGCTGAAGACGAGCTCCCTTACCGATATAAACAGGGAATCCAGCACCAGAAATCTTTACACCAAGTTCAAAATCAATCAAATTGTATTTTTTAGCGATCTCCCAGTGAGGAAGAGCATCCTCACCCAATTCAGGAATCTCGTTACCCATCTTAACAACGACATTATCCTCAGCAGTCTTGCCATCAGGAACATCATCGTAAGGCATGTTAGGGATTGTATATAGAAGTGAGTTGATCTTCTCGATAGCCTCACTCATCTTAGCATCAAGTTCCTTCGACTTCTCTTTGATAGAAGCAACCTTGCTCTTAGCCTCCTCTGCCTCAGCCTTCTTGCCTTCCTTCATAAGAGCGCCAACGCTCTTTGAAATCGCATTTGTTTCAGCCAAATTTGCGTCAAGCTCAGCCTGAGTCGACTTACGAATCTTATCTAGTTCAATGATTTTACCAATCACCTCTTTGGCGTCAAAACCTTTTCTCGCCAACTTGCGGACAACCTCATCCGTGTTCTCTGTAATTACCTTTAGTGTTAGCATAATCTTATTTTTAGCTACTCTTTATTTTGCAAAGTTATAAAATTTCTAACAAATGAAACAAAATTAAGATGCTTTTATATCCAGATTGCAGAAAATTAGAATCAGTCCAACTTAACGTCCCTCACATACCTTGCTGGCACACCTGCCACTACAGTCTCGGAAGCGACATCCTTCGTCACCACAGAACCGGCAGCAATTATTGCACCGTCGCCAATAACGACACCGGGACAAATCGTCACATTCGAACCGATCCAGACATTATTTCCAATCGTGATCGGACGGAAATACATAGACGAACGTTTTTCAGGGATTTCATCATGATTGATTGTAGCCATCATACAGTTGTGGCCTATCAGACATCCGTCTCCGATATATATTCCTCCCTGATCCTGGAAATGGCAAGACGAATTGATAAAGACGTCCTTACCGACATGAATATTGCGTCCGCAATCAGTATAGAAAGGAGGAAAAATGCCAAATGAAGAATCTACTTTCTCTCCCGTCAACTCAGAGAAAAGCTCATTCAACTCATCATTGGTATGGAATTTTGTATTCATTTCCATTGTGATGCGACGAGCATTCATCGCCATCTCATGCATCAGTTTATGAGCCTCGCTTCCAGCCTCCACATACCCCTTCTCTTTGACAAGGGCAATGAAGTCACTTTCAGTCATTGGAGAAGACGCGGCAGTATTCTGCGACGTTGCGTTTTCTAGTTCATTCTGCATACCCTTGGTGATAGTCTCAACCATCTGTTTAGCAAGCACATGGCCAGCGTCAGCAGCAGCCTTAAACAATTCAAGTGCCCTCTTGACATCCTTCTCCACACCGTTTCCAGTAAGGAATCTGCGACCTACAGAAAAATTGATTTCAGCATCGTCGTCTTCATATCCATTATTCGGATCATAATTATTGCAACTCATTACGCAATCATCAATTAATAGTGAATAATAATATAGACATTATTGTCATGCATAAAAAAAGGGAGGCAGAAAGACCACCTCCCATAAAAGTCTCTAACCTAAAGATTAATTAGCTGATTTGTTTCCACTAAACAAGTTAAGGATAGAAATAATCGCGCTAACTTTCTGCTCCTGAGTACCATTTTTGATATTCTCAGCAGTCTCCAATCCATTGATAATCTCATCAAGTTTAGCTACCGCAGCATCTCCAGTTGTTGAGTCGCCCAAAAGACCTGTTTCAGCAGCGCCTTCTGCAAACGCAGTTTTGTAAACATTGTCATTTGAACTCTTATACTTGCTTGAAAGAGTAAGCAATGTAGTAACATCAGAAACAGCCATGCCAGAACCTTTGGCAGCAATTGTACCAAAATTCTTTCCATCTTCTCTACCCTGCTCTGCAGTTGTCTTATCATTCAAAACAGACTCTTTATTTGCATCATCATCATCGTCACCACAAGATGTGAACGATCCGCACATCAAAGTTGATGCCAAAAAGCACATTGCTAAATACTTATTGAATTTCATATTCATCAGTTTTAATTAATTTTTCAGCAATATTACTTCATTTCTCTCATAAATCCACAAAATCTCAATAATTTTTGATAAAAAAACAGTTAAAAAGTTTTAATTATCGTATTATTATGTCTACTTTTGCAACAAACGGATTAAAACAATTAGACAAAATGAGAAAGATATATCAATCAATAATGATTGCTACAGTAGCGGTTGCGATGTCGTCATGTGCCAACAAAGATCAGGCAAAGCCAGTTGAGAACGCACAAGGCCCAATCAAACCAGCTGAGCAGGAGATTGTTGTAGACACGACAGCGATCGCAGAGAAGGATGCAGCATACTTATTCTATAATGAGTTCACTGTTGCAGGTCAGCCTCTAAAGATCAAAGGTGGTGAGTATGCGAAAGGAGCAAAGGTAAGTGTTCTTTTCAACGACGGTAATGGATACAACCTTGCTTCTCCAAAAGTAGAGGTAAAGGGCAGCAACGAGATTTGGGCAGTTGTTCCAGAGAAAGTTGCAAATTCATTCCCTGTCATGATTGTCAACGGTTCTGACTCTATCAAGACAGATGTCCTTTTCCGTGACTCTCGCAACATCATCGTAGACTTCGACAATAAGAAAGATCAGCTTTACATCAGCGGTGCTGCAGAAAAGTACGCTAACCTCTTCTCTTTGAGCAACGGAGATTACGGAGTGTTCGATGACATCAAGAGCTGGCAGGCAATCGTTTACCAAAGCTCACGCGAGAATGCAAAGGCCGCTGATTCTACAGTCTTCGGTGTATTCACAAACGATATCTTGAACAAGCAGTTCAACATCCGTGAGTTCGCTATCAAGTTTGAAGTAAACGTACCAAAGGATCACCCAATCATCGGTGAAGTATTTGAGTTCGGTTTCTGCAGCGGCAACGACGAGGATCCAATCGGAAACATCCGTAATTGCGCAGCTTACTGGTGTCCATCTGAATATGTATGGATCAAGGAGACTGATTCCTGGGAGATTGACAATGCAAAGCCATTCTACACAGACGGCTGGATGACAGTGACAATCCCATTCTCTGAGCTACTATGGAAGAGCAAGAACATGAGTATCTGTGCTGACGCTTCTCACAATGGCCAGTACACTAACGGTGCATGGACAGACTACAAGCACCACTACAACTACGCACAGCTTCACGCAGACCCAACAGAGGTTGAGCGTTGGGGTGGATTCACAATCAACGTGAACGAGTACGGAAGCTGCTTGAGAAGAGAGAAGTACAAAGTTGCAATGGACAACATCCGTATCGTGCCTAACGACGGTGCTGGAGCTCTTTACTTGAAGAAAGATTACGGTGTACCTCAGCGTCACTACTCAAAGAAATAAGAGTTAACCACTTCTTTATAAAAGCGAGTCACTTATCCAGCGACTCGCTTTTTTATATCGTATATATTTGACATTTCACATTCTGAATTTTCATTTCGCATTTCACATTTCGCATTTATAATTCTTCTAACGTGTTTGCAGAAATAACATACTGGGTATTCAACGCCCTATACATATACGCAGTAGCGATGACCATCATCGTGCTGATGCTTGAAAACAGGAATCCAATCAAATCTATCGCCTGGATAATAGCCATAATAGCGATACCTGTGGTTGGGCTTGTCCTATACGCATTGTTTGGTCGTGACTTCAGAAAAGGCAATACTGTGAAGAAAGCAAACAAAGCTTACGCTGAAGCGTTGAAAAACTTAGATGAGACCTTCGACCAAGGGACTCCCGTCGAAGGATATGAAAACATGCCCCAACTCATATATAACCTATGCAATGAGAAACTCTACAACAACACATATATAAAACCATTCACAGACGGAACGTCACTTTACGAATCTATCTTTGCTGACATAGAATCTGCAAAAGAGACAATCTTCGCTGAATATTATATCATAGAGAACGACAAGATCAGCAAACGGTTCATCGAAACCTTGATAAAAAAAGCCAAAGAGGGAGTCAAAATAAAAATTGTTGTGGATGCTGTAGGCAGCTGGAAAGTGACAAAAAAGACAAAACAAGACTTAGCAGAGGCTGGAATTGAATATCATGAATTCCTTCCTGTCACCCTACCCTTTTTCGGCAAGAAAATCAATTATCGCAACCACCGAAAATTGCTCATCATCGACAATGAGATCGGATACATAGGAGGAATGAACGTCGCTGACAGATATATCGAAGGCAAACCTTCTCTTGGGAAATGGAGAGACACTCACATAAAAGTCATTGGCGATGGCATCCAAGGTTTGGCTAAAGTGTTCAGAAAAGACTACCATTTCGTAAGCAGACGGTTAGTGCCGATAGACATAAAGAAAATACCAGATTCAGAAGGACTCACACAATGCGACATGCAGACTGTGTTCAGCGGCCCTGACATGGAATACAGAGCCATTATGCAGACTTATCTTCGAATCATAATGCAGAGCAAAAAATATGTCTACATCGAGTCGCCATATTTTATGCCGAATGAAGCGGTGCGATCCGCACTAGTGACCGCGGCAAAAAGTGGCGTAGAGATAAAGATAATCATTCCTTTGGTCTGCGACGACAGGATTGTGCTGAGAAGTACCTATTCGTATGTGAAAGACCTCGCATCAGCTGGTGTCCACTTCTATTTCTACAAAGCCGGATTCATCCACAGCAAACTTATCGTGTCAGACGACAAAATAGTGAGTGTTGGCAGCGCGAATATGGATTTCCGCAGTCTCGAGCATAATTTCGAGACCAATGTCATTCTTTATGGAGACGGGACAGCATCCATCTTCCGCGACATCTTCGAACGAGACATGGCAGACAGTGAAGCTTTCGACATGGACCGCTGGAAAAGCAGACCATTCTCAATGAGAATCAAAGAATCAATAGCAAGATTATTCAGCCCGGTATTTTAATTTCAATAAAAATAAGAGGAGATGCGATAATAATATCGCATCTCCTCTTTGTCTTCGCATTACATTAGTCTGTCACTAATAATAACAATTACGAAACTACTTCTTTTGTATTTTCAGTCTTGATACGCCATCATTTGTTTGTGCATACAAATAATACATTCCTGCGTAACAATCAGAAAGATCTAACTCACAACGCTCATTCTTTGGTTCAACACTTTTTATCAGACGTCCAGTCATATCATATACATTCACAGAAAGGATTGTCTGAAGAGATGTGATAACAATAAAATCTGACGTAGGATTAGGGAACGCAGTCAACTGATTTTCAAACGACAAATAGTCTTCGAAATCGGAACTTGTGCAAACGGCCTTTCCATTTGCGACACCTGGTGTAGCTGTCTTCTTATTATTATCACACAAAGAGAAGATCTTCCATTCAGCATCATTATCCGTAACTCTACCATACGACTCATTAGTTGAATGCTTCAACACATCCACGCAATCTAATTCATTACCGTCCTTAACCAAACAGATAGATGGTCTATCATTCATATCTATCTTAAAGTTTAGATACAACGAGCCATACAAAGAATCACCCTTTGCCCACAACACCTTATGCTCGCCTGGATTGATCAAAGTAGAAGAAGAGCCAAAAGGCAATGTTGACATTTTCTTCTTAGTGTTTGACTTCAAAAGACATAGTTCATATCCAGCAAGATCCAAAGTGTCTTCACCATAATTATATAGTTCTATCCAATCCGGATATGAGCCATAATCATCTGCAAATCCAGACAAGCTATCGCTAGAAGAACATATCTCGTTCAAAACTACAGTAGGGACAAAATCAGACTTGATAAAATTGGCAGTAACAGAAACGGATCCCAATAATATAGCGTTCAACTCGCCTGATTTATTCACACAAGAAGATGTAGTTTCCGACTTGATGGAGATCGAATCTTTATCATCAAATGTCCATCCTACAAATTCATAGCCCATTGGAGGATAAACCTTTATATTCAAATCGTAATCAGTGATATACTTAGTATTATATCCCGACATTGTTATTCCATTGACAACAAACACAGCACCTTCGACATCAGAAGCAATGGAAAGATCAACCAGTGAAGAACCCTCCACATATGAAACCAATTGTTTGTATATGTCTTTACCTCTTTTTAGTGCAAAATCCTGCATTTTGCTGGCAGCATTAACAGCAGATGTACCTCCAGAATAAGCACAATACTCAGCATCCACCATCGTCGTTATACTGTCAAAAACAGCCTTGATATTTTCTTGTGAAAAAGTAGAAGAGAGATGCAACAGATACTTTGTGACAAATCTCGATTTAAACTCTTTGTTCTGATAAAGGCTAGCGAAAATCTCAGTCATCCAACTTTTCTCATTGGCCCAATGTAGTTTTTTACTTGTTCCCGCACACCAGCTTATCATATTTTTATCTGATTCACCCAAATATTCATAACCTGGCAATCCGAAACCGAAATCTGTATCATAAAGAATCCAACGGAATTTTCCGTTTTTCTTTTCTCTCCAGATTTTAGTGTTATTGCCCGGCCAATCAGTGTTTACAATGAACTGTTGAAATATCTGATAATCGATATATTCATCCATATCCATTCTTTTGCATGCCCCCTCGTATAAAAGAGAATCGTCTTTATATGAAAGAGAATCGTCTTCAAATGTCGTCAAATATTCAACAAGCTCATTATAAGCGGACAAATCACCTTTCGAAGCTCGAATGCCCATCACATCCGACACGCTTATAAGGTCAATCTCTTCATCCGTATAGCCATAATTTGCAGTGATATAATCAGCATTTGTTCTCTCATTCAACGACATCAGTCCCTGATACTCACCATTGATATAATACGCAACAGGCTGACCAGCCTGATAGTCTATATTCATACCTTCAGCAAAAGTCTGCATCAATCCATCTCTAAAACGGACCTTGCTATAAGCAGTTCCTCCATTACGCAAATGGACTGTCTGATGAACCAAATCCGGCTTGGATTTGAAAAAATTATAACTAAGTTCATCAGCGCCAGACTTACTAGTAGCCTTCAAAGAAAGAGACTTGATCAATTCCGAACGAGAACATCCTCCCTCAACCGCAGCTTCAACATCCTGTGAAAATACAGAATTTCCATCCACTATATATTCAAAGTTGACGGGACGTTTCCAATCCTGGTTATAATTACCGACTCCTTGGCAATGTTTATCTCCAGATATACCATTTTTCCCTTTTACACAAATACCAATTGTATCATCATAGAAATAGGCAGAATCCACAACTAAAGAGACTATAGGGACAGTGAATCCGCCACATTCTGAATGAGCATCATCAGAGAAAATATAAGTGGATGACACCACTTTACTTGAAAGCATACCGTCTGCAAAAGCCTTTGCACGAAGCGGTGTGTTCTCACTTATCTCCAAAGGTGACTCATATAATATTGAATTCTCAAGAGTCGGTTCTTCTCCATTCAAAGTGTAATATATCTGAGACTCTTTCGTCGCACATGATATGCTGACAGTCACCGGACCTGTCTTAACACCACCTTTCTCACTCAATACAGGCATCTTACATCTTGTGGAAACAGTGGAATATGCGGCAGAATTCTCTTTGAACGGAGTTATCTCCATATAACCCTCGACTCCATCCTTCCTGCCATACGAAACATTTGCAGCCAATGCTCCATAAGCAATAGAATCAACCAATTCACCGTCTCTATAAATAGTGACATATCCGCCATCCTTATCTAATTTATAAGGAGCATGATTTTCTGTGTCCGCCTCGTCCATCCACAAAACCGAATATTGATTTGAAGGAAGAAGACATTTTTTATCCACCTTCCACTGCCACTTGAGTTCAGAAACATCACTCTTTTTCTTCTTTTTATAATGAGTCAACACACATCCTTTTAAATCAGTGGTATCTCCATCATTATAAAGCTCTATGTACCCTGAAAAGTTATAGTTGTCGGTATTTATGAAACTAGAAAAATTACATGGTGTCAATTCCGAAATTTGAACCTTTCCGAAAGACAAAAACGGAATACCCAACCATATCAGCAACAAATAGAATTTCTGCATTTTTGATACCTTTTTAATTATTTTTTAGAAAACTAACACGCCAGTTTGTAGGTTAAGCAAACGAATTATATCTTTTACATTCTGATCATACTCACCAATTCATTCAACAAACGCCTAACAAATCTATGGCAAAATTATAGTTTTTTTTGTTTCCACATATTTTATACAACATATTTTTTCATAAAACCTATAAAAAACAGACCGTAAAGCGATGTTTTACAGCATAAAGGCTGTAAATTAGGAAAAATTCTGGATCAAACAGCGAAGACAAAACATTTCATTCAATCCAGAACTCATATACATATTTCCATATTTTTTGTAACTTTGCAAGATATTACGATTAAACATGGCAGAAAACGAATTTTTGCAAATAGAAGAGAAAGTTGTTGAAATGCTCAAGACCGTTTACGATCCTGAGATTCCTATTGATATATACGCACTTGGACTGGTGTATGGAATCGACGTGGACGGCAGCACTGTCAACATCAAAATGACCCTTACAGCACCGTCATGTCCAGCTGGAGACTTTATGGTGGAGGATATCAAACAGAAAGTGGAGTCGATCGACGGAGTGGAAAACTGCAACGTTGAGATTGTGTTTGAGCCGGAATGGAATCAGGACATGATGACAGAGGAGGCTAAACTTGAATTAGGATTCTTATAAAGAATTGTCATTAAGTCCACTTTTAAATGGGAAACGAGAAAAACCGAATATACTTCATCTCCGACTGTCATTTCGGACTTGACGCAAAAGCATCGTCAATCGAACGTGAAAAAAAATTCGTTCGTTGGATGGACAGCATCAAAAGCAGTTGCAAAAGTCTGTATATGCTTGGCGACATTTTCGACTACTGGTTTGAGTATAACACTGTAATTCCCAAAGGATTCACAAGAGTGTTGGCAAAAATCCAGGAATTCGTTGACGACGGTATTGAAGTAGTTTATTTCACAGGCAACCACGACATCTGGACATTCGGATACTTGGAAAAAGAGCTTGGTGTCCGTGTAGTAAGAAATGAAGAGTCTGCAATACTTCAAGGCAAAAACATATATATGGCCCATGGCGACGGACTAGGAGATCCAAGTCGCACATTCAGATTCTTGCGCAGATTCTTCAGAAACGGCCCTTGCCAATGGTTATTCAAATGGATCCACCCCGACGTGACAATGCCATTCGGCAACTGGTGGAGCCGACGAAACCGTTACAGCAGATGGGACAAGGTGACCGAGCAAGAAAGTGAGAAAGAAGATGTATATCTTGGAGAAGACAAGGAGCATCTTGTGATTTTCGCTAAAAACAACGAGAAAACAAACGGACCAAAGTACGACTTCTATATCTTCGGGCACCGTCATATCGAATTAGATTTGATGATAAATGCAAAAAGTCGTGTAATTATTTTGGGAAATTGGATAAATAAATATACATTTGGAGTCTTAGAGAATGGCAACTTTTGGCTAGACAATTTTTTTGAGGATGAGGAGGTCAATTGTTGTGACTTATCAAATGTTGTTTAATTAAAAAGGAGAGAAAGGATAATATTATGAGTTCAAGATATATTATTTTATTTGCATTGGCCACAATACTTTCTGGTTGCACAATGTCAATGAAGGGAGATTGGGCAGCAAGAGAATACTGCGGATGCGATGAAGGAGACTTGTTAGACAGGGCAAAATGTAAAAAAGATGTCCTTGTCAAGTATAAAGACGAGCTCAAGAACGATGAGTTCCGCAAGGCATTCCATGATCACAAATGTGATTAAAAAAACATAAAAGGAGATTGAATTAAGGATTAAAAGCAAACGAAATGAAGTCTAAATTTATCAACACTATAATCACCGGCTCCTTGTTGTTAGCAACAACTGGATGTCAGGAAAAGGTCATATCCATGCAGAGCATGAGATGTGAATACGTAAATGCAGGAGAAGAAGCTGTAATTTATGGTAGTGGTTTCTCCGCAGATGACGAGATATACTTTGGGAACAACAAAAAAGGTGAGATTGTAGCGTCGAAGACAAATGACTCTGTACTTACCGTGATTGTTCCAGAAGACGTTAAGCCTGGAATGCTTTGCTATATACCAAAACATGGCCCCAAAGTATACTCTAACTTCATGTTCAGAGACAACCGTGGTATGATCATTGACTTTGCAAGCCACCCTTCCACTTGGGGAGGTTTTGAGCCATTCGACGAAGAGGGAGAGCCTATCAAAGTAGTTGCCAACGGAGACAGTATCCTAACTCTTCCTGTCACTCCTCCAGAAGCCATCAGTGGTCACTATGGTTTGCTTTACGGTATATACAAAGAGGCTTGGACAATGAAAAAAGAGACATTCCTTCAGTATTGCGCTAAAACTGAATACGGAGGCAGAGGAAATGTTTCTATTGCTGGAGATAACGCAGGAATGCCTATCGAGGAATTATGTCTGAAATTTGAGGTGTACATTCCAAAAGAATGTGCATTCAAATGCCGTCCACGCGTAGAAATATTCTTCGGTCCATACGAGACTGCCAACAAACATGGCCGCGAATTGTCTCCAATCTATGCTTGGGCCCCTTGTGATGCTAAAACTGGTGAGTTCTACACTAAAGACGGATGGGAAACAGTCACCATTCCTCTTACAGAATTCAATCGCAGCTATGAAAGTGACGAAATAAAAACAGGTCCTATCAACCTTAAGACCGCAACAAACTTCACATTCGTAGTGATGGGTGATCCAGGAGACCAACAATCGGAAAACTACTTATGTGTGGACAATTTCCGAATCGTTCCTATAAAGTAAAAATTCACTACAAAATACAGAGAGACGTGCTAAAAGCCACGTCTCTTTTTTGTTTTAAAAAACACGTTCACAATAGAAGACAGGTCCATACATTAAAGCAATAAGCACAATAATTAGTATTACGCCCCTCTTTTTTTACGTCATCCACCAATATTTTGCATATTTTTCTTATTTTTGCTAACTACGTATAGTTATTGCACAATAAAATACGATTATTGCAGTTATTCAGTAAGACGGAATGTTGCAGTCTGAATATAAGATTAACGATGTGCCACTACGGAATTCATAAGACACTCCGTATATAGAGCACTGAAATGCAGTATTTTACTTAAAAAGAGAAGATATGGGAAGATATATAGCTCCATCGGAACTGCCGTTGAATGAAGACGGTTCAGTGTTCCATCTACATTTGAAAAAAGGTCAGTTGGCTGACAAGGTGATTCTTGTCGGCGACCCGGCACGTGTGAACATGGTGGCCTCTTTCTTCGACAAAGGAAGCATTGAGTGTGACGTCCAGAGCCGAGAATTCCACACTATCACTGGAAAATACAATGGACAGAGAGTCTCATGTGTCAGCCACGGAATCGGCACAGACAACATCGACATAGTGCTTACAGAGTTGGACGCTCTTGTGAACGTCGACTTTGAGACACGAGAAGTATGCGACACTCTTAAAAGTTTGACAATTGTGAGAGTCGGAACAAGCGGAGGAATGCAAGACTTCTGCCCTATCGGCTCATACGTAGTGTCTAAGAGAAGTATCGGATTCGACGGAGTTCTCAACTACTATAGCGGCGAAAACGTATGCGACCTGGATTTCGAGGACAAGTTCTGCAAACATGTCGGATATTCAGCACGTTATGCCCGTCCTTATGTTATCAGTGCAGACGAAAAGCTCGTCGAACAGATCGGTTATGACATGATAAAAGGTGTAACTATTTCAGCACCTGGATTTTATGCTCCACAAGGAAGATGGGTGCGTCTTCAGCCTCAAGACCCTGAGTTGAACGCCAAGATCCGCACATTCGACTATAACGGCGAAAAAATAACAAACTATGAGATGGAAAGTTCAGCTGTTGCCGGACTCTCGCGTCTACTCGGACATAGAGCAATGACAGTGTGCTGTATCATCGCAGGTCGCACATCCGGCGACATGAACACCGAATATCACGGCACAATGGAAAAATTAGTTGAAACAGTTCTACAGAGATTAATGAAATAAAAAAATGGACGGAATGCCATACAATACGCAGATGCCCAAACTTGCACTGCCAGAATACGGAAGAAATATCCAGAATATGGTGAACTATTGTCTTACTATTGAAGACAGAGAGGAGCGCACCAACTGTGCACACAGCATAATCCAGACAATGGGCAACCTGTTCCCTCATCTACGTGATGTGAATGATTTCAAACATATCCTTTGGGATCATCTGGCTATCATGGCGGATTTCAAACTTGACATTGACTATCCTTATGACATAATCAAAAAGGAGGAGTTGTATGAAAAGCCTGAGCCAATGCCATATCCCGACAACTACATGATATACAAGCATTACGGTGCTTCCATTCAAAAATTGATCGGGTTCTGCCGTACTATTGAAGATGAAGACGAAAAGATGTCGTTGGCAGTGCTCATCGCCAACCAAATGAAAAAGAGCTATTTCGCTCACAACAAGGAGACTGACGACGTTAAGATCATCAAAGATTTGAGAGACATGTCGGGAGGAGAAATACTTCTTGATCCAGAGAAAGTGACCCTAATCTCATCAGCTGAAATAATGAAAGGAAATAAAACAGCTGCCACAACATCGTCAAAAAAGAAGAAAAAATAATACCAGATTTGTATGAATAAAGTTATTGCACTTATGCTTTCTGCTGGATTCACAATTCCAGCATTCGCAGAAAGAGATATCTACGGGTGGGAATTCCTTTCCGCATCCACTTCTGCATACACTGGAAGCATAGGAGTCGAAAATGTTTCTTCCCACAGCAGAGAATTAGATCTGGCTCTACGCAACCCTGCATTGATGACGGATGAGACTCACAACACAGCGTCATTAAGCTACCAGAACTATCTTGCCGGCTCAAGTTGGGCAACAGCTTCATATTCGAGAGCCATTAACGACAAGAACTCCTGGGGTGCGGCAGTGGTGTTCGCTCCATACGGGAAAATGAAAGAGACTGACGTCTACGGAAACGAGATAGGAGAATTCAGTGCCACAGACATCATGGCTGAGGGTCTATATAGCCGTATGTTGGCCGAGAATTTCCGTGTAGGTCTTGGTTTCAAACTAATATTCTCATCCATAGCCGAAGAGAGAAGTTTTGGATTTGGATTCGACGTCGGAGCAAACTATTTCAACAAAGACAAAGACATTTCTTTTGGATTTGCAGTCAGAAACATAGGTGCCCAGCTAGCAACATACACAGACACTCCTGATTCAAGAGACAGACTGCCATGGAATATGCAGATTGGATTCACAAAAGGTCTTGATCACGCTCCATTCAAATTCTCCGTCACTTACTCAGATCTCAACCGTTGGGATTTGTCCTACACAAAATACAATGAGGTCGACAAAAGCACGTTGGAGGGAGAGGACTTGGAGGCCACACAGGAAATCAAGTGGGTTGACATGCTCATGCGTCACTTTGTGTTCTCAGCGGAATTCTTACCTAGAGACGAATTCTCATTAGTGGTCAGCTACAACTGCAGACGTGGCCGCGAATACCGATTGGCAGATTCACGCTCGGGAGCTGGATTCAGTTTCGGACTTAACCTGAATATCAAGAACGTATACGTCGGTGCGGCATATTCAATATATGGAAAGGCAGCAAACGTATTCGGAGCGACAGTCGGATACAGAATAAACAGAGCTGAATATGTTCAGACTATAGAACCTGGCGAACAATACATAGAGCCAAACGAACAATACTAAAAGAAGAAAAAAAATGAAAAATATAGTAGTTGCAATCGACGGATTCTCGTCTTGCGGAAAAAGCACAATGGCTAAATGGCTTGCCAAAGAGGTAGGCTACAAATATATCGATTCTGGCGCGATGTACAGAGCGGTGACTCTATTCTGCCTGCGCAACAACCTCATCAAAGATGGTGTTGTGGACACAGAAAAGCTTGAGCGTCGCATGAACGAGGTAAAGATAGAATTCCGTGTCAACGAAAAGACAGGAAAAAGCGACACTTATCTAAACGGAGAGTGTGTAGAGTCGGAAATCCGTGGCATGGAGGTGTCGTCAAACGTAAGCCCGGTGGCAGCAGTGCCGTTCGTTCGCCACGCCATGGTGGATCTGCAGAGAAGCTATGGAGAAGGAGGCGGAATCGTGATGGATGGACGCGACATCGGCACCACCGTCTTCCCTAACGCTGAATTGAAACTATACGTGGTGGCTTCTGCTGAGGTCAGAGCTCAAAGAAGATACGACGAACTTACTGCCAAAGGAGACAAAGTTTCATTCGACGACATTTTGAAAAATGTGCAGGAACGCGACTATATCGATATGAACCGCGCGGAATCTCCTTTAAGAAAGGCTGAAGACGCAATTGAACTTGACAACGGTCTGCTAACAATCGAGGAGCAGAACAAATGGTTGATGCAGGTTTTTAACGAAAAGACAAAATAAGACGATGATAATCGATATCGACGAGAATTCTGGTTTCTGCCCAGGAGTGGTGTCAGCGATCAAAAAAGCGGAGGATGAGCTTCTGCAAAACAACTCACTCTACTGCTTGGGCGACATCGTGCACAATTCACGTGAAGTGGAAAGGCTTACCGAACAAGGTCTGGAAACAATCGGTATTGACGAATTGCAGAAGTTGAAAGACACACGTGTGCTCCTGCGCGCGCATGGAGAACCACCGTCGACATACGATTTGGCAAAAAAGAACAATATCTCCATCATCGACGCCACATGCCCAGTAGTGCTCGCGCTGCAACGCAAGATCAAGGCAGCTTACGAGAGACACGACAAAAAGAACACACAGATCGTGATCTACGGAAAAGTGGGACATGCTGAGGTGAACGGACTTGTCGGCCAGACAAACGGAACTGCAATCGTAGTGGAAAACCTCAACGATATCGATAAAATCGATTTCACAAAAGATATCTGTCTATTTTCGCAGACAACCAAAAGCATCGACGGTTTTAACGAAATAATAGCGGAGATCAAAAAGAAGAAACACGATTGTATCAAATTTGAATATTTCGATACAATCTGCAGACAAGTGGCTAATAGAATCCCAAAAATCATTAGTTTTGTCTCGAAATACGAACTGATTTATTTTGTTTGTGGAAAGAAAAGCTCAAACGGCAAGGTGCTCTACGAACAATGCAAAAAGACAAATCCTACGACACTTCTGATTTCAGGAGTGGAAGATATTGATTTGTCTGACATTAAAGACAAAGAAAAAATCGGGATATGCGGTGCGACGTCAACACCAAAGTGGCAGATGGAAGCAGTCCGAGACTATATCTTGAACGCTAACAAATAAATACCAACACTATGAAAATTAAGTGCATAGGCATTTTAACTTCTGGAGGCGACGCTCCAGGAATGAACGCTGCAATCAGAGCGATCACTCGTTCTGCTATCTACAACGGTATCCGTGTCAAAGGTATCTACAGAGGCTACAAGGGACTGATGATGGGAGAGATAGAGGAATTTCACACAGAAAGCGTCAGCAACATCATCCAACATGGAGGAACAATTCTTAAGAGTGCAAGGTGCCAAGAATTCCACACTCAGGAAGGAAGGCAGAAAGCCTACACTACCCTGCGGTCGGAAGGCATTGACGCATTAGTTGTATGTGGCGGAGACGGAACATTCACGGGAGCTCGTCTGTTCGCCCAAGAATTCGACATTCCAATCGTAGGTGTGCCATGCACCATCGACAACGACTTGTCTGGCACAGATTACACAATCGGATATGACACCGCACTAAACACAATCGTGGATGCGGTGGACAAGATCAAAGATACAGCCAACTCGCACGAGCGCTTGTTTTTCATTGAGGTCATGGGGCGCGACGCAGGTTATCTCGCATTGAACGGTGCGATCGCCACAGGAGCGGAGGCAGCCATCATACCTGAAATCGAAACTGGAATAGACCAGCTTGAGGAATTCATTTCAAGAGGATTCAGAAAGTCAAAAAACAGCAGTATCGTGCTTGTTGCGGAAAGCGACATCACTGGTGGAGCGATAGGTGTCGCAGAACGTCTGAAGAAAGAGCATCCTGAATACGAGGCTCGTATAACAATCCTTGGTCACATCCAAAGAGGAGGTTCGCCAACAGCGGCCGACCGTATACTTGCTTCACGTCTGGGAGCCGCAGCTATCGACGCTCTTATCGACGACCAGAGAAACATCATGGTTGGTGTGGTAAACGACCACGTCGTCTACGTGCCGTTCAATAAGGCCATCAAACATGAGAAGAAGATGGACACATCTCTATTATCTGTACTGAAAGTTGTTTCAAATTAATTATACAAAATGAAAAAAAATCTTTTTTTCCTTATGCTTGTAGGAGCAATGTCATCATGTGGCAATGCACCTCAAAACAGCGAGAATAATGACATGTATGCTTTTGATTCAACAGCTGTAACAATTTCTGATGAGGTTGCCGGAGTAGAGACACGTTCTGTGCCATTCGAGGCAATAAACGGCAAGTGGATGATCAAATCAGCAAAAAGTGAGGCTGTAGCGGAAGGCGATACTTCAGCGTACATTATCATTAACGTTGCTGAAAAAACGATCAATGCAACCGCAGGCTGCAACTCTATCTTCGGAGCGATCAACAGAAATGGCAGAACAGACAATTCGTTGGCTTTCGAAAATATGGG
>JAEEGL010980243.1_pt1 | contig 26253 bp, 21 predicted proteins | sample 9134231 | NCBI WGS metagenome assembly JAEEGL01 (sample SAMN16246548, study PRJNA631951) | gut metagenome | biome: gut microbiome; feature: rumen; material: fiber-attached | host: Bos | place: Iran: Karaj | collected 2018-10
ATATCACTAAAAATTATAATTAAAATAAGCATTAAAAATCAGGAGAAACAATAATGGAAATTAATGAACAGATTTTAAATTTATTACAGGAAAATGCTCGTCTTTCTACAGAAGATATTGCTGCAATGACAAAAAAAACACCTGCCGAAGTTGAAGCAATCATAAAGAAATTTGAAGACGATGGTATTATTATGAAATATGCCGCAGTTGTTAATCCTGAAAAATACAGAAGCAAAGAAGAAAAAGTTCAGGCCGAAATAGAAATTCAGGTTACTCCAGAACGTGAGCATGGTTTTGATGCAATTGCAAAACGGATTTATAGTTTTCCACAGGTTAAATCACTTTATCTGATGTCTGGAGGATACGATTTACAGGTTATAATCGAAGGTTCCAGTTTGCAGGAAATTGCATTTTTTGTGGCAAGTAAACTTTCAACGATAAATGGGGTTAAATCAACAAAAACACATTTTACATTAAAAACATATAAAGAAAACAATGTAATTTATGTAGAAGACAGTAAAGATCATCGTGAAGGAGTAATTGCATAATGGAAAATCCGACACAAAATACGCGTGAAGACCGGTTTTCCAAAAAAATGCTGGCTACGGCTCCATCTGGTATCAGAAAATTTTTTGATTTAATAATTGGTCGCGATGATATAATTTCGCTTGGTGTTGGTGAACCAGATTTTCCGACTCCATGGCTTATGCGGGAAGAAGCCTATTATCATCTGGAGCGTGGACATACATCTTATACTTCAAACTGGGGACTGATAGAGCTTCGTGAAGAAATAGCAAAATATTTATCCAGATACAAGCTGGAATATAGTCCCAAAAACGAAATATTAATCACGATAGGTGTGTCGGAAGCTGTTGATGCAGTTTTGCGTGCAATTTTGAATCCGGGTGATGAAATAATTGTGTGTGAACCTTGTTATGTTTCCTATCAGCCTTTGGCATCTCTTTGTGACGCAAAACTCATCCATCTGGATACCAGTAAAAACGGATTTTATCCGACCGCCCAGGATATAGAAAAAGTAATTACTCCAAAAACTAAAGCGATAATGCTTTGTTCACCCTCGAATCCAACGGGAAGAATGATTCCTAAAGAGGAACTGGAAAAGATTTCTAAAGTACTCATTAAAAATCAAATCTGGACACTTAGTGATGAAGTATACTGCGAACTTGTATACGATGGAAAAAAACATGTTTCTATCGGGTCAATGCCGGGAATGAAACCATATTCTATAATTCTGAACGGTTTTTCAAAATCCTTTGCAATGACCGGCTGGCGAATCGGCTATGTTGCCTGTCCTGCGGATTTGATGCAGCAGATTCATAAACTGCATCAATATTCTTCTATATGTGCACCGATTATGAGTCAGTATGCCGCAGCAGAAGGTTTGCGAAATGGTTTTTCAGAAGTGGAAAAAATGCGCATCAGTTATGAACAGCGCCGCAATTTAATGTATAAGGCATTAGTGGAAATGGGACTGCCTGTAACAGAGCCAGACGGAGCCTTTTATATTTTCCCGGACATAAGGGCAACAGGATTAACCAGTGAAGAATTTGCAACAAAACTGATAAATGACTATCAGGTTGCAGTTGTTCCTGGAAGTGTTTTTGGTGCAGGAGGCGAAGGATTTATCCGCTGTTGTTATGCAACAGAAATTGGGAAAATAAAAGAAGCACTCAAGCGGATTGCTGCAATGGTAAAGGACTTAAAAAAATAACAGGAACATATAAGTGTGTTTTCTGAAACTACATTAAAGCGGTTTTTCCGAAAAAAATACAGTTTTAAAAGCTGCAAGATAATCACTTGCAGTTTTTTTTGTCAGAACTGTGCTCCATAAAACAGGATGAAAACTAGAGACACTACATTCATCAACGGCAAAAAAAACACTTTTTTCAGCTTCAGGATTATTCCAGTTGTGCCAAAGTTCAGTATTTATTCTGGAATCAAGTTTACAGTTTATAAAAACAGCTTTGGCATAAGGTCGCCAGGGTCTGCCTAAAAAAACACCATAATCATCTTCGGTTGGAATATTATTTTTTTCATCAATTATGAGAGAACAGTTTTCAAACAGATATCCGAACTGTTGTTTTTCTGGTGTGCATGGAGCAGTATAATATCCATTTTTGTGGCAGCAAAGAGTGCAGTCCTGGAATAAAGCCATAGCTCCGCCAAAAATAAAATCAATATCACCTTCGATGTAACAGGACCGAAACAGATGTCGTCCCGGGCTGCGTTCTTCAAATCCGCGAGGTCCCATTCCCGTAATTGTTCCGTCTTTGTTTGTCGGAGGCAGCGGGGCAGTAAAAAGAGTATCCTGATTGGCAATTATGCGGCAGTTTTCCACACTGATTCTGTCCCCGTCTGTGTAAAGTGCTACAGCTTGACCAGCAACTTTTCCTGAGCCGCTGGAATTGACAATTGTAAGATTTTTAAGACAGATGTTTTTTCCAAAGGTTCTTACTGTCGCGGTTCTAAAAGTTCCTCGCCTGGAAGAATCGCTGAGTATTTCTTTTGCAAAAAGGCGTGCAGTAATTATAGTGTTTTCAGAATTTTCGCCTGAAAGGATTATGTTGTCGCGGAGAATTTCGATGTTTTCGTTATAAGTTCCCTGCTTTATCGAAATAAAAACTAAGGATTCAGGTATGGTTGAAGCAAACTGTAGAGCCTGTGTAATTGTGCAAAAGTCGGCCTTGTTATTCTGGCTGACGGAAATATAGCAATGTTTCATATTATAAAAATATTATAACGTGTTAATAAAAATACTGTCAAAGCAAAATATTTGTGCTATACTTATTATTATGAATAATAATAAAATTCCAGAGCGTAGTGAAATTTTAGAACAGGATAAATGGGATTTATCAACATTATACAAGACGGATGAAGAATGGGAAGCAGATTTAAAAAAAATACCTGCTTTTGCTCAAAAAATTTTTGAACTTAAAGGAAAACTGAAAACCAGCGGTAAACTGCTCGAAGCCCTTAAATTACTGGAAGAATTTGGAAAAATTAGTGAAAAGCTCGGCAACTTTGCTTTTTTACAGACAGCAACCGATGCTGCAAATGCACATTATCAGGATATGCAGGGCAGATACGTTATGTGTGCAACAGCCGCCGAAGCACAAATCAGTTTTCTTGATCCGGAGATTCAGGCAATTCCAGATACAGATATTTCTCAATGGATGGAAACTGCTGAATATGATGATTACAGAATTTATCTGAAAAAACTTCTTAGGGCAAAACCATATATTTTAAGTGAAAAGGAAGAAAGGCTGATGGCCTTGCAAACAGAGGCTGCAGGCTGTGCTTATAAAACTTTTGGAATGCTTACAAATGTAGACATGGATTTTGGAACTGTAAAAACTCCTGAAGGTGAAAAGCCTTTAAGTCAAACAACTTTTACGGCATTCATGGAAAATCCGGATCGTGATATCAGGCGGACCGCATATAAACAGTTTTATCAGGTTTATAACAAACACGTAAATACAATTGCATCGCTTTATGAAGGTAGTGTAAACAATGATGTGTATCAGGCTCGAGCAAGAGGTTATTCTTCAAGTCGGGCAATGGAACTTTTTCCAGATAATGTAGATGAAAGTGTTTATGATAATTTAGTTTCCACAGTACGGGCAAATTTCAAATCTTTGCATAAATATTACAGTTTGCGAAAAAAAGTTTTAAAACTGGATGAACTGCGGCATTATGATGTTTATGTTCCACTGGTAGAAGGTGTTAAAAAAGTAACACCATTTAACGATGCAGTAGAAATTATTCGTGAAGCACTTAAACCTCTGGGTTCAGAGTATACACAGATTCTGTGTTCAGGCCTTACCGGCGGATGGGTGGATAAATATGAAAATAAAGGGAAAAGAAGCGGAGCCTTTTCATCTGGCGGTTATACAGGATATCCGTATATTTTGACTAATTACAAGGAAGATGTTCTTCGGGATGTGTTTACACTGGCGCATGAAGGCGGTCACTCAATGCATTCTTATTATTCTGCTAAATCTAATCCGTTTATGCACTATAATTATACAATCTTTGAAGCAGAGGTAGCTTCAACTTTTAACGAAGAATTAGTATTCAAGTATTTAATGAAATGTGCCGATACTAAAAAAATAAAAGGCTATCTTTTAAGCATACGTGCGGCGGATATTATGGCAACCCTGCACAGGCAGACAATGTTTGCTGAATATGAAAAGCGTACGCATGAACTTGTAGAAAGCGGAACCCCTTTAAGTGCTGAGGTTCTTCGAAGTGAATACAGGAAACTTTTGTGCGATTATTTTGGTCCTGAAATGGTTTTTGAAGAAGAAAGCGATCTGGAAGGATTAAGAATTCCGCATTTTTACAATGCCTTTTATGTATATAAGTATGCTACTGGAATTTCTGCTTCTCTTGCTTTGGCGGACAGAGTATACAATGGCGGTGAATCTGAAAGAAAGGATTATTTCAAGTTTCTTACATCTGGCGGTTCACGATATCCTGTGGAATCTTTAAAGATTGCCGGAGTTGATATGAACACAACTGAACCTGTTCAGGCAGCCTGTAATCGTTTTTCAGACATTGTTGATGAACTGGAAAAAATCTTACTGTAATTGGAGCGATATATGGTCGATTTAGAAAAAATTATCAAACATCAGAAAATTGATGCACACAATCACTTGAATCTGGGAATGTTTTATTCCAGATACTCTCCGTGGGCGGGATTTCAGATTCCTGATTTTCCACGTAAGCTGAATGGATTAGGTGAAATGCATGAGATTATCGGTCAATATACCCGCCCGCGTGCTCAGACTGCCCAGGATTTTGAGGATCTTATCAGTATGTCAATTGAAGACGCAATTGCTGATGGTGTTACAATTCTGGAAGGTAGTGTAGATATTCAGTTTGTTCATCATTGCAGTAATTCTGTTGATAATTTTCTTTCAGTTGTAGAAAAAATCAAGGATAAATACAGCGATAAAATAGATTTTCGTCCTGAACTTGGAATGGGAAAAGCTTTTGATAAAGCAAGCCTGAAAAAATGGGTTATTCCGATTCTTGAAGGAAAACTTTTTAAAAGCATAGATTTGTATGGTCCGGAAATTTTTGAAGGGCTTGAAGACTTTAAGCCATTTTATGAAAAAGCTGGACAACTGGGTATCAAGAAAAAGGCTCATGTTGGAGAATTTTCTGATGCAAAATCTGTTAAGGATTTTATTGAATATTTTGAGCTTGATGAAGTTCAGCACGGAATTGGTGCTGCAAAAGATGATAAGATGCTTCAGTATCTGGCTGACAAAAAAATCCGATGTAATACAACTCCATGCAGTAATGTAATGCTTGGTGCTGCACCTTCTCTTGAAGAGCATCCAATTAAAAAAATGTGGAAAGCGGGTGTTCCTGTTACAATTTGTACAGATGATCTATTGTTCTTTAACAGAAGCGTAAGTCAGCAATGTGCAGATTTCATTAATGCCGGTGTTTTCACAGAAAAAGAAATTTTCCAGATTCTTGATGAAGGTTGTAAATAATATACACACTTTTTTTTAACAAAACAAATTACGCAGCCTGAGGTGCACCATTTGGAGAACCATTAGGTGTATCATTGTCATTTCCATTCATATCGATTAACCACAAAAGTTTTTGGATTGTGCGGGGCAGTATTTTATGAAGAAAAACTGTTTCGTCAGAATCTGTAGAAAACGATAATCCTTCTTCCATTAAATCAGACATTGCGGGTGGAACAGCCCCAGTTAGTTGTAAGGTTTCTTTTTCCGTATACTGTTTTTTTTCTAACAGCGGATTGTAGGCTTTCAGTTCTTTTTCAGGATAAAATTTGCAGGGTCGCCAAAAAATTTCATGATTTTTGGAATAAGAGCCGGAAGCACCAAAAAGTCTGCAAATAAAAGGTCTTCCGCCATAAATTGAACAATGATATGGTGAAACTGCATTATAAAATGGGCAGGTTTTATCATCATGTTTATATGGAAAATTATGCTGAGCAGTTTCCATGGCTATGCAAGGTTTATTTTCCAAAAGCCATGCTGCCATATATAGTGCTTCAGATTCTAAGATATCCGGCTCAAAGTTTTCACAGCAATGACCGCAGCCAGGAGGACATTTGAAATTTGTTTTATCATACCATTCCTGCTGTTTGACTGAAATATTGTTATAGGCTTTTTCTATTGCAATCAGTGTATTGTAAACTGCTGTTCCTTCCAGCTTTTGCAAAATAGATTTTATCTGAGACATTATCTTAAAACTCCGTAAAATAAAGAATAATGAGCAGAAAAAAAATATTCAAGAAAAAGCATAAAAATTTATAAAAATTTTATGCTTTAATAACTTGTAGAAACTTATATTATCTGACAAAATACAAAAAGATAATGGTGGGAGGAAGCTGGCATTCGTTGTAAAATTTAAATGAGTGTCAGCTTTTTTTACGGAGAAAAAAATGAATAAATATGTAAAGCGCTATTTTATTGATGCAATGAGTGGAATGGCACAGGGGCTTTTTGCTTCTCTACTTATTGGAACAATAATACAAACTTTAGGACAGCTTTTATTAAAGGCTGGCACAAATCCTGTTTTTCAATTTTTAGTGGATGCAGGTACTTTTGCAAAAGATGCTCATGTTGTTGGAGCCGCAATGGCGGTTGGAATCGGTTATGCAATGAATATGCCGGCACTGGTTTTGTTCAGTCTTGCTACAGTTGGTTCTGCTGCGAATGTAACTGGTGGTGCTGGTGGTCCTCTTGCAGTTTTATTTATAGCAATAATTGCAGCAGAGTGTGGAAATCTTGTAAGTAAAAAAACAAAAGTTGATATCATAGTTACTCCTCTGGTTACAATTATTACAGGAGCCTTATTAACTGTTTTAACAGCAAAATATATCGGACTGGCAGCAAGTTCAATTGGAAAACTTGTAGTCTGGGCAACAAAGCTTCATCCGTTTGTAATGGGCATGATAGTGTCTGCGGTAATTGGGGTTGCACTTACCTTACCAATCAGTTCTGCTGCAATCTGTGCGGCTTTTGGGTTAACAGGTCTTGCTGGAGGTGCTGCCGTAGCTGGTTGTTGTGCACAAATGGTTGGTTTTGCTGTTATGAGTTTTAAAGAAAATGGCTGGGGAGGAATTGCTTCTCAGGGAATAGGTACTTCTATGCTGCAAATGCCAAACATTGTTAAAAATCCGAAAATATGGATTCCTCCTGTACTTGCTTCCATTATTACAGGACCTGTTGCAACCTGCATTTTTAAAATGGAAATGAATGGTGCAGCGGTATCAAGCGGAATGGGAACATGCGGATTTGTTGGACAGATAGGTGTAATTTCCGGCTGGTTTGAGCCAAGTGAAGTTGCTGTTGGACATGGTGCAGTTGCAATTACACCTGGAGTTATGGACTGGCTGGGTTTAATTTTAGTGTGCTTTATTTTGCCTGGGCTTTTATGCTGGGCTTTAGGAGCACTTTTTAGAAAAATCGGCTGGATAAAAGACGGTGATTTGAAACTGGATTAATTTGTTTTTGATAATAACAAAGATTTTTTGAATTTTTATAAAAAGCTACTTGACGCTATACATATAAAATGAGTAAATTTGTTACCGAACGTTCGGTAACAAATTTATGAAGAACATATTAAATAATTGCTGTGAAGCAAAGCTCAGCTGTATCAGGAAAAAAAACTCGACAAAAGAAAAAATTATGGATGCAGCTTTCAGTTTATATAAAGCACCTCGTTTCAAAGATATCAGTCTGCAGGAAGTTGCAGATATTTGCGGTATCACAAAAGCGGCAATTTTCAGACATTACAAAAGCAAAGAAGATTTAATTCAGGCTATGAACTCACGTTTTGTGGATGTAACCTGTCCTTTTTTTCAGACGCTGAGAGGATTGGAAAATTTTACGGAAGTGTTTGAAAAAATTTTTTTATATTTTGTTGATCATTTTGAATATCTTGCTTTTTTTATGAAAGAATTATTACGACCAGGCGAGTTTGAAAATCATTTATATCATGAATTTAAAAAAAGGAATATTAATACTGGTTATCAGGTTTTTGATGAAAACAGAATTATAAAAAATAAAGATGCTTATGTAAAAATCATTTACTCATTTATAACTGTGCTTCATAAGAGTTTTCAATTTGCACATAATCATGTAAAAGTTTTTGATGAGAATAAAGGTCTGGATTTTCATTCAATTACACAGGAAGAAATACATGAACTTTCAGAAAAGATTTATGAGCTTTTAAAAAACGGAGAAAAAGGACTGGAAGATATTTCAGAACTTCGAAAGAAAGAGTTGGAAAAATCGATTGAAATATCAGAAGATGAAATATCAGAAGAAAATAAAATTTTTTCGGCACTTGCATTTGTCATTCATACTTATGGTTTTGTAGGAGTTACAGTTGAAAGAGTTGCTTCTGAACTTGGACTGGCAAAAAGCAGTTTATACACGTATTTTTCCAATAAAAACACAATGATGAAAGAATTGATTTCTGATGAACTGATACAGATGATTAACTATGTAAATAAAAAAACAGCAGCAGGTAAAAGTTATAGCGAAAAAATTTATTTGCATATGTTTAGTCAACTTGAATATTTAATTAATAGAAAATCTTTGCTGCCAGTAATGAGCTGGATTTCGATACAGGAAAATATGGATATAAAAAATCCAGAAAAAGAAAATACTTTAAAAAAGTTTATGAAAGAAAAATTAAAAAAAACAGAGGGAGCATTAAATATGGATGATGAAAAAATTGTCTGGATAAGTATGCTGCCGGTTACACTTATGGTTCAGGGAATTAAACATGGCTTTAAGGTGACTGATTTGAAGTTACACTTAAGAAATATGTTTAGAATGATGACAAATGGAATAGAAAAATAAATTTATAAAGGAATGCAGAATGAAGAAAAATATTTTAGTATTGATTTTTATAATTATTTCAGGTGTTGTTTTTGCACAAACTCAAAATGAAAATGTGCAGGAAAATAAATCAGAAGTAAAGGTTTTAACAATTGATGAGGCTGTAGACTATGCATTAAAAAATAGTCGTTCATTAAAATCCAGTGCAATAGATCTGGAAATAAAAAAACGGGCAAGTACTTTTTCATGGAACACACTGCTTCCAGGATTAAGTGTAAGTGCTTCAGGAAGCAGATCTAATGATTATGGCGGAACTGCTGCAGCCTTTTCGCAAATAACAGCAACACTTATGGCAGCACAGGGGATTCCAGTACAGCCGCAAACAGATTTTGCGAATGAAAAAGAAAGATGGGCAGGGGTAGGAGTTGCTTCTTTAAGCTGGAATTTCAATCTTGCAATGATTGATGCAATTAAAGCTGCACATTTACAATATGAAAACCAGCTTATCAGCTGGGATCAGACTCTCAGACAAACAGAAGTAAATATCAGAAAGTTGTTTTATGGCATTCTATTAATGCAGGAAAATTTAAATATACAGAAAACAAATTTAAATAATGCAAATGCAAGATACGAACAGGCTTTAGCAGATTATAACAACGGTATTGTTCCAGAGCTTTCTGTTTTAAATTCACAAGTGTCTTATGAAAATCTGAAACCGAATGTTATTTCAATGGAACAGCAGATTACTCAGCAGAAAAATACGTTTGCTTTTTTACTGGGCTTACCTTTTGGAACTAAATTAGATCTTTCTGGTTCAATAGATGTTAATTTTGTTTCTGTAGATGCAAATGATCTTGTTGAAAAATATTGCGCACAGTGTCAGGAGATTTTGTCTTTGAAAAATACAATCCGTATGCTGGAAACATCTTTGAATGCAAATTTCCTTTCAACTTTTACACCAACCTTTTCATTAAGCTGGGGTTTTCAGCCGGTAATATATACTTATGATTCAAAAGATGAAAAAAACAGCTGGAAGAATCCTTTTGCTGATGATACCTATGACAGCGGAAGTCTTTCGCTTACAATTGTGTTTCCAAATATAATTAATATGCTGCCATTCAGTTCAAATTATCAAAAGATAAAAGACACAAAAGCGCAGCTTCAGCAAATGAATATTGCTCTTGAACAATTGATGCAGAATTCTGAAATACAAGTGCATACTTATGTTGATAATCTGACAAAATCAGAATTGAATATCAAGGCAATGAAGAACAATGTTTTGCTTGCAGAAAAAGCATACAATTCCACTTTAAGCAGTTACAACGATGGCGGACAGGATTTGCTTGCTGTTAAGGATGCAGAAAATTCAATGAATCAGGCAAAACTTGGCTTGATGAATGAAAAGTTTAATTATATTTCTACACTGTTAGATTTAGAATATATGCTTAATATTTCTATTCTTGAAAAATAAAATAAGGAATTTTTTATGAAGAAAATTTTTTTTACAAAGAGTTTGTTTGCTTTATCAATAATGATTTGTTTTGTAGTTTTTATTTTTACAGGCTGTTCAAAAATTGTAGAAAAAAAACTTGCACAGCAGACACTTCCGGAAGAAACTGTTTTTGCAGTAAATGCCTGCAGAATAAAAAGTGGAAATCTGGATGATTACTTAATGTTTGGCGGTAATGTGCAGACTTCTTCAAGTGTAGATATTTATCCGAGTATGGTGGGAAAAATTTCTTCAATTAATGTTAGAGTAGGACAGTATGTTTACAAAGATCAGGTTATTATGGAAATTGATGCAAGTCGTGCCGGTATGGATTTTAAATCGAGTCCTGTAAAAGCACCTGTGTCAGGAACAATTACAAAAATGCCATATAACATTGGAACAACTGTTGCAACCTCGATGTCTGTTGGACAGATTGGAAATACATCCTGGCTTGAAATAAAGTCAAATGTTGCGGAAAGATTTGTTTCACGTCTTTCAATTGGACAGAAAGCAGAATTAAAGTTTGAATCATTCCCTGATGAAATTTTTACTGCAACTTTAACAAAGATGGATCCTGTTTTAGATTCATCATCCAGAACTATTGGTATTAAATTGATTCTGGATAAAAGGGATACAAGAATCAAGGCAGGAATGTATGCAAAGATTAAATTAGTTACAGAAACAAAAGAAGATGTTATTGTTTTGCCAAGCAAAGTGCTTGTAACACGGAATGGTGAAGATGTTGTTTATACTATTAATGAAGAAACAAACACTGTTCTTTCCCGTCATGTTACTGCTGGATTAAGAATAGATGATAAGCAGGAAATTTTAAGTGGCTTAAAGGAAGGAGAACTTGTTGTTGTAAAAGGTCAGGCACTGCTTTCGGATAACAGTAAAGTCAGGATAATAAGTATAACTGGTGAAGATAATTATCAAAAAGAAAATGACAAAGAGAATTTAGAACAATCAGAAGAAAAGCAAAAGATTGATAGTGAGGAGGCATAACTGAAATGTCAATTTCAAAATGGGCTGTTTCAAAGCCTGCAACCGTATTAATAATATTTGTTCTTTTTACAGCATTGGGAATTTATTGTACAATGTCTCTTCCTGTAGATTTATTTCCAGAAATGGATATTCCATATATGGTGGTAAGTACAAGTTATCCGAATGCTGGACCTGAAGAAGTAGAAAAAAGTATTACAAGAATTATGGAAAGTGCTTTGTCGAGTGTGACAGGATTAAAGAAAATTTCTTCACAGTCACAAAGTGGTGCAAGCGTGATTATGCTTGAGTTTGAATATGGAACAAATCTTGATGAAGGTGCAAATGATATTCGTGATAAAATAGATTTAATCCGAAATTATTTGCCGGATACAGCAACATCTCCAGTAATTTTTAAACTGGATCCTTCAATGATTCCTATTATGGGACTTGTTGTTACAGGTTCAAGAACACCAGAAGAATTAAGTTCATATGCAGAAAACATTATTCAACCACGACTGGAACAGGTAGATGGAGTTGCTTCTGCAAATTTGTCAGGTAATCGTGAAAAAGCAATTCTTGTTGATGTACCACGTGACAGACTTGATGCATATGCTCTAACAATTTCACAGATTTGTCAGATGATTGCAGCACAGAACATTTCAAGTTCTGGAGGTACAATTACATCAGGGGAAACAAATTATGCAATCTCTGCTGAAGGAACATACAAAACTGTTGATGATATAAAACAGACAGTAGTTTCCTACAAAGTAAAACCCAATGGAACAGCTCAGCCTGAAATGGTTTCTATTATGTTAAGGGATGTAGCAGATGTTGTAGAAGGTTACAAGGAACCAACATCAATGGCTTATCTGGACGGTTTGCCATGTGTAATGCTGATGATACAAAAGCAGAGTGGAAAAAATTCTGTTGCTACAGCAAATAAAGTGAGAAGGCAGCTTACAAAAATAAAAGCAGATATTCCTTCTGACGTTGATATAATTGAATCATTCAATACAACAGATAATATAAATGAAACAATAAGACAGGTTGTTAAATCTTTGATTGAAGGTATTACACTTGCTGTTGTTGTTTTGTATATTTTCCTTCGTAGTTTCAAAAGTACATTTATCATAGCACTTTCAATTCCAATTTCTGTTTTGATTACTCTGTGTTTAATGTATTTCTGCGGATTCTCAATCAATATGATGACATTAGCTGGACTTCTTCTTGGTATTGGTATGCTGGTTGATAACTCAATTGTAATTCTGGAAAATATTTTCAGTTATCGTGAAAAAAATGCAAAACCAGATGTAGCAGCAGTTTTGGGTTCAGAAGAAATGCTTGGTTCAATTTCTGCATCTACATTAACAACTGTATGTATTTTCTTACCAATGATTTTGTTTCAAAAAAAACTAGGAATGATAGGTAAGCTGTTTAACTCATTTGCATTTACAATTGTTTTTTCTTTATTATGTTCACTTGCAACAGCAGCTATTCTTGTGCCCGTTCTTTCATCAAGATATATTGGAATTGATAAACCATCTGAAAGAAAAATTCCAGGATGGATGAAAAAAATTGATGGAGCAGTTGGAAATCTTTTTGATAAACTCGATGAAAAGTATGGTAAAGCAGTAAGAAAAGTTTTAAAGCATAGAAAACTTTTACTTACAGGAATTGCAGTTTTATTTGTATTGAGTATTGCTTCAATCGGATATATTGGTTTTGTTTTTATGCCTGATATGTCAGATACTTCTGTAAGTGTTACTCTGGAAATGCCAAAAGGAACAACGCTGGATGCAACCCGTGAAGTTGCACAACAAATGGAAGCAAATATTAAGGCGGACATTAAAGGAATTAAATTTTCAACAGTGAACATAGGTGGTTCCGGTTTAATGAGCAGTTCTTCGGATACAAATACAGCAACAATTCGTATAACGTTGTTTAATGAAGAAGAGCGACAACAAGACTGGGATGATATGTTCACTGCAAAAGAAAAAATAAGAAAGCATTTTAACAGTTTTCCTGGGGCAGAATTTTCTTTTGAATCAAACGGTATGTCTAGCTTTGCAAGTTCAACAATTGATGTTGTTGTAAAAAGTGATGACCTGGTTGCTGCACGAAAAATGGCAAAAGAGATTCAGAATGTCATAAAAGAAAAAGCTGGCGATTATATCAATGAAACAACTATTGATCTTGAAGATGGTTTACCTGAATTAAAAATAAAAATGGATCGTGACAGAATGTATGAACTTGGAGTAACTACATACAGTGCAGGTTCAGAATTAAACGCTGCCATAAACGGAAAAACAGCAAGCCGGTATGATGACAATGGTACACAAATTGATATTGTTGTAGGACTTGCAGACGAAGATAAACAGTCATTTGAAGATTTGGAACAGCTTTACATAAACAACTCGATGAATACACGAATTCCTTTTGCAAGTTTTTCCAGATATGAACAGTCGGTGGCACCTGTTTCTATCCGTCGTGAAAATCAAATTCGTACAATCAGAATTTCTTCACAACCTAAAATGGGATTATCTCTTGCAACGGTTCAACCTGAAATAGAAAAAATAATCCGAGACAATATAGTAATGGATGAAAATGTTATTGTAACCTTTGAAGGTGCAATGGAAGACATGCTGGATGCAGTTAAGAATTTTAGTGTAATTATTCTTATGGCAATTCTTCTGGTATTTGCGGTTATGGCAAGTCAGTTTCAGTCATTTAAAGATCCGTTTATTATTCTGTTTACAATTCCATTAAGTTTTATCGGAGTAATGATAATATATTTATTAACTGGAAGTATGTTAAACATTGTTTCTGTTGTTGGTATTCTGGTTCTTGTAGGTACAATTGTAAATAATGGTATTGTTCTGGTTGATTATACAAATCTTTTGAGAAAACGCGGATATAATCTTGAAGAAGCTTGTTGTGAAGCAAGCCGAAGCAGACTTCGTCCAATTTTGATGAGTACTCTTACAACTGTTATTTCACTTATTCCGATGGCTTTCTTTCCAGGCGAAACAGGGGCTTTGACTCAGCCAATTGGTTTAACTGTTTTAGGTGGTTTAACCTTTGGTTCTCTGATGACTTTATTTGTAATGCCCGTTGTATATTTTATTTTTAATAAACGTGGAGAACAAAAACGTTTAGAGCGTATTGAACAGTTGAAGGTACAGCCGCAAAAAGTGAAAGAGGAGGAATAAAATGAAAAGGGTAGAAGTAATTTTATCACAGGCTTTGGAAGAAGATTTTAGACAGCATTGGGAAGATGCCTGTATAAGAATGAACATAAAATGTAAATATACTAAAATAGATAATGTAACAGGTCAGGGAGAATCAGATCCTCGATTGGGAAATTCTGTCTGGCCGCAGTTTAATACAGAGTATATTATTTTTTGTGAAGAAACAGCTTTAAATGAAATACGTCAAATTTTGAATTTTCTTCATAACGAATATCCGAATGAAGATGCAGCAGCCTTTGTAAGTGATGCAGAAATTTTGTAGCAGGGGAGAAATATGATGAAAGAAAAATTTCTAAAAATTTTTATTACTGTTTTATTTATCTGCTTAGTTTTTTTATCAACTGGATGTAGTCGTAAAAAAAATGTTGTAAATATAGAACAGGAACAAACAATATATGCAGTAAATGCTTCTCAAGCTGTTAAAACAAATCTGGATGATTATCTGGATTTTGGTGGAAATGTAGAAACTGTTTCCAGTGTATCAGTTTTTTCAGAAGTTGCAGGTAAGTTGAATGCATATTATACCTCTGTTGGAAAATATGTTATGAAAGGGACTGTTATAGCAGATGTAGATCCTTCCCGTGCAGGAACCACATACAGTGTAAGTCAGGTAAAAGCTCCTGTATCAGGAACTATAACATCAATGCCATTTTCTGTAGGAAGTACAGTAACACAATCAGTTCCTCTGGTAACAATAAGCAGCACAAACAGACTGGAAATAACAGCTGAAGTTGCAGAAAGGTATCTGTCAAAAATAAAAACAAATCAGATTGCTTATTTGAAGTTTGCTGCTTATCCGTCTGAATTTTTTACTGCAAGGGTTTATCAGATAAGTCCTGTTCTGAATGATTCAACCAGAACAATCAGTCTTAAACTTAGTATTGAACCACCGGATTCAAAAATAAAAGCCGGAATGTATGCAAGAATAAAACTGATAACGGCAAATTATCAGGATGTACTTTGTGTACCATATAAATCCATTCTTATGGAAGGAAAAGAAAATTATGTATTTGTTCTTAATGATGACAATACAGTTACAAAAAAACTAGTAGTGCCAGGAATCCGTGTAGATGATTTAATTCAAATTACAGAAGGATTGACTGAAAACGAAAAGATAATTATAAAAGGACAAAATCTTTTGTCGGATGGTGCGAAAGTTAATGTGTTGTCTTTAGACAACGCCGCCACAGCATAATCTTTGCCGCAAGACCAAACTGTTTCTTTACTGGATCACTCAGAGGGACAAAAGAAACATCAGTCTGCTGTACAGGTATGTCTAGTGTGTTGCGTAATGTTTTATTGTATCGTTTAGCATAAACACCAGGCCATATCATACTGATGAGCCTTGAAACAAGACAGGCTCCAAGTCCTGAAGCCATAACAATTGCACTCCATTTATATGGTTCAGCGCCAAAAACCATCTGAAAGCTGTCTATAGAATTTCCAGACATTGCAGCCCCTAAATAAATAATAACAGTTGCCGTTAAATCTATTACAAAAACTGTAGAGATAACAGTAGCTCCAACGCCTAAGGCCAAAGCACCGGCTCCATCAATAATCATGTGAGGAACAAAGGCAAGAATGTCGCGCTGCCCTAAAGACCCGATACCAAAGCCAGGCCAGAAATTTAAGGCAGTAAAATCAGATGGTTCCATGTAATATTTATTAAAAAGATTATTTCGGTCGGTGAAGTCTAAATCAAAGGTAAGTTCACTTATCATTTTTTTATTTCTGAAAAGACCATGATTGATAAGTGAATTTGTCAGCTCAATAAGTTCTGATGTATCGCCTAAAGCTTTTTCAACCCGTTCATCAAGTTCGCGGTCGAAGGCTTCATCGGCAAATACAAAAGACATAGAAATAAAAAGAATAATTGCAAGGGAAAAAAATAATTTAAATATATATTTCATGATTAGTGACTCCACTTAAAATTTGATTGAAGCTACAAGCCCAAAACTTTTATTCAGAGGATTAAAAACAGGCTGTACATTTAATGCAACATCGTATTCATCACCGATATGAAGAGCATCTGCAAGTGTAGCATTGTATTGATTTGCAAACCAGGAAGGCCGTATTATTCCGAAAATTCTTCCGATTAAAACTGAAGTTAAGCCGAGGCTAACTCCTCCAATTGTTACATAGGTCAGAACCTGCATTTCTTGCTGAGTACTGTTTTTAATGACACCATAAAGTAACACTAATGGAGAACAGCAAGCAACACCCCAGCCGATTACATCGGTATAGAACTGAAAATTTCCTCCGAATTTATCAAGTTGTCTGTCGGAACCAGAACCAAAACCGAGCAATGTATTCCACAGGATAGGAGCTGCTTTTTTCTGCTCAAACCGTGAGTACAGTTCGTAACGTTCATTTTGAGTAAGACGTAAAGACAAGTAATAAACAAGGTCGTAGTTTTTTTCAAGACCAAGGACAATTAGTTTTCTTGTGTTCGAGAAATCTTTTGAAAAGTTGTTTTCGTTTCCTTGTGTAAAAGCAAAGGATGCAGCCAAAAGAAGAACAACAAGAATAAGAATAATTCTTTTCATAGCATACCTCATGTAAAAATAGTATCTCTATATATTTTTTTTGTCAAATTTCCGATAATATATGAGTATGAAACGTGTTTTTTCAATTTTTTTTCAAATAGTTTTTATATCGATATGTTTATCAGCACAATCAGCAAAACCATTATATCCGTCTGATAGAAAAAATCCGGAAAAAAAATCTGTTTTTCAGGAAGAATCGGCTTTGCAAAAACAGGCAATGTCCCCGGCAATAGCTGCACAACAGGCTAATAACTCAAATCTTTTTCCAATTATCGGAACGGATTTCGGATTGTTTCGGGTAACAGATAATGCAACTGTTCCTTTGTGGGAAGAGGGAGCAGTTTTTAAAATTGTAAAAACACCAGACGGCTGCTCTCCTCAGTATTATTTTCTTACAGACAAAGGAGTGATAGTTTCTGATGATCTGGAAACTTTTACTGAACGAAATTCAGGCCTGCCTTTTTTAACAATTAAAGAATATGATGGTGTAAAAAAATCTTTCAGGAAGCAAATACAGAATTTGAAAGATTTAAAAGTGCATCCGGAAAATCCACAGATTGTTGTAACGACAACCCGTGCTGAAACCTTTATTTCAAAAGATGCCGGTCTTTCCTGGAAAAGTCTGGGCTTTTCTTCTAAAACTATGGGGGCTAAATCTGTAGCTGTTGCATCTCTTCCTGTTTCAGAAGCCAGTGCAGAAACAGAACTGATAGTATTTTTAGCACATTCATTGTACGGTCTTGCATACATTAAGCCTGATGCAAAAAATCCTGCATGGATAGATATGAATCTGGGATTTCATACCATTAAATCAATGACATCTCCAGATGAACTTTCGGATATTGCCTGCGTTATTGAAAATGACATGTACGGAAACAAAGCTACATCGGTTTATGTTGGACAAACTTTTGCACGACGCATATACAAAATAAACTGGGAACATAAATGTGCACAAATGCTTTACCGCGAAGACAATCCGAAAAATTCGGACTGGATCAACGGAACTTTTGACAGCCTTTGCCCTGTTACAGTCGATACCGGCACGCTGCTTTATTTAACCCGGGATGGCGGCTTTTCACGCTTTGACACAAGAACAAACGAAATTACAAATCAGCCGGCCATTGCATACATCTGGAATAAATACATAAACAAAGCCGACTTTCATCCATCGTGTGCTTTATTTTATCCGGGTATGACAGGTTCAGGCATAACGCAATGTGTTTCGTTAAGTGAATTGTGGTTGCTTTATCCGGATGATTTAAACACTCAGTATTCAACATCAATTGAAGGGGTAAAAAGTTTATATGTTCCTATCCGGCAGGCAGTTAACCAGAAGCAGCTGAATGAACATTTAACAACGCTAAAAGAAAACAAGCTTAACAGTATTGTTCTGGATATGAAGGATGATTACGGGATTTTACATTATCAGACAAAGGATCCGCTTGTCTTAAAAAAAGGTTTTGTCAGTAAGTATTCTTTTGAAGATTTAGAAGCATTTGTTGATAGAATGAAAACTGAAAAAGTAAAGCTGATTGCTCGGATTGTTGTTTTTAAAGATAAGAATTTATATCAGTATGATAATAATAAATATGCAATTCTGGATTCGAAAACAGGAAAACCCTGGCTTGGGATAAAAAGCTATAACGAAGATAATTCTGCAAATTATTATGATGAGCATTGGGTAGATCCTTATTCAGAAGAGGTATGGGAATATAACATTGCAATTGCAAAAGAACTTATAAGTCGTGGCTTTGATGAAATTCAGTTTGATTATATCAGGTTCCCGACTGATGGAAAAAATTTATATCAGACTAAATTCCGTTTTAAGGATGCAGGAATGGACAAAGAGAGTGCGCTGGTTTCGTTTTTGTCTTATGCACGCAGAAATATTGAAGCTCCAATCGGAATTGATATTTATGGGGCAAACGGCTGGTATCGCTCTGGAACTAGGACCGGGCAGGATGTAGAATTGATGGCTCCTTATGTTGATATTATCTGTCCGATGTTTTATCCGAATCACTTTGGTCAGGGTGATATGGCATTTGAACCGATGGCAGAAAGACCCTATAGAATCTATTATTACGGAACATACAGAAATGCGGTTATTTCCAGAAATCAGGTTCTTGTTCGGCCATGGGTTCAGGCTTTTTTCTTAAAGGTTTCCTATGATGTAAGATACTACGACAAGAACTATGTTCGTCGTGAAGTATATGGAGTTCGGGACTCTATCAATAAAGGCTATATGTACTGGAATAACTCTGGACGTTATCAGGATATCAGTCCTGACCCGACTGATGAGGAACAATATCCGTGGAAGCAGGGAGGTGCACAATGAATGAAGCAGCAGTAATTTCTAACGCGACTGAAAATGTTCTTTCACCAGTACTGGTGTGGGGTATAAAAGTTATAAAGGCAATTCAGAATTTTTTGCCGGAGTGGATGCTTAAAATAATTGATTTACTTACAAAATTCAGCGGAGAAATACTTTACATTCTTCTGGTGTCGTTTATCCTGTGGTGCATCAATTACAAAAAAGGCTACAAACTTTTGTGGACAGTTACATTCAGTTCTGCACTTAACGGTGTTCTGAAATTTTCTTTTCGAAAACTGCGACCCTTTCAGATTGATTCGCAGGTTTACAGATTTTATGAAAAAGGTTTCTCGACTCCTTCGGGACATTCTCAAATTTCTGCAGCAGTTTTTCCTCTTTTATCAAATGTCTGCATTTCAAAACAGAACAAAGTGACTCGTATTTTTGTAGCAGTTTTCGTTCCGTTTTTAATCGGCTTTTTTCGAATTTGTTCAGGCGTTCATTTTCCAACGGATGTTTTATCTGGCTGGGGACTTGGTGCATTAACAGCAGCTGGTATTATTTTTCTTTGGGATAAGATTTCAGCATTTGTTACAAAACTTCCTTTTTCTGCAAAAATTTTACTTGCCTGTATTTTATGTGTTTTAATTAATCAGTACACTCTTGAAGATGTCAGTATGAGCGGATTATTCTTTGGTGTAATGACTGGCGGAATTTTTATGGATAAAGATAAAAATAGATATGATGCTTCAAGTGGAACCTGGTGGAAAAAAACTATCAGATATTTTACAGGGTTGATTATTATAGGACTATCTTTTATTGTGCTGAAAAAAATTATGCCGGGAGAGGGAAGTAAATATTATCTTTTAAGCCGTTTTTCCAGATATGTAATTATGGGTTTATTGGAAGCTTTTTTAATACCAAAATTTTTTGTATTAATAAAACTTGCTTCTGGAATAAAAGCAGAGGATCAGAATGCCTAACGCCCATAATTATACTCCAGAGCAAAATATTGCAGCCATTGCAACAGCCCTTGCTCCATCAGCTTTGGCGGTTATTCGGACAAGTGGAAAAGAAGTTATTGAACTGGTTGCAGAAATTTTTTCCAGACCAAAAGCACTTTTACAGGCAAAAGGCAACGAAATGGTTTATGGCTGGATTGTCGATAAAAAGAACAACATCCGGGTTGATGAAGTAATGCTTGGTGTATATCGTTCCCCAAAAAGTTTTACCGGTGAAAACATGGTTGAAATCTATTGTCATGGAGGTACCAGTCCTGTTCTTGCGGTATTTAATCTGCTTTTGAAAAATGATTTTAGACAGGCAGAGCGTGGGGAATTTACATTTCGTGCTTTTATAAACGGCAAAACTGATTTAACGAAGGCTGAAGCTGTTCGTGAAATAATCGACAGCCATACAGACGAAAGCAGAAGCAGGGCTATAGGTCGTCTTGCAGGAAATCTTTTTGAACAGATTGATTCAATTAAAAAACTGATAATTGATACGCTTGCAGAAATTGAAGTAGAAATAGAATATCCCGAAGATGAAGAAACTATAGCAAATGCTTTTGACCGAACAAATTTAATACTTGCAAAAAATCAATTAAAAGAACTGAGCAAAAGCTGGAGCGCCGAGAAATTGTATCAGGATGGAGCCCGCATAATGCTGTGTGGCAGAACAAATGCCGGAAAATCCAGTTTGTTTAATGTTCTTTTAAAAGAAGACAGAGCAATAGTTTCTGACATAGAAGGTACGACCCGTGACTGGCTTGAAAGCTGGATTTCGTTTAATGGTATTCCTGCCAGACTTTTTGATACAGCAGGTTTAAGAATTACAACTGATACAATTGAACGTAAAGGTGTAGAAATGACCAGAGACCTTAGTCGGGATGCAGATTTAATTCTTTACGTTATTGACAGTGCTTTAGGAATAAATTTTGAAGATGAAACTTTTATTCAGGATGCACAGAAAAACGGCATACCTGTTCTGGTGGTATGGAATAAATGTGATAAACTTCCACAACCAGAACAGGATGTTTCTGGAAACCAGACAAAAATAAAGTATCAGGTGAAGGTTTCTGCAAAGCAAGGAACCGGGATTTCTGAACTTACACAAACAGTCTGTTCAATTTTGTGTAAATCTGAAAGCACAGAACGTGAAGTCTGCGGACTTGGTTCTGAAAGACAAAAAATCTCTGTGGACGAAGCTCTGGAAAGTGTAGCTCATGCTCTGGAAGTGACAGAAGATGATGCTCCTTTTTTACCACTGGATGCCGTTGTTCAGGATTTGGAAAATGCCCTGGACAGTCTTTCAGAAATTACAGGTGAAGTACAGGCTGACGACATTCTCGATTCAATTTTCAGCCGTTTCTGTGTCGGCAAGTAATCTGTATTTATTTTTGCCAGGCAGGACCTTTTGTTTCGATTCCGCTGACCCATTTTTCTGCCCAGATTTTTGCTCCTTTTAAATCGTGGTCTTTGTAATTGCCACATTCTTTCGGGTCAGTTCCCGGAATTTTTTTATCATCCGGCCAGGCTACAATTTTTTTAAGTACTATAAGAAATTTGTCTGCAATTTCCTGCTCAGTCCATTCACCGAAAACCGTAAAATAAAAACCAGTCCGGCAGCCCATTGGTGATAAATCTATGACACAGTTTTCACCAGGAAATTCATCCCGAATATATTCAGCTAAAAGATGTTCCAGAGAATGGATGGCACCGGTTGTCATAAATTCAAAATTCGGCTGGCAAAAACGAATATCATATTTGCTTACGATATCCCCTTTTGGACCAGTTTTTACTCCGGCAGTTCTGACATAAGGCGCCAGAACTTTTGTATGATCCAGATTAAAACTTGCAACATTATACTTCGGCATTTTATTCCTCCAAAAATAAAAGCATTTTTTCTACAAGGGCAGCACTCATTTCTGCCGCTTCAGATTCATTAAAAGTATAGGTTTCCTGACCGGAATCATCTGCATTATCGGAAATTGCACGAATAATTACAAAAGGAACAGAGTTCATGTAACAGGCCTGAGCTACAGCCGCTCCTTCCATTTCTACACAAAGTGGACTTGCAATTTCTTCTATTTGATTTTTCCGCTCCTGAGAATTGATAAACTGATCGCCAGATGCAATTCTTCCATTATAAATATGAGAATCATCGTGGAAAACGGTTTTTGTTTCAGCTTTTCCGTTGATTATGTCAGAAAAGGCATTTTTTGCTGCCATAACCATATTGCTGTTAGCTGCAAAAGCTTTCGGCATATTCGGTAATGCTCCCGGAACCCGTCCAAAAGCAGTCAAATCAACATCATGATACATTGCGTCATCGCTGACAACTAAATCAAAAACTTTTAAACGCGGACTGATAGCACCAGCAATTCCAGTGTTGATAATGCATCCGACATTGTATTTTGTGATAAGAAGCTGGGCACAAATTCCTGCGCTAACCTTACCGATGCCGCATTTAACAATAACTACCGGAATATTGTTAAGCTTTCCGCTATAAAAAGCCATACCGGCAGTTCTGGAGGTAACTGTGTCTTTTAACTGGAGTTTTAACAGAGTGATTTCTGTATCCATTGCTCCAATAATGCCTACTGTTTTCATAAATTTGACTCCTGTTTGCTAGAAAACTGTATAATTTGCGAAAAAACGCAAAATATGCAAAAATTTTCTGTAAAATTCACAAAAAAAGTGAAAATTTCATTAAATTTCTGCAAAATTCAATTGACATTTTTTTTTGATTGATGTATAAAATAATCAAGCAACAACAATAAACAACAACATTTGAAAGACCGCTTTTTCCTCCTCCTTTAGCGGTCTTTTTCTTTTTTAAAAGATATTGTATAATTATAACATGAACATGAACAGTATTTTAGGTGGAATAGATATCTATTATATCATTCTGGTTGTGCCAGCACTTCTCTTATCCATGTGGGCACAGTATAAAGTAAAATCCAATTTTAATAAATATTCGCAGGTAAAAACTTCCCGCGGAATAAAGGGTTTTCAGGCAGCACAGTATGTTATGAAGGCAAAAGATGTTACTGATGTTAAAATTGAGGGAATTGCCGGCTCTCTTACAGATCACTACAGCCCGACAGAAAAAGTGCTCAGGCTTTCAGAACCTGTATTGAATCAAGCATCAGTTGCAGCGGTTGGAGTTGCTGCTCATGAAGCAGGCCATTCTATCCAGCATAAAGAAGGGTACAGATGGATGGGACTACGTTCGACCCTTGTTCCTATTGCAAACATCGGTTCTTCTTTTGGACCTATACTTTGTGTTATCGGTCTGGGTATGAATACTGCCACCACAGTTGCGGACTCAGTTTCAACCGGTGGACTCGGCGGATTAATAGTCAATATCGGTTTAATTCTGTTTGCTGCTTCGGTTTTATTTTATGTAGTTACTCTTCCGGTTGAATTTGATGCTTCAAAGCGTGCATATAAAATTATGCAGGCATCTGGAATCATGACAGATGAAGAAATGAAAGGCATTAAGAAAGTGCTAAGTGCTGCCGCAATGACTTATGTAGCAAGTGCTTTAAGTGCAATCGGAAACTTTTTGCGGATATTTTTGCGTGCAAAATCGCGACAAAACTCACGGTAAAAAACTTGTGCCATAAAAAAGCAGTTTATTTTTTGAACTGCTTTTTTTATTTTATCTGTAATGCTGGAGCCAGTTTTTTGGACTCATGCCGGTATTTTTTTTGAAAACTGCACTGAAATAACTTTGATTCTGGAAGCCGAGCCTGGTGGCAATGTCAGATAATTTCATTCCATCAATTTGAAGCAGATTTTTTGCCTGATCAATTTTCAGCTTTTCGTGAAGTGTCTGAACAGTATAGCCGGTTTGTTCCTTGCACTGACGGATTAAATGCGATTTTGAAACGTTCAGCGCACTTGCCATTTTATCCAGATCTGTCATTTCATCCAGATGATTCATCAGATAGTTTATGATTTTTTTAGAACTGCTTGCACTTTCTGAACCTTCTGTTATGCTGGCATTTTTCTGTAAAATTGCTGATGTAAGGGTGTTACTGTTTTTTTCTTTGTTGAATACTGTAAAATAGGCATGACTTAGAAGTCCGCGCACAGAATCGTAAAGAGCAACATTTCGGGAGCCCATTTCCATAAAGGCATATCCAAAGTATTTATTTTCATAATACAGAATTTCCATCATCATGCAGTAAGGTCTTTTTCGCGGAAAAAAGGTTTTTGGAATGGTACTTAAATCATTTACAGCATAAGGCAGTTTTTCCTGAATAAAATATTCTGGTTTTGGATGGATAAATTCTATAGATGCTTTACTTAAATCAGAGGTGATGTTGTCACAAAGGGCAAGAATTATTCCAGGAATTTCCAGTTCACTGAGCTGATATGCCAGTACTTCCTGAATCTGCTGTTTGTTTCCGGCTGATGCAAAATCGATGGCAATATTGGCAATGTTGTTAAAAAAGTACATATTTTCATGTTGTGCCATAACCTGATAGTCATTCGAAACCGAAACCATAACTCTAAGCTGATTGAATACGTTTTCAATGCGAATCTGGCGGGATTCATCATTCCGGATAAGCGGCAGAATTATGCGCCGCAAATCTGAAATTTTCTGCTGATAGTATCCGCCTGGAAGTTTTTCATCAGTTTTGTAGCCCTGTAGAAAGGACTGAAACCAGGTTAAAAGTTCAGATGTGTCGTAGGTTTCATATAAATCGTGGAAAATTGCAGAAATAAGCAGATCTTTTTCGTCTGCACTTTGCCGTGAAAAACTTTCTTCAATTTTGCCCATTAAATAAGAGCGGACTTCAGATTCAGATTCAAAATGTGGAATTGTTTCCATGTCCCTAACATTAAAATTTCCTGCCTGTACGATGGAATCTTCGAAGCATCCGCAACTCTGGCGCACCAGAAGCGAAGGTGGAAGTAGTTTTGATTCATGCACTTCTTCAGGATTCATTATACAGTCAATCAAAAGTTCCACAGCAGCATATCCGCGCTTAAAATATTCCAGATCTATTGTGGTTACAGGGGAAACAGCCGTTATTCCTGAATACTGATTATTAAAACCGGTAACAGCAACATTACTTGGTACAGAAATGCCGCGTTTAGAAAGCTCGGCAATAACACCATCCGCAATAATATCACTTGGGGTAACAATTACATCGATTGAACCTTTTTTTCGTAAGTCATAGCGGTAACACAGACGGGCAACACTGTCGGCAATGTCTTTTTGTTCCAGAGAAGGACACAGATACACAGTGTCGGGCAATTCCTGAAGTCCGTAGTGGGAAAGTTCTTCGCGATAACAGGCAAGTCTTTTTTTGTGAGGTGCAGTATTGGTAGAACCGATAAAGGCAAATTTTCTGTAGCCGTGAACTTCGACTAAGTGTTCCATTATTTTGTGGATGGCAATGTCGTTATTTATACGGATAGAAGGAACACCTGGAATCGGAAAAAAACCGATATCAACCATAGGAAGCGGTTTAAGGGCAGTAAAAGTGTCCACGATGGAATTATTATCCATATATGCAGAAAGTGTAGAAGCCCAGGTTACAAGACCATCTACAAAAGGCTGCTTCATAAAAGCAAATTTTTTCATGTAATGGTGGATAAAATCCATGTCATCAAAAAGCGAATATTTGGTTGCACTTGCAAAATTGATAAAATTAATGTCGTAATCGTTAACGGCCTTCATGATGCCGGCAATATATTCCTGACCAATAAATGAACGGAAGTCTGCAATTCCTGTAAAACCGATAGTAAGCCGGTGACCATCGTTTTTTCGGGCAGAAAGAAAATTACGGCGCTGG
>JAEEGL016712233.1_pt1 | contig 26253 bp, 16 predicted proteins | sample 9134231 | NCBI WGS metagenome assembly JAEEGL01 (sample SAMN16246548, study PRJNA631951) | gut metagenome | biome: gut microbiome; feature: rumen; material: fiber-attached | host: Bos | place: Iran: Karaj | collected 2018-10
CATTGTGACGGTGATGGCAACTATACTGACTGGATTGTTCGCATCAGTCCTGCAAAAGTAAAGGAACAATATGATGGTCGTATAATGGCTGAGGACTTGAGTATTGATGATGATTCAGACTTCGACTTCAATGATGTTGTTTTCGATTGGAAGGTAGTTGGTAGCGATATGAAGATTCAGCTCCGTGCTGCTGGTGGTACTCTGCCTTTGAATATTGGTGGAACACCGAGCTCAGACTTGAAGACTATAACTGGTGGAATTGAGGTTCATGAACAGTTTGGAGATAATTCTAAAAAGCAAATGATTAATACAGGTGTTGGTGCTAATGGCATCACCAGGTCAGCAGCTTCTTTCACACTCACTGGTATCAGCAGTGTAGATGACATCCATATTTGGGTTCAGAAGAACGGCTATTGGATGGAAATTAAGGCACCTGAGGGCAAGGCAGCAGCAAAAATCAACGTTCCTTGCACTACACAGTGGGTAGATGAATATGTTAAAATCGAAGATGCTTATCCACTCTTCGGAACTTATGTAGCATCAGCACGAGGTGATATTTGGAATACTAAAGAAACGAAATACCTTGATCTCAATTTGAGTAACAACAATGAATAATCTGACACATCAGATACTTTAAATAAAACTAGTTTGGGGAGCGGTTGCGTGAGCAATCGCTCTCTTTTAATTTGTAACAGCAATTGCTGCCATTAATCCTAGCAATTTTTCCCATTAAGGGAATGTTTATCCGCCGTTGGGATTAATTAATCCTAAAAACTTGTAAGATTCAGAATTAATCAGTACCTTTGCACTCTGTATGGTACTGAATTGGATTTGGGTAGCATTTTTCATCGTAGCATTTGTGATTGCGCTGGTGAAACTAGTATTCTGGGGCGACTTCGAGGTCTTCCCGGCTATGATGGACTCGACATTCTCATCGTCGAAGACTGCTTTTGAGATATCATTGGGTCTGACAGGCGTGTTGGCCCTTTGGCTGGGAATCATGAAGATTGGCGAAAAAGGTGGCGTAGTGAATGTCCTCGCAAGGCTCTTGAGCCCGATATTCACGAAACTGTTTCCAGATATTCCCAAGGGGCATCCCGTTACGGGCAGTATCTTTATGAACATCGCAGCCAATATGCTAGGACTCGACAATGCCGCAACGCCCCTCGGCCTGAAAGCGATGGAGCAGCTGGATGAGATAAAGAACAACGATATAAAGGACAGAAAAGACAGAGGTGAAATCAACGAAACAGAGGCCGAAGAACTAAAAGTGACGGCTACGAACCCGATGATTATGTTCCTCGTGCTGAATACGAGCGGTCTGACGCTGATACCGATATCCATTATGGTGTATCGCTCGCAGATGGGTGCCGCCCAGCCAACGGACATCTTCATCCCTATCCTACTCGCAACGTTCTTCTCGACGCTGGCAGGCATCGTCATCACCAGCCTCTTCCAGCGAATCAACCTGCTGAACCGCACAATGCTGCTCACCCTCGGAGGTGCAGCACTCGTCGTAGCTGGCATCATCTGGGGCTTCGGACAGCTCGACTCGATACTGATGAACAAGGTGAGCACCACATCGGCCAACATCATGCTGATGATGATCATCATCGCCTTCATCGTTGCAGGACTGCGAAAAAAGGTCAACGTCTACGACGCCTTCATCGAGGGTGCCAAGGAAGGATTCCAGACAGCCGTAAGGATTATCCCCTATCTGGTAGCCATCCTCGTTGGAATCGGCGTTTTCCGTGCCTCAGGAGCGATGGATATGCTTATCGATGGCATCGGATGGTGCGTAAATGCCTGTGGAGGCAACTCCGATTTCGTGGCAGCCCTGCCTACGGCACTGATGAAGCCGCTCTCAGGCAGTGGTGCCAGAGGAATGATGGTGGATGCGATGACAACCTACGGCGCTGACTCGTTCGTTGGCCGACTGAGTTGTATCTTCCAAGGTTCGACAGATACCACCTTCTACATTCTTGCAGTGTATTTCGGCAGCGTGGGAATAGCTAAGACCCGTCATGCTGTGACCTGTGGACTACTGGCAGACCTCGCAGGTATCATCGCAGCGATAGCAATAGCATATATGTTCTTTGCATAAAAGTAAAAAAAGTAAAATGGGCAAACTTCAGGCAATAGCAAAGGATACGGCCATCTACGGCCTTTCGAGCATCATCGGCAGATTTCTGAACTATCTGCTGGTACCACTCTATACAGCCAAACTCTCCGCTGCATCAGGCGGCTATGGCGTGATTACGAACATCATGGCCTACGTAGCACTGGTTCTGGTGCTGCTCACCTTCGGCATGGAGACCACCTATTTCCGCTTTACCAACAAGACGCACACAGACTCACAGACGGTCTACTCTACCACACTCATCACTGTAGGTTCTCTGTCTGCCCTCTTTGCCGCTCTGGTGATACTCTTCATCACGCCAATCAGCAATCTGATGGGCTATGGCGACCATCCTGAGTACGTATGGGTGATGGCTGTGACTGTAGCCATCGACGCGTTCCTCTGCATCCCCTTCGCTCATCTGCGTCAGGAAAAGAAAGCCGTTAAGTTTGCTGCATTGAAACTGCTGAACATCGTAATGAGCATACTTCTTAATGTCATCTACTTCGCCTGGATGGACGGCAAGGACGTGGGCTACGTCTTCTACATCAACCTCGCCTGCACAGGGATGCTCGCCATCTGTCTGTTTACTGAATATACTGGTTTCCGCTGGCAATTTGACGGCAAGTTGCTGCGCACAATGCTCAGCTACTCGTGGCCTATCCTCGTGCTGGGCATCGCCGGCATCCTGAACCAGACAGCCGACAAGATGCTTTTCCCTTATATCTACGAAGGCAGCGACATGCAAGAACAGCTTGGCATCTATGGAGCCTGCTCGAAGATTGCGATGATTATGGCAATGATTACCCAGGCTTTCCGCTTTGCCTACGAGCCAATCGTGTTCGCTGGCGTTAAGGACAAAGACCAGCACGAGATGTACGAACAGGCAATGAAATACTTCATCATCTTCACCCTGCTGGCATTCCTGATGGTGGTGGGATATATCGACATTCTGAAGTTCCTGATTGGAAAGGACTACTGGAGTGGACTTCGTGTAGTGCCTATCGTGATGGCAGCAGAAATTATGATGGGTATCTACTTCAACCTGTCGTTCTGGTACAAGATCATCGACAAGACCATCTGGGGCGCATGGTTCTCAGGGCTGGGATGTCTGGTACTGCTGGCAGTGAACCTGATTTTCGTGCCGAAATACGGTTTCATCGCCTGTGCATGGGGAGGATTCGCGGGATATGGTGTGGCGATGGTCACGTCCTATTTCATCGGACAGGAGCATTATCCCCTCAACTATCCCCTGAAAGATATCGCACTTTACACCATGCTTGCGGCGCTCGCCTTTGTAGCAATGACACAACTGAGAGAGGATCTGCCTCTGTGGCTGTCGCTCACGGTTAACACACTCCTTATCTTGCTCTTCCTGGGCATCATCGTCAAGCGCGACCTGCCGTTAAGCAAACTACCCGTAATTGGCAAATATTTCAAAAAATAATATCGTATGAAAAGAATCCTACTATCTCTATTCTGTCTAGTCAGTCTAGTCAATCAAACCCACGCCGATGAAGGCATGTGGACACTGTATAACCTGCCGAATGCCGTCTATGAGCAGATGAAGCTGGAGAACTACGAGCTGCCCTACGGTGCTCTCTATGAGGGCGATGACGCCATAAAGAACTGCGTGGTACTCTTTGGAGGCTTTTGTTCAGGAGTTGTCGTATCGCCAGACGGACTCGTGTTTACCAATCACCATTGCGGCTTCGAGGCAATACGTTCGCACTCAACGGTAGAGCATGACTATATGCTCAACGGCTTCGTATCCAACAGCTATGAGGAAGAGCTGCCCAACAAGAATCTCTTCGTAAGTTTCATGGTAGAGCAGAAGGATGTCACCAAACAGCTCGAGAGTCTGGGTCTGAATCAGCTCGCTGAGGCAAAAAAAGCCCATTTCATCGACTCTCTGGAGAATGTGTTCCAAAAAGAAGTACGCAAGCAGGACTCTACCCTCCGCGCTGAGTTGAAACCTTACTACGAGGGCAACAAGTACTATCTGACCACCTATCGCGACTACGAAGATGTACGCTTGGTATTCGCTTTGCCGAAGTCGATGGGTAAGTTTGGCGGCGAGACAGACAACTGGATGTGGCCTCGTCAGACTTGCGATTTCAGCGTGTTCCGTATCTATGTAGACCCCAAGACAGGCGGTCCTGCAAAGTATTCAAAAGACAATGTGCCCATGCATCCTAAGAAATGGGCACCAGTGTCTCTGCAGGGTTATCAGCCTGGTTCGTTCTCGATGACCATCGGCTATCCAGGCAGCACAAGCCGCTATCTGTCGTCATACGGCATCCTTGAGCGTCGCGATGCGCAGAACAAGCCTCGTTATCAAACCCGTGAGGTGAAGCAGAACATCATGATCCGCCACATGCGTACCGATGAGGCAGTACGTATCAAGTACGACTCAAAATATGCACAGAGCTCAAACTACTGGAAGAACTCCATCGGTATGAACAAATGTATCGACAGCATCGGACTCATCCAGCAGAAAGCCGCTTTCGAGGCAAAGATCCGTCAATGGCAGGACTCAACAGGCTTCCTGAAAGGCCAACTCGACTTCGATAAGCTGGAGCGATATTACAAGCAACGTTTCAATGCCGTAAGAGCGATGATGTTCTTCAGTGAGACCTTCGGTCGCAGCGACGAGATGACCAATCGTGCCTTGCGAGTGACTCGAGGTATTTCCTTGAAAGGTGACAAGAATAAGCCCAAGAAACAGTATATCGAACTGAAAGACAACAGCAACACCTGGGACTACAATCTCGACCGTGAGGTGTTGGGAGCCCTGATGAAGCACTATCGCGAGCAGGTGACGGAGGCGAAGTATCTGCCTGACTTCTACAGTATCGTAGACAAGGATTTCGGCGGTGACTGCCAGAAATACGCAGATGCCCTCTACAAGAAGTCGCTGCTGATGAAGAGCGGCAAGAAGATCTTTGTCAACAAGAAGAACTATGAGAAAGACTTAGGTGTGAAATACGGCGAGAGCCTTCTCGAGGTATTGGGCGAGATTCGTGCAGACCTGATTGCCACCTACGACAGCATCGATATTCAGGAGCGTTATCTCTGTGCAGCCAAGCTCCGCATGGAGGAGGACATGCCAAACTACAGCGATGCCAATATGACAATGCGTTTGAGCTACGGACAGGTTGGTGAGTATCTGCTTGCAGGCAAGCCATCAGGCTACTACACCACAGCAGAGAGCATCGTTGAGAAGATGGAACAGGGTGAAAAGGGAGTCATCGACTACGAGGCAGAGCCTGTCATGAAGGAGTTGCTCTCTAAGAAGGACTTCGGAAAGTATGCCGACAGGGGTACTGGCAAACTGCATCTCTGCTTCCTCTCGAACAATGATATCACTGGCGGTAACTCAGGTTCTCCAATGTTCAACGGCAAGGGTGAGCTCATCGGTCTTGCCTTCGACGGCAACTGGGATTCTCTCTCCTCTGATATCTTCTTCGACTCTCAGCTAGCTCGCTGTATCGGAGTAGATATCCGCTACGTGCTCTACATGATGGAGTCGTGGGGTAAGGCAGATCGCCTGCTCAAAGAGATAAATGCCAAGTAATTCGAAATAAGAGCCTCCGGCAGGATTCTCCCCCTAATAGGGGGAGTCAGAGGGGGGCTGAATAACCTATCATTAAGAAGCCTCGCGACCTGCGAGGCTTTTCCTATTTCTTCTTTTTACGAGGTTTGCGTATTGCCCAGCCTTCTTCTGAGAAATCAGGCTCAGGACCGCGAAGGTCACGTGGGACTTTGTTCATGAGTTCTCGCCAGTCGTCTTTCTTTGAGCGTTTAGGCTTGCTGCCCGAGTCTTTGGAGTTATCGGGCATCTCATCAGCGCCATTGCAACGAACAGTGCGGCCTTTGTATCGGATGCCAGTAAGCTGAATCATCACCTTCTTGGCATCTTTCTCAGGAACTTCAAAGTATGAGATCGTATCGAGAAGGTCGATATGTCCTACTTCCTGACGGCCACCCACGAAACGATTCAGCGTCTGCATCAGCTCGCCAGGATAGAATCCGTCGCGTTTGCCCAGATTGATGAACAAGCGGCGATAACCCTTCTGCGCTTTATTCTGTAGTTTCTGCTTGTCGCTCTGGGGACGCTTTTCCTTCTTATCAGGTACAACAGCCTCAATCTCAGGAGCCTCAGCATAATACGCCAAGAACTTACCAAACTCAAGCGATACAATCTTTTTGATCAGTTCATCCTTGTCAATATACTCGAAATAACGACTGATATCCTGCATGAAAGGTGCAATCTCCTCATCATCGACATCGGTCTTGACAATCTGGTCCATCACCTTATAAAGCTGTTTCTTGCAGATTTCCTCTGCAGAAGGGATCTCTGCCTCGACAAACTTCTTACCTATCTCCTTCTCGATATTGCGGATCTTGAACTTCTCACGGCTATGGACGATAGAAATGGAAGTTCCTTTCTTTCCTGCACGGCCTGTACGTCCTGAGCGATGGGTATAATTCTCGATATCATCAGGAAGTCCGAAGTTAATCACGTGCGTAAGGTCATCCACATCGAGTCCTCGTGCCGCCACATCAGTAGCCACAAGCAACTGAGTGAGATGCTGGCGGAACTTCTGCATCGTGAGGTCTCGCTGGGGCTGTGAGAGGTCACCATGAAGCGACTCTGCATTATAGCCATCCTTAATGAGCTTGTCTGCTACCTCTTGCGTCTCTATCTTCGTGCGGCAGAAGATAATCGCAAAGATACGAGGATAATAGTCGACGATACGTTTCAATGCCAGATACTTATCCTTGGCATTCACCATATAATAGATATGGTTTACATTCTCTGCGCCCTCATTACGGCTGCCTACGACGATTTCCTGATAATCATGAAGATACTTTTTCGCGACCTTCTCCACTTCACGACTCATCGTGGCAGAGAACATCAGTGTACTGTGATTCTCATTAATCGACTCAAATATCTCGCTGATATTCTCTGAGAATCCCATGTTCAGCATCTCGTCAGCCTCATCGAGAACGATATTACGTACATTTGTCAGGTCAGCGACACCACGATTCTTAAGGTCAACGAGTCGTCCTGGGGTAGCCACGATTATCTGAACGCCTTTCCTCAGGGCGCGCATCTGAGGTTCTATCGATGCGCCACCATATACCGCCTCTACATGAACACCATCCATGTATTTCGCGAAATCACGGATATCATCAGTAATCTGCAGGCACAGTTCTCGGGTAGGACTCAAAACCAAGGCCTGTGCATTACGATTAGAGGTATCAATCCTCATCAGCAGTGGGATACCAAATGCAGCTGTCTTACCCGTACCAGTCTGGGCAAGGGCTATCACGTCTTTTTTGTTTTCTATGAGATAAGGTATCACAGCTTCCTGCACAGGCATCGGCTGTACAAATCCTAACTCTTCGATGGCTTTACGAATCTCTCCGCTGACGCCTAATTCTTCAAATGTCTTCATCTTGGGTGCAAAGATACAAAAAAAGCTTCAGATTTCACCTATTTATACGGATTATTTTGTACCTTTGCATTCGATATGAAGATATGTGTTTTTTGTTCTGCGAATCAGCAGATTGACCCAGAGTTCTTTACAATGACAGAAGAACTTGGGAAGTGGGCAGCAAAGAATGGCCATACCATTGTGTATGGCGGTGTGAACCAAGGACTGATGGAGTGTGTGGCTAAAGCTACGAAAGAGGCTGGAGGTCACACTATCGGTGTGGTGCCGATGCTCGTGGAGAAGACTGGCAGAATCAGCGACTACGTCGATGTTGAGATTCCCTGCGATAACCTCACAGACCGTAAGCAACTGATGATGGATCAGAGCGATGTGTTTATTGCGCTGCCTGGTGGCATTGGTACAATAGACGAGGTGTTTACCGTAGCAGCATCAGCAACTATCGGCTATCACGATAAACTGGTCATCCTTTACAATATGAAAGGATTCTGGGATTCGCTTATCACGCTGCTTAACGACCTTCAGGCAAAAGGCATGATCAGGGGGAATTGGGAGGAATACATAAAAAAGGCCGATTCCATCGATGAAATTAGCAGGTTGATCTAATAAAGGAAGGCGTTCTTAGAGACTCTCCAATTGATATTCCTTCATCTCCTTCGCCTGCTGACGGCCAAATTCAACATCAACACTGTTATTAATGCTCTTGCAGACATTTGCTGAGAATCGTACGCCACAGGCAATGATCTTATCCCAAAGTTCCTCACTGACTCCTGACAGTATCATCTCGCGTGTCACACCATATTTAATAAGTCCATACACAAAGCCCGCATTGAAGTTATCACCAGCTCCGATGGTACTTACTGTCTCTGTCTTCTCAACAGGATACTGCTTCTTTACACCTCCCTCAGCCCTTAGTTCAACGGGATTACAGCCGTTAGTGAGAATGAAGTTCCTGGTATAGAAAGAGATTTGCGAACGATAGATGGCATCAGCATCTGTCTTCTTATAAAGGATGCTAAAGTCTTCAGAAGAACCCCTCACAATATCAGCATACTCAAGGTTCTCGAGGATATTAGGCGTCAATTTCATCACCTCATGCTGGTGTGAGGCACGGAAATTCACATCATAATAGATAATAGCGCCCTTGTTCCTCGCATGATCGAGAAAAGCCGCCATCTGAGGACGAATCACGGGATTGACAGCATAGTAAGAGCCGAACATCACGATGTCGTCCGGCTGTATCTCAGGATATACGAACTCCAGCTGGTCACGTGGGTGATCCTTGTAGAAAATATACTCGGCATCGTTATTCTCATTAAGGAATGCCAGAGAGATTGGCGACTTCGACTCTGGATAGACGTAGATATAATCTGTAGTCACATTATTCGCCTGAAGGAATGATATTATTTGTTTACCTACGCGGTCATTACCTGTCTCACTGATAAATGTTGCAGGCACACCTGAGCGGCCTAAAGAGATGATACCATTAAATACAGATCCGCCAGGCACTGCGCCTATAGGATTGTCATCCTTGAAGATGATGTCGAGGACTGTCTCACCGATTCCTATTACTTTTCGCATCGTTTTATTGTTTTTGTGCTGCAAAGTTACAAAGAAAAATAATAATTAAAGACGAAAAATTAAAAATTATGATTACCTTTGCGCACAAAATGACGAAATACAATACATATACACTCAAAAACGGCCTGCGGATCATACATTTGCCATCAGCAATTCCCGCTTACGCGCCTACCCATAGCCTTTCGCAGGTGGTTTATTGCGGTTACCAGATAGCTGCCGGTGCCAGAGACGAAAAAACAGGAGAGGAAGGCATCGCCCATTTCTGTGAGCATCTGACATTCAAAGGCACAGAACGACGCAATGCCATTCAGATTATCAATGCACTTGAGGGTGTTGGCGGAGAACTGAATGCCTTTACCAATAAGGAAGACACCGTCTTCTATGCAGCCATCTCCAAAGAGCACTTTAACCAGGCAGTAGAAATCCTCACAGACATCGTCTTTCACAGTCAGTATCCTCAGCATGAGATAGAGAAAGAAGTGGAAGTAATCTGCGATGAAATCGAGAGTTATAACGATTCTCCCGCAGAGCTTATCTACGATGACTTTGAGAATATCATCTTTGAAGGTCACCCCCTAGGACATAATATCCTTGGAAAGGCAGAACAGCTCCGTACCTATAGGACAGAGGATGCCCTGCGGTTTGTACGTCGCAACTATCGCGCGGACAATACCATCTTCTTTGCCTATGGCGATATAGACTTTAAGAGACTTGTGAAGAGTATAGAGTTGAAAACTGAGAGTGCAGGGGTCGTTTCTGTTCTTCAGGAGAACTCTGCAGCGACAGCAAACTCTACACGCTCAATTCACCCCCCTCAACTCATCGAGCGTTCCCTCAACACTCACCAAGCCCACGTCATGCTCGGCACCCGTGCCTACGACATCCACCACCCGCTTCGCATTCCCCTCTACCTTCTTAATAATATATTAGGTGGTCCTGGGATGAATGCTAGGCTGAATCTCTCTTTACGAGAACGCAACGGACTGGTGTACACTGTTGAAAGCACGATGGTGAGCTATAGCGATACTGGTATCTGGTGTATCTACTTCGGCTGCGACCCTCATGACATCAGGAAATGCCTGCGGCTTGTGCGCCGCGAACTGGATAAGGTAATGCAGAAACCATTAAGTGCCACTCAGCTTCGCAATGCCAAACGCCAGCTAAAGGGGCAGATTGCCATCGCCTGTGACAATCGCGAACAATTTGCCCTCGACTTCGGTAAGAGTTTCCTACATTATGGTTGGGAGAAAGACATCACCCATCTCTACGTCAGTATTGACGAGGTGACAGCAGAGGACATACAAAAAGTGGCAAACGAACTGTTCGCCACTGATAGATTGACCACGCTGATCTATAAATAGGCATTATTTCACGATTTCATCGTGGGAAATGTAGTTTCTGTCCTTTGGGAATGACGCTGGTGTAATCACATATTTCTTGCCACCCTCAAGATTCAGCGTCACTTTCTGGAATCTTGGTGCAGCAAGCATATACTTGTCTGTGGCAGGACACACAGGATAGAACCCCATCGATGAGAACACATACCAGGCAGACATCTGACCAGCATCATCATTGCCTGAAAGACCTCCTGGGGTATCGTTGTATTCTGTATCGAGAATATGCGTCACACGCTCAATGGTCTTGTCCCTTTTCCCGATGAAATCGTACAAATATGCTATCTGATGACAAGGTTCGTTACCATGCCAATAACGTTCCTCTGTAAACATCGAGTCTAGTTTCGCCTCGAACTTCTTGGGTCCGCCAAGCATATCTACGAGTCCCTCAACATTATGAGGCACATACCAAGTGTAGTGACAAGTGGCGCCCTCAGTAATATAAGGTTTGCGATGGACAAAGTCCGTATTGTTCTCAAAGAGGCCTCCATCAGTCTTTTTACGAGAGACCTGCTTAGGAGCATGGCGACCATCGCAATAGCCTGTAAGGGGATTGATGACATTACGCCAGTTCTCAGAACGACGCATCAGTTCCTTATAGTCGTTTTCCTTGCCCAGAGCCTTGGCCATTTGCGCCACAGCAAAGTCATCAAAGGCATATTCGAGCGTACGTGAGGTCTGTTCATCCTGATGGAAGGCCTCCTTCACGCCATCCTCAAGAGGAATGTATCCATACTTTATATAACTCTCAAGTGCCCTGCGCCCCATGCCGTTCTTATAATCATCGAATGATGCTGGTGTCTCAAAGGCATTCTTTCGCATGGCCTCGTAGGCTTTTTCTGCGTTGAAATCGCGAATTCCTTTGATATACGCATCAGCAAGCGCCACACTACAATGGTCGCCTATCATAGCTGCTGTGTACGAGTTCCAACAGGGGAAGATGGGCAGCCACCCTCCTTGTTCATACATCGTAACCAGCGATTGCATCATATCAGCCGACTGCTTTGGAGCTATCAGCGTATAGAGTGGATGGAGGGTACGATAGGTGTCCCACATCGAGAAGTCGCCATAAAATTTACTCGATTCGTTTGCCTGCAGTGTACCATCGGCAAATTTTGGGTAGCTGCCGTCTACATCGCTCATTTCTCTGGGGAGGAACGAACAGCGATAGAGTGCGCCATAGAACTGATTGATGCGAGCTACATTGCTATCTTCTACATCGATGGTATGCAGACGATCTATCCAACCCAAGGCAGTTGCTTCCATCATACTGTCAAAATCGTATGCTTCTGCCTCGAAGGCAAAGTTATTATAGGCACCCTTTTTAGATGTGAACGATGAGGCAGCCTTCAGGATGATGGGCTGGTGAGTCTTACCCTCGAAGGTGAACCAGGCGCAAAGGCTGTCGATGCCAAAATCCTTGATTTCATCGTAGGCTTGCAACAGATAATGACCCTCGAAGCCAGCCTGTTCACCCCAACCCTGATAGATGCGATGCACAGGGTTGTAGCCATAGATGGTCTTGGCTTGATGGTCTATCTCAAGACAGCCTTCCTTATAATCACTATTATGATTCAGTACGATGTGTATAGGGCCATCTACCTCAGGAGTGATGCGGAAGATGGCAGAATGACTCGAACCAGTAACCTCCAGTTTTAACCGTTCCTTGGGCAGACGGACTGCATAGTAGTGAGGATGCGAAACTTCTTGCGAATGCGAGAAAGGTGTAGCTCGCTCTGTGGGTGTTTTGCGCAGTTTACCACCAAGCGCAGCAAGGGTGAACGAGCCATAATCCTGCGTACATCCGCCAACGATCCAATGGCTGTTGCGAATGCCTTGAAACAGCGAGTCGGTATAATAATAAGGTGCTATGCACTTCTTTTCTGTATCCTGCGTCTGTGGAGTCCAGAAGTTCTGTCCATTGGGCATGAGTACTGCTGGCAAGGTTTGTCCATGCTCCTCTGAGCCTTTGCCAAACTGGCCTGCAGTCTTGGTATTTGCAGGAGCTGTGCCTACCATTGTGTTCAGGGCGCAGAGCTGGCGAAGATGTTCAAAATAGTGGATATTATCATTTACTTTCTGCTTTAATTCTTTCCAACTATAAAAAGCCTCAGATACAAATTCACCCAGGCTTGCTGTTTTCTCGTTAAGCAGTAATTGCACAAGCACATCACCTTGTGCATTCTTATAGAAGATCATCTGCAGATTCGCCGCCATCGGCAGGATCTTATCCATATCATCATACCGTTCTGTTCTTACTTCTTCTACTCCTCTAGGTTTTATCCCCATCAGCGTCATCAGGCGATAAAGATTAGAATCATGGCCAAAGCGAAGATCTGCCCCTACGCCTCCACGAGCGATGGCTGCATCAGCCTCAGCCTCAATACGCTGCCACAACGAGATGGCGCTTCGTGCTGGGATTCCCTCGTTCTCAATCAAATCGCCATGAACCATTGTCATGCTCTTGTTGTTCTTATCATATACGGCCTTAAACTCTTCTTGAGTAAAGATGTCGTAGAGCGAAACGTCAAGTTCCACATCCTGAATATCTGAGGCGATGGTATGCAGCTCCAAGAGCAGCTTAACAGGATCGTCCACCTTCGAGGGGTCAACAAACAGTGCCTTGATAAACCTGTCAGGCGAAATCTTCAAAGGCACATTGGTCGTATTCTCCAGGACTTTCTCCTCTGGCGAGGTATAGGCTATCCAGGCCATATCAGCAGAATCGGTGATGGCTTCAATATTATCCAAGCCAGCCAGACTTCCCAGTTCATCAAGAAATGCCAGCATACTGCTTCGACAACGTCCGACGACACTCGAATGCGCTGTCAGATGGGCATCGGCAGTAAAGAGCTGGGGGAAGTTCTGATACATCCTTCTGGCGATGCCTCGATGCTGTCTGGCTCCCAATGGGGTCAACTTTCCACCATTTCCCTTCGCATTCTTCCAGATCTTCGCCAGTCGCTTGCGAACATTCTTACCCAGCTTCGTCAGATTCTTCTGGTCTTCGAACTGCTGGTTCACCCATATATACCTCATATCACTCGTCACCCAGCGCGAGCCGTGTCGTCCATAATGCGAGATATAGAACGGCGTGTAACCCTCTGAGGGAGATAAAAGACAAGGTTTGTCATTACCTGATTCTATCGGATAGGCATAATACACTCCCCCCATTTTCTCGTATTGGGCAAACGACGGACATGCTATCAAGCAAGCCAGACCAAGCAACAGTACTTTTTTCAATTTATTCATATCACTATCATTTTCCAGATTTACATTCTAAGCAGTTCAAGAACAAAGCGTGAGCCTTGTGAGTAAGTAGTATCCAGCCACAGGTTGCCACCCATACGCTGCGCGATGGAGCGTGCGACGGTCAGTCCTATGCCTGTACCATCGGCAAACTCATCGAGTTGCACGAATTCATCAAAGATCATCTCTGCCTGATCAGCCGAAACACCAACACCCGTATCTTCGACGATAAAGCGCACCTCGTTGTCAGTAGATTCCGTTTTGAGAGTGATGCTGCCTTTATACGTAAACTTCGCAGCATTCTCTAGAATCTGTGAAAGGGCACGGACTGCATATAGCTTATTAGTGAGCAGAGCTACGGAATCTGAAGTCTGATCGCCGACGATCTTGAACTCTACGGCAGAGGCTTCGTTTTCCGGTCGGGTATGCAAGGTGATTCCAGACTGCTCAACAGCCTGCGACATAATGGTTTTGGCATCAGTCTGGTCACTACGTTCTATGACTGATTCGCTACTGATATCACTCAGTTCAAGCATGCGGTCCACCAGCTTTGTGATACGTTCCGTATTCTCTTCTATACGCTCTTGTATGTTTGCCTTCTCATCTTCAGACATATCCATGCCAGATGTAGTAAGTATCTGCGTGAAACCTGAGAGGATATTCAGAGGCGTACGTATCTCGTGGGAGATATTCCTGACGAACTCAGACTTCATCTTCGACGATGCCTTTGCCTGTTCATTGGCGATACGCAATTCTTCGTTCACCTTCTTCTGCCTGATGGCAGTACGCCAGGCGTAAAGCATCAACAGGATGAGAGCCAACACGATCGACAATGCCGCAATAATCGTGTATCGGAACTTTGTGCGCTGTTGCTCTGTCTTGAGTTCATCGACCTGGAACAGCGTATTCAACTCGTCCAGATGCTGACGGGCATCGCTGCTGAAGACGGAATCCTTATCGTGATACAGCTGCTGATAGATAAGGGCTGCCTCTTCTCCCTTTCCCAGCATGATCAGCGCCTGCGCCCTCAGCTCACTAGCATGGTCGTCCTTTTCGCTGGTCATCATACTGATACTGTCTGTATAGAGCAATGCCTTTGCTGCATCTGCACGTGCCAACTGATAACGGGCCTGCATCTTATAGTAATGATGGAGGCTGAGGGCTGTGTTGATGAGATGTGCATGGTGTGAGGCTGTATCGAGAGCCATTCCAGCTTCATCCAGTTCCTTCAATCCGATAAAGGCGGCAGCACGTGCCAGATAGCAGGCATGATAGCACTCACGGACCTCTGGTACATCCTTCTTTCCCACCCTGTCAAGAAGGAAATCACGCCACTCTACTGTCACGCGCAGTTCCTGATTGTAGTTTTTATCATAGTCGTAAGCCTTGGCCATGCGATAATAGGTGTTGCTGAGCAGGTTGACTTCGTCTTCTTCGCCCTTCACCAGCTCAGCATATCGCTGCAGGGCTGCCACAGCAGGTTTCGTCTGTTTCATGTTCAGATAGATAATGCCTATCTGCTTGTAGGCCATCGCACGCCCCATCTTGTTATCCTTTTCCTTGGCATCGTCGAGCATCCGCTGTGTTTCCTGCAGGGCTATCTGCAACTTACCCTGCGCACAGAGGGCATTGGCTTTTATCTGCCAGGTGCGATAGTAGTTGTCCCACTGGCCGTTCTTACGAAACCACTCCAACTGGACTTCGGCCTCGTCAGCCATTTGTTCTGTCAGCGCCAGATTCTTAAGGGTAACTATCTTCTGCCAACGGAGCTGCCCTTCCTTTTCCACGTTACCCGTCTTTTGCTCGTAGGCAATCTGTGTTTCAATCTCTGCAAGGGCAGACTTTGCAGAGATCTTTTTATCTGACGTGATTGCGCTTAGCGTAAACCACCATAGCAGAAGGGTTAATGTTATCAAAAGTCTTCTCATAATTCTATATACCAGTCGATTCCTAATGGGTTATTTCTCATTTCCAGTACAAAAGGCAGGTCATCGTCTTGCTTTATCCACATCTCAGTACGGTCGATATCTGCCTGAACGTGTATGGTGACATCCGATTCATCGACTTTCCGCCAAGTGATGCCATCGTAGACGAAGAAACCTTTCTTCTTCAGATCCTTGAATGCCTGACGGGAGATGAAGGCGAAAGTTCCCTTTGCATCATAGACAGCACCGTCTGAAGGGATGTCCCAGCAGAAGCACGTGGCATTTTCTGCGATGGAACGGGCGATTTTATATGAAGCCTCCTTACAGGTGACGATAAGGGTATCACCCTGCCAACCATAAGTCAACGGCCAGGTACGATACTGCTTGTTGAGCGTGAAGGTTATTGCGCCTTTTTTATTCCCAATATGGGAATGTTTTGTTCCCACCGTGGGAATGTTTTGTTCCCAATATGGGAATATTTGCTTTGCTTCTGGCTTGCTTTTAGCGGACAAGTAGAAGACGAGCTCTCCCCCACCCATCAAGTCTGAGTGCTCCAGTCTGGCTTCATCCAGCAAACGCCCATTGAGAGTCACTTTTTCGAAATGCGTGCCCTTGCCCTTAATGATTCCACGTAGGGTCTTGCCGTTCGAAAGCTGCATCGTCCATTCTGGTATCAATGGGGCGTGCAGCAGATAATAGCTCTGGCCGGCGTTAGGATAGAGTCCCACCATGTGGAAAGCGAGCCACGATGACATCGCTCCGCTGTCATCATTGCCAGGCAGACCGTCAGGCTTGTCGTTGTAGTTCTCAGTGATGATCTGGCGCACCCGATCAGAAGTGAGGTCAGGACGCCCAATCCAGTGATAGAGACATGGCGTGAGGAATGACGGCTCATTGCCAACGTTATATCGCTTGCGATCGAAGAACATATCGAGTCGCTTCCTGAACGTCTCCTCACCCCCACAAGCCTCGATCAGTCCCGGCACATCGTGAGGGATACTCAGCGAATACTCAGCCGAAAGGGCTTCATAGAAGAACGTGCTCCACCAAGGCAGATACCAAGGGGCAACTTTGGTGATGGGTGTATAAGGGATCAGTGGATGGAACACCTTCGACTTGCCCCAAGGCACAGAGTCGAGCCATCGGCCTTCGGCATCCTTTGGCATGATATAACCCTTAACGCCATCCCACTCATAGTCAGCGCGCCAAAGATTCTTCCAGTTGGCAGACTGTTTCAGATAGTACTCATAGATATTCGTTCGGTCTAAGCCTTTGGCAACCAATGCGATGCAGTAGTCATCATACGCATATTCGATGGTTCTCGTGCCGGCACGGTCAATGCCATAGGGAACATAGCCAAGTTTCTGGTATTCCTTAATCCCACCACGCCCGTGTTTCTCGTGGTCAGCTCCAGGGTCAGCCTCTGCATCCTTCAGCATTGCTTCAAGGGCATAGTCATAATCGATGCCCTCAACGCCTTTCACAAAAGCATCGGCGATGACTACCTCAGCATTCGAGCCTCCCTGGGTTCTTCCGTTGCAGTCACCGCTGCGTGCATCTGGCATATAGCCCTCCCGCTTGTAGATGTTTAGCAGGGAATTCACAATGTCGGCCTCTCGCTGAGGGTCAAGCAGGGTAATGAGAGGCGACGAAGAGCGATAAGTGTCCCAAATGGCGTAATAGTCATCATAATACGGCGTCTCTCGCCACTTGGGGTTTTCGCCAGACTTGTCCACAGGCATCAGCATCATGTGATAGAGAGCTGTGTAGAACATCCGCTTCTGAGCCTCTGTGCCCTCAATCTGCACACGACTCAAAACCTTCTCCCAACTCTCGCGCAATTGATTCAACTGTGTATCAAAATCACAGTCAGGGATATTTCGCTTCGCCTGCTGTGTACTTACATACGATATCCCCACCTTAACATTCACAGCTGAATCGGTAAAGTACACAAAAGGAACCGTCCCTTTTGTGTAAAATGGCTGATTGCTTACAAGACAGAAATAGACGGTATAGGCATCGCCATTGTTCCATCCTCCACGGACACGGGTAAAGCCCCTTACCTCATGATCATTGACCACCTCAACCTCAGAACCCACATATTGTTGCTGTTCCCTGCGATCAGGGATGGGATTCTTGCCTAAATAATGTGTGGCATCTATCAATAGGGCGCCCTTCGACGGATAATGAATCCGATAGAAAGCACAGCGCTCAGAAGTCGTAATCTCCGTCCTGATCCCATTCTCATATTCTGTCGCATAATAGCCTAAGGCCATTGTCTCTGTTTTCCTTCGCTGCGAATAGTCCGCATTCATCTGTATTTGTCCGCTGCTGATAACCGGCTGGATGAGGATATTACCATATTTCTGTCCCCCGCCAGTTCCACTGACATGTGTCTGCGAGAAACCAGTTACAACCTCTGGCATCTGAGCCCATCCGGCATTGGGTTTTACTGTACAGTCCGGACCAGGCTTACACATACCGAAAGGCATCGACGGACCAGGGAAGGTACGACCTACGCCCTCGCTTCCGATACGAGGGTCTACATATTGCCAAACCTGCGCTAATAACACCTCAGAAGATAGAAGCAGGCATACGGTTAGTATAATTTGTTTCAGTTTCATGGTGCAAAGATAGTAAATTATTCACAATTTACAATACACAATCCACAATTATTTTGTAACTTTGCAGCAAAATTATAAAAAGATGAAAGACTGTATACTTATTTTGAGCGGAGGAATGGACTCCACCACCTTATTATACGACTATCAGGAGCGTATCGCCCTGGCTATCTCATTCGACTATGGCAGCAACCATAATGCCAAGGAGATTCCCTTTGCCAAAAAGCACTGTGAACGCTTGGGCATACGCCATGTGACCATTCCCCTTGAGTTTATGCACAAATACTTCCGCAGCTCTCTCCTCGCCGGCGATGCCGCCATCCCTGAGGGCAACTATGCCGATGAAAACATGAAGTCGACCGTTGTTCCCTTCCGCAACGGCATTATGCTCGCCATTGCAGCAGGAATAGCAGAGTCCAACGACATGCAGTATATCATGATGGCCAATCATGGAGGCGATCACACCATCTATCCAGATTGCCGTCCGGAGTTTGTCGAGGCTTTCGATGCCGCTACCAATGCAGGCACCTATAATGGTGTCCGCCTGCTCTCACCATACTGCAACCTGACAAAAGGTCAGATTGCAGCACGGGGCAAAGAGCTGGGCATCGACTATTCAGAGACCTGGTCGTGCTATCGTGGTGGCGACAAGCACTGTGGCAAATGTGGTACTTGCGTGGAACGCCGTGAGGCACTTGCAGAAGCCGGCATCCCAGATCCCACTGACTACGAAGGATAACGATTCCTATTTTGCAATCTTCAGTACTGGTGCTATCTCGTTCACAGGCTTTGGCAACGACACGCAAAGGCCCTCAGATGTCTGACGTACCTTCAGTTTACCATAGCCCAACAGATTTACTGTCGATATTGACCTACGGAAGTCCTTGTTGCCTTTAGCAAGGGATTTTATAACAAGCTTGCCGTCTTCCGGCCAGCCCATAGCTGTAACATAGAGATATTTCTTTGTCTGATTAAAGCGGAGGTCGCGATAGTCCATGTTCGAATATTGCCCGTCGTTAAAGCCCTGAGCATTCAGTTTGACAACCTTCTCTGCCACAGGTCCTTCGCCGAACCTTACCCATGGACGGGTTCCAAAAATACTCTCGCCATTGACTTTCATCCACGCTTCCAAATCATCTAATATCTTGGTTTCCTTTTCGTCGTAGGTTCCATCGGCACGAAGAGGGATACTCAACAGTAAATTTCCATTCTTGGAAACGATGTCAACCAACTGCTTCACCACAGTTGCCGCACTCTTATAATCACCACGCTCGTAGACTTCTGTCTTATAATGCCAGTCGCCAATGCAGTTACAGGTCTGCCAGGGATCTGAAATAATCTCGTTGGGGGCGCCACGCTCTACATCCCACGTGAGAGCCTTACGCTGATCATCACTAAGGATCTTTCCAAACACCACACCACGAGGATTCTTGTTATACATGTGGGTCGCAATCTTCATGCCACAGTCACTGATGTCATAGAAGGGCAGCACCGTCACATCGAAATATATAAGGTCAGGCTCGTACCTGTTTATGGCATCAAGGGTACGGTCATAGAAGTTCGTGACAAACGCCTGCGATGGTGTCGAGGCTCCGTGAGTCCAGTCCCACTGGCTGTGAATCTGCGAGTTCGACCAACTGCGGTCACTCATCGGGTGATCCTGTTGGTAAAGCATCTGTGGGTCATAGCCTTCCCACCATTTGCCTTTGCCGTCTTCCTTTGTCAGTTTACCGTCATAATAGACGCCTGCCTTCGAACCATTCATATCGTAGCGCTGTGCCGGCTCATACCATGTCCACGCATGGTCGGCATGGAATGAAATGCCCAATGGCAGTCCTGCTTTCTTGGCGGCCTTGGCCCAGCCTTCCAGAATATCCTTCTTAGGACCGATGTTCTTCGAGTTCCACGCCTGATACTGCGAATCCCATAGGTCGTAGTTGTCGTGATGATTGCCCAATACGAAGAAATACTGTGCTCCACAACGCTTGTATTTCTCCACCAGTGCCTCCGGATTCCAGTTCTCGGCCTTGAAAAGCGGCAGGATATCCTTGAATCCAAACTCTGACGGATGGCCATAGTGTTTTACATGCCATTTGTATTCACGGCTTCCCTCAATATACATCGAACGTGCCATCCAGTCACCAGAGCCTTCCACACACTGAGGCCCCCAGTGAGCCCAGATTCCAAACTTGGCATCACGGAACCATTCTGGTGTCTTGTGAGTCATCAGCGACTGCCATGTGGGTTCATACTTGCCTGTCTGCATCTTCTCATGCACTTCCGATACAGGAACTTTGTACTGTTGCTGAGCTAATACAGAACAGCAACACAACATCAGTCCTGTCATTACCAAAATCGACTTCTTCATTATGTAATACGTTATTATAGCTTTATGCTGCAAAGTTACGAAAAAAACTTGTAACTGATAACAGATTTGAGAAGATTAACGCTAATTTCATAATTAGGGAAAGAGATGATAATTGCCTTTTGGGCTAGCTGACACGATGCATCTTAAGGGCTGAAAGGGGAAGAACCCGTCTTGGCAGGGATTCGGAGTGGATATAGTAAGGAGCGGAACATAGGGTAATCCATTGCTGGCGGGCGTGCTCAATAATAAGCACGCCCGCGCTTATTATTGCGAACGAACGTGCTTATTGATGTTGGCGGGCGGTCACGACCGCCCTTTATTCCTTCGAAACTGCTTGTATGGGGAAGTAATGCCATTGACGTCCGTAACGCACTTTCCTCAGACGAGGATTGTCGCCTTTGCAAAGACTATTAAGGTAACGACGGGCAGAATCACGCTTGAGTCCGCTGAACATCATAAAGACGGGAATCGTAGCAAAACCGTTTCCCATACTTCTACGCAGAGCGACCTCCATAGCCTGTGGGTCGTACATCTGGCTGTTACCCACGACATTGTTGCTTTTGCGGAATCCTTCGCGTCCGTTATCAGCCTCCTTGACAAGGCGCTTACAAGGCTTGAAGTCGACGCCAGCATATCTGACGTCTTTTCCGCGAATGGTCGAGGGATCCGTATGGTCACCCATCAGTTTCAGCTTAGGCGCAAACGAGCCGAAGGGCGTTTCCACCCGATAGCCATCCTTCAGCCACATGGTTATCACTTCGAGAGCATCCTCGAAGACGCGAATAAATTCACCTTTGGGCAGTCCTCTGTATTTGGTACAGAACTGTTCTATATCCTCTATTGTCTTTTTCCGCCCTTTTGCTGGGCGCACGTAGAGCAAGGGCTTCCCGTCTTCGCCCTTCGTGGGGCGAGGATGAATCTCAAATTCTATTCCATCAGTTTTGCGTGGCATAAATATATAATAAGGTAGTGTTACAATCCTTTGCAAAGTTACGAATAATTGAGCGAAATACAAAGACTTTTGCAACATAAATGCCAATAAATTTGTTGTTTTAAGAATAAAACACTAAATTTGCACACGAAACGCCAATGAAGGTAAAGTTGTGAGATTATGGCCAAAGATGTAGCATTAGTATTGTCGAGCGGTGGTGCGAGGGGACTTGCACACATCGGTGCTATTGAAGAGCTTGAGGCTCAGGGATTTCATATCACCTCTATAGCTGGATGTTCAATGGGAGCACTCATCGGCGGAGTCTATGCGGCAGGAAAGTTGGAGACTTTCCGAGAGTGGATGAAGACGGTTGACAAAAAGAAGATGCTGGAGTTGACTGATTTCTCACTCAGCCTGAATCATCTTGTCAAGGGCACGCGCATCATAGAGGCAATTATGGAGTTTGTGCCTGACATGCCAATAGAAGACCTGCCGATACCTTATTGTGCTGTTGCTACCGACTGGAAGTCAGGACGTGAGGTCGTATTCTGTAAAGGCAGCCTGTTCGATGCCATACGTGCTTCCATATCTTTGCCCTCATTTTATGAGCCTGTTAAGCGTGACGGAATGATCCTTATCGATGGTGGTGTTACAAACCCAATCCCCATGAACCGGGTAGCACGTCACGAAGGGGACATACTTGTAGGGATAGACGTTAGTGGTCACGACTATGAGGCCCAGTGGAAAAGACAACACGAACTGGCTGAAAAACGTAAACACAGCACATCGCTGTCGAAACAGATTCTCAACAGGCTGATACCAGACAACCTCGATTTCAATTACTATACAATGCTCTCACGCGTCAGTTCGCTGATGATTCGTCAGAACTCTATTCTGATGGCACAGTTGATGAACCCTGAGATTCTTGTTGATATCCAAATGAGCCGTTATGGCAGTTTTGACTACGATAAGTCAGAGCGTCTCATTGCCATCGGACGTCAAAAAACATTGCAGGCAATCAACAATTATAGAACCCATGATTCAGAAATCGGGTAAAACGTTGTCTTTTTTTACATGAATGGCATCGTCGAAGACAAAGGCTGGGCGGAAGTCTGTGTCACGAAGGCAAAAACGGATATTCTGGAGTTTGAGGCCTTCAACATGACGAACATAAAGTGCCCAAGCCGGTAGTTCTCCAAACATAGAGAATTCTGGATACTTCGCTATCTGCTCTGGTACATCTTTCACCCGCCACAGAGGCATATAAGCCATTCCCTTTGTAGCCCGGCCTGGATAACTTACCTCTATATCTTCGAGTGTCACATTCTCAATCCGATGACCAGGAATCCCACAGATACTTGCTGGGAACGGATTATGGAAGAAGTCCACCTCAGGACCTCGCAGGTCGTAAGCCTCATCAGGACGTCCAAAAGGAACTTCACATCGCATATTACGGATGGTTACATTGCGTAATATGCCAGGTCTGTCACCAGCACGCTGACCTAAGCGCATAAAAAATGCATTGCCAGTGTTACGGGCATCAATACGCTCTACCAAGACACTGTCGATCTGTGCTCCGTCTACACTCTCGATGGCAACAGCCGAACGGAAAGTATCCTGTACCTTTATATCATGTATATGAATCTTTCTGAATCCGCCCCATGAAGCCGTTCCAAACTTCACTGCCGAGGCACTGCTACGGATGTCGCAACGAGCCACCTCAATATTGTAACACTCACTATCCGCATGATATGACTTCAGACAGACACCATCATCAGCAGAATTAATCTTGCAATCTGCTACCAGAACGTGTTTGCAATCTGTCAGGTCAATACCATCGTTATTCCAATAAGCACGGTTCTCGATATCGAGACGCGTCAGTTTAATAGTATTACAGAGATGGAAGGATAGTCCCCAGTTGGCACTGTTACGCATCTTTACGCCATCCACCAGTACATCTTTACAGCCATGAAAGAAGAATAATTTCGGCCTTGCCGTTTCGCTTGGACGTTGGCGACGCTGGTTATAATTGGGATCTATACACTCTCCCGTATGGTGCAGGCTATCTATATTAAGAGCTAATTGCAGCCCCTGTCCATCAATAGTGCCACTACCCGTTATGCTGATGTTGTCAGCTCCGTCGGCCATAATCAAGGCCATCGAAGCATTGTCATTGCGTTTGTCATCGGTATTAGCCACGCTGATAGGCTGATAATCATACGGATTGGTACTGCCTAACAACGTTGCTTCCTCATCCAGGCAAAGCTCAACTCCAGAGCGGATCATCAACCCGCCAGTGAGGTAAATTCCCTTTGTCAATATCAGCCGTCCACCACCTTTCTTATAAATCTTATCGACGGCCTGTTGGAGCTGCTGCGTGCAAAGCGTCTTTCCGTCAGCAGGAATCTTCAACATATCCGTCTGGAGCGAATAAACATGCTGGGACTTTGTTGGTACTGCTGCAGCCAGCATTGCCAAGCACACGATAGCCTTTAATAACAAGTCTATTTTCATAATCAAATACCTATACGGATGCAAATATACGAGTTGTTTTCTAATCTACCAAACTTTTGACTGAAAACCACGCATTTTTTTATGACACAGAAGGATCTGGCACTTTTGAACCACTGATTGAGAGGGGCGGGAAGTAAGCAACGAGGGCATGAAATTATATAACCTAAAACGAAAAACCGCCTCTTCATTTCCGAAGGGGCGGCTTTTTCTAAATAACTATCGATTAGCGATTAATAGCCAGGGTTCTGAGTCCAACCAGGGTTCAGGTCAAGCATCTCCTGCTCTACAGGGAAGATACGATGACGCTTGTCGAAATTAGCAAAGTCGTACTTCTTGTAGTGTGGGAAGAACTCATCCTCGAAATGACCGAAGCGAATCATATCGTTACGACGCCAGTTCTCATCAAAGAACTCACGACCACGCTCCTGATAGATTTCGTCAAGCGTTGGCTCAGTTCCAATCTGAGGAGCACCAGCATAAGAACGAATCTGGTTGAAGAGATCCTTGGCTCCAGCCTGTCCAAGACGTGCAAGTGCCTCAGCCTTCATGAGCAGGATATCAGCATAACGGAAGATGGGCACATCGTTCGACTGGTTTCGTCCGTTGTTGTAATCGGCAGGTGTCATAAACCACTTGATAGAGTGGCATCCCTTCTGGATTGCTGCATCGTCGTTACCAACATCAATAGTGTTGTCCTCCTTAGCAAGAGCTATATCCTCAGTGAAGTGTACCTGCTTACCATTATACATGAAAGGCTCAGAGGTAGGTTTCAGTGTCTTAGGATCGCGAATGTAGATATCACCACGCAGGATGCTAAGGTTACGGATATCACCCTCAAGGCTGAACAACTTAGCAAACTCTGGTGTTACAACCATGTTGCCACCAGTTGACTGTGTGAACTTATCGGTTGAACCATATACGTTTGGCATCAGGTTCTTCAGCTGCTTGAACGAACGTGGACGACCATACTGCATGCCCTGGAGGTTGATAGCATCGTAAGGAATAGCGTATATGAAGTCCTCAATCTGTGAACCGTTGTCATAGGAGAACTTATGCAGATAGTCAACAGAGCCAAGATTGAACTTACCACTATTGATGATCTCATCACAAGCAGCAATACAATCGTCAAGCTTAGGATTAGAAGCTGTGGCTGCATTATAGTTCTCTACAGCATCGGCTGTGTAAACAGGCCAGTTGATATACAGCTTTGCCAAAAGAGCCTCTGCCATCCACTTTGTTGGCTTGCCATAGGTATTAGCAGTTACGTCCTCTGTGAGTGAAGGAATAATCTCTACGAGCTCACTCTCAATCCACTCTGCAACCTCCTTACGTGGAGAACGGGCTACTACCTCACCTTCTGCAGGAACCTTCTCAAGGATAGGTGTGTCGCCAAAGCCATCCATCAGCACCCATGTAAAGTAAGCACGCATAGCGCGGGCAGGTGCAGTCATCTGTGCTGAAGCGCCACTTCCCAGTTCCTCAAGGATAGTGTTAGCCTTTGTAATACCAGAAGTTACCTCCGAATACCAGTCGAGTGAAGCATCGGTAGCTTTACTGTCGTGGAGAGCCTGGTGAGCATATGTGCCATCGTCGTAGTAACCTCCATCAAATGCCAGACAGGTGAACTCATCAGACGAAAGACACTGTGCCTCCATGTAGCGACGGCCAAGTGTTCCTGACATATGAAAATATACATCTGCCATTTTGGCCTCTACCACAATCATGGGATCGACTCCAGAATTCTTACTGGGATCCTCGGTATATTGAGAATCTGGAGTTACTTCCAAATTTGTACAGCTGGTAAAAGCTACTGCAAACATGCCAGCTGCAAGAAATATTTTATTTAGTTTCATAATAATTGAATCTTATTAAATGATAATAACTTTATTTCTTCTTGCCATCACCAAAGTTGATCTTCACACCAATCATGAAGGTACGAGCGTGTGGATAACGGCTCCAACGATAGTCGATACCAGGATCGATACCACCGAGGTTAACTTCTGGGTCAAGACCCTTATAGCTTGTGATGGTGAGAAGGTTGTTAGCTGTACCATAGAGAGTAAGATCCTGAATCCAGTTGTCGAAACAG
>JAEEGL011209342.1_pt1 | contig 26252 bp, 28 predicted proteins | sample 9134231 | NCBI WGS metagenome assembly JAEEGL01 (sample SAMN16246548, study PRJNA631951) | gut metagenome | biome: gut microbiome; feature: rumen; material: fiber-attached | host: Bos | place: Iran: Karaj | collected 2018-10
CATCAATACCACACTCTTTTATTAAACTATTTACTTCACCTTGTATGTTATCCATTTCGGCTTCTGTAGTAAATGAAGTATCTAATAATCTTTTGATTTTACTTCTTAATTCCAATCTATCCATATTTTATTCCTCCTCTAATAAACCCGAAGGTTTATTATTAATTGCTACATAATATAGGATTGATAAACATACCTCACCCATATACACTCACCTATTCTTAATTATTATAGCAAAAATATATAAAACATGCAATCAATTCATTGCACGTTTAAACATTCTATCTAATTCATAGTTATTAAAATTCATAATAGATGGTCTTCCATGGGCACAATTATAAGGATTTTTACATTCTGCTAAGTTTTTTAATAGTTTTTCCATAGCTTCTAAACTCATATATGTATTAGCTTTAATACTCATTTTACAAGCTGTAGTTTGGATTAGTCTTTCTTCAAATTTAGATATAGAAAATTTATCTTTATCTTTTATTATCATTTCTATTATAGTTTTTATGGTATCTTCACTATATTCATCTTTTACCCAAGATGGATGAGAAGTTATATTAATTGTATTAAGTCCAAATTCTTCTAATTCAAAACCCAATTCTTTTATATAATCCCAGTTATTTTTAACTATTATATAATCAGATGTTGGAAGTTCAATTGTTATAGGAATTAACATTGGTACTTGAAAGTATTTTTTACTAGCAAATACTTCTTTTACTTTTTCATAGTTAATTCTTTCATCGGCCGCGTGTTGATCTATTAGATACATTCCTTCGTCGTTTTGAGCGACGATAAAAGTTCCGTGTATTTGACCTATTGGATGTAATTCTAACTTTTTAAATTCCGGATTTACTGTTTCTTCTTCAACAAAGTCAAAAGTAGTTTGAACAGAAACTGGCTCTTTTACTTCTTCTACTTCATAAGGTATTTCTTGTTCTTCTATAACTTTAACTGTCTCTTGTTTTATTGTATTAGTACTTGGTAAACGTAGAAGAGCATCCTGAACTAGAAGAGTCTTATTTAAAGCATCTCCGATAGTATCTAGCAGAAGTGTATATAAATTATTAAATTTAGCTATTTTTATATCTTGTTTAGTTGGATGAATATTAACATCTATAAGCGTTGGATCAACATCAATATTTAAGACAACTATAGGATATTTTTTATCTGGTTTATAGTTATAATACGCATCATTTATTGCTTTATTTACTTCATAGTTTTTGATGATTCTTCCGTTAACAAAGGTATTCATATCATTTCTATTACTACGTAATATTTCTGGTTTACAAATATAACCACTTATAGCAAAATCATCGTTATTTGCTTTTATTTCTATCATATTAGATGATACTGTCATACCATATACTTCATGAATGGTTTTAAGTAAATTATTAGAACCAGTTGTTTTAATTAATACTCTTTCATTGTTAGTTAATTCAAATTTGATATGAGGATAAGAAAGAGCTAGTTTTTCTACTAAAGAAACAATATTAGATAGTTCATATTGTTCACTTTTTAAGTATTTTAAACGAGCTGGTGTGTTATAAAAGAGATTAGATATTTCTATAGATGTACCTTTATTTTTAGCAGCATCTTCATTTGTTAGAAGTTTACCACCTTTAATATTAATATGAGTTCCTTTTTTACCTGTACTGGTAATCATATCAACATTAGATACTGAGGCGATAGAAGGTAAGGCTTCACCACGAAAACCTAATGTATTAATAAAAAATAAGTCATCGGCTTTAGTAAGTTTGGAAGTAGCATGACGAGAAAAAGCTAGTAAGGCATCTTCTTTATCCATACCAGATCCATTATCAGATACTTTGATATAGTTAAGTCCTCCATCAAGTAATTCTATTTTTATATCATCACTTTTAGCATCAATACTATTTTCTACTAGTTCTTTAACTATTGAAGCACACTTTTCTACTACTTCACCAGCTGCTATTTTATTAGCTAAATCTTCACTCATTACTTTTATTTTAGTCATATTATTACTCCTTAGTAAAAATGGATTTTCTTACCTCAAATATATTATCTTTATTACAATATATTGTTATATTACTTTTCTTTTTAATATTAACGAATCCTAACCCTTTAATAATTAAATCTGTATTGTCATCTATACTTAGATTTATTTTATTTAAATTATTTAGTTTGTTTTTATATACTTTATCTACTTTTATATCATTACTTATATAGAAAGTAAGTGAATTAGTATTAGATGTAGTAAGATACATCTTATCTTCTATTTGAAATCCTGTAATATCTTTAGTTTGATATGTTAATGGTTTTAGATACTTCTTAGGATTTATTCTTTTTATAAGTTTATAATCAGTATTATCATAGATAGTGTTAGAAAGTATAAAACCAGGTGTATCTATTATAGTTATTCCATCGATAGTTAAAGATAAGAAATCTAGTGTTGTATTAGGAATGGAAGATGTAGTTATTACTGGTTTAATATTATTTTTTTCACATAGATAGTTTATTAATGTACTCTTACCAGAATTAGTATATCCTGCTATATATATCGTATTAGTATTAGAAGAGATGGTTTTAGTAACTATTTTACTTATGTTATTACCTTTTAAAGCACTAATAAGAAGTATATCTTCATTTATATCGTAAGTATCTTTAATAAATTTAATTATCTTTTCTTCTTTAATACTTTTAGGTATTATATCTTTTTTACTAATAACTAGTACTTTATCAGCTTCTATTTTTTTATAATAATTGATTGTTTCAGTACTGAGATTTAATAAATCAATAAGAAAGAAAGTTAGATGTTTTTCTTTATTAATTCTATCTATTAGTATATTATTAATGTTTTTTATATCTACTTGTTTATACTCGTTATAATGTATTAATTTAAAACATCTTTCACAGTACTTAGCTTCATTATATTTATCTTCTTTTACATATCCAGGAAGATCTTTATTATTAGTTTGGAGTTTAATACCACAACCAATACATTTTTTATTCATCGTACTTACCCCTTTCTATAAGTTTATATTTATCTATATAGATTGTTTCAAACTTTCTATTTATCTTAGTTATTATGGTTTCATTATTGGATATTCTATCTACTAAGACACTAGTTATATTCATTTTATTAGCACCTTTAATATCCGTAAATAACTGATCTCCTATAGCTGCTACTATATTAGGTTCTAAGTTATATTTTTTAAATATTTTTTTATAAGTGATAGTTAAAGGTTTAATAGCTAAGCAAAAACTATCTAGATTTAATGTATTAGCAAATCTATGAACACGAGCGGGATAGGAATTAGAAATAAGTATTATAGTAAAATCTTTTTTTAACTTATTAACAAGTTCTATTTCTTCGTGATCAGGATAGTTTATATTATTATCTTTTATTGTATTATCTATATCTAATAGTAGGTATTTTATACCTTGTTTTTTTAGTTTCTTATAGTTGATAGTAAATATATTTTTATAGTAATAATTTGGTTTATATATATCTTTTTTCATAGCAGCTCCTCATATTCAATTATACTATAATTATTAAAAAGTTCTAGTCAATAAGACTAGAACAATTAGCAGTACCACTTGAATAGATTGTATTACAATCAGTATCTTCACATAATCTATCATTTTTTGTATAAAGGATTCTTATTTTATCTCCTTTATCGGGAGTAAATTTAATAATTCCTTTACTTATTTTATATTTACCAGTAATTATATCATTACTTGTTGCTTCATCACTATCTTTGAATGTATATGTACCGTTTGATTTTAATTCATATAAGGACATATTACTTTTAGCATTACTTTGAGATGCGTCTTTAACACCATTCATCTTTTTTAATTCTTCGACATATGTACCAATAGAATCATGTGATGAAAAAGATAATACGTAAGCAGCGTATATTTCTCCTTCAGCACCTATTGCTTCTAAGTAATCTTCTTTACTATAGTAGTTAGTTGCTGTTAGATTGTCATAATCTGCTACTTTATTTTCAATAGCTTTTTTATTATCTTCAGATATATCATCATTAAGTAAAACAACAATTGTAGCTAGTTCATTATATTTACACCAATATCCGACATATTTATTGTTACAACCAGTTAATATAAGTAACAATAAACTCATAATAATTATATTTTTAATTTTTTTCATTCTATCACCTAGTTCTTACTTATAAGTTTAATCTAAAATAGTTATTTTTTCAATAATCTTATAAGTAACTCGACATAGGAGAAGACAAGTAAAAAAGTGGATATTATCCACTATTGTTTTGATCTATAAGATGGTCCTTTAGGTTTTTCTAATACGTTACTAATAGGTATTCCTGGTGTTTGATAGACATAAGAATTATATCTTCTACTATAGGTTGCTTTGGCTTTAACTTCAGTATAGTTGATATACCATACATCTACATATAAGCTATTTGGTGATTTATCATAATAGGTATTGAAGTAATGTGATGACAAATACTCATAACCAACTGGTATTTCTATTTGACCCATATCCCCACTATTAATATTAGAACGAGCCATACAGTTGTTACTTTCACCCAGATATATTCTTTTATAGATTACATGTTCATAGGGAGCAAATAATTTATAATTTGCTGATTCTTCATTACTTTCCATATCTAAAACCTCCTGATTGGTTTTTATCTTAACATTAATAATATTTTATAGCAAGATAAAAACTCATCATATGATGAGTTTAGTATTCAATGTTATCGATATCATCGACCATAGCTAGTTGTTCTTCAATTGTCTTTTTCATACGAGCTTTATAAAGACGTAGTTTCTGTTTAGCAGATTCTACTTCTCTATCAGTCTCAGCTGCTTTAAGTAATGATTCATTTACTATACGAGAAGCATTTTTCTTAGCATCTTCGATGATTACTCTAGCTTCATCTTTAGCTACTTTTCTAATTTCACTAGCAGAATCTTCAGCAACTATTACGGCTTTACTTAAACCGTTTTCTATATTTTTATAACTAGCTATTTTTTCTTTCAAAGCATTATTTTCGATATCTTTCGCTTTAAGCTTATCGAATAATCTTTCATATTCATATATTACTTCAGAGATAAAGTCATTTACTTCTTTTTTATTGTATCCATTAAATGTCGTTGTAAATGTTTTCATACCCCACCTCTAAATTGTTTATCTTACCATTCTATTTCTTCTGATTCTTTGGTAACGTCTTTATCTTTAGCATTGTCTTCACTTATTTTGCCTTGAACATCTACATTTTTAGGTGCACATAGATAAATACCTACACCAACCTTCTGCATTGTTCCGCCAATTGCATAAATACATCCACTCAAGAAATCAATAATTCTCTTAGCTTGATCAGAAGTTACTCTTTTAAGATTTACAACTACACTGTTTCTCTTCTTTAAATGATCAGCTATTTGTTGAGATTCAGAATATGCTCTTGGTTCTAGGAGAATCATCTTACCACCTGATGAATCAATATCGCTATCCTTACCTTTACCTTTAGTTTCTTTAGGACTTTCATAAAATTGATTTTCAATCTCTGTTTCTTCGATATTATCGTCTGTATTACCTTTTCCGAACAAATCTAATACTCCCATCTTGAGACCTCCTACTCTTTAATACTTCTTCTTTATTATAACCAATTGTAGCCAATTATTCAATATATTTCCTAGTATTTTTTAGAAATTTATTCTGTCTAACAAGTAGTCTCTTACTTCATCAATATTAATTGTTACTTGTTCCATTGTATCTCTATCTCTGATAGTTACAGTATTATTATCTAAGGAATAATCATCAATAGTTATTGAATATGGTGTACCTATAGCATCACTTCTTCTATATCTTTTACCTATAGAGCCTGATTCATCGTATGATACATTAAAGTAACTAGATAGTTTTGTATACAATTCTAAAGCTTTATTAGCATGTTTTTTCTTTATTAAAGGTAGAATTGATGCTTTATATGGAGCTAGATAAGGATGAATTTTAAGTACTTCTCTTTCTTCACCATCATCTAATTCTTCTTTTTCATAAGCATTACATAATACAGCTAGTATCATTCTATCTAAACCTAGAGAAGGCTCAATAACATATGGAACATATCTTTCATTAGTTTCAGGATCTAAGTATCTTAAATCTTGTTTAGAATGTTCAATATGAGTATTTAAGTCATAATCAGTACGATCTGCTATACCCCATAATTCTCCCCATCCCATTGGGAATAAGAATTCAATATCAGTTGTAGCATTAGAATAGAAAGATAATTCTTCTTTAGTATGATCTCTATATCTTAGATTTTCTTCTTTAATACCCATAGATTTAAGCCAATCAATGCAATATTTTTTCCAATAACCAAACCATTCTAAATCAGTACCTGGTTTACAGAAGAATTCTAGTTCCATTTGTTCAAATTCTCTAGTTCTAAAAGTAAAGTTACCAGGAGTTATTTCGTTTCTAAAAGCTTTACCTGTTTGACCTATACCAAATGGTACTTTAGCACGCATACTTCTTTGAACGTTTAAGAAGTTTACAAATATACCTTGGGCTGTTTCACCACGTAGATATACTTTAGATTTAGTATCTTCTGTTACACCGATGTGAGTTTCAAATAATAGATTAAATTTACGTATAGGAGTAAATTCTTCACTACCACATTTAGGGCAAGCAATATGATTGTCTTTAATAAATTTTTCAATTTTTTTGTTATCCCAACCATCGCCGGTTTCTTCACCCTTAGTAAATTCTTCTATTAATTTATCAGCACGATGACGTGATTTACATTTCTTACAATCGATTAGTGGATCATTAAAGTTAGTTACATGACCAGATGCTACCCATACTTCAGGATTCATTAATATTGCGGCATCTAATCCATAGTTATTAGGATTTTCCTGAATAAATTTTTTCCACCAAGCACGACGAACATTTTCTTTTAGTTCTCTACCTAGTGAACCATAATCCCAAGTATTAGATAAACCTCCATAGATTTCACTTCCTTGGAAGATAAAACCATATTGTTTGCAGTAATTAACTAGTTCTTCCATAGATTCTAATTTTTTCATTTTTATTCCTTCTTTCTAAAATTAAAAAACGCCAAGAAACATATGTAGGAGCGAGTTATACCCGTGGTTCCATCCTACTTATTTCTTGACGAAATCTCTCAAATTTATATAGCTCCAGGTTGCCAAGCCCTTCATCGCTTGTATGTGTAATTTATAACATAGTTTTTATTTTTTTTCAAGCTTATTTAAATATGTCTTGGATTTTCTAATGATTTTTTAGCTTCGATTTTTTTATTAACATATTCTTTATATTTATATAGTATAAATCTATATATATTTAAATCTCTTATTGTTATATGTTCTAAATCTACTGGCTTTGGATAATGAGTAATATCAAATCCCTCTTTGACTAGTTCTGATTTAGGAAAGTAATCTAAGAAGTTAAAATGTGGATTTAATGCTACTACTAAATCATCAGAATTAAAATATTTAATACATTCTCTATTATAGGCACAATGTAAGATATATCTATCTAGAATTTCTTTATTTTTCCATTCCTCTTTAACAAATGGTTCTCTAGCTACTAAGTATTCTTTTTTTAATAGTTTATAAGGAATACGACATTCTAATAAAGGAATTCTACCGATACGCGGATACCATTTTGTAACTTTATACATACCGACTCCAAAATTATTTTCTAATAAAGGGTATGGTATATCGAATTTTAAAATATCGGTAGGTTCTTCATTTACGTAGGATTTCATATCTTGTAATTCTTCAGCAAATTCTGGCAATAAAAAGAAATGAATCCAAGCGATAGGTTCACTATAGTCAAAGGTATTAATACCTTCCCATCTAGGGTTTATATATTCAATATTCTTTCTTGGTATTACACGATAGACATACATAATAAAAACCTCCGTAGAGGTTTATTTTAGTTCAATAGCTATTTTTTGTAAAGAATTATTTTTTGGCATTACCAAATCTTCTATCACGATTGTTATATACTTCTATAGCTTGATCAAAGTCTTCTTCATGAAAATCTGGAAATTTTGTTTCAGGGAAATAGAATTCAGCATAGGAATTTTGATATAGCAAGAAGTTGCTTAATCTTAATTCACCACTAGTTCTGATCATTAAATCAACATCTGGTAAATCTTGGTATAGATAGTGCTTAAAGGTTTCTTCTGTTATCTCGTCAGGTTTTAAACCGGAAGCTATAATCTTTTTAGTAGCATCTACTATTTCAGCTCTACCACCATAATTTAAGCAAATATTTAGTATGCCACCATCATTATCTTTAGTTAGTTCAGTTAATTTGTTACGAGCATTTATTACTTTTTTTGGAAGCGGTTCATCACGACCTGAAAATAATACTTTAATATTATTTTTTATAAAGAAACCTTTATCTAAGCGACACATATTAACGAATAAGTCCATTAAATGATTTACTTCTTCATCATTACGTTTAAAGTTTTCGGTTGAAAAAACATATAAACTTAATACTTTTACCCCACTATTTAGAATGTGCTTGCTTAATTTTTTTAAATTTTCATATCCGGCATCATGTCCTTTAATACGTGGTAGATTTCTTTCTTTTGCCCATCTACCATTACCATCTACTATAATAGCTACATGATTAGGAATTTTAAAATCTTGATTCATATTATTACTCCTTATATATATTTGATATTTTTTAAAAAGTCTTTACTTTTAAGATATAATCCTGTATATCTTTCATAATATTTTGATAAGAATTTATCTATTTCTTCTACTACTTCTTTTTTAATACTAATAGTAGATATTGATTTAATATCAATAAGTAAGTACTTTCTTAACATTAGTATTGTCTTTGGATTTAGTATTATTTCGTTAGTATAGCAATCTTTACAGATATATCCTCCTTCATCAGGATCTATAGTTACTATATTTTTTTTACTACCACATTTAATACAAGAATCTAAGTTTAATCCTACACCTAAGTATTCTAGATATTTTAGTTCTAGTATATTAGTTATAATTAGTGGATCTAAACCACTATCTATTTTAATAAGTGATTCGATATATAAATCATAGATATCGTTATCTTCGCTATGTTTATATACTTGATAAGTTAATTCAGTTAGATATGAAGCATAGCTGATAAGTATTATATCATTTCTTATATTTTTAAAGCTATTAATTATATCTATATCTATTAGTTTAGATAATTTAGCTTCTTTATATTCAACATGAAAACTAGCTAGAGTAAACTTTTCTGTTTTAGCTCTTAAAGGATTGCGTAGAGATTTAACTCCTTTACACATTATACCTATAAGGCCATAATCTTTAGTTAAGACATTTATTATTTTAGAATTATCTCCATAGGGAGTTTCTGTTACTACTATTCCATCTATTTTTTTTATCATAGGCATCACTTATCTACAATATTTTAACACAAAAGAAAAGATAACAACAGTGTTATCATTTCTTTTAATTAGCTGCAATAATTATCATAATTACAACTTGAGTCTGCCGGATATTGTATACTAGTAAAGTGAATCTTTCTATGATCTCTTTCTGTAGCATAAGTAGCTGAATATCCACTCTTACCATTATATCCAACGTAAGTCCAATTTATACCATTCTTCTTCTTAGCTACATAATATAAGGTAATCTCGTTGCCCTTAGGCATCCACATTATAAGGTTATTATTTTTAGGATCTATATATTTTGAACTTCTCATAGCTAAGTGATTCTTCTCTGAATCATACAAAGTAATAGTTGCTTTTGCATATTTACTTTCCCATACTGCATACAAAGTAACATTATTACTAATAGTGTAATTTTGTCCCAGGCACGTCTCTTTAGTAGATGCCTCACTATTTGATGATAATCCTTTTAATATATAGCCGTGGTAAGAATTATCACTTTCTCGAGCTCTACACATATTCGATTTATTATATGTTGGAAGAGTAACAGTACAATTGCCGCCTTCTGGCGCCATACAACATACTTTATCTAAAGTAGTAGTTCCACCATTAGCGTCAAATGATACACATATTTGACTTCCGATTGAAACACAAACTCCATTATCCATAGAATATCCTGATTGACATTCCCATTGTGCGTAGTAAGTGACGGTTCCACTTGTTGCTGCATTCTTTATACTAGCCCCTGCTGCATACGTTTTTCCTTTGTTGTTTTTCTTCCATCCTTTAAAATTCGCATATTCTTTAGTAAATCCATTAGTTGTTAAAGTACAATTTGCATCATATGTACAATTATGGGAAGAAGTTGAACCACTAGTATTACCATTACCATTATATGCAACTGTAAATTGATTTGGTGTCCAATAAGCATATATAGTGTGGTCCTCTGCAACTTCTACTTTAGACCTACTAGTAATATTAGTTCCATTTTTTTCCTTTGTATACCAACCAGCAAAACTATATCCATCTCTATTAGGAGAACACAAATCACCATAAGCATTATCATATGTAACTTCTTTAGTTAAAGGATCGCAATCATCCCCATCATTAGAATCGTAAGTTAATATATATTTTAGAGGAGTACAATTTGCATATAAGGTAATAGTTGTTGTTGGTATATATGAATAACCCCCATCATATGAATCTCCATCACCATTGTCTTTGGTATTCCAACTACATGAATAACCAGTTTTTGAAATAGCTGGTAAGTTTACTGAAGCACTTGACCATTGAGCATGTAAGGTTGCTCCTTCTGTCCTTGTCCATTTTTTACTTTTATTCGTATAATTTGAAACATTTGCTTGTAATGCTGGAGTTGTAGAACTAGATGCTACTTTTGTACCTCCAGATGCTTGTGTATACCATCCCTTTAAAGTATATGTTGCTGTTAATGAAGTTGTTGTAGCCTTAGCTCCTGTACGATTTAAATCAAAGGAAACAGTATACTTTCTTTGTGGATTAGTTATTGAACTTAATGATGTATCATGATATTTAACTGTTGTAGATGATGAACCAGCAGTAGTTGCTCCATTTCCTTTTAAGTTAACTGTATATGTTTGAATAGTACATTTTGCATATAATGTAATAGCTTTTTTTGGTGTATATGAAGAACCGCCATCATATGAATCTCCATCACCATTGTCTTTGGTATTCCAACTACATGAATATCCAGTTTTTGAAATAGCTGGTAAGTTTACTGAAGCACTTGACCATTGAGCATGTAAGGTTGCTCCTTCTGTCCTTGTCCATTGGCTGCTAGCATTAGTATGATCAGGAACGTTTGCTTGTAATGCTGGAGTTGTAGAACTAGATGCTACTTTTGTACCTCCAGATGCTTCTGTATACCATCCCTTTAAAGTATATGTTGCTGGTAAGTCATCTGTTGTAGCTGTTGCTGATGTTCCATTTAAATTGAATGATACTTTATATTGCCTTTTTGGATTAGTTATCTTTTTTAATTTAGTATCAAGATATGTTACTTTTGAAGAAGTGGAACCATTAGTAGTTGCTTCATTATTATTTAGGGTAATAGTGTAAGAGTTTGGATTACATTTACCATATAAAGTTACGTTGTCAGTCGGTTCATAAATTGCCCCACTATTATAAACAATATCACCTGTACTACTTGTAGCCCAGCCACATGTATAACCTGTTTTTGATATAGTTGGTAAAGTTACATTACCGTCACTCCATTTAGCATATAATGTTGTCGATGTTGATTTTATCCATAAACCACTTGCATTTGTATACCCTGATACATTTGATATTAATGCTGGAGTAGAAGAATTATTAATAACATCTAATCCTTTGCCATCAGCTTTCGTATTCCAAGCATCAAATGTATAGCGAGACTCTAGTGAATTTGTGGAACTAATATTTGCTCCAGTTGAATTTTCATTAAAACTTACTGTATATACCCTTTCTGGTACAGTTATCGTTGAAGGATTTAGTGCACTTGTTTCGTATTTTATAGTTAATTTATTGGTAGGTGTATTAGTTGCATTATTTTTATCTAAGTTAATAGGAACAGTAATAGCATCCCAATTAGCTGTTATTGTATGGTTAGATTTCTTTCTTACTTCAGTTGTATCTTTAACTTCTGCTCCTTCTAATGTCCAACCTTTAAAGTCATAGCCATCTTTAGATGGTACACATAGTTTAGCTTCATTTTTATCTATATCTTCTCCATATAAATAACTATATACTACCTCTTTCTTTTTAGTTGAACAATTATTACCTCCATCATCGTAGGATAGTTTCATAACAGCTAGGAAGTTATATGGACCAGATGGGAACGCTGCTATTTCGTTATTATATGAATCTATTGTATCTACACTTCTTATCCATAGATAGTTTTCATCACTTAAACCTTTAACAGTTATGTTTTTGTTACCCCTCTTGTTTTTTTTGCCACCTTCTTTATCTGTTTCTATTTCTAATGTTTTCCATGAAGATGTAGGTTCTCTATTTTTATCAGTACTCCAAGCATATTCTAACATAACCGTCTTTTTTAACTTTTTATTTTCATCATATATTGCTATATTTATTGTCTTTTTAGGAGTTGGATCAGGATCACTATTAGGCGTAACTGTTATTACTGGTGGCTGTTTTCTAATATTTTGACCGTTACATATTAATGGCTCTTGAATACCGGTTGCAACACCAGTTGTATTTTTAGCACTTCCTTTTTGATAAACAACTAAAATAGATGCCTTATTACACATATTATCTTTATCTTCTACTAAGCCATTTTCAATTAATTCACCAACTGTAACCACCCTAAAACAACTGGTATTTTTTATATCTAAAAAGTCTTCATTAAATTTATTTTTAGTAGCTTCATCCGTATTTATTGAGGTGGCATATTCTTTTGCTTTTGTTATTTTAGCTGCTTCTTCTGTTATTCCTTCTGTTTTTAGAGTTTCTCTAAATTTATCATTTATTTCTTTTATAGTATATTGGGGAATAGTTGTATACTCATTATCTGTATCTAAACAAGGTTCTATATATAAACTTTTCTTACTTGAAAAATAAGTAAGTGCTGCTTCGTTTATGTGTTCTTCAGCAACAGTTGCTAATTTTACTCTTTGTTTATTAATCAACGAATTTACCGCAACGATTGCTGATGTAGCAAGTATAGCTACCAAAGCAATAGTTCCTAATAATTCTATTAGTGTAAATCCTTTATTTTTCATGTTATCACCTACTCTTTAAGAGTACTATAAAAAGCATTAATATGCAATGATTTTGTATGTTTTTAAAGGCTTTTTTTTAATCATTATAAAAGGATGACTTTTATCATCCTTAAATGTTTTTTTATTACATTTCTAATTCGTTAAAACCTAATTCTTGAAAGTATTTTTCTTTATCACGCCAATTTTTAATAGTTTTAACATATAATTCTAGATATACTTGCTTACCTAATAAGTTCTCTATATCTTTTCTTGCTTCGATACCTACACTTTTTAATAGATTACCGTCTTTACCTATTACTATTTTCTTAATTGAATCTCTATCTACTATAACATCAACTGTTATATCTATTATATCTTTTTTCTCTTCATATTTTGATGTTACACAAGTAATACTATGAGGTATTTCTTCTTCTGTCATACGAAGTAATTTTTCTCTTACAAATTCTGATACCATAAAATTAATACTACTAGATGTAATCATATCTTCATCAAAATACCTAATATTATCTGTTAAATATTTTTTTATAGTATTAATTAATTCTTCTAAGTTGTTCTTTTTTAATGCAGAAACTGGTATTATTTCAGCAAAATCGTATAAATCTTTATAGTTATTTATACATTCAAATATTTCAGCGTTAGACATTTTATCTATTTTATTAAGAATTAAGATTACTGGGCAATCAGATCCTTTTAAATCATTAATAATCTTTTTATCGCCAGTACCAATTCCTTCAAAAGCATCAACGATTAATAGTATTAAATCGACATCTTTTGTTAAACTTTGGGCTTCTTTATTAAGTATTTTACCTAGTTTATTAATTGGTTTATGAATACCAGGAGTATCGACAAATACTATTTGATAACCATCATCATTATATATACCTTGGATTATATTTCTAGTAGTTTGAGGTTTATTAGATGTGATAGCTATTTTTTGATTTATTAAACTATTTAATAGTGTACTTTTCCCAACATTGGGACGACCTATTAAACTAACAAAGCCACTTTTTATCATAGATTACTCACTATTTCTACTAGATATGGTATATAGATTACAGCACCAATAACAGCAGCCATCATAGCTAAAACAAAGGTTGCTGCACTACCACAATCCTTAGCTATTTTAGCTAATGGATGTATTTCTAGAGTTACTAAATCTACTACTGCTTCAATAGCAGTATTTATAAGTTCAGCAGATAAAACCATACCAATAGCTATGAAAGTAATTAACCATTCAAAAGCATTGATATGTAATACTATATTAGCAATTAACACACCAATAGTTGCTATAACATGGATTAACATACTTTGTTCATATTTATAGGCATATTTTAAGCCATCAACTGAATAGCCAAAACTCTTTAAAAATCTACCAAATCCTCTTACTTTAATCTTATCTCTTGATATTTTCGTCATCTAGTATCGCCTCCTGTAATGAAAACATTACTTCTTCGTCTTCTTTTTCCATATGATCATAACCTAGTAAATGTAATAAACCATGCACTACTAAAAAAGATAGTTCTCTTTTTTCACTATGACCATAACTTTCGGCTTGTCTTTTCATTTGAGGAATGGAAATATATATATCGCCAAGCACACGGATATAATTATAACTCTTTTCTTCATTATCTTCAAATGCGAATGATATAACATCCGTTATACGATCTACATTTCGATATTCTCTATTTATTCTATGTATTTCTTCATCATCAACAAATATTATAGTAAATATAGCATTTTCTACATTTTCATGTTTTAATGTTGCATCTATTACACTATAAAGATATTCATAATCTTTATATAAATCATTATCAACTATATCATAGTTATTCATCTTATCACCACCATAGACTAGAAATAAGTATTCCTAGGGCCACAAGCATTATAACAGATATTATATTATAAAACCAATTCTTTTTTAAAAATCCAGGTAGTTTTTCTCTTAAACCATATAAACTTATATAAATAATAAAACCTAGTAAACCACCAAGTGTATTAAGTATTACATCATCTACATCAAAAGCTCTACCGATAAATAGTTGAATTATTTCTACTGATAAACTGACGATGATACAAGGTATTATGACGTGTCTTATTTTTTTAGCTTTAACGAAATCAGCAACAATAAAACCAAATGGTATAAATACTGCTATATTACCTATTACATTATAAAAGAAGGCTTTAGAAGCTATTTCATATCTTGTCATTTCACGAAATGGTATAAAGTTTATTCCAGATGAGGCAAATTCAGTACTTAAAAGTAAGAAATATAATAACAAGATATAACTAATACTTATTAAACTTAATATATCTCTATATAATACTATTTCTTTTTTATTTATTATTATATACGTAACTCTTGTTACAACTAATATTATGATAAATAGAATCAGCATTGGCCATGTTTCTTCAAAGGCCCATTTAAGTGTATCATAAAATGGAGATAGATTTTCCATAACACCACTTCCATGTCTATTTTACTATTTTTTTCTCTTTTTTTAAAGACCAAAAGAAAAAAGGCTTTAAGCCTTAAGACAATCTTGATTTTACTAGGGAGCTTACTAAAGACATATCAGCACTAGCTCCTAAACGAGCTGTTGCTTCTTTCATAACCTTACCCATGTCCTTAACACTTTCAGGTTTTAATTCAGCAAATATGTCGTCTAATATTTTATTTATTTCAGCTTCACCTAATTCAGCTGGAAGATATTTACTTAGAACTTCTATTTCTTGTTCTAACTTTTTAACTTCTTCCATCTTATTGTATTTTTCAAATTCTGTTATGCTATCTTTACGAGTTTTTACTTGTCTTTTGATTACTTTAAGAGCTTCATCATCAGTTAAATCATGAATAGCTCCTTTACGGCTTTCATTAATGAATTCACTTTTTAACATTCTAAGAACTGATAAAGTGAATTTATCTTGTTCTTTCATAGCATTAGTCATATCTTTTACTACTGTTTCCATTAAAGTCATTTTAATCACCATCTATTAATCATTTCTTCTACGTTTACGAGAATTTCTTATCATTTCTTCTTTAGCTTTACGTCTTTTAACTCCTGGTTTATCATAGCATTTTCTCTTTTTGATTTCTGAAGGGACTCCACTTCTTGCAACTTTTACTTTAAACTTTCTTAAAGCACTATCAATATTTCCGTTTTGAACAACTACCTTTGTCATTAGTTTCCCTCCCTTCGTCAGCTTTTCGTAGCTATACAAGATTATAACACCCAAAAACTTGTTTGACAAGAAAAAACAATAAGAAAAAGCGCAAAAAAGCGCTATTTATCATATTAATTTAAATCTTGCTTTTGAGAACACTTTACTACCCTCAAAATATCTACCATCTAGCATTTCATCAATTTTTAATGTTGCTTGCTGATATTTTGCTTTTTGATTAGCATCTTCACCTGGTGCAGGTTCCAAAGCAAGCATTAAAGTATCGACATCATATTGAAGACTTACATTTAAATCTATTAATATATAGTTGTCGGTACAATAATATACTTGAACACCACTATTATTAGTATCATTAAATTTTTCACCAATTAATAAACGATAATCTCCTTCTTCTCCATCAAATCTGAATATTCCACTTTCGAAGGTATTAGCATTTGTATTACTTTTTAGATCGTTTTTTAAAGTACAACTACCCCCTACATTTGTTTCTTTAGCCCAATCAGGTGTGTGCGCGCAATCTAATGCGCCTTTTGGATCAGCACATTTTTGGTTAACACCTAGGCAATAGCCAGATTCAACTCTTGGACGATCTTTACTAATATCTGTGTTGTAATATTGATTTCTTAGCCATTGATAGTCATATGTACCATCAGCTTTTTTAATTTTTCCTCCATCATATCCTTTTGCTTTATCTAAGATATTGAAGTATCTACTGGTATCGTTATAATTCCAGTTATTTGGATCTTTTTCCCAAGTATTTAAAGTATTTAAATCTTCATTAGTACTAGCAGCAGGATATTTCATCAATCCTAAAAGTATTTCCGATGTATCAAATGTTCCCCAGGCAAAGTATACTCTTGAAATATAATAATAATGATCTTTATACATATGGAATGTTTGATTACTTTGAATCATATTATGTATGCCGGTTGCTCCAGTATCTTTTTCTCTTCCTTTAAAACCAATAGCTCCATAGCCTGAATACTTATTAGCATCTGAACCCATTATCAATCTGCGCAAGTAATCATCACTGTCATTATTAGATCGCCATTCACCTTTACCACTATCTTGACGTAGAACGGTTTGCTTTGGCTTTATCTCCGCTTTCCATTCATATATATTGGTTACATTATTGTAAAGATATTGATTACCCCAGTTGAAGTTTGCACTATGTTCTGAATATTCTTCAAATCCACCATCTACTATTAGATTAATAAAAGGCATTATTGAATTATTACCTTTTTCTGTTATTTCATTTCTAATTTCTCTATTTTTTTCCTTAACTATTGACAAGTTAGTAGAATAAATAAGTAGTAATGATGAAGAAACTAAAGTAAACACCGCGAAAAAAGAGTATATAATGGACATTGAAATAAAACCGTTTTTCTTTTTCATTCTACTCACCTCTATTATGTCAATTATATCATATTTTATTATTATGTTTAAAAAATTTTAAAAATTTTAGTAAAAAAAAAGGAAATAGAAAAAAAATAGCTAATATATAGGGTGAAGGGAGAAAAAAGATGAAGAAGAAATTAATAGTTAAGCAGCACGATATCAGAGACTGCGGAGCTTGTGCGTTAAAATCTATTATTAGCTATTATGGAGGTAATATACCTCTAAGTAAAATCAAGATAGATACAAAGATTGGTAAAGACGGAACGACAGCTTATAATATTATCGAAGCTGCTAAAAGGTATGGTTTTAATGGTATGGGTTATAAGATTGACAAAATAGAAGAAATATCTTCTCTACCAGTAATCGCCCATGTTACATTAAATAATGGCTTAAACCATTTTGTAGTTATTTATAAGTATGATAAAAAATATGTTACTATTATGGATCCGGCCTATGGATTTAAGAAAGTAGATAAGAAGATTTTTTTAAATAATTGGAATAATATTATTCTGCTTTTTAAGCCATATCAAAAACCACCCTATTATTCTGAAAATAATTATATTAGGAATTATATACTTTATTTATTAGGAAAAGAGAAGAAAACTTTTTGCAAAATTATATTGATTAGTGCCTTTCTAACCTTCCTTTCTATATTGTTAAGTTTTTATTTACAAATTACTCTATCTATTAATAAAATGTATTTCTTTTTAAAAGTATTTCTTATATTCCTTTTTTTAAACGTCTTAAAGATATTCCTTTATAAAAAAAGAATAGATTTAGAAAATGAAGTGAATGTCGAAATAGATAAAGATACTATTATTCCTTTTATAAGTCACATTTTTAATCTTCCTTTAGATATTATCAAAAGTCGAACATCAGGAGATATACTCATGAAAATTAATGAATTAAACAATCTTAAATCATTATTTTCAGAAGTGTTTGTTAGTATTGTAATAGATGGAATGCTCTCTTTTTGTTCGATGATAACACTATATATGTTGAGCAGAAAGTTATTTTTGGTCCTTTTTATACTAATGCTTTTATATATAATAGTTTGTTTTATATTTATTCCAGTAATTAATAGAAGAATAAATGATAATATCGATTATGAAACAGATTTTAATGCAAAATTGATAGAAAGAGTCTCTGCTATTGATACGATTAAAAATCTAAATATTGTCTCTAAGTATATAAGGAAAACTAGTGATATTTATTTAACTTTACTATATGATACTTATTACTTTAGAAGACTTATTAATACTTATAATACAATAAAGCTAAGTATAATAGAATTAACTTATTTTATAATTAATACTTATGGTTTTCTACTTATTTATAATAATTCTATTAGTTTATTATCTCTAATAAGTTTTAATGCCATAATAGTTTATTATATGAAACCGATTGAAAGTTTAGGAGAATTGTTACCTAAAATAAGTTTAATAAGTGTTTCTATAAATAAGATAAATGAAGTATTAGTTTATGATGAAGAAAAATATGGTGAACTTTGTAGTTTTACAAATGGAGATATTATATTTGATGATGTATCTTATTCCTATAATGATTATGATAATGTTCTAGAAAGAATTAATCTAAAGATAAATAATAAAGATAAAATCTTAATAACTGGTCCTTCAGGAATTGGTAAATCTACACTATGTCAAATACTTAATAGAACTATTAATAACTATAAGGGTAAGGTATTAATAAATGGTATTAATATCAAAGATTATAGTATTAATAGTATTAGAGAAAATATTAGATATGTTTCACAAAAAGAGAAACTTTTTACGGATAGTTTCTTAAACAATATTACATTAAATGAAGAATGTAATATGGAGGAATTAAATAAAGTATTAGAAATAACAAGAGTTAATGAAATACTAGATAATAAGGAGTTTAGGTTAAATACAATACTAGTAGATGGTGGTTCTAATCTTAGTGGTGGAGAAAGACAAAGAATAATACTAGCTAGGAGTATTATTAATAAACCGAAGGTTCTTATCTTAGATGAATCTTTAAGTGAAATAGATAATGAATTAGAAAAAGATATTATGGAAGATATAAGTGATTATCTAAAAGATTCAACTATTATTTATATTTCTCATAAAAGGATAATTGAGGGGTTTAGAGTTATAAACTTAGAGAAAAAAGGACAAAAAGAGAAAGAGGGATGCTTATGTGTGAGTTAAATAATCAAGAACTACTAAGAATCGAAGGCGGTTCACTTAAAATAGGAGTTATTACTTCAATAATTATTGGTGGTATTACTTTTATAATTGGTGTAATAAGTGGTATTACAAGACCATATAGTTGTTATTCAAATAAATAAGGAGGTTTTGGTTTATGGAATTATCTAACTATGAATTAATTAATGTTAATGGTGGAAATGTTGTTAGTGCAACAATGATAAATGCTATTGCGAGAGGAATAAGTGTTGTTTATTCTTTAGGAAGAGCATTGGGGTCTGCCATCAGATATGTTTTTGGCAAAAAATATTGTTAAAAATTAGCCACTAGTACCTAGTGGCTTTTTAGATGAATTTGGATAAAATACTAAAAAATGCTATAATATTAGGCATTAAGAGGGGTTAAGGTATGAAAAGGGGTTATTTAATAGTATTATTGGCAGTTATATTACTTAGTTTAGCTATTCCACAGGTTTATATCAGATTAACATATCACTATCCAAAGAATGATATACCTAAGAATAGTTATTTATACAATGATAGTACTTATATATTTCATTACTATACATTAAACGATAAAGAAAAAAACGTATATGATGAATATGTAAAAGCATTTCTTCATTTAGATAAGAAAATATTACTTAAAGAGAAATTAACTATTAATGAAGAAAAGAAAGTATTTGAAGCTATATCACATGATCATCCAGATATTTATTACTTACCACAAAGAAAATGTAGATATTCTTCAATAACTAAAAAAATTGATTTCTGTGAATTTATTTATCCATATACTAAGGAAGAGATTGAAACTTATACTCCCCTATTTATGGAAAAGATAAATAATATTGTTTCAGAAGCAGAAAAATTAGATAATGATTATGAAAAAGTTAAATATATACATGATGTTATTATAGATATTGGTGAATATGACGATAGTGTTAAAGATGATGATTTAAAAACTATTAATGATTACCAATCAATTGTATCTATTCTTACTACTGGTAAAAGTGTCTGTTCTGGTTATTCTAAGTTATTCCAGTTACTTGCTAATAAACTGGATATTAATGCTACGTCTTTTTATGATAATGAATATATTAGTGAAGGTGATGGACATATATGGAATGCTGTATATGTAAATAATAATTGGTATTATCTAGATGTTACTTGGGATGACAATGATTTTGATAGATATATATTCTTTTTGAATAACTATGATACGTTTTATAAAACGCATACAGTTATTAACGAAAGATTAGCTTAATAATGGAACACGTTTATTGCTAGAAGTTATACTTGCATTAAATAGTATTTTATTATATAATTAACGTGTTCCAGATGAATGACCTCGTAGCTCAGCTGGATAGAGCAATCGCCTTCTAAGCGATCGGTCGAGAGTTCGAATCTCCCCGGGGTCACCACTTAGAACTAAAACGACTTATATTTAAGTCGTTTTTTATTATGAAAATGTAAAGAGATACTATATTACTTGAAATAATCTTTATTAATATTTACAATTAAAATAGGGATAGAAAGATTGATGTGTATGAATAGTACAAACGAAATAATAACTTTTGAGAATCAAGGGTTAAAATTAGATGTTAATCTAAAAGATGATACAGTTTGGTTAAATAGAAAACAACTTGCAGAGTTATTTGATAGAGATGTTAAAACTATTGGTAAACATGTTAAGAATGTTTTAAAAGAAGAATTAGCTGATAGTCCGGATGCCGTTAGAACTTTTATTACAAAAGCAAACGATAATAAGGATTATGAAGTTGAACATTATAATTTGGATGTAATCATCTCAGTTGGTTATAGAGTTAAATCTATGAAAGGTATTATTTTTCGTAGATGGGCGAATAACGTATTAAAGGATTATTTAGTAAAAGGTTATGCTTTAAATAATCCGCGTTTGAAATATTTGGGTCAAATAGTAGATCTAGTAAAAATAGCTTCACGAGGTAATGAAAGAATACCTGATAGTGAACTTAGAAATATTTTAGAAGTAATAAACAACTATTCTGATGCATTAGATATGTTAGATAATTACGATCATAAGAATTTTGATAAGATTGAAGGAAAAAATAGCGATAAAAGAATCAATTATGAAGATTGTAAAAAACTTATTGATGAATTAAAAGAAAGTAATAATAGTGATGTATTTGCTGTAGAAAAGAATGATACTTTAAATTTAGAGAGTATTATTAATAATATATATGCTTCTTATGATGGCGCGGATGTATATAGTTCTGTTGAAGAAAAAGCAGCCAATTTCTTATATTTTGTTACAAAAGATCATGTGTTTGCAGATGGTAATAAAAGAATAGCTGCTACTCTATTCATCTACTTTTTAGATTTCTATGGAATATTATATAAAGGAGAAAATAAAGTAATAGATAGTAGTACATTAACTGCTCTAACTATTTTAGTTGCTGAATCTAATAGAGATGAAAAAGATACTTTAATAGATTTAATAATGCACTTTATCAATTAAAAATGAGTTGTCGCAAATTTTGCGATAACTCATTTTTTATTTACTATAACAAAAGAATATTTGTTAGGTGTATCTTCACCATATTTAGAATAATTATATACTGATAAACTTATTAAGTAATTATCAAATGAACTTATATAAGATTCTGTTTCTTCTAAATTACTTATATCTTGTAATACTAAACTACATTTTTCATTAGTACTACATGTCTCATATAAATCAGCTGCTTTTAATATAGCATCTCTTAAAGAATTGAAATACTTATATGATGAAGAATCATTTATTTCATATGAAATTGAATATAAACTATCTTCTTCAACATTAAATGTTAAATCTACTGAAAAAGTATCTACACCTTTTATCTTATATGTATAATAATGGTAATTGCCATTAGTTTCTTCTCTATCACTTATGTAATTTAGTTTATCGGTAGAAGAACTATTTTGATTATTGATAGCAGATATAAAATTATTAGCACTTGTTTTGTTATTTGTCATTTCTTTTAAGTTAACTGTTTTAATACTAGTATTAGTATCGCCACCACCTATAACCATAATAGGTTTACGCTCTTCTTCTTCTAAGCAACCAGTAAGTAAAAATAAAGAAGCAACAATAATCATTACATATTTAAATTTCTTCATAATAATCCCTTTCTAATAAAAAGAAAGAATTATTTTATACTTGTAATAATTCTGATTCTTTTTCTTTAAATTTATCGTCTACTTTCTTATTGTATTCATTTATTAATTTTTGAACTTCATCTAACATAACTTTTTCTTGATCTTCAGGAATTGAATCATCTTCTTTTATTTCATCGTTTGCTTCTTGTCTAACTTTTCTTAAAGCTACTTTTGCATCTTCTGCTATTTCTTTTGCTTGTTTAACATATTCTTTTCTTCTATCTTCTGTAAGTGGTGGAATACTCATTATAACAGCTTCACCATTATCAGTAGGATTGATACCTAAATCCGCTTCATTTATAGCTCTTACTATATCTTTTAAACAAGATCTATCAAATGGTTTAATCATAAGTGTTTTAGCTTCTGGAACTGTAATATTAGCTAGAGATTGTAATGGAGTTGGTGTCCCATAGTATTCAACATTTATACCATTTAACATTGCTGGATTGGCTCTTCCAGCTCTAATTGTTGTAAGTCTTGTTTCCATTGTTTCTAAACAATGCATCATTTTTAATTCTATTTCATCATTTAACATATTATCATCTCCTTATATTTATAATTATAAATTATTATATTTAATTATTCAAATAATATCTTTTTATATTTGTTTTAATTTCTTTTTTAAATTCTTCTTCTTTATTTTGATTCCAATAATCTTTAATATTTGTTTTATTTTTAGTAGCTACTGTATCAATATTATAGTACTTTATCTCCCCGTCAACGATTATATAAAATGATGGTGCTAGAAGATTGTTGGAAGCAGTATCAGTTGTAACTAAATTGTTTTTAAATACTTCTAATACTTCATAGTAATTGGAATTCTTTTGAGTTTTATCACTTTTTATATCGTAGTATCCTGCTTCTAAGTTCATATCAGTTAATATACTGGTAAGTAATTCAGCATATTTTTGTGACCATTTTGAAGTACTATTACCAATAAATATTAAATGTCTTCCCTCTTTTGTGTAAGCAACTAAATTAGTAGCGTTTACTATTTTATAATTTTCGTTATTGATATTTTTATAATAATAATTAAAATCTATTTTTTTATGTCTAGATAAGTTCTCATATTTATTACTCAAAAATATGAAAGCTCCTATTATTAATGCAAATAGGATAAAATAGATTATTTTTCTTATTAATTGATAATTTTTACATTTTTTCATAATTTGCCTCTCCTAATAACTAGTATACCACAATTATTACTATTTATATTAATAAAGAAGACACTTCTTAATAGAAGTGTCTAGTATTATTTTTCTTTAATCTGTGACATTACTTCTTCAGCAAAGTTTTCTTGACGTTTTTCAATACCTTCGCCAACTTTGAAACGTGTCATAGATACTAATTCTCCACCATTGTTAGTTACGTACTTAGTTACATCGATGTCACCATCTTTAATAAATGCTTGTTCAGCAAGACAAATTTCTTTATAGAATTTATTAAGTCTACCTTCTACCATCTTTTCAGCTATTTCAGCAGGTTTTCCTTCATTCATAGCTTGTTCTTTTAATACTTCTTTTTCTCTTGCTATTTCTTCTTCAGGAACTTCAGATCTAAATACATATTTAGGATCCATAGCTGCTGCTTGCATTGCTACATCTTTAGCGACTTCTTCGTTAGCACCTTTAATAACAGTGATAACAGCTATCTTACCACCCATATGTAGGTAAGTACCAAAGTTTTCATCTTTTTTCTTAGTAACAACTGCTAAACGACGGAAATCTAATTTTTCACCAATTTTAGCTGTTTTATCAACAACATAATCAGCAATTGTTCCTTCTTCTAATTTTATTTCTTTAGCAGCTTCTAAAGTTTTAACTTTGCTAGATAGAATAGCATTACCTATTACGTCTAACATTTCTTTGAATTCATCGTTTTTACTAACAAAGTCTGTTTCAGCATTGATTTCAATCATAACAGCTCTATTACCTTTAACGAATATTTTAGCCAATCCTTCAGCAGCAATTCTAGATTCTTTCTTACCTGCTTTAGCAATTCCTTTTTCACGAAGCCAATCAACGGCTGCTTCTAAATTGCCATCTGTTTCTGTAAGAGCTTTTTTACAATCCATCATTCCTGCTCCGGTTTGTTCACGTAATTCTTTAACTAAACTTGCAGTAATCATTTTGTTTTGGCCTTCTTTCTATTCTTATATTATTCACTTAAAGATGCTATTAATTCATCTTTTTTCATTGTTGAATATCCTTTAATTCCTGAAGCTTTAGCCATAGCTTTTAATTCTGTTAGAGTTTTTCCGCTTAAATCTTCTAAAGCTTCTTCAACAACTTCTTCAGCTTCTGCTGCTACAACTTCTTCTGCTACTTTTTCAGTTTCTTCTGCAACAGGAGCTTCTTCAACTTTTTTTTCTTCGATATCTTCTTTTACGATTTTATCTTCTTTTGCTAATTCTTCATCGATAACTTCTTTTGGTGCTTTACCCTTTTTATCGTCTTCTGTTACATAATCGATAATTTCTCCACCAGTTGCTTCAGCAATAGCATTTCCTAATACTCCTAAAACAACTTTAACAGCTCTAACTGCATCGTCATTTCCTGGTATTACATAGTCAACATCATCTGGATCACAGTTTGTATCAACAATACCAAAGATAGGAATATTTAACTTTCTTGCTTCTCTAATAGCATTGATTTCCTTCTTAGGATCAACAATTATCATTGCTGATGGTGGTTTAACCATATTTCTAATTCCACATAATAATCTGTTTAATTTGTCATATTCTTTTTTAAGACCTATAACTTCTTTCTTTGGAAGAACTTCAAATGTTCCGTTCTTTTCCATTTCTTCGATTTCTTCTAATCTTTTAATTCTTTGTTTAATTGTACGTAAGTTAGTTAGTGTTCCACCTAACCATCTTTCTGTTACATAGAATGAATTTGTTCTAAGTGCGTTTTCTTTTGCTGCTTCTTGAGCTTGTTTTTTAGTACCAACAAAGATAAATGTACCTCCATTTTCTGCTATTGCTTTTATTTCAGCATAAGCATTTTCAATACACTCAAGAGTTTTTTGTAGATCGATAATATAAATATCGTCTCTTGTAGTATAAATATACTCTTTCATTTTAGGATTCCATCTTTTAGTTTGATGTCCAAAATGAACTCCAGCTTCTAATAAATAACTTAAAGAAACTAC
>JAEEGL012534132.1_pt1 | contig 26252 bp, 49 predicted proteins | sample 9134231 | NCBI WGS metagenome assembly JAEEGL01 (sample SAMN16246548, study PRJNA631951) | gut metagenome | biome: gut microbiome; feature: rumen; material: fiber-attached | host: Bos | place: Iran: Karaj | collected 2018-10
CAGCAATGACACTGCAGGAACCTCCGGGCTCTTGCGACAACATTACCGAAGCGTTGAAGGAGTATGGGTTCAGGTGGGTTCCATATAAGGCTGTGCGTGGTATAAAACGCCCTACAGTTGCGGGCTTTGCCGAGGAACACAAAGACGGCACCTATATACTGCGCGTTGCCCATCACCTGGTCTGCGCCAAGGAAGGCAAGTATTATGACATTTGGGACAGTGGTAACGAATCGCTGTACGGATATTGGGAGAAAGCGGAATGAACGAAGCGCACATGGGGTTTATTAGGGGGCTTAAAAAGATAGTTCCCGACAATGATAAACGAGATAGCGCTGCGGTATCCCCGTGCATAATAGTGTCGCATACGTGGGGAAAGTCCGAAATTGACGGGCAGCCGGATGATTTTGACTGGAAAGAGTTTTGGCGAGTCTGCAAAGAGGAGTATCCGCTTCATTCCATTTGCAGCGGTGCGCCATTCAAAAATGAAAAAGCCATTAAGGAAGTTGAGCGCTATTACGCTAAAAGGGCTATAACGGATGTGCCGAAAAACCGCATTGATCCCCAAAAAAGAAACAAACCTCTCGTTCTTGAAATATGATATGGATTCGGCGCCGCCGCAAAAACATTCTATGATGCGGGATATAGGTACTATGGAATTGACTATATTTCCTCAGGAAAACCTAACAAACGCTACGGAAAGTTCATAGAAATCAACAAAAGCGGCATTCCCGAATCACTGCTTTCAATGGAAAAGAAATTTGATTTGGTTTATTCGAGTAACGTGTTCCAGCATTTAACTTCAAAACAAAGGCTCGAATATTATAAACAGTCATACGATGCATTAAAAAGTGGGGGACTGCTGCATTTTTCTCTCTTTACCAGGAATGAGGCGCAACTCAAAAAATTCTTTTCTGATCCGCTAGAAGGGGATAAGTGTAAAAATTATGCAACCATTTTTTTCGATGTTTTCACTAGCGTCCCGCACCTCAAAAAAGTGCTGAACAATCTCAGGAAAATAGGGTTCGAGATAAAAAGCATTTATAAACGCAGGACAGGAGACGTGCGAACCAATTGGACAGAAATAATAGCAAAAAAGAAATAATATGAAAAAGAAAACAGTAAACCAACTTAGTGTAGAAGACATTAAGGAAATCATTAAAACCGCCGATGGGCTTATTGACCCCGGCACAGACATAATACATGATTTTCCTACCGAGGAAAGTTACTTCAAGGCGGTAATCGAGGAACTCAGAAAAAACGCAGAATAATTTTGTGGTTTAGATTTTTTTGTCTATATTTGTAACGTGAAAAAGATCAAAATCGGCATATCGAGCAAAAACGGCGATATCCTCGAAGATTTCGACAAAGCCAAGGCATGCAATTTCTGTACGAAATTTCATGGCTACGGGCTTCACGCTTGCGCCGGACATTGTGACTACCTCAATGAAGATATCGGTGGGGGATATGTTGGAAACTATAGGGAAAAGGCCAAAGGCTGCGACGGTTTTGACTGTTTGCCTGATTTTTTAGTAGAACTATGATACCGAAAATAGAAGAATACAAGAAACTCTCCATTGAAGAGATAAACGCCCGCATAGATGCGAACGATGAGAAACTTGACGAGCTATGGCACTCGGACAATGGCGATGACTATGAGGTGTATAGGGCGAAATGCCGCCCGTATTGGGATGACAATTACTGCCTTTCAACCGCCAAGACAATGATTATGCCAAAGGAAGAGGTTAAATTGTGGGATTCTACCGAACTTGATAATGGGTGCAGGATGCCGATTAAGAAGTTCATTGGGTATTGCGAATGCGGGGCGATATGCGGTTCTGACGGTGCGGGTTACTACGCAACGGAGAATAAGGTGGCACACCTCCTTGAGGCAAATCCAAGGGCATTCTGCGACGGATACATCCGTGACGACTTTGACTATGTATGCTGGTATAACAAATAAAAACAACACTATGATTACAGAAGATTATGTAAGTTTTGAAACCGCCAAACTCCTGAAGGAAAAGGGGCTTGATGAAAACACACCTGTCAATTATTTCATTGGTGATGATAAACCTCGCGGGTGCGTAGTAGGCGAAATGATTCACCATAAAAGAGCAGAAGAAGATACACATCTTATTGCTTGCCCCACACTTCAAATGGCGATGAAGTGGCTGAGGGAGGAGTATAATCTCCACATTAATCCATATAAAACAAAGTTCGGATGGTATTTTGAAATCTTCGACTTAGCGGATTGCGACATAACTGGCTGCAAAACGGTTTACAGCATGGGCGTTCCACCGAAGGAGTGGTTTGTGGATTCATACGAAGATGCCGTAGACGCCGCGTTTAAGTATTGCAAAGAGCATAATTTATTCTAGCCAGCAAAGAAAGAAATATTATGGCAGAAGCAAAAGAAATCTATTTCGACATACACACGGCGCATTATAACTACGAGCGCAGAAATCCTGACGATGTTAAGTATATCCGCGAAGACCTTACGGAACTGACGTGGGAGCAGGTACAGGACATTTGGTTCATTACTGATAAAGTCCTCCGCTCTATTCCGGAAGACCCCGAGAAGTGGGAGGAATGGATGTTCAATACATCAGGAAGGTTCACGAAGGCGTTGGACGAGATAAACAGATACCGTCAAAAAAAGAAATAACATGGGCTGGTACATTACATGTGTCGTTTGCGCGGTAATCCTTGCTTGGGGTATCGCATACTGCGGAAAGAATATCGCAATCGGGTTAATTGAAATCTCAAAGAAACTGAAATAAATGAAAATCTACAACTTTATGATGAACAGCGGAGGGAAGACGTGTTCCTGCTTGTTCGAGAAGGAAGAAGATGCCGTTAACTACGTGAAAAGTCTCGAGGAGTCGCAGAAACGCCTTGAGGGGCACGGACTTGTCCACATCTTCGAATATGGTGAGGAAGACGCCATCAATTCCCCGTTCTTCAATGAGGGCAAGCGCGTGCACACCTCATGTGCAATCAATGCATTGAGCGAGGTTTTTACTTGGCGCGTGGTTTATGAACAGGAACTGAACTGATATGGGAAAGATTAACGAATTTGTGAAGAAAACATATACGGATAAAACCGTTGGCGAGATTTTTATAGCGTGCGTGCTAACCATGGGGGCTGCCGGAGTTATGCTCTGCCTTGTGTGGTTCGCTCACTTGGTGTCGAAGGGTATACCTCTCGGGTGGCTCATATTTGACATAGCAATCCTTGCATTTTGCACATGGGCCATTATTAAAGGAATAGTCCCTATGTCAAAAGACGCAATCAAGCATCTTGAGAACCTTGATGATAACGGATAAAAAAATGAGGGAGGTTTCACCGGACCCTCCCTCGGTTACACAGTCCGTAAAACCAGGTAGCGAAATTCCTTGTCAATTTTAGTCCGGAGCCTGTGTGATATGTCGATGGAAAGATCCTATCAGGTTATGTCAATTTTGCAAATCTGCATACGGAAATAAATACCGGCCGGCGGAAAAAAAGATTTGGAAATCTCAAAAATTGTTATTATATTTGTAACGTAAAACTAAAATACAAGTAACAATGGCACGTTATAAACTTTCAAATGCCCTTAGGGGTACGGATGCACAGGAATTTGAAAATGATGAGATTGCTTGGAATACCCTTCGCAAGACATTCAGCCACGGACATTTTATATGGATGTGGAAAGAAGTTGCTGTTGAAGTTCCTATCAATAACGAGGAATCATATGTGAAGGAATATAATTCCAAATATGGTCCTGCGCCGATTGGATACGGCGGTAAAGATGCCAAACTTATGAAAGTGGGCGAAAAGAATATGGAAAACATGTGGGTGCCCGTTCTTTGCGGCATTACATCTGACCATTATAACGTCAAGAATCTATAAAGAACATTAACAACATACAAAACTTATTAAACAAAATTTTTCATGAAAAAGACAAGAAAAGACATCAACGTCACCAAGGAGGAGTACCGCGGTACCCTCAAGCAGATTATGAAGGTTCGCGGCCTTCGCACCATTTCTCTCTACAATTACAACCAGTGGAAGGGCATTGAGCCCAACCTCGACGGAATCCATTCCCTGAAACTCGACGTCATGAGCGGATATCTGAACATCTACGGCTATGGCGTTGCCAAGAAAACAGGTAAGGTAGTGTGCAGCAACATCGCAATCGAGAACGCCTCTGCCAACACTTACAAGAGTGTCTACGATAGTGTGCTCCAAATCCTCAATGACGAGGAAAATATTCCCGCAAAGGCACGCAAGAACATCCTTGTCGGCGTGTTCCGCTAATAGGCGGTTATTCGAAGATAACGCCCGTGGGAAGAGATTCCTGCGGGTTTTTTATTTTTTCGATTCTAATATGGCAAGTATGGCGTTCACATGTATCTGCGTTATCGCCTCGCGCCCCTCTTCGCTTTGCAGGAACTGCATTTCCTTCCTGTTGTCATAGAACAGGTTTTCAGTAAGAATGGCGGGGCAGTTCGTTTTCACGAGAACCGTGAAGTTTTCTTCCCATGAATATTTCTTTGCGCTGTATTTTCTTGTTCCGAAACCCATCGGTTCCAGTACTCTTTCGGCTTCCTGCATGAATATTTCTGCGTACGGATCGGATGCGGTTTCACCCTTTGAAGTGTAGCAACTCCACCCTTTCGCTTTCACCCAATCAGAACCGTTGCCTGCGGCGTTTGCGTGGATGGATATGAACAGGCAGTTCTTAACCCCGTACTTTTGACAGAACTCGTTTGCCCTGTTCGCCCGCTTGGTGAGTGAAATGTCCTCATTTACTTCGGGCACGAGTATTTCATATTTTATCCCAAGCGCCGCCAATCTTGCGGCTAACCTGCGTACAATGTCGCGGTTGAACTCATATTCAAAGAATCGCTCCCCATTTTCTGTTATCGGGCTTCTTTTACCCGGAGTAGAGGAGGCGTGCCCATTGTCGAGCAACACGACTAGCCTGTGATTTTCCATTTGCGTATTTCCTGTGTTTATCACCGGTGGTTCTACCGGTGGTTCGGGGGTATTTGTTCCGCCCGTTATAACTATCACTTCCCATCCGGCGCCATCAGCACCCGATGATTCGGATTCTGTTTCCGCCGGCTCTTCTTTGGCAAATAATGATTTGAACCATTCAACGATTGCTTCAAATATCTTCTTCATTGGGTAATAATGTTCTTCATTATAAATAGTTTTTTCAGTGAAAAGATTTCCGTTTTTATTGTGCTTAAAGGTATTTATAGAAAAATATAGAATAAGAAAATGGCAACATCGGCACAGAGTGACAAACAGTACGCTACGTTCGGCGACTTGACGGGAAACACCCTCTACAACGGGCAGGTATTCGTTGCGGGCAGCGGGGTTACCAGCGTCGTTTCCATTACGGAGACGGCATACGCCAACCTGACGGTAAAAGACCCCACAACTCTTTACGTGGTGATTCCCGAATAATGCGGGTTTGTTTTAATATAAAATCTATCATTAAGGAAAACGAATGGCAGGAAAACTATACATTGGCAGCGATGCCGCAACATATGCATATCTCGGCGAGCAGTGCGTCTATGAGTTAGTAACGGGACACAAGGATATTACGGTGACTTTCATCTTCATCTCAACGGTGACGGCACCTATCTACATATACAGCGGCAGCACGCAGATTGCGCAGTTGTCGAGCGCGCCATATACATTTACGGGACATACGGGTGACAGGATAACATGGAGAACATCGAAGTTCGTGGACGGTGTCCAATACCGGGCATTCGACAGCATGACGCTTCTCGATGATGTAACGCAGCCCGTTCAGATGGTACCGTTCTACAGGGTAACCTTCAACTGGATCGAGCCAACCAGTTCCTATACGGGGTATCACTACGCCAACATTATCGGATATAGTCAAGGGCAGGAGTGGGAGGAATACGGGACAACGGAATACTCACACGGAACGATAGTAAGTTATATGGCAGGAGCCGACGGATATTATTCGGTAAACTCCAGTTATGGTCCAATTACGGGGCACACTGCCATACCGATTAGCCTGACGCCAACCGCCGCAACAAGATATACGGTAACATTCAGGATGACACCTACCGTATTGGCGGATGTGCCTATGCGTATAACCAATCAATCCACAAGTGACTATCAGGATTTAACGGGTACTGTGGTTGGAAGCTATGTAGTGTATTCAGCAAGTCTTGAAGAAGGGACATCTTGGGATTATGAGCCTATTGGCGAAGAAAATTACGGATACTATGGCGCTGCGCTTGATGTGGGACCAATAACTGCAAATACCACGGCAGATACAATATCCTGTATACATCTTCCATACACTGTCAACATTGTTCCGACGCCAAGCAATGCTACGGTTACGATGAATGGACAGACGAGATCAACGATGACAGCATACTCGGGAGACACCATTAGCTGGACAGTATCAGCAACAACGTACATGCCACAAAGTGGCTCATTCGTGGTGACGGGCACCACAAGAACAATCAATTATCCCGTCGCATTAATACCTTCCGCTGCAACAACTTACACGATTTCCTTCTACCTGTATCCATCGGCGCCACAGGTGGCATATGCACTTCCAACACCAACGGTGAACGGCAACTCGGCAACGCCGGTAGACGATGATTACTACTACCAGGGATATTATTGCAATTATTACACATATACTGCGGCAGAAAATACCACAATCAATTGGGATACTGGCAGTAATAGCTATTATACCGGTGAATCAGGAACATTCGTACTTACAGGGAATACGGCAATATTCCTTTCAAGGAAGGCGACATTTGAAATTTCAATACCCAGCCCCACATTATATACGATAATGATAAACGGGGAAGAACAGGACTCTGCGCTACTTCCCGTGGGTTCAAGTGTTACTTGGAGTGTATCCAGAACCGGATATCTAACACAAAGCGGAACGACCGTGCTGTCAAGAAATACCACACAAGAGGTTTCACCTCTATTACCGGTGGTAACTATAAATGTTACCCATCCCGTTGCCGGATCTGGCAATTATAATAAAGTTAATTTTAATTTTATCAATGGAACTCAACAATATGTTTATTCGGTGACGAGTTCATCTACATCATCAAGCGTAGATAGATTTGAGATAGCATTTTATACCGGTGAGACAATATACGCCACATTTTGGAATACGTGGTCCGATACTATGCAGCAAATCATTTCAATGAGTTTCACGCCGCCGGGGTCAGTAATAAACCTGACGCTCACGAAGATAAGAGATCGCGTGGTTTACTATGTAGCACCGGCAGGTACTACACGCAGTACCGGTAGTTATGTGGAATATTTGGAGACGTATAACCCAGGCGTTTCCTCATATGACGCGCAGGTATTCGCGTGGACAACGGGGAACACCGCAACAATAACGTTCAGTAAAGACGGTTACACATCAAAAACGGTGACAATACCCGCTTCGTTTGTTCCTGATGACCCTATATATGTACAACTGTCACAGGCATCTGTACAATACCAATTGATGGTCATTCCGCAATTGGAGAATGGCGCTACAATAGCAGTGCCAACAACCTTCAATTATACGTATAACGGGACAGCATCATCATCAACTCTAAACTCTGCAACCATGGTTATACAGGCAGACCAAAATACAACGGTTTCCTATACAATGAAAAGAAATGGCTTTAAAGAAGTAACTGATTCTTTTACTATAACCGGAAATACCACTAAATACGAAACAATATACCCGTATTATTTAGAGCGTCCATTGACAATAAGAAACAATGGCTCAAGCAATGCAACAATAACGATTCGAACAAATAATAGAAGTAACATTGCGGGTGACATTTCCGTTGACATAAAATCTTCCTACACAGGAAGTTCGGAAAGCTACACAAACATACAGGCTTCTTCACAAACAATCACTATAGCTGCCGGGAAAATGGCTGAAATATATACAACCAATAATAACTATAAGCCAACCTCCTCCCGTAACGTTAGAATAAGTGGTACAGGAAATTTAGTTGCGGAAGGCAATGTCGCTTCGCTGTTAAGCGGCACATCTGTAAGCAATTTGGTGGCAAGTTCGAACATAACACCGCCAACATACGCATTTTACGGCTTGTTTAGTGGGTGTACGGGATTAACAAGCGTTGAACATTTGAGGCTGCCATTTAAGACGGCATCATCTAACTGTTATTATTATATGTTCTACGGGTGCACCAATATAAGCGGAGAGACTGCGGCAATGAATGCGACACAAATGGGTTCCTCTTCTTGCTATTATATGTATTACAACTGTTATGGCATAACGAATGCAGCTATTCTAGCTACCTCCCTAGCAAGCAATTGCTTTACACGCATGTTTCAAAACTGTTCCTCATTGGCGTCAATTTTTTATGCTCCTAACTCCGCGCCAAGTACTACATATAACAATTACTGGGTTAGTGGTGTGAGCAACAGTGGTACTTTCAAAACTTCGGGTGATTGGACAGCGGGCACGCGTGGCGTTAGTGCCGTTCCGGCCAATTGGGCATTTAACAATAACCAATTTTCACCAACAATGGATATATAATGCAACAATAAAATCAAACACAATATAAATGGCAGACGGATATACATATTTAGGTGATATCTTCATAGGGCAGAGCTATGAGGCAAAGAGAAAATATTTCACGATAGAGGCATTGGCTTCCGGAACGCTTTACATAAACCGTTCGGACGTCCTATGCAGCATTGACGGTGGCTCTTGGCAACAGCCGATGCTGCTCTCAATCACCGCCGGGCAAAATATAGAACTTAAGGGAACCACAGTTACTGGCAACACTTTTTACGGTTCCATGCTCCCCTCCTGCAAGATATCGGGCAATGTGAATTCATTGTTCTACGGGGATTCGTTCAAGGATATGGATGTTATACCTACTTATATGCCGACAGATGCACAGTTCGTTGGAACAACACGCTCGGCATATATTCAGTTATTCAGTGGAAATACCGCAATTGTCGATGCTTCCGAGTTGTACATACCATCTTCGGAGGGTTTCACTCCGTATGCCAGTAACGAAGTGTTTGGCGCTTATTATCAGATGTTTGAAGGCTGCACGAACTTAACCGCCGCGCCAAAACTGCACGACACACTATCCAACTTCTGCTATTGCCGAATGTTCTATGGCTGCACGGGCCTTACGGAAGCACCCGAGCTTCCCGCCACGACTTTGGTCAATAACTGCTATTATCGTATGTTCAGGCACTGCTCTTCGTTGAACTATGTGAAGTGCCTGGCAACGAACCCTCAGAACAGCCAATATAATGATTATACGGAAAGCTGGCTTGATGGGGTTGCATCAAGCGGTACGTTCGTCAAGCCCACATCGGTAACTACTTGGCACCGAAGCGATGGCGGTATTCCTACTGGATGGACGGTACAGAACATTTAATATCCATCACATATAACAAACGAGAAAGCCGCAGTAATGCGGTTTTTTTGTATATTTGCTCACGAAACTAATTTCGTGACCAAAAATGGAAACACTCACAGGTACAATACAATTCATTCAATACTATAATCCCGACAACGGATTTTCAATACTGAAAATCCTACCCGAAATGTCCCTCATGGTTGAAACGGCTCAGGTGAAGATACTCGAACCCACTGTCGGTATGGTGTTGCGCCTGACGGGCGAATGGGTTGACAGTAAATTCGGCAAACAGTTCTCGGCGATTGATTGGGAAGAGGTTATGCCGAGTTCGCTCATAGGTATAGAAGGATATCTTTCAAGCGGTTTGATCAAAGGCATTGGCCCAATTTACGCGAAGAAGATAGTCAGCACGTTCGGAACCTCTACTTTCGATGTCCTCAACAACACACCTGAGCGCCTTAAGGAAGTATCGGGAATCGGCACGAAACGCTGCGCCGAGATAATAGAGTCGTGGACTAAGCAACAGTCGGTGAGGAACCTGATGATTTTTCTTAAGCACTACGAAATCAGCACGAAGAACGTCATCAAAATCCACCGAATGTACGGAGACGATGCAATCGCAATAATCAAGGAAAACCCGTACCGATTGGTTGACAATATTGAAGGAATCGGATTCAAAATCGTTGACAACATAGGGCTTAACATCGGGATTGAAATGGACGACCCGCGCCGCGTGCAGTGCGGTATCAAATACGTGATGATAGAAATGTGTGAGGCGGGTGATACCTATTGCATTGCCGACGAGATTTCCACGGAAAGCGAAGCGCTTATGGAAGTGGACGAAGAGACGGTGATAAAGAACATCGACGACATGATAGCCATTGGAAGTATTGTGGATGACGAGGGGCGCCTTTATCTCAAACACCTTTACGATGCGGAGATAAACGTGGCGAAAAAACTCAGGGAAATGGCTGAGACAATAGACGTCACGCTCCCCGCCCCACCGCCAATTGAAGTCATTGAAGAAAGGACGGGCGTTCATTATGAGGATGAACAGAAAGAGGCACTTTACAAGGCGCTTACCGAAAGGGTGATGATTCTGACGGGCGGACCAGGTACCGGCAAGACAACGGTAGTAAGGGGCATAATCGAAATGCTTTCAATGATGGGAATGAGGATAGCGTGCGCTGCGCCTACGGGTAAGGCGGCCAAGAGAATGGAGGAACTTACCGGCCGGCAGGCAATGACGATACATCGTCTCCTCGGGTATAACCCCGGCCTTGGATTTACCTACAACGCAATGCATCCGTTGGAGGATGATGTCCTTATCCTTGATGAAGTAAGTATGGTTAACCTTCTACTTATGGATACGCTCCTTGCCGCCCTTCCACAACGGATCAAACTTATCATGGTGGGTGACGCGGACCAATTGCCTTGCATTGGTTCGGGTAACGTCCTTAAAGACTGCATTGAATCGCACACCCTTACCGTTGTAAAAATGGATAAGATATACCGTCAGGCAGCGGGCTCCAACATTATCAAGAACGCCCACAGAATAAAGAACGGCGAGCCGATTGTCGTGAGCAACACGTCCGATTCCGATTTTTTCCTCCTCAACCGAGACGATGACATATTGGAAGAAGTGGTGGACCTCGCAGTCAGGCGGCTCCCGCTTAAATATGGCGGCGCCGCAAAGGATATACAGGTAATAACGCCAATGAAGAAGTGCGCCGTCGGAGTGGACGCACTCAACGTCGCCCTGCAGAAGGCAATCAACCCCGAAGGAGTGGAAATCAAGCGGGGTAATACCACGTTCCGCGTCGGTGACAAGGTTATGCAGACAGTCAATGACTATGATTTAATGGTGTTCAATGGCGACTGCGGCTATATAGAGAGCATAGACACAGAGTCAAAGACAACTTATGTGCGCTACAGTGAGGACGCTATTCCCGTCGCCTACTCCTATCCATATCTTGACGAACTGCAGTTGGCTTATGCCATGACGATACACAAGTCACAGGGTTCAGAATATCCGATTGTTGTTATTCCAATTACCTACGCCAATAAGAGGATGATGCAAAGAAATCTTCTTTATACTGCAATTACCCGAGCAAAGAATTTGTGTGTAATCATTGGGGACAGGCGGCTTGTTGAAAAAGCGGTTATGAATACCTCATCCTATGAAAGGAAAACGATGCTCGCACGGCGACTCATTTTTAGGGGAAACACACACTAAATAACACCCACTCCGGTATTTATCATAAAATGTCGGCAATATGGCAAAAAAAATTTCAGAGAATCAACTCAAGGGAATCATACGTTCGGCAATTGTTGAAAGCATTGATTCCTCACGAAGGAATGAGTTCCTCAACCAATGCGAAAGTTTCCTGAATGAAACGGAAGCGTTTGACAGGATTGTAAACGGCGATGAGGGGTTTTATTCATACATATCATACATGAATATGGGTGGCGGCGAATCCGAATTTGAAGAAGCAGTTAAGAATATGAACCGCGCATTGGGCAATTTCAAGACTGCCCTCGAAGAGTTGATTGACGAGTTTCAGTATCATTAATCAAAACAATGACATACGAAGAAAGAATTCTTAATGAGGCGATATCCAATTTGGAGAATCACCTCCTTCCTGACTATGGGGAGAAATTTGCTCCCGAGACACGCAAGATCGTGAAAAAAATGCTTAAAAAATTGTACGACACGGCATTCAATAAAGGAAAGCAATGGCTTGAAAGATCAAGAAGGGAAAATATCTAGGGACACAGAAATTTTTCAACAAGGGCGGGATTTCCATTTGGAAGTTCCGCCTTTTATTTGTATATTTGAATACGGAAAACTATACATTATGAGCACAAATTATTACCTCAAGCGAATCCCCACGAGGGAAGAAATAGAAAAAACCAAACGCCTCCTTGACGAAGGCAAGATAGAATCAACTTCCGGCATATTCGGGTGGGATAAGGACAAGGATTGTGCTGCGCAGGACATGATAAGTCAAATGACGGAATCCGTTCATATAGGGCTTTTCACCGATGGGTGGGAGTTCTCCTTCAGGGTGCATGACGATCTTTACGGGCGCAAGCGCGCTGAGGTTTTTGAGTATATCCGCCTTGCGGTGAAAACCGGGTTTTGGCGGTTAATTAACGAGTATAACGAGGACGTTACGCTTGGGCAGTTCAAGGAAAGGGTAAACAGTTCCAAAGGCGGACTGACATTCAAGACCGACCCGAATAATGCTACGTATTTGCAGTTTGTGAAGGACAGCGATTATATAGCGGAAGACGGCTCATGGTGGGTTGATAACGATTTTTGCTAATATGCCCAATCATGGACGTTGCATAAACTGTTGGTGGTATTACCCATTGAAAGGCCCGCATTATAAGATATGCGAGGGAAAAATGGTTTATTGTGAGGGCAACGGCAGGTGCTATATGCACAACAGCGATGAGGGGAAATTTACATTGATAGACGGCTCGTCCTATTGTCCCGACTATTACAACCGTAACAGAAGCAAGAAAAAATTAGAAGATTGGATTAAAGGATTATGAGAACAAAATGCCCTAAAAGAATATATTTTGGAACCTGCCCCATATGCGGTTCTTCGGATCCTTTCCATGGCTTAAGGGTGATAAGCTTGTTAAGCAGTGTGAGAAAGGGAAGTTATCTCCTGTGGTGCAAGAACAAAAAGAAGTTTGAAAGGTACAATAAGGTAGTATAAACGATAGAATATGAAACACTTTAAAGAAGGGAATAACCCTGAACCTGAGTACGATAAATCACTTGTTGTCAACACCGAGGGTCACGACAGCATGGCTGAATATGAACAGCACTGCGCCTGCAATTATGAGCCCGACCCGGATGATTGGTACGAGGGCACGCATCATTTCGAAGATTAGTATGTTCAACAAAGAAGACAGAAGTACATTTCCCTATTGGTTCGCGCATTGGTGTTCTTACAACATGACGGCTCTCAATCTGAAGGCATGGAAGTTCAAATACCTTTTCCACGATATCGAAAAGCCGTTCCTTAAACTGTTCCTCCCCTACAAGAGAGTGCAGGGATTCCATAGGAAACATAACAGGCACCACGTGGAGTGGTTGGAAAACCAACTCAGACTCGCGGAAACTGATATATTTTACGATAAGCGCATAGTACCTGGTCTCCTCAACAAATTTGATTATGATGGGGCAATAATCGATTGGGAATGCTCACATTATACCAAGTCCCAGTGTAAGTTGGATGGATGTGACGAGTGCCGGCGTCTTCTTGGGTATGAAGGGTTCAAGGAAGAATACCCGCTGATTGCGTATTATTGTTACAATGAATTTTCAGAGCGTCTGTTGAATTCGGTTGAGAGACTTGGATTGATGCACGATTGATTTGGAAATACGGGAATTTTTATCTATATTTGTTAAAAATTAAGGATATGGAAAATAAAATGACAGGCTGGGTGGCAAGGGATAATCGAGAAAATTTTTCTCGGCTGCATTTTTTTACAATGCACCCGCACAGGGAAAACGACAAATGGTGTAAACCATATTATTCTTATACCGAAGTGCTGAGATTGAACAAGGATATGTTTCCGGAACTTAAATGGGAAGATGAACCCATTCACGTTGAAATGGTAATAAGCGCAATAGATTAGTAATATGAACATAGCAATTTCACTGACATTTTATGCGATAGTTCTTCTTTTCGCGGGTTTTGCCTTCGGTGTCCTGTATTGGGACGTCAAGATGCGGAAGAAGATTGAGGAGACATATTCCCGCGGATGGGATGAGGGATATGGTTACGGGCAGGACTGCGCAAAGCGGCATGCAAAATTCGAGAAGCCATGACATTAAGAGAACTGGTGGCATAGACTCCCACGATTAAAATCGTGGGTTTCTTTCTGACTTCACGGGCTGATGCTCATTGCTGAGTCTTACTCTGCCTTCATCAGTGTAATCGGTGTGCCCCACCGATATATTTCTTAATCCCTCTGAGAGGATATTTTTAGCAGCATTAACATCTCTGTCTATCACCTCGCCACAATGAGGGCAAACCCATTGCCTGTCGGATAGTTTTAAACCCTCATTAACCCACCCGCAATTGTGGCAGGTTTTACTTGAAGGATACCACCTGTCTATTTTAACAACCTGTTTATCATTTAGTTCTGCCTTATAGGAGAGCATTGAAATAAATTGTCCCCAGGAGGCATCATTGATTGCTTTTGCCAGGCGACGGTTCTTAACCATTCCCTTGATGTTTAAGCCTTCTAAACAGATAACATCGTAGTTTCTGATTAAATCAAGAGAAACTTTGTGTTGATTATCCATACGACAGTTGGCTATTTTCTCGTGTATCCTGGCAACCTTTCTTCTTTGTTTTTCATAGGAATTGCTGCCGTGTTGTTTACGAGAGAGATGCTTTTGCGCTGTTGCTAATTCTTTTTCATATTGTTTTAGGTAACGATGATTCTTATACTTCCTCCCATCGGAGGTAATAACGAAATCTTTCAAACCCAAGTCAATACCTACCACCTTACCAGTTTTGTCTATAGTTTCATAATTTTCTTTTGAAAGGATGGAAACATAGTATTTACCAGCCGGTGTTAAAGAAATTGTCATACTCTTTACAATACCTTTAACTTTACGGTGTTCCCTTACTTTAATGCCTTCCTTAAACTTAGGAATATAGATTCTGCCACCTGATATTGTGCAATGCTGTGGAACCGTAAAACTATTCTTGGCTTTCTTTGATTTAAATGAGGGAAACTTTGCATTTCCACGGAAGAAATTGACATACGCCGTTTCAAGATGACGAAGTGCGTGCTGTAATGTTTGAGAGTTAATTTCAGATAACCACGAAAACTCTTCAGAATGTTTGAGTTCCGTCAGTGCCTTCGCCTGTGCATAGTAATTGTCCGAATGATTTGTTTCCTCGTATTGCCGTTTCCGTTCAGCAAGGAAATGGTTATACACAAAACGCACAGAGCCAAAATACCGGGCAAGGACGGCCTGTTGTTCCTTGTTCGGGTAGATTCTGAACCTGTATGATTTGTAAATTTCCTTCATTCTACATATAAATAGTTTGTTTTTACAAAAAGTTTTGATTTTTCGTAAAAAAAATGTATTTTTGCAAAAAAAGAAGGCGGGTTCACTTTCATCCCACCACTAAAGTAGTGGGTTTTCCCGCTCACAAATCATAAACAGTATGATAGTATTTTTATTAATTTTATTCATTATCGCGTTTATATTTTACGCCATCTTCGAGTCTTGCCCCGGTTCGAAAAGCGAACGGCTTTTTCATAAGAGGAAGATTATCGAAGTCACTCACGGCGATGGTTCGGTTGACTATACCGTAAAGATCAACGGCCTTCTGGGCATGCCTTTTCTTTGGCAGATTGACGTCCGCAATAGCAATGACTTCTTCGAATGGGAGGATATGACGGGCTTGACGCTGGAAGCAGCCAAAAGGCATGTGGAAAGGAAGCAATGGGAATACAACAGAGACAGGGTAGTAAAGAAAAAAGAAATAACTTATGGAAACGCTTAATAACATCTTTGCAATCGCGGCGGGTGTTTTCGCACTAGCTGCTATGCTCATACTCCCGATTTTTGAAAAGAAAAAATGGGCAATGCCTGCCGCGCTTACATCGTTCGTATTGTTCATGGCATGCCTTATGGCGGGCATTTATACGCAGAATACCATTGAAGGCCGTAAACCCAAGGAATTTCCGGCAAAGGATTATACGTTCGAAACTAAAGTCACCTACTTTCAGGGACGTTCCGACACAACTTATGTGATAACATTGAAAAGGTAATGCTATGAAAATTTTCCTGTCAAGGGGCTGTATCCACGATTGGCTCGGAATCAATCAGAAGTCTGAGTTGAGCATGACTACCGAAGAAAGAAAAGAGTATTTTGATGAAATAGTAGAGAAAATGCGCGGTGAGGACATTGACGAATGGTTCAACCCGTTCCTCCAATGGGTATGCGAAACTTTCGGGGAATATGAGTGCGCCGACGAGCCTTGCGAACAGTGTGGGGATATTGTTGAAACTTATGAGGTTGAATTTTAACGATATGTTCAAGAACTACTGTTTGCTTATTCTTAAGCGCAACGGCGAAACGAGCCGTCATTATTACGAAGACTACGATTCAATGGACTACGATGCCACAATGTGCCAATTTTCATTGAATGTGGCCAAGGCGCGTGGAATGCGGTGTGGTTCCCGTGGGTGGAAAACGCTGTTTAAAATAGGTTAAAATCTTGTATATTTGAAATATGACAAGTAACGGAACAGAATATATCACCAAATATAAGGTGGGTAGTATAATTTACGATTCGGCGCTAGCTGCCCTCTCCCAATTGGAACGGGAAAGGAACAGTACGGGCGCCGTCAGTGGAATAGAGGTAATACAAGAAAGAACAATATAATATGGAAAAACAAAAATTCATAGATGCAATCTTGGCTTTGGTATTGGAATACAAGGCCGAAGCGGATTCAACATCTCACAATGAGAGGCCCAATAAGCCCATAGCGAACTGCACCACGTGCGAGAACTACGTATCGTGCTTCAAAGATCCCGGCATCATGGGAATGAGCACTACTCCCTGCGAGGATTACATACACGCGAAGAACCCGTCCAAGACAGAACTCATAAAGAGTTTGGGATGGGTAGATGAGGGTTACAACGATTCCGGGCGACAAATATTCACGCTTGGCCATTCGGCACTGTTCGAGCACCAAAACCGCATTGGCATAGTTAAGGACGGTGAATTTATTTACTGTGACTTAACTGACAGGGAGATTGCGAAGTACAATGAACTGGTTAAGATAGTTGATAAAATGGAGAGGAATCCTGAAAAATTTACTTTGCAGGAGTGGAACACCGCCAACATTGATTTGGATGTGTTCGAAACCGAACTCGAAACCCGTACATTGTTAAACGAAGATATAGGTCTAGAAGAAATATTATGAAAACAGAAATAAATGGTTGGATTGCAAGGGACCGCGACGGCAGGCTTCTGTTCTATACCAACGAGCCGTATAAGCGCTGGCCGACTTCCACTTGGGCTGTCAATGAAGGCGATTGGTTCGAGGTAGAAGAAGATGAAACATGTTCTTTTTCCGAGGTGAAGTGGGAAAATGACGAGCCGACTAAGGTTGTTGCTACCATTGAGACACGGGAAACACAGGCGCGCAAATTCAAAAGAGGAGATAAGATAGTTTTTCGCAATAGGGAGGCGGTCATTACAGATATTACTGAAAACGGCTACCATCTTGATTATGAAAATGGCGGTTTTGAGTTCGCGCCAAAAAGCGAGGAACATAGGTTTGATTTGCTCGATGAATTGCAGAAGTCATGCGAGGAAGGATTAAAGCCAGATGAACCCGCCAAGATTGAGGCAACCGCCGAAGCGGAATACATAATAGGGTTTTTCGGATGGCTGCTTGACGAGTATGTGAAAGCAAGCGTAATGAATCCGCTGTTTAAGTATGGGAAGTTGTCCAATAAGCAGGAGAAGATGCTTAGAAACGGCATTGAGGTTCTCCGGCCGGAATACAGTTCATATCAACAGGGGTTCAATGCAGGGCATGAGGAAGGATATAAGGCGAGGATGAAGGAAGAGAAAAGAGTACTGACGGGCATCAGGGCATACATAGATGAATTGAAAGATATTGATATAGACGAAGAGGACTAAGGTATGGAAAGACGAGATTTTTTAAAGAAATTGTTTGGTCTCGGTGCGGCTGTCGCTGTTTCAAAGGTACCGGTATTGGCTAAGGATAAGCCCGAGACATTCAAGATTGAGGATATGTTTGAACAGCACGAGGGCAACAATCGGCTCTACTACCTCAAGAAGGATAGTTGGCTGAATAAGGAACTTGTAAAGACATTGGGAGAAAGGTATTTGCCGACTAAATATTTTTATTCATATTGCCCGGTAACCAATCTTGGGCTCCCCATCAAGGACGAATACACGAAAGCGGATTTCCAACAGATATTGCTGTACCCCACCATATCCTATCATAAGGAACAATGTTTCTGCGGAGGTATGATCGAGGGAAAGGAGACCGGGGTGATGCGGTTTTATAAGGACGAAAGAGACGGGGTGTATAAATTCATGTTTTTTGAAGCGACTCGCAAGGTTTGGGAGTGATTGGCTGAAATAATAGCGCCGGGGATTTTGAAAATCCCCGGTTTTTTTGTATATTTGCAATATAAATCTTAAACATTTTAAATTATGACAATAGCGGGTTATATTATTATGCTGTTTTTCTGTCTTGTATCTGCGGGAATGTTCGGATGGGGCGCCCTTAAATTCTCGAGAGAGGGCAAATCGTTAGCGGAAGTGGTGTTTACATTTTTATGCGTTATAATGTGTGTTATCACCGTCGTATGGGCAGCTAGCGTTAATAGTCTTACGCAGAAACCCGAATTCAGGCACATCATTAAGACGGACACACCGGCGCTCATAGACACCACATTCACAAAGAACAGCGACGGTACCTGTGATACTACTTATATCTACAAATTTAAAAATTAAACATATATGGAACTGAAAATTAATGTTGACGAAACGAAGTTCGGTGAGTTGATTAACGACGAACTCTCGAATTTTACGAAGGAAGAAATTCACGAGATATGCCGTGACGGGCTTGTAAAAATCATGTCCGACCAGGAATCGCTGCAGAACATCCTCCCAGCGGAATCAGATTATTGGGGAAACAAGATTGGAGTTGACAAACTGCTGAACGAGGCGGTGAGGAAAATTGACTTGTCTCCGGTATTTGCCGAGTTTGAAAAGAAGGCAAGGGAATATGTGGAGAACCATTACAAGGACATCATTATGGATGTGATGGCAAATGTCCTTATTAAGGGCTTGTCGGAAGCGCTGTATACAAGTGACTTCGCGCAGTGGATTAAGAACGATATAAAATGTGCAATGTACTCTCACTAATAAAATAGGGAACTATATACCTGTTGTCTAACCTAACTTGTTTTTTTCCAATGAAAAATTGTATTTTTAGAAAATGATTAGATATGGAACTTAAAAGAAAGATAAAACTCAACCCCGTTGTTGCGTTTCGTAGGTCGGAGCAGAATCCGTATATGTACGGGTTGCAGATGAAGCGTGATTTAACGGTAAAAGAAGCCTGCCACGTCTACCGCAACATTTTCCTTTTTGACATTGACCTATCGCTTAACGAGAGCGATGCCGATGAAAAAAAGGAATACTATACCGCAATTACCGAAGCGATGAACAATTACATTAAGGGCGACATTGGTTGGAGCACATTGTGCGACGAAACCTATTGCTACGATGACGATGAAATGGGTCCATCGGTTGCATCGTGCCTCAAACTAACAGAGTATCTACAGCAAAAAGGAATTGTATAAGATATGAATCACGGAAAATGCATGAACTGTTGGTGGTTTAAGGAAAATTGCAGTTGATCAAACGCAGTCGGCGAAGATCTGTAATAAATTACATCCTATTCGATATAATGCGGTTAATCTGTAACATTTTAAAAGATACGGCGTGAACATGTGATTTTGATCATTATGCTTGCGCCGATTTTTATCAGTATATTTGTAACACGGAATTTTGAAATTAAAAATTTTATTTCTATATTTGCAGTGTTGAACAAATAAAATTTGAAATTTATGGAAGATAAGAAATGGTGGATTGGAAAATTCGACGATGGGATATTTCTCGCCGGAATGTTTGAGATGTATCTGAAAAGAACAAAACAGTGGGAACGCTTTTGGGACGAAGTAGTTGTGGTTGGAACCAAGCTACACTACCGCGATACTGAGTGGCGTTCAGAATATGATGGGCTTGACGGGGATTTTGTTGAAGTCTTCATACGCGATCTTGACAGACAGATTATCAGCAAGTGCATCCTGTTATCAGATTTTTTAGGGTGGCAGGAAAGTAGAACAAACGCCTTTACGGGCAATGACACTGCGTTCTACCCAAACAGTGGGCTATCTGGTGTTTCACAATTAAGAAATAAGGAGAAATAAGAATATGCTTACCGAAGATTTTGTTTCATTTGAAACAGCCAAACTCTTGAAAGAAAAGGGGTTTGATTGGAACACCGATAAGCAATTTAATTTAGATAAAATTGTTGGTGACTATAATATAACCGACAGGTCAAGGTATCCTGAAAGATACCTTTCCGCCCCAACACTTCAAATGGCAATGAAGTGGTTGAGAGCTGTTCATAGCCTTGAAATATATCCATACCATAGCAACCTCAATGAGAAGCATAAATCAAAATGGTGGTTCGAAATAATAAAATATCCTAACACGGTAGCTGAACATGAGTCAGGTATCGACGAAGAGGTTGATACATATGAAGAGGCTTGCGAAGCAGCAATAAAGTATTGTTTAGAGAATTTGATTTAGATATGATTACCGAAGATTACGTTAGTTTTGAAATAGCAAAACTCCTGAAGGAAAAGGGGTTTGATGAAAATTGTGCAGTACTATATCATTTAAGAACAGGGGAAATTAGTCAACAAGGTGTTGGCTATGTGTTTAATAATAGCCAATGGGAGAATTTTATAACTGCCCCAACTCTTCAAATGGCAATGAAGTGGTTGAGAGAAGTGCATAAACTCTATTGCGATATTAAAATTGGTGACGGTGATTTTGTCATTGATATTATAAGTCTTAAAGACAGTGAGTTTGGTTGTGAAGTGGCAGAACCTGAAAGTTGTGTATATCCAACTTACGAAGAAGCCTGTGAATCGGCTATTAAGTATTGTCTTGAAAATTTGATTTAGATATGACAAAAGAAGAAGCAATAGAAGAATTACAGGGACTGTTGGATTATTGGAAATATATTAAAATGTATGACAATAAGTCAGAACAGGATGCGGTGCAATTTGCAATTGACTATATGACAGACAATTAATATGATTACCGAAGATTACGTTAGTTTTGAGACTGCCAAACTCCTGAAAGAAAAGGGGTTTGATGGAGAATGTAGTTGTTTTTATAACAATATTGATTATGGTGCTCCCGGATTGGAGGTGGACGGGCAACTTTATTATAAAAATTCAGCAAATCTTGATGATGAAGAATATGCCGCTCCAACCCTCCAAATGACAATGAAGTGGTTGAGGGAAGTGCATAAACTTGATATAGATGTTTCTATTGAATATAAGAACTCGAAAAAAGTTTATTACTATTCTGTCTTAAAAAAGACGGTTATCAGGGACATAGATTGTCTTCATAGCGAAACAAATTTTGATTCTTACGAAGAAGCCTGTGAAGAGGCTATTAAATATTGTTTAGAAAATTTGATTTAATATGACAAGAGAAGAAGCAATAAGACGAATCAAGGCTTGGAACTTGGATTCTGATGATATGGAAGTTCTCGCAACGGTAATTCCCGAACTTGTGGAAGAAAGCGAGGAGGAGAAAATAATAGGGGTTCTCATTTGGGTTATGGAAGGTAGCAAGAAGAAAAGAACCGCCGCTATTAATAACGTGAAAATAGATGATATTCTTGCGTGGCTCAAAAAACGAAAAGAAGAAGCGTCAATCAAAGAAAGCGAGGGCGATAGGATAAGGAAGGAGATTGTTGAATACTTAGAACTCGTTGATAAAGGAGAAGGTGATTATGCTCATCCAATGGTTAGTAGATGGATTGCCTACCTCAAAAAACAGAAAGAGCGTGGCCCTTTATCAAAAGATGAGGAGTACACACTTGCACGAATAATAGAGTATCTTGAAGATAATGATTGCCCTTCCGAATGGAAATACCTCCTTCATGATGTTTATTCATTGCCCTATCAGAAAGAGCAGAAGCCCTTTAATGTTTGTGAGCAATATCCTATCGAAGATTGTGACTATGGTCTTGAGATAGCATGCGACATTTTGGAGAAAACTTTTGGCCAGGTGCGAGGATACCAAACCGATGATGGCATTAGAGAACACCAAACCGCAATGAAGGCAGTCAAGGATGCAATGAAAGAACAGAAGACCGCAGAATGGAGCGAGAAGCGGAAAAAAGAGCTGGGAGACTACCTATTTAATATGATTAAACTGGTGAACACTGGCGCGGGGAAACTTCGATACACCAATGATGAACTTGAAAAGTATGTAGAAAAATGTGTTCAAGATGTCATAGACCTTTGTCCTATTTCTCAGCAGACAACTTGGAAACCCAGCGAGGAGCAGTTGGAAGCATTATATAATGTTGAATTTAAAAACTTTAAAAAATTTGGACCCATACTTGAATCTCTTTACTACGACTTACTACAACTTAAAGAAAAAATATAATGGATAAACAATTTACAGACAGATTTCTCACGAACAGGGATGAGACGGGAAGGTTCATTGTGAAGTCCCTTAAAACCGGCATATCCTACTATGTTGAAACCTTGGACGAGGGTGAGAGAACCTGTTGGGGTGATTATAACCCAAGCACGAAGAAATTTGAAACCGGGAATTACGGGAAGTACAAGGGAAGCGTTAAGCCGGAGGAATCGCTCATTACTGAGGAAAACGGGTTTGAGAAGATACATACCCTGCAGCCGGGAGAGTCGCCGTTGGACTATATCAACAGGATTGACGACGAATATTATGAGAAAATGAATAAGGAGGAATAAAGATGAAAGAATATTATATTACACAAGGCGCGCCCGCCGATGGTGTTGTTCGCATTGAAGATATTTTTGGGCAGGTACAGTTAGCAGATACTATTGTGGGAAAAATGTATCAGGAGCTTTTGGAGACAGGAGCCGCATTGAAAATGAAACTCGTGCCCTATGGATTTGGAATAAAGAATGATAAGGGAGAGATTACCGAATTTAAATTGAGTGGTTTTAAGGTTGTTTTTGAAGAGGATGAAATTCCACGTCCGCTTGATCTGAATGGGGAGATAGAACGATGGGAAGCCCTACATGGAAATAAATAGACAGATTATGAAGAAGATAAAAGTTGTATTGGATGAAGGTGTATATTCTATAAAGCCAAATGATGGTGACAAAGATATGGTTGTGTTTGAATGTGGAACAAGAAAAGAGTGGACAGATTATTTAACAAGCCTACCGAACCCACCTAAATACATTGTTGTAAGTACATTGGTTCAAAATCTTTAACAAAGGTTGGACAACAGGTATATAATTTCAAAAATAATTAGATATATTAGATATGGAAGTAAAGGATAAAGTAAATGTTCTCGGTAGAGGGTGTGTAATTGTCGTTAAACCTGATTGCGAAATCAACATAACGGATAAAATCATATGCGGCGAAAATGAGTTTGAAATCAGAGGGATAGAAAGGTTGTCGGCTATGAAAAATAAAAATGTTGGATTGGTCCTTCGTCCTAATGATATTGCTTATGAAACGATAAATGTCGGTGACGAAATAGAAATAGTAAAATAGTCTAATTGGCAGATTATTATGATGATTAAAGGAGGAATAAATTATGACAAAAGAAGATTATGTATCCTTTGAAGTAGCAAAACTCCTTAACGCCAAAGGTTTTAAAGGAGAATTTCATAAATATTACTGGGGTTATGAACCAGGGAAAGAGTTTTTAACGGACGGCTCTTTTGATCCAGAGTATGATTATCCCGCACCGACCCTCCAAATGGCAATGAAGTGGCTGAGAGAAGAGCATAAGATTGCAATAAACATTGGATGGGATGAGGTGTTCGAAGAAAATTTTCAATGGTGGTGTATTATTCTCAGTCAAAATAGTGGGAAAATACTTCGGGAAAGTGAGTATTGTAAGACTTATGAAGAAGCTTGTGAAGCTGCAATAAAGTATTGTTTAGAGAATTTGATTTAAATATGGAAAAACACATAATATATGTTCCTAAAATAGGAACACGAATAGATAGTTGGATTTATCCTATTTATGTTGATAAATCATATCAGGACAGGAAAATAGCCGAGGCAAAAGAACGATGGAAACGAGCAATACAATGTGAATTGACGCTCATATCGGAACTAGTGGTAGGTGAAGGCGAAACTCTTCCGCATTTTGAGTTTAAGACTGCACCAAACCCATATTACGGATGGAAAGAATCACAACTTAAAATTGTTAAAATATGATTACCGAAGATTATGTTAGTGTTGAAACGGCAGAACTCCTTAAAGAGAAAGGGTTTGATGAAAATACAAATTGTTATTACATTGAGGGAAGTGTAGATAAAAATCTATGTTATTCTCCAATTAGACAAAACCATAATAAAAGAATAACCAATAATGAGTTTGACATTAATATTGATATAACAAGCAGTAAAATATCTGCGCCAACACTTCAAATGACAATGAAGTGGTTGAGAGAAGTACATGGTATAACAATTATTCCTAATCTCAGAGTGCCGGATCCAATAACTGGAACAATAGATTGTTATTGTGCTGGTGTATGGCATGTTCCCAAAAACAACGGAGGCGCTTTATGTTTTACGTCACCAACGCCTTATGAGGGCTATTCCTCTTACGAAGAAGCCTGTGAAGAGGCAATAAAATATTGTTTGGAGAAATTGATTTGATTATGATTACAGAAGATTATGTAAGTTTTGAAGTAGCAAAACTTCTTAAAGAAAAGGGGTTTAATGACGTTCCAGTATATACCTATTATTTGAGTTATGGAGGTTTTTATCTGTCTCCAATGGCTGTTACCAATAAAGATTTATATGCTCAGGGGCATATCGCGGCACCAACTCTCCAAATGGTGATGAAGTGGTTGAGAGAAGAAAAGGATGTTCAGATAGAAATTACCATTGTGGGAACGGATACATGGGAATCTCCTACGAAATGGATGTATGGATTCAGATGCCAAACCAAAGACGTCATTCATAGAAGGCATGCGGATTTTTCGTCGTATGAAGAAGCGTGTGAAGTAGCAATAAAGTATTGTCTTGAAAATTTGATTTAGTTATGAAAAATACAATTAAAGGATGGGTTGCAAGAGATAAGGACGGCAGACTCTTGTTCTATACCGACAAGCCGTGGAAATACGAGGGAAAAAGTTGGGCGGTATCTGAAGGTGACTGGATGGAGATTGACAAGTCCTGGTATCCCAACGTAAAATGGGAGGACGAGGAACCGACAGAGGTTTCATTTACCATGATTGACGAGAGTGAACTCACACACGGAAAGGTTGTCAAAATGGAAGAGGCACCTGATGATAGGACTTACTGCAAGGAACATTGCAAGGGATACCAGGAGAGCGGTGGAAAGTGTTATTTTGGATTTAATTGTAGTGTGAAGAAGGAAGCCGAGGCTGAAAAGAAATGGATACCCAAATTCAAGGCGGGGGATTTATTCACATATAACGACACATCCAATGAAGCAAAACTCTATACTGTTAAACGCCTTGAACAACATGGATGCGTGGCAGGATATTGGTGCGAACAATTTGACGCCCCAACAAAGGGTAATCTTTGGTTTAGTTCTTCCGAGGAGAAGTATATGGAACCCGAGATGGAGAAAAAACAAACAATGGAGATTAGTTCAACAAAGGAAGCCGAGGAGATAATCAACTTCATCAAAGATTGTTTCAACCGTTGCAGGATTGCCTTCCCCGGTGCCGATTGGGAATATTATGAAAAAGCCATTGAAGTTCTCCGGCCCGAATATACATCATATCAACAGGGATTCAATGCAGGATACGAGGAGGGATACCTGTCAAGGAAAAGAGTGGAGAAGGAGTTTGTTGAAGAGATTAAGGGGTATTTGGACGAATTGAAGGATGTAAATATTGACGAGGAGGAATAGGGATATGGGTGACTTTATCTTTAGTTTTAAGATTGGCAAAGTAGAGTTTGGAATGCGCCGTGATTTCTGTTGGTGGTTTAACA
>JAEEGL013713274.1_pt1 | contig 26252 bp, 19 predicted proteins | sample 9134231 | NCBI WGS metagenome assembly JAEEGL01 (sample SAMN16246548, study PRJNA631951) | gut metagenome | biome: gut microbiome; feature: rumen; material: fiber-attached | host: Bos | place: Iran: Karaj | collected 2018-10
CTCTTTTTAGATTTTCATTTTGCCGTGACCTTTAGCTGTGCAGGATTCGTGATGGAAATCTGACCGGCATATGCACACATAAGCTTGCAGTCATTAGTCAGACATGGTTTGCCGCTCACAAGCACCTTTGGTTTGGTTGGTATCCAGCAGCCTGCCGGGACGGGCATACATGGCTGGGGGGTAAGGACGCCTAGCGCAGCTGCTGTAGCTGCGGCTACCTGGGGATTTGCAAGGGACGTACACAATCCGAAGGGTCCTATATTAGCCCCGGGCTGACAATCCTGAATTGTGGCCGTGGGCTTACCACTTACCATTACCTTAACCTGAGATGTAACTCTTATTGGTGCGGGACCGGTTCCCATAGTGCACATGGCTGTTCCGCCTACTGTAACAAGCTCACTCATTCTTTCCTTCTTCCTCTTCCTTTCCACCTAAAGGATCTAATTTAAAAGCGCCCTTCATCAGGTCCGTTTCTCCGCGTTCAAGGTGAAAATCCAGGGGCCTGAAATATTCGCTGTCCCCTGCCCTGAAACGAATCAGATATGGCAGATTGTCAGAATCATTTCTGACCTTGAGCGAAAATTCTCCCATTGGCCCTGCCCTTCCGTAAACAATACGGTAGATCATCTCGTTCACCTTGTGCCCCGCTTCGACGGGAGCCCTTATAGCAACGCTTGTCTGAGTTTCAGTACTTAGAACTTCAAAAACCTCGTAGCGCTCTTTGGTTTCTGAAAGCAGTGCATATTTCATGCACTCAAGATTGATCCGGCCTCCTGCGTTTCTCGGAAGGAAGGAAAGGATATACTTTCCTCTCTTTTCAGTAAAAGCGCTGAAGCCACATATCGGACGCATAAGATTTATAGCCTCGATATGTTCCAGTTTCGGAAGGGTTCCGTAAATTTCAAGTACACTTCCGCCTGATCGATTTTTCTCTGACGGCATCAGGAAAACATCAATTACAGGCAGTCTCGGATCCAGAGTCCCATAGTTGATACTCACGTCCGTTTCATCGTATCCTTCAGCCTTAATGTGCATAAGAAAGTCTTCCTTGCCAAGACCTATGAATACCCAGTTGCCGTCTCCTTTAAACATTGGTTTAAAGGTCGTTTCACCACCGGTAAACCTGACGTTCGTATCATCCACGTCTCTCCCGGTCGTAGTGTCCACAAGGTGAAGCACCACCGAAAGAGTCGCTCTGATCACTGTTGTCAATCTCTTCTTTTACCCCCTTTCTTCGCCAGTTATAGACAATCCAAAGCTTGCATCGGTTACCCTAGGAGTATCAATGTACTCGCCGCTGGATAAGTATACGGGGGCCGCCCTGTAGAACAGGCTTATCTGATATGGTTTGTTGATAGCCTGCCAAACCCGCACCTTTTCCTCCAGACTTATCTTCGCCTGAGACAGTACTATCGGAGGTTCCTGCGTATCAAGCCAGGATTGCAGCTCATTGGGAAATACTGAATTGTTGTCATTAACAATTTGCGCTATTTTTCCAATGATTTTTTGTATATCCGGATCCTTTAAGCCCATCTGGCCGGATCCGTTTATAAAGACCATATAGTATAGTGAGTATGGTCTTGGCGGTTTCATGATCTGTGCCCGTCCTCTTTCTATGAATCTGGGCCCTGTGACCTCAACGTCCTCTCTTATGTCGTAGAGATACAGCCCCACAATATAGTCAACATCCTGAGAAAGGGGCGATGAGATCTCGATATTATTGGGAGATGGGATGGGCTCGGGGCACATCTTTTCTCTCAAGGTCTTGATAATATATGCACTAACATCTGAAATTATCGGATAATCAGCCATCTATACTGCCTTTCGTTAAAATGGTTCTCAGTTAATACTGTCTATCACCGCATCCACTGTTTGTTCTATATCAGCCTGCATTTTGGGAGTGATGCACAGTGCATAATTGGTTCCCTTCAGGTACTCTGCCGAGCATCCAAAATACGTCATCGCATCCTCTTCCGACAGATACATATCTCCCTGAACCACCGGTTTGGCGGCAAGGCTCTCCGGGGCTGAATCCGTGGTCTGTTTGTACATCAGTGCACTTCCTCTCTTGAATATGTAGATCAGAGAATTGGAAGTCATGGTTGCTGATGTCCTGGCATCGTCATAGAAATATCTGAAGGTTGTACAATAGGCTATAGTCTTTAATGAAACATATTCCGAAGCACCTCCGGAGGAATATTTCCTGTACATATACTTGTTGCCTTTTTTGTACATTCCCGCTGCCAACTGTTTGGACAGATCATTTCCTGCATTTATTCCGCTCTTGCCAAGCTTTGCAGCAACTGCTGCAGCTGTGGCCAGTTCTTTGTCATTCATTTCTTCCAGGTCTTCACCCAGAGCCTCTGCAAGTTCACTCTCCAGGTCATCAGCACTTATGGAAAGAGCTTCCTCGGATAATTCAGGTATGTCTGCATCCGTCACAAGATCCGATAAATCACCGGCTCCATCTGCGTCACCACTACCTGCTCCGGCTCCTGTACCTGCTCCGGCTCCCGTGCCTGCTCCGGCTTCCGTACCTGCTCCTGCTCCGGTTCCTGCTCCTGTGCCTGCTCCTGCTCCGGTTCCTGCTCCTGTGCCTGCTCCTGCTCTGGCTCCCGTACCTGTTCCGGTTCCGGCTCCTGTACCTGCTCCGGTTCCCGTACCTGTGCCTGTTCCTGCTCCTGTTCCTGTGCCGGCTCCCGTACCTGCTCCGGTTCCGGCTCCTGTACCTGCTCCGGCTCCCGTGCCTGCGCCTGTTCCGGCTCCTGTACCTGCTCCTGCTCCCGTACCTGCTCCGGTTCCGGCTCCTGTACCTGCTCCGGCTCCCGTGCCTGCGCCTGTTCCGGCTCCTGTACCTGCTCCTGTTCCGGCTCCTGTACCTGCTCCGGTTCCCGTGCCTGCTCCGGCTCCTGTACCTGCTCCGGTTCCTGCTCCTGCTCCGGTTCCTGTTCCTGTACCATCTCCGGTTCCTGTTCCGGTACCATCTCCGGTTCCTGTTCCTGTACCTGCTCCTGTTCCGGCTCCTGCACCTGTTCCTGCTCCTGTACCTGCTCCGGTTCCCGTGCCTGCGCCGGCTCCTGTACCTGCTCCGGCTCCCGTTCCTGTGCCTGTTCCGGCTCCTGTACCTGCTCCGGTTCCCGTGCCTGCTCCTGTGCCTGTTCCGGCTCCTGTACCTGCTCCGGTTCCCGTACCTGCTCCTGCTCCGGCTCCGGTTCCTGCTCCTGCACCCGCTCCGGCTCCTGTTCCTGCTCCTGCACCCGCTCCGGCTCCGGTTCCTGTACCATCTCCGGTTCCTGTTCCTGTACCATCTCCGGTTCCTGTTCCGGTATCATCTCCGGTTCCTGTTCCGGTATCATCTCCGGTTCCACTTCCTGCTCCGGCTCTGCTTCCCTTTCCTGATCCGCTTCCACCGGTTATTCCGGCTTCTTCCTTGGCTTCGTTAAGTGCGCCGGTTATACTGTTTAAACTGTCCTTCGAAGCACCGCTGGCAGCCGCCTTGCTGGCCAAAGCCTCCAGCTGGTCCACAGCTCCGATTCCTGCCAGAGACTCCGCAACTCCCGTAAGATCGGCATCTGCATTGTCAGCAAGCATATCCATTGCTTTATCCAGCAGATTATCTGCCAAAGTTCCCAGGTCTCCGCCCTGGTCCTGAATATCCTTGTCTACAGCTGCTATCTTGGCATCTAATGCCTTGGCGCCGGCCAGATCGTTCTTATCAAGGGCGCTGTCTCGTTTTTCTATCAGCTCCTCTTTCTTGTCCTTAAGCTTGTCCACATCGGATTTAAGGCTTTCGTCGGAGGACTTAACATTCGCAGCCTCCTCCTTGAGCCAGGCAATATGTGCCTCCACGGAGGAATGGGCATAGGGGCTGAAATCATCTTTTCTTATTCCGCCTACAATGCCTTCCGTCCAGGTAATTCTCTCATTTATAAAGCTCAGAGCATTGGGGGCCGTTTCCCTTTGCTTGAGGGCATCTATAAGATATTGAAGCATAGATCTGTCGCTCTCAAGTGCTGCCTTCTGATCGTCAAGGGAGCTTTTCTTGGCTCCTTCCGACATAAGCGAAGCATACTCGGAATTAACTCCCGCTGAGGAATTGGTCTGATATCTTGTAGAAGCCAGACCTATCAGTGTATTTTTCAGCAGTGAAAGCTCGCCATCCTTATCATCGACAATATTGTCTCTTATGCTTCTGGCATTCTTTAAAAGAGTGATGGGGCCTCCAATGGTAGCACCACTGGTCTGTTCGATTACCTGATTGCTGTAATCATAGATAACGTGATTAATGACATCATCGGAATCAACCAGTGCTTTGCCCTTATTGGCGGTGTAACTGTCTGAGCAGTTGCTGATTGCTGTCCCTATGGCATCCACCAGATTTGAATCCACGGCAAAGGGAAACTCAGACTCCTCATTTTCATCGTCACTCTTTTCTCGCCTCTTGGCTCTTTCCTTCTCATCCTCCTGAAGAACTGTCCACCAGCCCGGTGAAATTCCGGGTATACCAAGCCTTGCAAACCATGAACTCTGGAAGTCACTTATATTAAAAGTAGACAGATCCTGCCTTAAGGAATCCTCCAGCTTGACAACGTATGAAGGCTGGGAACTTCTATTTGGCTCACTATAGGAATTCTTGAAGCTTCCGTATGGAGTGTAGTAACTGCCTGTCGATAAGGTATACAGTGTTGCCAGAAGGTTATCGTCTATCTCAGACAGCCTCTCGAATACAATGGCACGTCTTGTGGCATCAACCTTCTCCATAAGTTCATATATGATTGCTGCCTCATCATCATTTCCCGCAGCCTTCATTGCTATATAGCTGTCATTAAGCTTGGCGAGCTGCTGATCGCACTTGTCAGTGGCAGCATCCCGTAAATTCAAGGTAAAGAAGGTACTAAGAAGCTGATAATAATACACGTCACTTCTGAGATTCCCTGTTTCCTTGGAATTTCTGTTTTTCAAAAAGTCTGCCTGGGATATATTCTGCTTGGATTCGGAATAGGTATACTGAGTCCAGATAGGTTCAAGCTCTGCCAGCTTGGACAGATCATAAGGGTCGGGTATATCAAAGGGATTGATAGCTGTTCGGGATTTGGCATCCTTCATGATTCCGTCAGATCCCACGTAGTAAGTTACATACAGAGGATTGATGGTCTCTATGTTAACCGGCCGTCCCTGATTTGAAATTCCCCTTACACCATTCTCGATATCACCTATGTCAAACCACTGTCCGTCAGATAGCTCGGATTTGTAATAAATCACATTCTGGCTGGACTCCGACGCAGACTTCTGGGCCTTCTCATAGAGCTGATCATTGAGCGCGTCCTTATGAATAATGTAGGTTCCGATAAACAGCACAGAGTTTTCAATAGTGTTCCCGGAGCTATAGGTCTGATAAGTAACTGCAGTGGATTGGTCAAAAATTGCAAGTGAAGTAACCCTCTGTCCGAAGACTGCCACGATCATGGAGCCCACTAAAACAGCTGTCAGTAAAATGGCTATTAACTTTTTTAGCATTCTGCCAAATTTCATGCTTTACTTATTCCTCTCTTCTGACAATTCCATTGGCATCGTCAAGTCTTCCTCTGACAATGAGATTGCCATCTTCTCCGTAGAACTCAACTTTGAGCTCCGACAAGGACTGTGATAGAACCGAAATGTACTTAAGTGGCTTGTCGATGTCTATCTGTACATCACCGCCAAGGGGCTTGCCGTCCTGCGTAAGTACCTTAAACTTCCTGATTTTCTCGTTTTTCATCTCAAATTTAAGTTCAACGATGCCGGTAGTTTCATTGGCATCCACGGTAAAGGTTCCGAGTTCCGGAATCTCTTCCTTCTTCACAACAAAGCCCTTGGTTATTTCAAGTCGCCCTGACTCTTCCGAAGGATCTATCTTGCAGTCATCCACAAACTTTCCGTTATCAAGAAGTCTTATCTTGGCTTCATCAACTCCGTCTGCGGTGATCATAAGATGTCTGAGTTTCTTATCAACGGGAGTTCTTCCTCCCACCTGAATGTTGTCCACCCAGAGTTCATAATCTGTAATGGATATTTCAAAGTCATCGGGAATCCTTAAGGACAGCTCGAATTCCTGTTCCTGAATAATTGGCCTTAAGGTGTAATAAGCGCCTTCAGACACTTCTTTTTCAACATAGCTCTCGCCCACAACTGCAGTCTGAAGGTCTGCATCCGTGCCCTTCATAAGGGCGCTTATCCCTCCGCAGGTAAGCCTGTCAAAGGAATAAAGTGTTGTGGCATACAGCTTCATGGCATCCAGCATGCTGTTTTGCATCTCTTCGTAGCTGTCAAGCTGAGACTGGTATTCCTCAAAAGTCAGCTGCCCCACCCGGTTCAGGTACTCAGCCTTTTTAAGGTCCTTGGAGGCATTGTCAACATCCTTTACGTATTGCTTGTATGCATTCTTGACGGATACATAGTTGTTATAGGTATCCGTAACAAGCTGATCCAGCTCATCCTTGGCTGCTTTCTTATCATTACAGGCACTGTTGTAATCAAGGACGTTCTGGTACAGAGCATAGGGATCGTCATCGATATATCTTGTGCCGTCCATGTTTCCCTTGAACCAGAGTCTGGGAATCTTAACAAATAGAAAGATTCTTTTCTTGCCCCCCCAGTAGCTGTCTATCTTTACCAAAAACTGTTTATATGAAGCTTTAAAAGCCTTTTTGTTAACTGCCTGTCCATTAAGTGCTGTCTGTACATAGCTTGAGATCATGAAATAATCTCCACCGTATTTATTTCTCATAAGCCCGGCATTTGTATTAAGTTCTGCCCTGGCAGTAACTTCTTCTATACAGGCCTCATAGTAGCCCTCATCTCTATCCTCGGTGTACTTGATAATAGCGGGAAGCTGACTTCGTTCAATATCCGCATCCACAAAGGGCTTCTCAAAATCATAACCGGTGGTGACATCTACCCCTAGCATCTTTGAAAGCTTCGTAAGATTTGAGGACAAGGTTGTTCTCTGGGATGAAATCTTGCTGGTAAGGGATTCGATGTTCTTTTCAATCTTTTCAACATCACTTTTGTTGGCCTGTCCCAGCTTTAACTTGGCTTGATTTTTCTTAAGCCCTGTCTGCGCCGTTTCAAGTCTTTTTTCATTGAAGGCGATGTTCTCCTGAAGGGCTACAATATCTACAAAAAGGTTGTTGACCTTTTCCGATACCTCGAAGTTTTTATCCTGAAGATCGTGCTGTGCCACTCTTATGTCATACTGCAGCTGCACCGGCTTGTATTGGAACTCAGAAGCCTGGGCAAAATTCGGTGTCTCGGGAAAGTGGAAGCTAAGAAGCGGTGACCATCTGAACTGCCTCATGTTCTGTTCCTTGATCTTCAGGGATTTAACAGCACTTTCATAGGCAGCCTGCTTGGATTCCACCTTCATCTCCGCATTTTCCACTGAGTCTGAATTTAGAATTGCCATCTTCCTTGCAGTATTAAGAGTCATCTTCTTTTTGGCCGCTTTAGCCTCAACTGCAGGCGAAAAGGATAATGATCCTGCGATCAGGGCTGCTATCAGAACCCTTGCTATATTCACTTTTGATTTTTTACATAGCATCGTCATCATTCGCATTGGACAAATAGTAGAACTCAAAATACTCTGATTTTTCTTTGCAAACAAAAGAATATGCGATCTCGCCTCTTAGGAAGGTGTAGATATAAACCGAATAATCTCTGTCAAAGCTGTTGACCTCTGCCACGTCGGAAAAGGTCTGCTCCAGATCCATTTTTACGGGACCTTGAAAAATATTTTTCTTCTTGCCAAGGAGATTGATGGCAACAGCTTCCGGAAGTACCACCTCGGAATTGCCCTGATAAATAGGTTCTCCCAACGCATCCTTAAGATCCGATATGCTCTCTATGGATTCGTTTCCTATGTTAAAAAAATTCTGAAGGACATATACGGAATCAACCTTGACCTCATCATCCAGGGCATCCTCATCTGCGACTCCCCTGTAGAGAGCATTGATCTCATCCATGACAACTACCGATTCATCGGAAGCTACATACAGGGTGCTGTGGCCCTTGTAGCATTCATTTACTTCTGTTGCATTTTTCCCAAGAAGCTCGCTGTAAACTATGTTGTCAGCCGAGAAGCTACCGCTGTAGATCTCATTTTCACCCACATCGTACAGGGTTCCGGTGCCATTCTTTTTTCCCTGGAAAAATTCTCCGTAATATTCTCTGGTCCCGTTTTCTCTGTACAGAGTGCCCTTACCTTCGTAGTAGCAGTCATGAAAATCGCCTATATAATGAAGGCTTCCTGTGGGATAATTCTCTGTTCCGTAGCCCTCGTAGTCATTCTGTTCAAAGGTTCCTATATAGACCGCATTTCCGGCCGGGTTGTAAAGAACTCCCTCGCCGTTGGCATAGCCGTTTTCCACATATCCGTCATAGGCCAGATATCCGGATTTACCGGTTATTTTCACACGTCCCTTGGCGGTACGCAGTCTTAATGAATTGTATTTGTAGGTCTTAATTCCATCCTGTGAAAAGTTCTTAAAAAGCGTTGTTTCCGAAGATATATACCAGATACTCAGTACTCCTATCATGATAACTGCCGCATAGATGAGCCTTTTTGACAGCATCCATCTTCCGACATTGAAATAGTCTTCCTTGTTCCTCGGCTTGATTCCCAGGAGATTTACAAAGAAATCTCTGATCTTTATTACGATTCTGGTCTTAACATAGGCCCAGCTGGTGTATAGCCTTATCTTCGTAACAAGCCCCGTCAGTTTGGACTTGATACTCTGTATCAGGATGTTTAACAGTTCATTGCCACCCATTTAAACTCTCCCTTTAGTTGTTATGCAGGTACATGTATTCGTCACCGCTTACAACCTCGTTTAGATATCTGTCGCTTTCAAAGACATACCACTTAGCAAGAAGATCGTCGGGTGCTTCCTTAAGGATCTCCGAAAAGCTCGTTCTTGAAAGATAGAAATCCTTTTCATAATACTGGGCAAGTGCATCCTGGAACTTCTTGAGGGTCGCTATCTTCTGCTTCCTGATGGCAGCGGGATAAGCATCCAGTACCTCATAGAGTCTTACCTTTTCTCCATTCCAGCCGCCGGTCATAAATCCTATGAAACGAAGAGGTGATGTGACATTCTCTCTGTTCTTGACCTCCTCTGTGATTACAAGTCCCAGCTTTTTGTTCTTGATAAAGCCTGAAATCTTGGATACCACAGGCTTATTGTCAAAGTAGAGATAGGTTGAAGCCTCATCTTCATTTCCGAGAATTCCGAACTTACAATTGTCATAGAAAAGAACTACGGAAATATCCATATCCCTGTTTCCGCGGAACCTGATGTTATTATTGAGAAGCTGTACAAAGAAGTTCACGCAGCCCTTTTCTTTTTGCAGGAATAACAGAGCCATCTGGGACATGTCGGGAGTTTTGCCGATTATTATGCTGTCGTGTTCCTTCTGGTAGTCGCCAATAAAAGCAAGAACTCTGTCAAGCTTGGAAGGATCCGGCTCGCTGAGATATTCACCGAGAGCCATCATTGCTACAGTTCCGTCGGTGACAATATTCTCACCCTTCTCAACTTCGATAATGGACTTCTTGGAAAGTGTTTTTTCAATGTTTTTGGGTGCAAATCTGTAGTAAGCTTCCAGGATTCTGAGCTTACTGTACTGAAGCTCCTCCACCCTCTTGTTTATCTCAAATATGGAGCTCCACATCTCCTTCAGGTCTCTGCTGATAACCTGCGGTCTGTCATGGATCACACGCCCCAGAGCTGTATCTGCCATAGCCTGCTCCAGCTGTCTTAAATCTCTGGTCTGTATAAATAGGATCAGCATAACAAGAGCGCTTCCAAGGGCAAAAAACAGAGCAAATAGCAAAAGTACGCCTCTGTTGTCAACCCATACATTGGAATCCTGAGTGCTGTCATTGATGATGGCAACCATAGCGTAATTGCTGCCTCCGACACCTTCGGAAATGGCTACGGCTCTGTAACTCTGTCCCTCCAGGATGATATTCTCCGCAGCATATTTGCTTCCTCTGTATATTGCATAATCAAGGTTGATGAGGTTGTCTCCGTATACGCTGGTCAGGGTCTGAAGGTTTCTTCCGCTGGCGCTGGCAACAACCATATTGTCGGACAGTCTTGTTATCAGCACATCGTAAAAAATCTCGTTGTTTCCCTCTGTCCTTATAAAGCTGCTGATATGCTTTTTAAGGTTCTTATAAAACTCTGAGTTATAAAAATTCGGAACAAAGAAATTGGCTGTTTCATTGAGTCCTGCAGAATCAGACAAACTTATAAGTGATATGACAGCAAATCTTGAGTGCTCAGCCTGCCTTGCCTCCTGCCATTGCCTGTTCACAGTTACTATTCCGATTCCGGTGATAAGAGCCAGCACGGTTTCTATTACAACTGCCAGATAAAAAATCCTGTTTCTGTCGGTCAGAAGCTTGATAATAAGAATCAGAAGCACCAACCATATAAGAAGCAGTGCTATATACCAGATAACAGCTGTCCTGTACAGAGACAGAAGCTGCCCCATCGTCAGTCTCATGGTGGAGACTGCATGCTCAATATTTGAGTCAACAGCAAAGATACCCGTAGGTACGTCCTTATCAGTTCTTGTGTAGAGCTGACCGTACTCATACTGAGCCTGCACATAGAAGTTCTCATCGGGACATTTTTTGCTGCGAACACTGTCAACCTTGATGGACTCACCGGTCAGCTGATCCTCCGGCCTAAGGACCGATGGATTGATGCTGTATACTCTCACATAGGATCCATCTTCCCTTATCATTGATACGAACAAACCATTCTGTTCGGCAGAAAAACCCGATAATATTTCGTCCTGAGCTATCAAAAATCTGTCGGTGAGGCTCTGTACCCTGAACTTTCTGTCAAGACATACAATCCTGTAGATCGTACCTGTTTCAACGGTATTGTCATGCTCGTTTTCCTTTTGGTAATAACTCTCAAGAACAAGGTAGATGTTTTCTCCCTTTACGGAAATGGCAGATATCCTGTCCTCTCCCACGGTTCTTGAGGAAAAGATTCTCGCCACATCCCCTTTCTGGGACATATCAAACAATAGTCCCTGGTCGATCATGTTCTGAGAATAGTAGATGTGATCATCAACAAAGGCGCTGTCGGAAAAAATGGTATAATCCATATCCACGCTCCTGTTCTCTACAACGGAGGTAAATACGAATATGGATGCGGTTATGCTTAGAATAAATAAGATTATTATCAATCTGTTTCTGAGTCTCATCCGATTCCTTCCAATCCTTCACGTCTTTGATCAATGAACATAATGATCAATAAACTCCTTCTGCTTTATTGAAGGAGACTTTCGGTTCCGATTCGTTTAAAGGTGTTAAACAATAGTCTTATCCAGGAATTTCCTCCAAGGAAAAGTCTGGAAAGGAAAATGCTGAGTGCGATAATTGCCAGGATAATGCTGATCCAGAAAAGTATTCCGATAATGGTGTCGGAATTTCTTTTTACCCACAGCTTTATCAAAAACCAGGGCGTGATCTTCTTTTTGGTCACTGCAGCAATGGTTATATCTCTGTATAGATCCGTGAATCTGTCATAGCTGGAGTTTGCAATCTTTTTTTCCAAAAGATAGTAGCTTGTGGCCTTCTGTCCCGCCTTGGGGCTAAGAAGTGTCAAAAGTATGGAAGCGCACTCCGAAGTGCAGTCCCTTTCGCCTATGCTCTCATCCAGTAGTGACAGGTCCATTTCATAACTCAGATAAACGGATCTGTCGGCGGCCAGGTTTATCTGTCCGCCTTTGATAAGCAAATATAAAATTGGATACGGGAGATCAGATGTGATACAGGCAAGGATGGTATTTATACATACATCCTCGCACTGTGCCAAAGAAAGTGATTTCCCCTCATAAAAATCAAGTAACGGTCTTTCCCGGTGATACGGAAAAACAAGTGCATGTCCGTCCCCCACTGAGAAGTCTTCTATCAGAGCTCCCTCTCCCTTTCTTGAGGAGAGTTTGAACAGCTCCAAGATCTTCCGCACGATATCGTGCTGATGGACAACAATTACCGTATAAAGTGTTCCCCCGGAAGAAGATAAATCCCTGCATATATAGCAGTCATTCACTTCTCCCACACTTTTAGTTGACACCGGCAGAAGCCGCATTGTTCCTGATTCATAAATCATCAGAAAGCCCCCATCAGAGTTTGAGATCCGGTATTTTAACTATAGGTTCTTTTTCCTGCTCGGCTATGCTGCCTGCATCTTCTTCTGTAGCTGTTGACTTGACGATGGCATAGGCGTAGGTACATACCATGGGCATATCCGAACAATATATTCTGATTTCATATACGCCCTCCTTGGCAGGAGCCGTATATACACCGTCCACGGAGACTTCTCCGCTTCCGGGAGCTGTAAGCTCATAAGTAATGCTGACGGGATCCATGTTGTTGAACTGTACTCCAAAGTAATAATTCTCTCTGGGTCTCATTACAACAGTAGGCGTTTTGGCTGTAATGGTCTTTCCGTAATAGTCCTCAGCATCAAGCTCTTCGCCGTTAGGGAACTTGATGGCCACCCACCTGTAGGTGAGAACCAAGAAGTCCACATCGTGAAGGAGTCTCGCTGCTACAACAAAGCTTCCCTTGTCATTAAGAACTCTGACTGCCGTCTCAGCGTCAACAAGCTGCTGCGCCTGTCTGCTGAAGAGTTCTGGATTTCCGTATACAGTGCTCTTAGCACTGGCTCCCAGGGTCTGATCCTGAGAAAGATATTCATAACCGATGGAAACAAATACATTTCCGTTTCCAAGTCCATGGGTTATTTCGCCTGAATATCTTATATCTCCTGCCTTGGCATCTCTTCCGAGAGGTATCTCCAGCACGCCGGTAGCGACATTTTTAAGTTCACTGGCGGCAGGAGCAGCAAGAGGTATCTGATATGATGCCGGGATATCAGCAGATCTCTTTTCTGCGATATCCACATCCTTTACAAAGAATTCCATGTACCTGTTTCTGATGGCATTCTGAGCCGGGATATCTATGTACTGATTGGTAACAGGCTCTCTTATGGCCTCTATAACATAGGCGCTGTCGGTTCTAAGAAGATCAACCTCCGCCAGTTTGATATTATCTCTGGTCATGGCCTGTCTCATTTCAAGACTCAGTCTTCCCAGTTCTCTTCCTATTAGTGCCTGGGGTGTTTCTTCCGAAAGCCTTATCTTCATGGCGAAGCTGTTCTCAACACTGATTGCCTTATCATTTTCAAAGGCTGAAGCACTGCCGCTTCGCAGGATTATGTTTGTCTCGATTCCCGTGTGTTTCTGGGCTGTCATCCAGAATTCTTTGGTGAAAACAGTTCCTTGCGCCAGATCCACTTCGTCCACTGAGATGTCTATCTGCTCAGTCCCCTCAGGAGATGTAAATGAAGGGATATCAAGTATTCCCTTATAGGATACTTTCACCTCCTGATTAGACAGCTTCTTTATCTTCAGAAGTGCTCTCATATTTTTACCCTTGCAGGCAATTGTGGGAATCACTATACTTCCTTCGTAGTTTGAAGTTCTGAACAGGGTCTCAGACTGCAGAAATTCGGTTTCAAATTCTATACCCTCGTTATAATCTTCTTTATCAACAAGGAACAGCTCAAAGCCCTCACTTATACGGTTGTACTCATACTCCTGATCGGACTCCTTATGGCTTACCGCATATACCGAATGAATATCCTTCTCCTTGTAGCGCACACAAAGGCAGGCTGTATCGGTATGGAGCTGTTCAAATCCTTCTATAGCCGACAGCTTCTTAACCAAAGAAGAATCAATTATTATCTCTCTTCCGGTTCCGTCTATAACGACACCGCTCTCCACAAGGATAGACAGGTCATCAAGATTGACAACGTTACAGCCGCAGATAATACCTGCCCCATACATAAGGCTGCTCATAAAGCGCTGCTTATTCATGTGGTAGCTCTGTTCTGCCTGGAAGTCTGCAGTTGTTAACATTTTTCCGGGATAATAACGATTTCGTTCGAAAGGATATAGCTGACTATTAGCCATGAAGATAGTCCCCCCCAATCAATTATTGTGAGAAATTAATCCGTTACAGTATGTCTTTGCAGACATATTTACGTAGTGAAAATCAATATGCGTACAGATGCACAAGCATACTTATATTATAATCCAAATATTGTAACAAATGTGCATCAATACTCTGTTTATTGATAATTTAATTTCAGTTTATCAAATTTTTATAAATGTTTTCAAACCCGCTCAGGGACTGGGATTAATCGTTTAAACGTTCTTGTATTGACGGCTTAGTTTACAAAAATTTTATAAATATATCCGAAGTAAGTTTCTACAACAAAAAAACACATCCAAAATGGATGTGTTAGCTGAAATGATCAGTGCCGGCAGTGGGACTTGAACCCACACGTGGTTACCCACAACAGATTTTGAGTCTGCATCGTCTGCCATTCCGACATGCCGGCTGAATATGAAATTAAGAAAGGCTGTATCAACATACAGCCTATTCAGTTTATCACAGCGCCACTGTATATTCAAGTAAAAAATGGAAGTAATTGCCCTATTTATGCATTCTTGTACAAAAAATAGGCCAGCATATGAATCGTCTGCTTAAAGTCTCCGACATAAATCCTTTTAACAAGTTCTTCCTCGTCTATAAGCTCCACATTTAAAAACTCTGTATCATCAAGCTCCTGCCCGGTGACCTTGTGGCAGTTCTCGGCAGCATAAATATGGACATTGCTGTTAGACAGGGTTGCATTGGAGGGAGCTGTCATCAGATGCTTCCAGTTATCGGAAACGTATCCTGTCTCCTCCTTGAGTTCTCTTCTTGCTGTTTCAAATGCATCATCTTCTGTAGCAATGATGTTGTCTAAAGTAATGTAAGGAACATCACTCTTATCCTTATACTCTATCGCACCTGCAGGAAACTCAGTGGTAACCTCATCGATACCATGCCTGTACTGGCGCACACAGATAAATCTTCCCTGTTCATTCCTGGCCACGATTATGGAAAAGCTGTGTTTGGAAAAATTGTAGACAGGTCCTATGATTTCTCCATTGGGAAGCTCATAATCACAGGCTCTGAAATCTATCCATTCATCCTGGGCAAGATGCTGTGCATTCTGAAGCTTCCATGTCAGATCCTTATTATCCAAAATACTGTTCCGTCCTTTTACTTTTTGATTCCCAAAATATCCTTAATAACTTCGGATGCGATCACCAGGCCTGCCACTGAAGGAACAAAAGATACACTTCCGGGAGGAAGCTTTTTTCTTCCTGTGGAACCTGACTGTTCAGTGTCTGCAGGCGTTTCTTCTTTCTCACTGTCAAAGGAATAATCGGGCTTAAGAGCCTTTTCCCTGGAATAGACAACCTTTAGCTTTCTTACTCCTCTTTTCTTCAGTTCCCTTCGCATTACCTTGGCAAGGGGATCCATCTCGGTCTTGTAGATATCCGTAACTTCTATCTGGGTGGGATCAAGCTTGTTGCCTGTACCCATGGAACTAAGAACCGGAATTCCGGCCTCAGTGCATTTAACGATGATATCAATCTTGGCAGTGACAGTATCAATTGCGTCTATTACATAGTCATAGGCTGCAAAATCGAATTGATCAGCAGTCTCCGGAAGGTAAAAGCATTTGAAAACATTCACTTCGCACTCCGGATTTATATCCTTAATCCTATTCCTGCAGACATCCACTTTGTCCATGCCTACAGTGCTGTGAAGGGCAATGATCTGCCTGTTTAAGTTAGAGAGGCAGACTGAATCGTTGTCCACAATATCAATATGCCCCACTCCTGCTCTGGCCAGGCCTTCGACAACAAATCCGCCGACTCCGCCCACACCAAAAACAAGCACCTTGGAGTCCGAGAGCTTATTTATTCCCTCTTCACCAAGGAGCATTGCCGTTCTTGAAAACTGTTCATTCATAAAAGAACCCTCTCAAGGTCATTATTATAAAAAACCTCTCTGTCATTGAAATTACAGCCTGTGACCTCAAGATTCATTCCCTTGGCACCCATAACCCTTCTGCCGCTCAGAATAAGGTGCACCTTTTTATCCTCAGTCATATATTCCTCGGACACTTCATCCGCGGAATTGCTTTTTTCCAAGACAGTCTTAAAATCCCCCAAAAAAGCTGGAATTATAACTGTCCCAATTCCTTGGCCATACTTAGGCCCATATACCCCAATAATCTCGTGAAGAAGAATCCTGCGCAGTTCTTCCATACACTTGCCCTCTCATCTTTTATTGTTGTATTGTTTCAACTATTGCGGGAAGGAGCTGTTTCTTACGGGATACAACTCCCGCAAGCCTGGCACTTCCGCCGCTTACGGTTATTCCAAAGGCACTTCCGAGTGTATGCTCAGCCTTGTTGCCGGCATATACCACTTCAGAAGACTCCTCAATGATATTGGTCAGCATGAAGAAAAGCATATCCAATCCATCATCGGAAGCTACCTTGGAAAGCTCCGGCATTATCTTATCTTTGATCTCAACCAGTTCCTCGGCACTCATGGAATTGATCTGACCGATTCCTATGGTCATATCATCAACAGTAAACTTCTTGAAGTCCTGATGAAGGATTTCCTTGGCAGTCTTGCCACTAAGGTTGGAACCTGCGTGGAACATCTCTTTGGCAAAGGCTTCAAAATCTATCTCGGCAATGGCTGCAAGCTCTTCTCCCGCTTTCTTGTCAATCTTGGTACAGGTGGGAGATCTGAACATCAGCGTATCTGATAGGATAGCTGCCAGTAGCAGACCTGCTGTGGTCTTATCAATCTCTACGCCGTACTCCTTGTACATCAGATAAATAATGGTACAGGTTGATCCCAGAGGCTGATTTCTGAAGAAAACCGGGCCTGCGGTCTCGATGGTACGTAGTCTGTGATGATCGATGATCTCCAATATATCTGCGGAATCAGCTCCGTTAACCGCCTGGTTCTTCTCGTTATGATCCACAAGAATAAGCTGTTTCTTCTTGGCTCCCAGGAAGTTTCTTCGGCTGATCATTCCGATGTAATGATCGTTCTTATCAAGTACCGGGAAGTATCTGTGTCTCATGGATGCCATTACTTCCTGAATATCCTCTATGAAGTCATCCATATGGAAGCTCACCAGCTTATCCTTTTTCATAACATGCCGGATTGGCATACTCTGGTTAATGAGTCTTGCTACAATGAAGGTGTCATGTGGAGTCTTGATGATCTTGGCTCCGTGCTCCTGTGCCTGGATCTGAATGGTCTTGGCAACATTAGCGCCCTCGCAGACTATGATACAGCCGGCATTCATTTCGATAGCACACAGCTGCATGTCATATCTGTTTCCAAGTATGACAACATCGCCTTCTTCAATAACATTCTCCATCATATCAGGGTTAGCTGCCGCAATTACAACCTTACCCTTGGTAAGAACATCATCGATATCTCCCACGATAAGCTCACCGTCAAGGGTCTCAACAATGTTCCTGTAGCATGTTCCTGCTTCTGACAGGATCCTCGGATCGATAACATCCATGTAGGTCTCAACTATATCGTTGGTTGTAACGATACCTGAAAGATGATCTCCTTCCGTAACACACAAGGTCACAACATTGGCATCTCTCATTTTGGCCCAGGCGTTCTTAAGAGACAGATTGGCAGGAGAACCGTCAAGCATACGTATCTCCATATCTCTTACCTGAGTTCTTACGTCCTTGATATAAGCCGGCACCGGTACATCGAAATGAGACAATACAAACTGAGTCTCTTCGTTAAGGTGTCCTGCTCTGGCCGCAATATAATCTCCTCCTGTAATCTCACGCTTAAGCTTGGCGTAGGTAATGGCGGCGCAAATGGAATCCGTGTCGGGATTCTTGTGTCCCATTACCAGTACAGGTCTGTTGTTATCCATTTTATATCCCATTATATTTCCTCGTGAAACGTAAACTACTTTTTAATAAACCGTCTTATTTCATATTAACGCATTTGAACGCATTATTTCTACATTTTTTAAAAGATTTCGTAATATCTTAAGCGAACTGGCTGTTATAAAGCTCATAGTAGAAGCCTTTCTTCTCAAGAAGCTGCTCGTGATTGCCCTGCTCAAGGATATGTCCGTCCTTCATTACCAGGATCACATCGGCCTCTCTTATGGTCGAAAGTCTGTGGGCAACAATGAAGCTGGTCCTACCCTTCATCATCTTGTTGAAGGCCTTCTGAATCCTGATCTCAGTGCTGGTATCAATTGAAGAAGTTGCCTCATCGAGGATCAGCATAGGAGGAATATTCAGCATTACTCTGGTTATGCACAAAAGCTGCTTCTGTCCCTGTGACAGGTTTCCTCCGTTCTCAGTGATAACAGTATCATATCCTTCCGGAAGCCTTTTTATGAAGCTGTGGGCATGAGAAGCCTTGGCTGCTTCAATAATCTGCTCATCGGTAAAGCCTTCTCTTCCAAGAGTAATATTATCCCTGATAGTCCCGCTTCTAAGCCAGGTCTCCTGAAGCACCATTCCAAAGCTGTCGCGAAGATCCTTTCTCTTAAGGGTTCTGATATCATGACCGTCAATAGAGATGCTGCCGTTATCTACGTCATAGAATCTCATGAGAAGATTGATAAGTGTAGTCTTACCACTTCCGGTAGGACCAACAATAGCTACTCTCTGGCCCTTTTTCACATTAAGATCAAGATCTCCGATAAGTTCTTTGGACTTATCATAAGAGAACGCCACGTCAGAAAAAGTAACCTCTCCCTCAGGTAAGAAATTCATAGGCGCATTGGCATCATCAGACACCTCAGGTTTCTCCTCGATAATAGCAAATACTCTCTCAGCGCAGGCAAGAGCATTCTGAAGCTCAGTTACCACGCCGGATATCTCATTGAAGGGCTTGGTGTACTGATTGGCGTAGCTAAGGAAAATTGTAAGTCCACCAACAGTCATGCCTCCCGCAATGCAAGCAAAAGCTCCGAACAGTGCGACCGCTGCATATACCAGATTGTTGACGCATCTGGTGCTGGGGTTGGTAAGGGATGAGATAAAGGTGGCCATTATACTGGTCTTCCTGAGTCTCTCATTGACCTCATCAAACACTTCCATGTTCTCATCTTCATGAGCAAAAGCCTTAACAACGGAGAGATTCCCTATCATCTCGTCCACAAATGCGGTCTGATCAGCACGGGACTGGCTCTGTTCTTTGAAAAGCTTAAAGGACTTATCCGCAATAAACTTGGCAATAAACAAAGACAGCGGAGTAAGAACAACTACAACAATAGCGATCCTGTAATTCAGATAGAACATGAATACAAGGGTTCCCACAATAGTCACAATTCCTGTAAACAGCTGTGTAAAGCCCATAAGAAGGCCATCCGCAAAAAGGTCAACATCAGAGATTATCCTGCTTACGATATCTCCTGTCTGCTTGGAATCAATGTATTCAAAGGGCAGGATCTGAAGCTTGTCAAAAGCTTCTTTTCTAACATCCCTTACAACCTGGAAAGTTATCTTATTATTTGCCTGGTTCATTATCCACTGACAAACAGCGATAATTGCGATGGCGATCACCATTCTTATCAGTATTGTAGTAATCTTACCAAAGTCAACGGCTCCGGCACCGACAATACAGTCTATTGCGTTACCTGCCAAAATAGGCACATAGAGAGAAAGGAGCGCTGTCACGATAGCAAGAACCATGGACAACAATATAAGCAGGCGGTATTTGCCGGCATATTTCAGTACTTTTTTAAGCGTTCCCTTTTTCATACCGCGCCCTCCTTCTTATACTGTGAATCGTAGATTTCCTTATATAGCTCGCAGCTTGCAAGAAGCTCCTCATGAGTTCCGATACCCGCAGCCTTACCGTTATCAAGAACTATTATCTTATCGCAGTTAAGTACAGAGGAGGTGCGCTGGGAAACGATGAAAGTTGTAGGCGCATTATCCATTTTTGCAATAGCTTCACGAAGATTCTTGTCAGTGAGATAATCAAGAGCCGATGCGCTGTCATCCAGGATCAGGATCTCAGGCTTTCTTACAAGAGCCCTTGCGATGGTAAGGCGCTGCTTCTGTCCGCCGGAGAAGTTCTTTCCTCCCTGCGCCACCATGTAATCAAGCTCTTTGTCCTTGCCCTTTACAATTTCTTCTGCCTGAGCAATTCTAAGTGCCTCATAGATTTCCTCGTCAGTGGCATCATTTTTGCCCCATCTGATATTGTCTCTTATACTGCCATGGAAAAGTACGGCCTTCTGAGGAACAATTCCAATACGCTCCCTGAGAGCCTCAAGACTGTATTCTTTGACGTTTTTACCATCAATAACAACGCTTCCCTTGGAAACGTCATAGAATCTGGGAATCAGATTGATAAAGGTGGACTTACCGCTACCGGTTCCTCCGATAACGCCTATCCTCTCGCCTCTCTTAACTGTAAGGGTGATATTTTCAAGGGAATCCTCACTGTCTCCCTGATATCTCATACTGACATCATTAAATACCACGTGATCCTCGGTGGTATCAAAGCTTCTCTCGCTTCCGTCCACCATTGAAGACTTAAGTTCAAGAAGCTCCTGAACTCTGTTACCGGAGGCAATGGCCTTGGTCACGGTAAGTACAAGATTGGCAAACTTGATAAGCTCAACAAGAATCTGTGACATGTAATTATAGAGTGCCACGATCTGGCCCTGGGTAAGAGCTCCTGAGTTAACATAGATAGCGCCTCTGTAGATAAGATAAACAACCGCAAGATTAAGGATCGCATAGGTAACGGGATTCATAAGAGCCGTCACCCTTCCGACGAATTCCTGCAGATTTAAAAGAGCATTATTTTTGTCCCTGAAATCAGCCTTCTCCTTCTCTTCCATTCCGAAGGCTCTGATAACTCTGACGCCGGTGTGATTCTCTCTTGTGAGGCCAAGAAGTGCATCAAGGCCGCTCTGGATCTTACCGTATCTTGGGATACTCCAGGTCATGATAAATCCAACAACAGCAAAAAGAAGTATGATCGTTACCAGAAAAATCAAAGCCTGGCGAACATCAATTGTAAATGCCATGGCCATTGCGCCGAATACCACAAAGGGAGATCTCAGAAGAAGTCTGATAGTAAGGTTGACTCCCTGCTGAACCTGGTTGACGTCACTGGTCATCCTTGTGATCATTGCAGAAGTTCCAACTCTGTCCATATCGGAAAAAGAGAGCTTCTGGATATTCTCGAACAGTGCGCTCTTAACCTTGGCAGCAAAGCCTGAAGCTGCTTTCGCCGCAAAATACTGCGCTGTAATGGCACTTACAAATCCAACAAAACAAAGAAGCACCAGAACAAGACACATCCTGATGATATAGGACTTGTCTCCACCGGTGATTCCCTTATCGATGAGAGCCGCTATAACAAGCGGCACCATCAGTTCAAAGGAAGCCTCAAGAAGCTTGAACAGAGGCCCAAGCGTAGCTTCCTTTCTGTAATCTTTTAGATAAACCAATAGCTTTTTCATAAAATCCTCTTTTATTCAAAATCGGTGTATAGCAGATACTGCCTTCTCTTCTCTTTAAAGTCATCAAGTTCCTCCTTCCAGGAAGCCTTGATTTTTTCAGCACTTTTGCCGTCCTCTATCATGAGCCTGACATTATCCGTACCCATAAGATAATCGATCCAGTAATGCCCGTCGTTATATTTTTGGCCCCAAAAGACTGCTTCACAGCTGCTTTCATTTATCGCATTATAAGCATCTATCAGGTAGCTTAAGTTTAATCCGTTATTCCGGATATCCGAAAGAGGTATTGTCCGCAGATCCCTGCCATAGCATGTTTTATCCCGGTACATGGGGCTCACGGCACCTTCCATAGACACAGGTATAAAATTATAATCGTATTCTTTCATATCAGCAAGGTATGGACTTCCATAAGTTTCAAAAGGGTACTCCGTCCCTCTTCCCACAGATACAACAGTATTCTCAAAGAGGCACGTGGAAGGATACAGGTACACCGCTCTCATATCCTTAAGATTTGGAGATGGCGGCTTGATCAGATAATGCATTGTGTTATGATCATAGCCAAGACAGGTGATCACCGTAAGATCACAGGAGTCCTTCCCTGTCTGTAGCCATCCTTCACCATTAATCATAAGTGCCAACTCCCCCAGCGTCATACCATGAGCAACCGGAATCGGAAGTCTTCCCACGTTGGAAATAAGCTCATTCTGAAGGATCGGTCCGTCAACCAAAAAGCCGTTGGGATTGGGCCTGTCAAGAATTATCACCGATTTGCCATGCTCTGAGCAGGCGTCCATAAGATCAAACATTGTGATGTAATATGTATAGAATCTGAGTCCCACATCCTGGATATCAACCACAAGTACATCAAATGTCTCTAACGTATCTTCAGAAACCGCCTTGCTGCGATTATCCTCATACAGAGAAAGAAGCGGAACTCCTGTAGCCGGGTCAATTGAATCATCCACGCCTTCTCCGGCGTCACTGGTACCTCTAAAGCCGTGCTCCGGGGATAAAACGCAGGCCACATCAACATTCTGCCGTATAAGAGCATCCAGGACATGTTCCCCATAGGTCACATCATTCCCCTTATCATCCTTGCCGAAGTGAATGAGATCAGCTCCTTCACCTAATGCATCGTAGTCGAAAGAACACTCATCTCCTACGATTCCTGACTGATTGGAAAAAAGAGCGACTCTCTTTCCCTCAAGCATTGGAATATACTGCCCAAAGCGCTCATCTCCAAGAATCAGCTGCGTTTCTATGTCATCGCTTTCGGTCTCTTCTGTAGTTCCAAGCCTGCTACTGTCAGTCTGAACATCTTCTATCTTTTCAAAAGCAGAACTTGAATACCCTTGCGATGATACAGTAGTTCCCCCGGATTCACCACAGGCTCCCAAGGTGCCTGCTGCAATTACCACCGCTAAGATCAAACTCAGTTTTCCGGAAGTTTTTCTTATCATAGGTTGATCCTCAGTCCCTTGGGATAATGGTTCTTTAACATTCCGCCTGCAGCCTTGGCCCAGCCTATACTATAGCCGTCCACCAGGATAAGACGCCAGCCTTTTTCCTTTTTATCAAGGCCCCTCAGGGTCTGTCCATTCAAATATGCATCTATCTCAGGAGCTTCTGCCTCAAAATCCACATAGGCCTGTACTTCATCTTTCCTAAGAGCAAGTGCCAGCGCATGGGAGGGCTCGAACCTATCTTTTTTCAAGGTTCCCAGGTGAAGTCCCGGGCGCATTACCTTAAGTCCATTTGGTGAAGGCATGTTTTCAGGAGCCAGATACATCTGATCTCCGAACATAAATATTGTTCCCTTAAGATCATCAGGGTTCACAAGAGTCTCTTTTGCGAACTCCTCAAATATTTTTTTCTCGGCCTTTGACGCCTCTTTTACCCTGCCGCCCGGAACGTATCTACTTAAATCAGAAGAAGTAAGCTCTCCGTCCCTCTTTAGAACGCACAGGAAATGCCCCTCGCCTTTTACCTTGTGGGGCCAGAGTCTTACGCTCTTTCCTATCTCATTGGCTTCAATATCGTCAGCATCAGTCCATTCAGGCCTTCCTGCCTCCATTCCGCCAACAAGCGGTACAGTCACCACATGGAAATCAGGGTGCTTTCTGATAAACTGAAGTATAGTGTTCTCATTTTCTTCTGCAGAAAAAGTACAGGTGGAATAAACAAGAGTCCCGCCCGGAAGCAGCATTTTTTCGGCACAATCCAGAATTTCTGCCTGTCTCTCGGCACAAAGTTTGACATTTTCGAGACTCCACTCGGAAAAGGCCTCTTCATTTTTCCTGAACATTCCTTCTCCTGAACAGGGAGCATCCACAAGGATTTTTTCAAAGTATCCTTCAAAAACTTCCGACAGATGCTTAGGCGTCTCGTTGGTTACAAGCGCATTATTTATACCAAGACGCTCTATGTTAAGAGATAATATCTTAGCTCTATCTCTGTTGATCTCATTAGTTACAAGTATCCCCTCTCCCTTCATGGCAACGGCTATCTGAGTGGATTTGCCGCCGGGGGCAGCGCACAGGTCAAGAATCTTCTCTCCGGGCCTTGGATCAAGGAAATGAACCGGTGCCATAGCGCTGGGTTCCTGAATGTAATATAGTCCCGCTTCATGATAAGGGTGCTTGCCCGGAGTATCACTGGTCTCATAATAATATCCATTCTCTTCCCAGAGCACCTCTTCTTTGGCAGTAGGAAATTTGTTGAGAACAGACTTATCAGCCTTAAATGTATTGATCCTTAAGGCATGATGCCTTGCGTCATCATCAAAACTGTCCAAAAACTGCTGGTATTCTTCCTGTGACAAAGAACTTTTCATTCTCTCTTTAAATATTTCCGGTAACATAAAACCTCACTAATAAACACGCCACCGCAGGAGCAGTGGCGCAGCATTTACTTGTATTTACTTCTCTTCGTGTTCCTTGATATACTTCTTGATTCCCTTGAAGGTCTCAGGGCTTATGATATGCTCAATCCTGCAGGCATCAGCCTCAGCTATTGTCTCATTGACCCCTGCTGTCATCATAAGGAACTTGGTCAGATTGGTGTGCTTGGCGTAAACAGCCTTGGCAACCTTAAGTCCCTCAGCTGTAAGATTGAGCTCACCGTCTGCTTCCATGATAATAAGGCCCTTCTCCTTGAGAATGCCCACAGCTCTTGATACACTGGGCCTTGAAAACTCAAGTTCATTGGCCACATCAATTGATCGTACCACACCCTTTTTCTTCTTCAAAAGGTATATGGTCTCGATATAATCTTCACCAGATTCGTGCATAGTACACCCCCGTGCATTAGTCTTAATATGTTAATTGTATTGTACGCAACCAAAATATGCAAGAGTTTAATCAGATAAAATATATCACTCTTCAAATAAGTCATGATCACTTATAACTCAGATCATGGTTCATACCAGACGCATCTTACAGAATAAATTCTGTTGCTATAGTCTTTTAATGTAGTATACGTATCTTTAAGCGGATCCATACAGATATATTCCCCGTTTTCTGCGCCTATGATCAACACAAAATGATGATAACTAAAAAGGGATTTCCTATGAATCTTCACTATAGGATACCTCCCCTGGGAAAGGCATTCGTCTATATATCCTGAATCCAGGTCACTGTAAACTTCCGCATTAAAGCCGGGAAGCTTATCAAGAGCTCCCCACTGCATATTTCCGGCAGCATCAAACACTCCGTTTTCAGATAAAAGAGTAGCCACTCCTCCGGGAGATAATGCCCCACTGCTCTCGGAAATTGCGGAAGCTATACAGGTAGTTATACAGCCTGATGACTCCATTGTGTATTTGGATTCTCCCAGATGTATTGCCTTCCATCTGTCATCATCCTGGCGATAATGAACCATGTTTTCAGACACGGGATAATCCACTTCACATTTCACATTGAGACCGCCGCGATTCTTCACGATCTGTGACAAAAATACTAATGCCAGAATAGCTATAGTTATACCGCATGCGATGATTATTTTTTTATTGCCACGCATATACCCTCTGACTCCACTCCTCTTTTATAATCCCCGTAATTTTAAAAGAGGCCATCCTTACGGATAGCCTCTCCACTACATTTTCAATTTAATACGATGCAGCCTGATTACTTAGCATAATCTGTTGCTCTGCTCTCTCTGATGATATTAACCTTGATCTGTCCGGGATATTCCATCTCGTCCTCAATCTTCTTGGCAATATCACGAGCCATGAGCACCATGTCTTCATCAGATACCTGCTCAGGAACAACCATTACTCTGACTTCTCTGCCGGCCTGAATAGCAAATGAGTGATCAACACCCTTAAAGCTATTAGTGATATCCTCGAGTTCTTTAAGTCTGGATGTGTAGGTTTCAAGTGTTTCTCTTCTTGCGCCGGGTCTTGCTGAAGAAATTGTATCAGCAGCCTGTACCAGTACAGCAATAAGAGACTGGGGTTCAACATCACCGTGGTGAGCTTCTACCGCATTGATAACTGTCTGTGATTCCTTGTACTTCTTACATATCTCAACACCAAGCTGAATATGTGAGCCTTCAAGTTCATGATCTACAGCCTTACCAATATCATGTAAGAGACCTGCTCTCTTAGCAACTCTAACATCGAGTCCAAGCTCTGATGCCAGAAGTCCGCACAGCTGAGCAACCTCAACAGAATGCTTAAGGCAGTTCTGACCATAACTGGTTCTGAATTTCATTCTACCGAGAATCTTAACTACTTCAGGATGGAGTCCGTGAACACCTGCCTCGATAGCAGCGTTCTCAC
>JAEEGL014069200.1_pt1 | contig 26252 bp, 21 predicted proteins | sample 9134231 | NCBI WGS metagenome assembly JAEEGL01 (sample SAMN16246548, study PRJNA631951) | gut metagenome | biome: gut microbiome; feature: rumen; material: fiber-attached | host: Bos | place: Iran: Karaj | collected 2018-10
AAAAAAAAAATCGTATTTTTGCAACTCTTTTCGACAGTTGAAGTTTTGCAACAATCATTCCATTTAGACCATGGACAATCTGAAATACAATCTCCGCGGTGTTTCCGCCTCAAAAGAGGACGTTCACAATGCCATCAAAAAAATAGATAAAGGCCTATATCCAAAAGCCTTCTGCAAGATTATCCCCGATATTTTGGGAGGCGACAACGACTATTGCAATATCATGCATGCCGACGGTGCCGGCACCAAATCCTCGCTGGCCTATCTCTATTGGAAAGAGACCGGAGACTTTTCTGTGTGGAAAGGCATTGCCATAGATGCTGTAGTAATGAACCTGGACGATCTGCTTTGTGTGGGTGCCGTCGACAATATTCTGTTGAGTTCCACCATTGGTCGCAACAAACATCTGGTACCCGGTGAAGTTATCAGTGCCGTCATTAACGGAACCGAGGAATTCCTCCAAGAGATGCGTGACCTTGGCATAGGCATCTATCTTACCGGCGGAGAGACCGCCGATGTGGGTGACTTGGTACGGACTATCATTGTAGACAGTACGGTGACTGCCCGCATGCGTCGCAGCGATGTGGTGGACAACGGTCATATCAAGGCTGGTAACGTGATTGTCGGTCTGGCCTCCTATGGGCAGTCGACTTATGAGAAAAGTTACAACGGAGGCATGGGAAGCAACGGACTGACATCGGCCCGTCATGATGTCTTTTCACAATACTATGCCCAGCAATTCCCAGAGAGTTTTGACCACAATCTGCCCAAAGAGGTAGTCTATTGCGGCCACAAAAGACTGACCGACGCCACCGAAGTCAACGGTGTCGATGCAGGCAAGATGGTACTCTCACCTACCCGCACCTATGCACCTGTCATCAGACGTGTGCTTGACGAATACCGTCCCAAAATCGACGGTATGATTCATTGCAGCGGGGGTGCACAGACAAAAGTACTCCATTTTATCGACAACTTGCACGTGGTAAAGGACAACATGTTCCCCGTTCCACCGTTGTTCAAGCTCATCCATGAACAGAGTGGCACTGATTGGAAAGAGATGTATACTGTCTTCAATATGGGACACCGTATGGAAATCTATACTGACGAGACAACGGCCGCAGGCATTATTGATATCGCCAACAGCTTCCATATCGACGCTAAAATTATCGGTCATTGCGAATCAGCAAATCAGGCACAAGTCACCGTCAAATCGGAAAACGGGACATACATTTACAACAACTAATATTCCGAAACAATACTCTATCACATAAAAAAGACACAGCCATGAGAACATGCCTGTGTCTTTTTTTTGTGGGAAACAGTATTTATTATGCTTCCTGGATAGCAGCAGCAATACGGGATGCCAATTCCTGCATCTCTTCGGGCTCCATCTTGACATGATGTGAGAAGTTCAAATCGCCAGGATTATTCAATGGCATGAGATGGATATGCGTATGCGGCACATCGATACCTACGACAGCGACACCTACCTTAATACAAGGACAGACCTTTTTCAGGCCCTTGGCCACTGTACGGCTGAAACGATGAAGTGTGACAAACAAATCATCGTCCAAGTCGAAAATGTAATCAACCTCTTTCTTGGGGATACAAAGCACATGGCCTTTCACCACAGGGTTGACATCAAGAAAAGCAAGACACTTGTCGGTCTCGGCAACTTTATAGCAGGGAATTTCTCCTGCCACGATACGGGAAAAAATACTTGGCATAAGAAAGGTTTGAAAGGTTAAAGGTTTGAAAGTTTTAAAGGGTCCGGTATGAGATAGGATTGTCGGAGGGGAAGTCGAGGATTGTTCTGTGTAGCCAGATGGGATTGACGAGGTAGGTACTTCCTGATTTCAACGCTCAACCGAAAGTATTTCGAAATGCATGGTTCCGGCGGGGACGACTACCTCAACATTATCTCCCGCTTTTTTGCCCAGAAAAGCCTGTGCAAAAGGAGAGGAAACCGAGATGAGGCCCTGTTTGAGGTTGGCTTCGCTCTCAGGGACAATGGTATAGGTTTGTTTCATGTTGTTCTTGGTATTCTTAATACAGATTTTCGAGAGCAACAGCACTTTTGAGGTGTCAATTTTGGATTCGTCCAGTAAACGGGCATTGGCGATAAGATCCTGAAGTTTTGATATTCTCGCCTCCAGATGACCTTGTGCCTCCTTTGCCGCATCGTATTCTGCATTCTCAGACAAATCGCCCTTGTCGCGCGCCTCCGCAATGGCAGCAGCAGCAGCCGGACGGTCAAAAGCAATCAGATGATGTAGCTCGTCTCTTAACTTTTGCAATCCTTCTTCACTATAATACTTAATTTCAGACATCTTTATTATTTTTTGCCGTATTAACGGGCATTAGACATTGGCCTTGTGGCCAGTTAAAAACAGATTTCAACAGAAAAGGCATTCATAACAGACCCGTTTCCGTCGAAAGTTAAAAATTAGGAAAGGTCCACAAGGAACCTTTCCTAATTCACTTTTTATGTTGTCAAGTCCTTTTAGAACTTAAACGTAGCTCCGATAGAGTGGCTACCTCTCAAATTGTAGGAACTTCTGTACGAATAATCCAACGAGATAGCACTACCTCCCTCTTTCTTTAACGGGAACTCGACCGAGGCTCCGGCGCAAAGACCCGCGATGGCCGTAGCGCGCTCACCACTGTCGAACAGTCCTCTCTGATAAACGTATGCTGCACGTGCCGTGAAACGATTCAGTAAAGAATACTCAAATCCAATACCGAAGTTGTCACGCGAGAATGCGTTCGAGGTAAAGTTGGCGGCCAGTGTCAAACGCTGATCCCATTTTTCGAAGAAGAAGTCGTAGCTGGCACCAATGTTCAAACAGGTGGGCAACTCCATCTCATAAGCGCGGAACTCAACGGTCATTGCGTTTCCAGCAGCGTTGACCGTAGTGAAAGATTCACCTGTTCCACTGAAACTGAAGGCAGGTCCGATATTCTTCAAAGAGATACCGAACTTCAACTCGTCGTTTTCACCTGTCATGTACTGAATACCGGCATCAAGGGCAACACCCGTAGCCGTCACATTGTCCGTCGACTCGGTGATAACCTTCAATGTAGCACCACCATGGATTGAATTGGTGAATGAATGGGCAAAACCCACATTGAGATTCATATATGTCGGCGAGAAGGTACCATTACTACCCGCTTCAGGGTTGTCCACAGAGGTTTTGTCAAGGTCGCCAAAGCTCATAGCCATAACATAGGCACCCAAAACACTGGCATCGCCCAAACGGACGGCGAGACCGAAAGCGTTGATGGAAGCACCGCTGTTGAGGCCACTCTTGCCACCTAACCACATGGTGTTGGTATAGACAAATTCCGTTTTGGTCACGAAAGAAAGACCTGCAATGTTGCTGAAGAAAGCATCGATGCCACGAGCGCAGGCTGTGTTGATGCCGCCCCAGCTACTGCTACGGGCCCAGGGGTTGATGAGAAGTTCAGTAGCCCCTGCCGTACCTCTACGGTCATCGTTACCCGCCATCAAGCGCGGCATTGACAACAGCGAGGTAAGAGCTATTACAGTCAATATACTTACTATTCTTTTCATTTCTGTCAAATTTTAAAGTTACAAGATAATTAGAACTGGAAGGAGTTCAAGTCAACAGGACGCATTGTACCAAACCATTTGACCACACGTTCACCGATACCCGGCGTGCTGAAATGAATCAGGTACATACCACCGGCGATAGGAATACCATTGTGGTTATGGAGATCCCAATCGTAGGTTGTAGTGTTGGACGGAGTGGCAGGGAATGACCGCACCATGGTTCCATCAACAGAATAGATGGTAATCTTGGTGTTGCCCGGAACATTGATGAAACGGACCTTGGTCTCCAACTGACTTGAAGTCTCATATTCAGAGTAACTGTAATAGGGATTCGGAACAACATTGATAGCAGCCATAATGGAATCCTTGTAATCCTGGGAAGCATTATTGCTGGTTGCCTGTTGTGTGAGAGTAACAATATCAGATGTCAGTTCGAACATGTACATCGGGTTGTTGTTGTTGTTCATGGTCTCACCGGCATCGGCAGGAGTCATTCTGTTATTACCCAAATACTTGGCGTAACGACCATTGACATTCAAATCGATTGTAACATCCGAAGGAATGTCTTTGGGATTGTTGATGGTTTCCATAGCCAACGGCATATTCACCCATGCAACGGTGCTGAACAAGAAGGCTGCAGAGTCACGCATAGGCAATGCATAAGGCTGTGCCTCGGTAACAAGAAGACCTTTCTGGATGACCATCTTACCATTCTCATCGGCGAACTGGCCATTGAGCATATGGTCGAGGCTGCGGAGCATGTTCAATGCCCAACGACCTGCATCGTAAGAAGGCGAACCATAATCCTGCGGATAGAAGTTTTCGTCGTATTTATGGAAACGCGGGAAACGCTGTGTAATGGCATTCAGCACATAGATGTAGTGACGACCGCCCATGATATAGTTCTGTGTTCCGACTGTAACCGTACTGACAGGGTTCCACATCATATCACGGCCATTGAACTGGATGTAACGAGAATCCTCACCATACATAATGTTCAGACGTTCACCCGTGGCAAGATTAATAGCATAGCCTGGGAACCAACCCATACCGCGGTCGCTGATGTAGTTGGGGCTGCCGGGATCATTGCTGGCACCAGCAACTGTAGCTGTGTCACCGTTCTTGTCAATGGAGGCATGTTTACGTACCTGGAAACGACGGGCGTTGCCTTCAGACTGAGTGTAGTCATCACACATTTCAAGCACCGGACAACGGGTCCACTTGGAGGTGTCGGATGTCAAAACGATGCGAACACTGGGAAGTTTGGACATATCGTTGAACATAAGTGACTTGTTCTGCATGTGATTCATCAAACCACGCTGAATGTCATAGTAATTATGTTTGTATGTACGCGGACGGACGCGATGCAGGGAGTCAATCACATTCTGATTCAAGAAGTAATGGAGAGAGAATCCCGGGTGATAGTCTCTGGTAGAGACAAGACCATAGGGAGCCCACGTACCCGAAAGAACTTTCTCGAAAGTCTGTGATTTATCGACAGCAAACACGTTAGAACGTTCAATCATACGACCGTCAGCTGCCTGATGGATTTCAGTAACAACTTTGTAGTAGTCGTCATCCAGATAAGCTTCGTTGCCCGTATAAGCAGTCGTGTCGCCCTGGAAGTTGTTGAGGTTACCAGAAGCATACTGAGAACCACTGCGAATCCAGTTGATGTAGGGATAATTGTCGTTATCGGGAATACCTTCAAGCCACTGGTGATTGTTGTCAGAGAACTCTCTTGTGGCTGAAAGTAAAGTACCATCATTAATGATACCACCATTCACGTCACCATCGGAAACAACCAAATCGGTAGCAATTGATTTGGGATTGGTGATGGCAACCGAAAGGCCCAGATCGAGGAACAACTGCTCATTGTAGCGGCTAATGACAAAATCAGCCGTATCCGTGTAGACATCGTCATACAACGGAGTTCCATCGACTTTGGAGATAACCCACTTGGAAGTGTCGCTAGCACCGTCGAACTTAATATAGAACTCACCTTGTTTGACATTGAGCGGGTCGATAATGCGAACACTGATAGGACCAGCATTCTGCTCATAACGCGGATGAGGCAGCACACAAGGATTGCTCATGGACCAAGTATAGTTGTTACCTTGGATACGATCGTTGAAGACACCCGGAGCCTTGGCAGGTTGTCCCGGACGGCCCATCAGTTCGATAATCGATTCCTCGGAGAGTTGGAGAACGTTTCCGCCGTTACCACTACCATCGATACGCGTGATATTGGGGCACATGCCAAATGTGGCTTGGACAATGGTACCACCATTTTCTGCAGAGGGATTATGCGGTATTGCAGTAACCGGAGTGATCGTTCCGCCATTTTCATCCTTACGACCGGCAAGATAAGGTTCTTTCTGACCATCCAGTTTGGAAGGATCTGTCTGGCTGTACTCTTTGTAACGGTTGTGGGCATAAGCAACACAGATGAAGTAGTATTCCTTGTTGTTCACAAGCGTCTTGTTGGTACCTGTAGCAAATTGGTCCGTGGTTACACGGAAGACATGCTTGATACCCGTATTGGAACCCTGAACCATAATTCTACCCGTAAGCAAGTTGGTCGAGGAGTTAGTAGTGTAGTTGACCAATGTTCCAATAGGAAGGTTGGGGTCGGTAACAAACTCACCCGTAGACGGGTCAATGGAGTCGAAGCCGCTGTAATTCTTGATAGCATAGTAGTTCTCAACATCGCACTGGGCAACCAGACGAGCCTTGTTTTCGTCGTAGATGTCAGCAATGGAGGCGTGAGCGTCAACGAGCTGATAGATCTGATAGCCTTCAAATTTGTAATGACGCTGGCTTTCAGGATAGGACTTCAAAATCGAAGCATCTTCTTCATCATATTTCTCGTTATAGTTGTTGGAGCCCGGGTTCTCATATGTGAGGTACAGGATGATTTCGTTGTTCAATTCCTGAACCACCATGGTGGGAGCATCGGGGCCATCCAGAACTTTGAAGCAGTTTTCGAACAGAGCCTGGCAAACGTCATCAATTTCACGGAGAATACCAACCGAGGTCCAGGCGTTGCCACTAGGAGCCTGAGCGAAAGGAATACCCACGGTGATGTAGTTGACAGCACCCGGTTTCAAAGTGAAAGGACCAGCGGACTGCATGAAACGACGGTCTCCAGGACTGACATTCTCACCCGAGGTAACCTCAGTCCAGTCGTTGGGGTGATATTGTTCGTCCGGAACAACACCATTGGTACCCCAGTGCAACGGGTCACTATCGTCGGGGAACATGAAGTCGCAGTTGAGATCGGAAACACCGTTGGAGATGGCGTTGCCGCCGTACTTCATGTGCTGACCATTTTTCCAGAAACCTTGCAGATAGTTGTAGTAGTCGGTTGCTTTAGAGGGCTCACCATTGATGTTACTGGTGCTATTCTCATAATAAACGAAACGACGCATACCGAAACGTTCATCGTCAACGATGTCGTTACCAAAGTTGACACCGTTAATGGCACAGTTTCCAACAGAGTCATTGGGTTGGAAATACCAAGCCAAAGGATAGTACAGGTCAGCATCGTCAGTCAATCTGATAATATTGATTGAACCGTCGGGATTTCTGTATTGGGAAAGTTTTTCAGGATAGTTGTCCTGCATTTTCTGGAGATCAATTTTGGGATTGTCCTTGCCATCGGGATCCATATATGGACCCTGGAAGAAGTCGATACCTACTGCCGGCGGAACGCCCGAATAGGAACCGGTACCAGGACCATCCACATCCTTACCATTGTAGCAGTAACCCAGACCACGTTTAACATCGCAACCAATATAGTCATCATAACCGTAACCCAAATCCGGGTCAACCCACTGGCTGAAATAAGTGTTGCGCAACTCGTAGGTGGAGCGGTTGATAATCTCATAGGTGTAGAAAGTCATGTTGTTGATCTCATCGTTAGTAGAGAAGGCGAAAGCTTGGGCACGAATCTCAAGGCCAATAGGCTGTCCACCCGACTCTGTATGCGTGTTACCCATATCGTTGAACACCCACCAGATGGTCTGGTCGCCTTTCAGTACCTGGTCGCTCATCAAACCACCGCTAACGATTCCAACAGAATCTTCCATGGTGGGGAAAGGTCTGTAGGTTTCGCCCGGACCAAGAGCGGCTTTCAAAGTACGCGGACAAAGAGCATTGTCAAAGTCGTAATACGGATAGTCACCTTTCTGATAGTTGTATTCACCATCACCATCAGCATCATAGAAAGGAGCCAAATAACGGGACTGATCGGGGAAATTGCCATGAGCGGGCCACTCTTTGATGATTTGAGCAATGCTGCCCTCATCGTAGTTGGAATTCTGTTGGGGAGGATTGACCGTGTAATCAAACATCTGACGGAAGTTCTGGACATCGACCTGATTGATTTTGAAATGACGGTCATACCAGTTACAAACCTCGATGGTGATATCTGCAGTACCCGAAGTGGTCAGGGGACCCGGCCAATAGTCGTCACCATTCTGACCGAAACGGAGAGCGGCGAGTCGAAGCTGGTCGTTAACATCCGTACCACCAATCCACAGAGCTGCACAGTAAAGAGGAGTTGACGTACCGTCCTTCGGAATATGGTACTGGGTAATACTACCATCGTACCACATATTGCCATAACCATTGATCAGGGCACGTACGTTGTTTACGTTCAGTTCGGCGGTACTTTGTGCTCGCTTACACACAGCAGCCTTGTTCTGAACAGCAGTCTTCTTGAAACTCGTTTTCTTGCAGGTAGTGCATTCACGAGCCAGTGCTGTTCCCATCGTAGATGAGAACACTAAAGCCAATAAAACTGTTTTAATAAATATATTTTTCATCTCTTTATAATTTTTCGCGGTGTAACATTAGAAACTGTAGGTCAAAGACAAACGAATAGTTCTTGGCTGAGACCAGTTCCAATAGTTGTTGTTGAGCATGATATTATACATATCACGATAGGATTGGGGATCCAGATAAGAGTTAATCAGAGACTGGGTTTCCGGGTCGGAGAGATAACCATTATCGCTCGGGTTACCTGTCACACTGAACACTCCCGTAACGTTTCTGATATCAAAGAGGTTGTTGACCGTAATAGCAGCGTTGAGCATTGTCTGACGAGCTTTCTTGCCTTCCTGCTTGATTTCGATAATCCAAGACTTGTCGACAACAACATTGAAATAGAATCCCCACGGTAAACGAGCACCACGATAGCTACCCACAATGGTTTGCTGTGTGTTGCTGAACTGCTTGGTATAGGGGCGACCCGACTGAGCAACAGCAAGGAAGTTTACACCAAAGTTCTCGAAAGGATAGATCTCTTTCTTACGCTCTTTTCCTTCTTTGTCCTTCACTACACGGGTAATTTTGTAACCTTCACCCGGACCCAAACGATAGTCAACATTGGCTTTAAACTCATGACGGCGGTCGTCAGAAATGGCGTTGAGCATCTTCAAAGTAGTATAACCTTCCTTAATCAACTCAGACATGGTCGTGGAGGAAAGACCCGTACCTTCAGCATACTGCAGCGTGTAGTTGGCATTGATACGGACATTGTTAGACTGACGCATATCGAAGGAGAGAGAGAAACCCTTAATGGTTTTGAAGTCAAGGTTGTCATAGGAATAGTAATGGTCGTTGGGGTCTGCACCAGCATACTGTACCAACTGAATCAGGTCGCGTGTCTCTTTATAATAAGCCGAGAGACTGATAGCAGCTGTCTTATCCTCATTCAGTGCCTGCTGGAAGCCCAACTCATAGTTGGTAACACGCTCCGGTTTCAGATTGGGGTTGCTAACAGTAGAAACTTGATTCATATAAAGATAGCTCATATAATCAGCCTGCCATCCAGAAGAAGGACGACGTGCGATAATGTCATAGTTGGCTTTAAACTGAGATTTGTCGCTCACCGGGAAAGAGAAAGCAATACGCGGCATCACAACAATCTGCGGTTTATAGTCTTGGAAAGAGCCCGATGAGATATGGTTACCACTTTCGTTTCCATTATAAGCGGCCTGACCCGCAGCAGTACGATAAGGAGTGGCTTTACCAGACTCACCAGCAATGAATTTATAGGATGTAACCTGGACACCATTATCGTTGTACCAGTTGCCACCATGGCGATAACCGCGGATAGTGGGAGTTTCTGCCGAAGCATCATCCACATAGACTACCCAATCGTCTTCAACACCATTGGGGAAAGCATTGCCTGCCAAACCCGTGTTATAATTAATACCGGTACTATTCTTAAGGTCGGCGACTGTGTAGGACTCATACAACAGATAGGGGTCTTTCAGAACCATCTGGTTTCCGTCGAAGTAGTCAACGCGGACACCCACGTTGAAGATAAGGTCGGAGAAGAAGAATTTATCCTGGATATAACCAGCAGCATAGATGGGTGAGAATGCCGGCAGATACTGGTAGTTTTTGTGACCTCTGGCAACAGGATCAAAGAAGTCGTCGAGGCTCCAGTTACGGGAGCTATACTTCTCACCGGTGTGGTCATAACCAAAATAGCTAACCAACTGGTTACCGCTATTGAAAAGTTCATCGGCAGAGAACATGTTGATACCACCGAAGCTTTCATAGTCATCGGGAGAATATCTGTCGATATCAAGCCAATCGGTACCATTAACTTCCAATCCAAGAGCTCTACGCAGTGATTCGTCAAAGAGAGTCTGACCATCACCTCTGTTACGGTTATAGTCTACATAAAGTTCATCTCCAACAAAGTGTTCGATAGGATTGTCGAAATCCAACTGCGTAATATGGGCATTGGCCGACTGACGCATCAGTGTCCATAGGCTATAAGCCGACAAGCCATAAGAAGCAGCGGTGTATTGGTCATACTGGAAACCGATTTCGAGGTCGTGGCCCAAAACCGTTGCAGCAGCCTTGGCAGCCACATAATAATAATTGTTTTGAGCTTTCGAATACGACGAATTCTGAACACCCACATTGGCAAACATGCTGTAGACCGATGACGGAGAACCACCATTAACAAGACCATTATAATAACGGATAGCATCAAAAGAGGTCAGGTTATCCGATATAAACGGAATATTGTACAACTGCGTAGTGTAGTTAGACAGAATGGGGTTGTACGGAGAAGGAGTATATGAAAGCACATTCTCAATCCAGCTGTTCTGTACATGAGCCGCCTGGGGAACACCATGGTAGTTGTAGGATGATGAGATTTCGTAAGACGGCGTACGTTCGCTAACGAAAGTTCCGATATGACCATATTTGAAGATATCGTCACCGAACTTTTCGTTATAGTCTCTTGACGAAATTCTATTGAACATGGCGTTGATCTGATACATCACCTTCGAGACAGCGGGTTTTTCCTTTTCTTCCGGGTTAGACTCGTTTTCAGCGACCTCAGGATCCTTGAAACGCTGAGTGAACTCAGCAGTCACCACGAAATTGGTAGTCTTGGAAACGCCATTGGCGGCATTGTGCAAGTTCAATGGGAAATAAGAAAGCGAAGTGCTCGGACTGTACGAATAGTCAAATTCAGCCGTGAGGATAAGAGCTGTCAACTCTGTAAAACGGAAATCCAAAGCACCTTCAATGCCGAACGAATAGTTGCGGAAGTTGGCTTCACGGTCACTATTGGCATAGTAGTTTCTTGCATTGGGTCTTTTGATTGTGACAAAATCCTCATCGCGAAGATATTCAGCAGCATAATTGATGGTACGATTAACCGGGTCGTAGACAATCGGAGCATTCTCAATTTCCATCACCTTTTCATCGTTCACCACTTTGTAGCGGCCATCCTTGGCACGATAGTAGGGGAACTTGGCAGTGGAGCCTTGTCCTGTCAAACGGAATCCGAGGAATGTACGTTTACCCGTAACAGTACCCGATTCATCCTTCAAGTCGGCTTTTACCAGCGGACCTGTCAAATAGACCATCAGACTATTGTAAAGGCGATAATCGAGATATGTTTCATATTTCATAACGCCCTTAAAACTAGTTGATGGCGGTTTGAGGGTAATAATCTGCGTACCACCGATGGCCTCACCAATACTGGCAGGAGTACCACCAAGGACAACCTGGATTTCAGCGATGGCTTCCTTAGGAACATTGACACCCGTACGCGTACGGACACCATTTTTCATCGTCACCATGTTATCCTCACCACGGGCGGAACCAGTACCACCATCACTATAACCGACACCGGCTACAGCGGCGACAATACCATCCACAGAGTTACTGGGCATACGAGCAATATCATCGGCCGAGAGACGTGTACCCGTTTCAGGAGCACCGACATCAATGACAGGAACCTTTTGTCCCTGCACAATCACCGTCTTCATCGTCGTTCCCGTTTTGGGGAGCTGAGGATTGTAGACTGTGTAACCTGAAGCCTTGATATCGATCTTGGTTTCAATGGTGGTGTAACCGACATACGAGGCTACGACTGTGAACTTTCCTACCAACAGACCGTTGATAGTGTAGTCACCATTGTAGTCCGTTCTGGCACCACGAATAATTTGTCCGTCGTCGTGTTTGACGACCACGTTAGCACCGATAAGGGGCTCACCTTTGTCATCGGTGACCTTGCCCTTCATAGTACCCTGCTGAGCGAAAGCCGCGAAGTGCGCAACCAGCAACAGCCCAAACGTTAATAGTACCTTTCTAAACATACTTGTTGTTTTTGTAGAGAGTTAATATTTGAATTTATTTCATTTCAGCGATATAATCATTCTGTAAGATAGTCTGATAGATAAAGGCCTGACGAAGGTCAAAAGGAATCGGAGCCAGAGATGGTCTTTCGATTGCCTGTTCATCCTCCTGATTTGAAACGGGAGCATTTGTTTTCTCCCAATCAACAGGCTGATTCTCATAGGAGAAGTAAGCAGGATTTTCTGTCTGATACTTCTGACCGCTGGGTTTTCGTGATTTCGCTTTACCTTTATTTACGACCTCATCAACAGTGCCAAACTGTTGCCAACTTGCCGGAGATATCGGGGGCTCCATTCGCGGAGCTGCCGCAGGTTTACCGTTCTTTTCCGGCGTCTTTTTCTTACCGCCAGCCAAGAACGATCCTGCTGCCAAGATAGCTATCGTGATGATGAGGTCTAACAAATCCATCTTTTTATTTAGTAGAACTATTATAATATATTATAACACTCAATTAATTCTTCAGCGCCTTGGCTTCTCTACGCTTACTGACCTCATAGACAATGGGGCAGGCCAAGCAAACCGAAGAGAACATACCGCAAACGACACCGATAAGGAGTGCAAAGATAAATCCGCGGATAACTTCACCTCCGAAAATGAACATCATCAACAACGTGAAGAATGTTGTACCGGAAGTGTTAATAGTACGGGCCAGTGTAGCGTTGATAGCATCATTAATATGCTGAGTCAAATCACGCTTCGGATAGAGGTTTCTGTTTTCACGTACACGGTCGAAAATCACCACGGTAGCATTGATAGAATAACCAATGATTGTCAATACCGCTGCAATGAACGACTGGTCTACATCCAAACTGAAGGGCAAGAGGCCACGCAGTAAGGCGAACAGACCGATAATCAAAATCGTATCGTGTGCCAAAGCCGCAACACTACCGACACCGAAGCGCCAGCTCTTGAAACGGATACCGATGTAAGCGAAGATCACCAGCAGACCACCAATCACAGCCAAAACAGAGGAGCGTTTCATATCGGTAGCCATCGTGGCTTCCACTTGCTCCGACTGAATAATACCATAAGGATAGAGATCAGCATCAGCGAACTGTTGCATTGTAATCTCTTTGCCATTTTCCATAGCATTGAAATACTGCTTGGTTCCAGCAAATAGTTTTTCATTGATTACCATCTCGTCGGTGATTGTATCGTTAGCACCCAAGTTATGAGCAGTGCGATACTGGTCGTAATAGTCCTCAGCATTGATATTGGTGGTAATCTTTACCTGGTTGTTCGGACCAAACGACTTCACTTCAGGAGCTTCGGAGAATTCCTTTGCCAAACTAGCACGAACATCCACCACATTGACATCCTGGTCAAAACGCACCACATAAGTACGACCTCCCGTAAAGTCGATACCCATACTCAAGTGACGGCCGAAAATTCCAATGAAGCACAAAACAATTGCACAGATACCAATGATGTAGAAAACCTTACGTTTACCCAAAAAGTCAAAATGGGCATTTCGCATAAAGTTCTCGGAGAACGAGAAGGAGAAGTTGATTTTCTTTTTATGGTTCAACATCCAGTCAATCGCCAAACGGGTGATAAAAATGCTGGTGAAGAGAGAGGTAACGATACCGATACAGAGAGTCACAGCAAAACCTTGGATTGTACCAGATCCAAACATGATAAGCACCAGACCCAAGAGGAATGTAGTGACCTGGCCATCGATGATAGCAGAATAAGCGTTGCTGAAACCATCCTGAACCGCATTGGCGACACTCTTTCCCGCGCGAAGCTCTTCTTTGATACGTTCATAAATAATCACGTTACCATCAACAGCCATAGCCATTGTCAGGACGATACCCGCAATACCCGGCAAGGTGAGAACTGCACCGATGGAAGCCAAAACACCCATCAGGAGGAACACATTGGTGACCAAAGCCAGCACAGACACCCAGCCTGCACGGTTGTAGAAGACCACCATATATATGAGAACAATAATAAAAGCAAGGATGAACGAAATCAAACCTTTCTGGATAGATTCCTGACCCAGTGAGGGACCCACGACTGCCTCTTGAACAATTTTTGCAGGGGCAGGCAGTTTACCTGACTTCAACACATTTGCCAAGTCCTTTGCCTCTTCCAGCGTGAAATCACCCGTAATTTCAGAGCTACCACCCGGAATCTCACCGTTTACGCGAGGAGCAGAATAGACTTGATCGTCCAAAACAATAGCAACACATTTTCCGATATTATCGTGGGTGATATTTTTCCATGCACGAGCACCTTCGGAATTCATTTTCATGGAGATTTCATTACCATTGTTGTTACTGAAGTCTTGACGGGCATCCGTAATTACATCGCCTTCAAGTTTTGCTTTGGGAAGATTGGTATTGCGGTCATAGTCTTCAATTTTGATAGCATAGAGTTCGAAAATATTGGCAGTACCCTTGCTCGGCTTGACAGACCAGAGATATTTCACTTCACGAGCATTAATCTTTCCTGCAGCGACGCCTTCGGCAATCATACGGTTGACAGCAGCCGTATCAGCTTCCGCAGCGCGGAAAACGACAGGAGGATATGCCGGAATCATCTGACCATTCTCAGCTTGGATAGGTCTGTTAAGAGAGGTCAGAGGATGATCCTCTGCATTGTCATTATTTTTTGCGACTGCATTTGTATCTACCGAAGCGAGGCTGTCGGTGTTTTCAGCAATAGCCTCATTGTCACCAGCGGTAGCAGCGGTATCCTCAGTCAAGTGGCCTCTTTTGGCGAGATATTCATCGGTAGCAGTAAGATAACCCAGAACACGGTTGTAGTCTGTAAGTGTTTGAGGTTTTTTGTCGTCTACGCTATAGGTCGCCCAGAATTCAAGTTGAGCCGTTCCCTTCAAAAGTTTACGAACACGCTGAGGATCTTTCACACCAGGCAATTCGACCAAAATACGTTCCGAAGCCTGAAGGCGCTGGATCGACGGTTGAGCCACACCAAACTTGTCAATACGTTTGCGGAGGATCTCATAAGTTCTGTCATAGGCACTGCTTGTCTCTTCTTTCAATTTTGCGAGAACAACAGCATTGTCCGTTTCGTTCATCGTTATGCCCGAAAGACGGCCACTGAAATATTTGGACAAACGGACATTCGGGTCGATAGAGGTAATCGCTTTATAGAACAGGGAAACGAAATCTTCGTTAACAACTTTTTTCTGATCTTCGAGAGCTTTCTCAATTGCTTTGTTGAAGGTTTCGTCCTTTGTGTAATTTGCCAAAGCCTTCACCACATCAACCGTTGAAACCTCAAGCATCACGTTCATACCACCCTTCAAGTCAAGACCAAGGTTGATTTCACGAGCCTGACATTTTTTGTAAGTGAAGCCGAGCCAGATTTTCTCATTTGCCATGGAATCAAGGAAATGAGTTTCTTTAGTTTTACGCAGGGAATCTGTAATCGTACTGACAAGATAATTGCGTTCGGCGGCGCTCATGTCACTGCCCACCAACCTATTGACACATGCGTCAATGTCTTTCTGTCCTTGGGCACTCCCCACATAGTTAGCAGCGACTTTCTTTGCATTGTTTTCAACGTTCCGTGTCACGAAAGAAAACGACAATTGGAACAAACAAACAAGCACAAAGGTAATCGCCAAAAATCTGATAAGTCCTTTATTCTGCATATTTTACGTGTTAAAGTTTTTTTTAGTATAAGTACATTTTGAACATGCAAAGATAAGAATTTTTATCAACACTACAACATATTTTGTAAAAAAATCTATATTATTTACATTGCAAAAGAATAACAAGCTAAAAATCAAGATGTGCAACGATTCCAAAAAAAGGCGTACCTTTGCAAAAAAAATCAAAGTAGAGAAAATGACAAAGAAAGTGCACAAACCCGACACAAATCCCCCCAAAAAAGAATCGAAAAAAAACAATCTAACGGTAAAAGAATGGGCAACTGAAGACCGCCCACGCGAGAAACTCATTTTGAAAGGGAAGAAAGAACTAAGCAATGCTGAGCTCGTGGCTTTATTAATTGGAAGCGGAACGGAAGGACAAAGTGCTGTAGATCTGGCAAAAGAGATACTTCAAAAAAGCGACAACAGTTTATCCGAACTGTCACGAAAGAGTATCAAAGAATTAACTCACAACTTCAAAGGGATCGGTAAAGCGAAGGCCATTGGAATAACTGCAGCTTTAGAGCTTGGTTACAGAATGTTAGGAGAACAAAACAGCCAAAACGAATGCTACATACATGACAGTCAAGACTGCTTTAACTACATCAGTCCATCTCTCATCGACCTTCCCATTGAAGAATTTTGGGCTATCTATCTGAATAACAAAAACAAAATACTATTCAAGCAACGCATTTCCAGCGGAGGCATCACTGATACCGCCGTGGATTTAAGGAAACTGTTTTCTATAGCATTGGAAAAGAATGCCGTGAGCATTGCCGTTGCGCACAATCATCCGTCTGGAGACCTAACTCCGAGCAGAAAAGACAAAGAGCTAACAAAAAGAATTTCAGATGCTGGGGCGATATTACGCATATCACTCCTAGATCACCTTATCGTCGGAATTGAAAGAAGTAGAAGACCCTCCTTCTACAGTTTTCACGACAATGGCCTAATATAGCATGGAATCAGCGTATTGAATCAAAATCAACGACCTTTTTCTATCGTCAAACTAACCGAATCCATTTTACCTCCCAAAGGAGGGTTTAATTTGGACACTTTCACTTGAACATGCTCCACCAACCGGAATTCGTCAAGAATTCTGGAGGCTATCCGGTCTGCCACATGCTCCAATAGATGAGATGCAATCATCATCTGCTGTTTTATTGACTGATAGACCAACAGGTAATTTACAGTATCATCAATATTATCAGTTCGTTGCGCACGCAATGTATCCACTTGCATTTTCACATCTACACGAAAATACGTACCAATCTCTCGCTCCTCCCCAAAACAACCGTGATAGGCATAGAACTGCATGTTGGAAATTTCGATAGAAGACATGCTATCAAAACATTAATACAATAAAAAAATCAACTCCTGTATCGCGCTATACAATATCTTCAAATTGGCGAAGGAATCGTAAGTCGTTCTCAAAATAGAGCCGCAAGTCACGTATTTGGTATTTAAGCATGGCCATACGCTCCACTCCCATACCTAGGGCAAATCCCGTATACTCCTTGCTATCAATACCACACGATTCCAAAACATTCGGATCGACCATTCCACAACCCAGTATCTCCAGCCATCCCGTTCCTTTACAAATATTGCAGCCCTTTCCACCGCAGATATTGCAAGAAATATCCATTTCTGCAGAAGGTTCCGTGAAAGGGAAATAGGAAGGCCTGAGACGAATTTGGGTTTGTTCTCCAAACATTTCTTTGGCAAAATAGAGCAATGTCTGTTTTAAATCGGTAAAAGTCACTTTTTTGTCAACATACAGAGCCTCTACCTGATGGAAGATGCAATGTGCACGAGCAGAAATGGCTTCATTTCGAAACACCCGACCTGGAGCGATAATCCGAATGGGAGGCTTGTTATTTTCCATAACACGAACCTGAACCGAAGAGGTATGTGTACGAAGTGCCACCTCCTGGCGACCTTCTTCCTTCTCAACGAAAAAAGTATCCTGCATGTCTCGTGCCGGATGATCCGGGGGGAAATTGAGCGCCGAGAAAAGATGCCAATCATCCTCAATTTCAACAGATTCAGCAACCGTAAATCCAATCCTGGAAAAGATATCAATTATCTCATTCATTACCACAGAGAGCACATGGCGACTTCCCATCTGCGAAAAGTCAGTCGGCAATGTTAAATCCTGTTGCTGCGATGTTTGTTCCATTTGCTCAACTGTAGATTGAAATTCTTCAATCTTAGATTGAGCAGCGTTTTTCAAACGATTCAGAGCCTGACCGATTTCTCTTTTTTGTTCATTGGGAACCGACTTGAATTGTTCAAACAAGTCACTAATAATTCCTTTTTTCCCTAAATATTTAATACGGAATTGTTCTGCAAAAGCAGCCCTATCAGCAGACTTCTCAATTGAAGCCAACTGGATATCACGGATAAAATCTTCTATTTGTTTTAACATTAACATAAGTAAAAAGAAGTTCAAAAAAGTATTCAAAAGAAGCGTTAAACACTGTTTCCATGATGTTTAACAAACAAGATGAATTATCGTTCGACAACGGTCATTTTCATCGTGACGTCTTGTAACGGACGGTCATACGGGCCACAGGGAACAGCTGCGATCTTGTCAATCACATCCAGACCCTCTATCACTTGTCCAAATACAGTGTAATCATTATCCAGGTGCGGCGTACCGCCCAAAGTCGTATACACATCTATTTGTTGTTGTGTCAGCACACGTCCCATTTGACGTGCCATCATTTGTAATTGTTCTATAGGCCACACATTCCCTTGAACAATATAAAACTGGCAAGAAGAGGAGGCTTTTGTCGGATTGACCTGATCTCCTTGACGGGCCGCAGCCAATGCTCCTTTCTTATGAATCAGACCGGGAACAAACTCAGCAGGTACGGTATAGCCCAATGTGCCATCGCCAAGCATTTGTCCCTGTTTTGCGTCACGCGAATTGGGGTCTCCTCCCTGAATCATAAAATGATTAATCACGCGATGGAATAAAAGTCCGTCATAAAAGCCGTCTTTTACCAACTTTATAAAATTATCTCTATGCTGAGGAGTCTCATTATAAAGCTCAACCGTCATATTTCCATAGGAAGTCTCGATCAGTACATAATATTTTTTTTCTGGCTTAGACGACTGTGTCTTAGACTCTTGTCCACTGCACGAGGATAATGCTACGAAAAAAATTAATAAAAAAGTAAGTTTTTTTCCTTTCATAACGTATAAAATTATTAATTTTGCAGTGCAAAAATAGTCAAAAAAATCGTAATAACGCTAAATAATAGTATTTTTTATGAAGAAAAAAATTCTATCCTTCACCCTTCTAATATTAATGGGCGGATTATCAGCTTTTTTCTTTGGAGCATGCGACAAAGATACCAATTGTTATGTTGAAATCACCGTCATTGACGAGATTACAAATTTGCCTGTTAAAGGTGCAAATGTCAAAATTGACATTGACAACAGTTATGTAAATGCAGAAGGAGTCACCAATGCTGCCGGTCGTTTTGACGCTGTTTTTTCCGCACCGGCAATTTTTAATGTTGCAGTGAAGTATGAAACAGGTTATGACGACACATATACTCCCGATGTCTTTTACTGCTATCGAAAAGGAAACAATACCATCCGTCTGAAAGAAGGAGAGACCGTCAAAAGCACTGTTATTCTGGAGGAAGCAATTATTGCCGAGTATCGATAATAAACACGACAAGATGAAGGAAGCTTTTTCCGAAAAAGACTTGCAACAAATTGCAAGCATGGGGCTTACGCCAGAAGCAGTCAACAAACAGATATCAAACTTCCGCAATGGTTTTCCCAAAACCCAATTGGTTGCACCCGCAACCGTTGAGAATGGGGGTATTCTTCGTCTAACCGACAAAGAAATCAGTCATTTTGCCAATGTGTACAATACCGAAGGTGCAGCGAAGAAAAAATTGAAATTTGTTCCCGCATCAGGTGCTGCTACTAGGATGTTTAAAGATTTATACGCTTTTTCGTCCACCTATTTTGGAGTAGCCCACAACTTCGAAAAGGAATTTCCCACGGTAAAAGAATTCTTGCAGCACATCAGAAGTTTTGCATTTTTTGAAGACTTGCAAGCCTGCATGAAGCGTTCTTCACTGGATTTTCGGGACTATATGGACCGTGGAGACTTCACGACAGTCATAAACTACCTGCTGAAAGAGCAATACCTCGGCTACGGTGTTCTTCCCAAAGGCTTATTGAAATTCCATCGATATGGCAGTATCAGTCGAACAGCCATCGAAGAGCACATTGTAGAGGGTGCCTATTACGCACGAAGCGAAGGAGATATCGTTAATATTCACTTCACAGTTTCCCCGGAACATCGTGCCCTGTTCAAGAAAAAAATAGCCGAAGTCAAAAAATACTACGAATCCGAGCTCGGCATTAACCTCAGGATAACATTCTCGGAACAAAAGCATTACACAGACACCATCGCTGTCGACGAATACAACCAGCCCATACGGGACGAAAAAGGCCAACTTACATTCCGTCCTGCCGGACACGGTGCCTTGATAGAAAATTTAAATGAATGTCGTGCAGACATCATTTTCATCAAGAACATTGACAATGTTGTCCCCGACTGGATGAAGCATACCACCATCATTTACAAACAAGTTCTTGCAGGTATTTTATTGGAACTCCAGACACAAACCTTCAAGTATTTGCGGATGCTCGATGAAAAATGTGACAAAAAACTGTTACAAAAAATCGCAAAATTTGCAGTCCAACAATTACACATCTCCCTTCCTGAAACATTCAAGAAAATGCCCCTTGGTGAACAGGCAAAGGCATTGCATAGGTGTCTTAATCGTCCCATTCGTATTTGTGGAATGGTTAAAAATCAAGGAGAGCCTGGCGGAGGTCCTTTCTACACACAGAACTCACATGGTATCAAAAGTTTGCAGATTGTAGAAACCGCTCAAATCAATCGCAAAGCAAGCGATCAGGAAGCTCTCTTGAACGCCTCGACCCATTTTAATCCCGTTGATTTGGTTTGCGGTATCAAGGACTACAGAGGACGTTATTTTGACCTGCGGAAATATGTGGATCCCAATACCGGTTTCATTGCCAAGAAAACAAAAGGAGCCTTGACAGTTAAATCACAGGAACTTCCTGGTCTTTGGAACGGTGCAATGGCAGAATGGATAACCTTATTTGTTGAAGTACCCTTAGCCACTTTCAACCCTGTAAAGACCGTCAACGATCTATTGCGAAAAGAACACTCTGAAGGATAAGTGTTTACAAATAAAAAAGCAAAAAAAAAAGCAAATATTTGTGCATATTAAATATTATGCATACTTTTGCATCACGTTTTGAAAATGGTATTTTTATATATCGAATTCATAATCTGAAAGTTAAACAATTAATAATAGTGTATCATGGGTATCAATGCTAACAAAAAAGTAAAGAGAAGAAAAGTGAGAGTTCAAGGCAATAAGAACTCCACGAACAATTGGGGTTTGAATGCAGCAGGATGGAATGCCATCCACAAGGCAATCATCAACGCCGAATAATCCCAATCCCGTTAGAGATAAAAAAACGTCGGAAAATTATTCCGACGTTTTTTTATTTTTAAGACCCTAAAAGCCTACAAGTTCAAAGGTTTTCCATCAAGTTTGGCGGAGACCAATTCATCCCCCTGGTAGACCAGTTTGAGAGAAAAGAATGGCTGAGTAACATCCCCAATGAGTCGAAGAAATATTCGATCACCCGGCCAAAGCGTCAATTCAAAAAGACGGTTCTTATCAACCCATTGAAGATCCCCCTCATCGCATACTATCTCATTGCCCGTCCAAGCATCAGCCGTAAAAAGATGCATATACTCACACGGCCAAATATCCGAGATAAAAGTAACGATACCCCGGTAATGCCAAGAAGTGACCGTAAGTCCTGTTTCTTCTCTTACCTCACGCACCATACATTCATCCGGACTTTCGTCCGCCTCACACTTCCCCCCTACACCAATCCATTTATCATGTGACGCGTCATTCTGCTTTTTGACACGATGAAGCATCAAATACTGATTATTTCGTTCCAGATAGCATAAAGTGGTTTGTTTCATCGGTCGAGAAAGGATAATAGGCAATCATGCATTAACAATAATTAGAAACAATATCTTATTAATAAAGGCCGCACGTAAATTACGTGCGGCCTATTCATAGAAGCAGCGGAATTCTACAGCGTGAAAACAGGTTCAATAAGAGTCTTTCCGAGTTCGATAGCCTCTTCGTTCTGCGGGATAAGCGCATGGTGACGAGCAGGCAGTGATTTTTCAAGACCCTTGTGAATAAACTCGCTTCCAACGATAGGTTTCAATTTGAGGAAACCACCGAGGACAATCATATTGAATACTTTTGCGATACCTTTTTCAGTAGCCTTTTCTGTTGCGGGAATCTTATAGATATTGATATCGCGACGGGTAGGCTCATGAGTGATGCCATTGGGGTCGTAAATCAACATTCCGCCAGGCTTAACGCTTTTCTCAAATTTATCAAGAGATTGCTGGTTGAGAACGATAGCGGTATCGAATTTGCTAATGATGGGCGAGGAGATACGCTCGTCGCTAACGATGACGGTAACGTTGGCCGTACCACCGCGCTGCTCGGGGCCATAGGAAGGCATCCAGAGAACTTCTTTATCTTCCATAACGCCAGAATAGGCAAGGATTTTACCCATGGAGAGGACACCTTGTCCACCAAAACCGGCGATAATTATTTCTTCTGTCATTTTTTTAAAGTTTAAAGGGTTAAAAGGTTAAAAAGGTCAAAAGGTTAGTTAAAACACTTTTATTCTTTTTTTCCTTCAACAAAATTATTTCTTAACTAATTCGCCGTCGACCTTGATGTCTCCAAGAGGATACTGCGGGAACATGTTCTCTTCCATCCACTTGTTAGCCTGGACAGGGGTCATCTTCCAACCCGAGTTGCAGCTAGAAACGATTTCCACAAAGCTGACACCCTTTTCGAGTTTTTGATTTTCGAAAGCCTTTTTGAGGGCTGCTTTGGTCTTGCGAACATTGGCAGGAGTATGGACACTCTGGCGGGTCACATAATAGGTACCCGGCAACTGAGCCAACAATTCAGTGACTTGGAAAGGCCAACCGTTGAGTTTCTGATCACGACCGTAAGGAGTTGTTGCGGTCTTCATACCCAACAGCGTGGTGGGAGCCATCTGACCACCCGTCATACCATAAATAGCGTTGTTAATGAATATCATAGTAATATTCTCACCACGATTGCAGGCATGGATCGTTTCAGCCGTACCGATGGCAGCCAAGTCACCGTCGCCCTGATAGGTGAACACATAGCAATCAGGATTCAGGCGCTTGATAGCGGTAGCAACTGCCGGAGCACGTCCATGAGCAGCTTCCTGAAAGTCAACATCGAGGTAGTTATAAGCCAAGACAGAGCATCCGACGGGGGAAACACCGACGGTCTTGTCCTGGATGCCAAGTTCCTCAATAACCTCAGCAACGAGACGGTGCGCAGTGCCGTGACCACAGCCCGGGCAATAGTGCATTACATTTTCCGTCAGAACTTTCGACTTTTGATAAACCAAGTTCTCAGGTTTTACTATATCTAAATTTGCCATTGTTGTCTTATTTAATGATTTTGTTTTCCATTGCTTCAAGAACTTCTTCGGGAGTGGGGATGATACCACCGAAACGGCCGTAATGCTCGATAGGAATCTTGCAGTCGGCGGCAAGTTTCACATCCTCAATCATCTGACCGGCACTCATTTCAACGCAAAGCATACCTTTTACGCGATTTGCCAGTTCAGCCACCTGCTTGGTCGGGAACGGATAAAGGGTAATCGGACGGAGCAGACCAACCTTCAGACCTTTTGCACGAGCAAGTTCCATCGACTTCATACAGATACGAGCGGAGGTACCATAAGCCACGAAGACATAGTCTGCATCATCACAGTTCAATGCTTCGAAACGAACCTCTTTTTCTTTCATCTCAGCGTATTTTGCCTGAAGTTTCTGGTTGAAGACTTCCTGACGGGATGATTCAAGTTCAAGAGAGGTAATGATGTTATGACCACGATTAGCCGGTTTGCCCCAGGTACCCCAAGGAGCTTTGGCACGGCGTTCTTCCTCGGTCCAACGAGGAACGTTGTCACGGGTATAGCATTTCTCCATGCACTGTCCGATGGCACCGTCGGTAAGAATCAACACAGGGTTGCGATATTTGAAAGCAATGTCCCAAGCGTCAAAAACAAAGTCGTACATTTCCTGAACTGAAGAAGGAGCCATCACATAAAGCTGGTAGTCGCCGTGTCCACCACCCTTAGTGCTCTGGAAATAGTCGCTCTGTGCAGGCTGGATGGTACCCAGACCGGGACCGCCACGCATAGCATTCATGATAACACAGGGGATTTCAGCGCCAGCGAGATAAGTCAAACCCTCCGCCATCAGCGAAATTCCGGGAGAAGAAGAAGAGGTGGCAACCTTTTTGCCTGTAGCGGCACCGCCGTAAACCATATTGATCGAAGCAAGCTCCGATTCAGCCTGAAGGACAACCATACCGGTGTAGTTCTCACCTTTGGGATCCCACGGACGTTCGGCCATAAGCGTTTCCATAACTTCCGACTGCGGAGTGATAGGATAGCCAAAATAGCCGTCCGTACCGCTGGCAATCATAGCGCGGGCAATAGCCTCATTGCCCTTCATTAATTTCAGTTCTTTTGCCATTTTATGATTCTTTTACTTGTTTAACATTTAACCTTGTAGACGGAGATAACACCATCCGGGCACACGATGGCGCACGATGCGCAACCGATGCAGTTGTCATTTACGGTATGGGTATAGTTGTAACCCTTGCCGTTCACATTTTTCGACAGTTCGATGCAGTGCATAGGGCAGGCCTCAAGGCACACTCCGCAGCCTTTGCAGCGCTCAATGTCGATAACTATTTGTCCTTTAAATGCCATAATGTTAGTTTTATACGATTAATATTTGCGTTTAAAAAAATTGCATAATCAAGTTTGCAAAATTACACATTATTTTTAAATTACAAGCCTATTTATAGAAATATTTTTTACAAATTGGCCGCCCCGCCCCGATTTGCAAGGTTTTGCGCTGTTTCCGGCTCGTTTTTCGCCCCTGATGCAACGCCTCTGCACTATACCAACTCCGGTCGTTGTACAATTGTTGTACAATACTTGTACAATACTTGTACAATTGTAAACGTACAAATATTGTACAACTATTGTACAACAATTGTACAACGACCGGAGTTGGTCCCTCGAAAGTGCCTCGAACACTCCTTGACGGCAGGGTGCAATAAAAAGCCTTTTGGCGATACTAAACAGCAAAAGAAGTCCGAAACAGCAAAACATAAAAAAACATAAAATCACAATAAAAAAAGCAAATAAAAGTTACACGAATAAAAAAAAGTGTATTTTTGCACCAGAAAAAAACATTAAGAACAATCAAAAAATCGTTTTAAAATGAAGAAACTCTTTTTGTTAAGTTTATTTGTGGGCCTGTCGCTGACAGCTCTGAATGCCCAAGAAGTAAAGCAAGACAATAACACTAAAGACAAGTCAGCCGTTGTCGAGAAACCTCTCAACGGTCCCCAGATTGAGTTCGCCGAGCAGGTGCACGACTATGGCAAGGTCAAGAAAGGTGGCGACGGCAACTGCGAGTTTGTCTTCACCAACACCGGCAACGAGCCTCTGATTCTGAGCAATGTAAAGGCCAGCTGCGGCTGCACCGTGCCTACCTGGACCAAGGAGCCCATTATGCCCGGCAAGACCGGCACCATCAAAGTGCGCTACAACACCAACACCTCGCCGCAGAGCTTCACCAAGACCATCACCGTTTCGAGCAACTCAATCAACGCTCCCCGCCTGACGCTGAAGATCAAGGGCACCATTGTCGAATAATCCACCCTACAAAACAAACAACAAATTATGCCAAGCATTTCGAATAAAGGAATGGAGTTGCCGCAGTCGGCAATCCGTAAACTCGTCCCTTTCTCTGACGCCGCCAAAGAGCGTGGCATCCACGTGTACCATCTCAATATCGGCCAGCCCGACATCGAGACCCCCAAAGGAGCCCTGGCCGCTTTGGCCGAAAAGGCCCGTGAACTGCCTGACAGCAAAGGCGTTCTGGAATACAGCCACTCGGCAGGTATCTTCAGCTATCGCCGCGCCCTTTGCAACTACTACCACCGCCACGGCATCGACGTGACACCCAACCAGGTGCTCGTCACCACCGGCGGCAGCGAGGCCCTTCAGATGGCTTTCACGGTGTGCCTCAACCCAGGCGACGAGATTATCATCCCCGAGCCATATTATACCAACTACAACACCTTCGCAAAACTGTGCGACGCCAAGATTGTCACCATACCGAGCGAC
>JAEEGL013981098.1_pt1 | contig 26251 bp, 27 predicted proteins | sample 9134231 | NCBI WGS metagenome assembly JAEEGL01 (sample SAMN16246548, study PRJNA631951) | gut metagenome | biome: gut microbiome; feature: rumen; material: fiber-attached | host: Bos | place: Iran: Karaj | collected 2018-10
ATTTGTTTTCAATTCCGAGAATACTTCATTAGATCCATGATACCAAATACCATCTGATTGTATTTCAATTTTCAAGCTCTTCACCTCCAAAGCAACGATTGTATAAAAGAAATTATACCATGAGACTATTATTATTTCAATTATCTTGATCTTCACCCTCCAGTGTGCTTTGAATGGCTCACTTTCAGGAAAGCGAAAGTGGCTCAAAATCAAACGAGCGTGTAGCTCACTTTATAGTTGACATTCATACGATAAAACGCCCCTTATCCAATTATGAACAAGAGGCGCCTTAGTTACATCCGATGAAGCATACTCACATATCCAACTTCACCAATGACTAGATGTTCCAGCAACAGGATTCCAAGGATTTCTCCAATTTCTTTCGCCTTCCTGGTGTTTTCTAAGTCTTCATCACTCGGCTCTGGATCTCCTGATGGGTGATTATGAGCAAGAACGATAAATGCTGCATTGGACAAGATTGCAACCTTAAATACATTAGCTATCTGGTCTTTTTCAACAGATATTTGGTTTATTAGGTGGTAATCTATCGTTACAACTAATCTGAACTAAGCGGTATTCTGATGATCTTATTACCGTATCTATATTCTCTATTCCTCTCTTCCCAACAAATCCGCTTTTCTTATCTTTAATGCCCCAATTATCACTATACATATACTACCTATAATCAATCCAAAAATTACCCATATAGTACGTGTAGAATCAAATATGCCTGTTTTCTCATCACCTATATAGCTAGCAGGGAAAAATGGAACCATCAGGAATAAACCTACTGAAAGAAGATATGACCATGCACTTTTCCCCCATAGGCTAAGCAACAATTGAAAAAAACTGAACATTATACTAAAAAGGAAAGGTATGAGCACAGTTTCTTGTAATAGTTTTTTAATCTCCGGATAGTATCCACTCCATTCCTTATCGACCCAAAGGCGTACATATTCTGTGGATATGGAAGTCGTTGTGATGGAAGCCTTTCCGAATATCGCAAATAAAAGTAAAGAAATCAATGCACTGATACTTACAAGCATCAAGGTCAAAGCAAAAACAAAAAAGCATTCTGAAAGCCAGAATCGTATACGGTTTCCATTCAACAGCAATGTCATGCCTCCGCAGGTTCTAATACTCTTCTTCATGCAGCCTACAGTTGCATATAGAGTCAGTATGACTCCAAACGTATAGACAGGCTTTAATAAAAACCATCGCCAATCCTGTCTGCCTAACCCCTGAAGGTAATTCAAATAAAGCCAATCTCCCATACTTGCTCCTCTGTTGTCCATTAGGAAATGAAAGGCTGCAAACCCGATCCATAACATAACAGCCATACACCGCAAGAAACTTCTACTGTTTTCCTGCTGAAATCTCCACCAAAAATGATAGTGTTTCATAATTCATGTTCTTTAAAAGTTATGTTATCCACAACAATAAGCTTTCTCACTGGAAAATGCGAAATGCATAACGAGAAAGAATCCTTGAGGATGTTTCGCATAGCCCAATTATAGGTTAACTGAGATTTGAACATATTGACTGTGAATGGGATTCTAAGACTCGCTTCAGAATTCAATTTTAATCTCAGCATGTCGTAGCCGGCCCACTTTGGTTCCATCTGATTCCACAAAGTATAGTCTACATTAAGCAAAAGCGACTTATCAAGCAGACTAAAACACCCAAACCGTACGACTCCATTTTCATTATCCGTATTCCTGAATGTTACATTTAAGACATATACATAGGAGTCTCGATCAATCGCAGTGCTTTTATAATAGTAATCGTCTGTCTCCAATCCGATTTCTTTGGCAAAATCTTCATAGTGATAAATATCAGCACTGTCTACGCGAACATAGTAACCTGAAGGATCTTCTACCGGATCATAGAGATAATTATCTTCTAGAGGAACCATCTCTCCTGTGTTATAATTCTCTGTTATTGGTCTATACTTCAAATTTGCATTTAGGTAATTTACTCTCCAAATCCATAATCCAAGCAAAACCAATACAGAAATCAAGGCGCTGAATGTAAGATGACGCGATTTTCTTTTCATTGTAAAATGCCTTCCCGAATAGAGCCATTTTCAAGCCAGTATACAGTATCAGCCTCCTGTTCCAGAAAAACGGCATCATGACTAGCCATGACTATCAAAGCTCCCCTCTTTTTATGTTCCTGCAAGATCTCATGAAGCATATTAATCCCACTTTCATCAAGCGCATTGGTTGGTTCGTCCAACAATACGATGTCTGGGTTCTCCATAACTGCTGCCGCAATTCCCAATCTCTGTTTCATTCCCAGCGAGTATTTCCTAAAACGTTTATTCATGCTTTCCTTAAGACCGACCTGTTCCAGCACCTGTCTTACTCTTTCCTCTGTGACGCGACCCCGAATTCCAGCAAGCATGCATAGGTTCTGATACCCTGTATATGCATTCAAAAATGCAGGGCTCTCGATAAGTATACCAATACTATCCGGAAAACTGATATCTTTGCCTAGTTCCTTTCCGTCAACCAAAACTCGGCCGACTGTAGGATAGATCAACCCCGCCAGTAATCTGAGCAACATTGTCTTACCTGAACCATTTACGCCGCGCAAGCCCGTTATCACTCCAGATTTGATATTCATGCTTATATCGTCAATGACATAGTTCCCGGATAACTTCTTGGATACATGGGCCAATTCGATTCTCATGATGTATGAATTTCCTCTCCTAGTATGTTTTTTTTCCGGATTATCATAATTCCAGCCACAACACTCAATGCAATCAGCCCACAACAGAATAAAGCACCTGTTATTGGCTCTACACCATTTGCTATAATCTGCCTGCTGCGAATTACCATTGCGTAATTGCCGATCATATATGGTGACTGGTAATACGCAGAGCCAATCAGCAGAATGATCATCAAGATATAGCTAAGAACTGTGTTCAGCACCAGAGACAGCATCATCTGCAGTATGCATAAGGTTGCCCCAACCAGAATTGGCATGAAGCAAACTTCCACCATGATTTTCCACTGTTCTGGCTGAATCAAACAATCTCCAACATCTACAATCATCAGAATCTGTGCAGACACAGTGAGTTCCATCCGGCTCCTGCAAATCAGGACAGAGACAATCGTCGTTATAAAACACAAAGAAAACGAAAATAATGATGTACAGATATTTCCTACACACTTAGACAGCCACCAGATGATACGACTCTTCAGGCAAACCATATTCTTCTGTCCAAATCCGAGCAGATCCTCTGTCATATACCGCAATGAAGAAAACAGAATCAGTGCATATAACAGAACCCAAAGCGCAGGAAAGTGAAATCCCACATTCGGGCTGGGTATATACTCTTTCATTCCTGAAAATATATAGACGAGCTGATCCCCCAACGTTGCTTCCGATAAATCCATCCAGTTCATCATCTCAGAAAAAAAACTGACGCTGACCAAGATATAAAAAGTCTCTAGGACAACCATACAGGGTAATGAGACGTACATGCTCCGCACAATATCTTCGCGTACGATCCTAAAGAATTTCATCATGTTTTCCTCGAATCCATATAATTATGATAGCGCTCAATAACAGCATCGCTCCTTCTATGAAAATCACAAAACCATAGGAGAACAGTCCTTCACTGTCTGCCGTTAGAAAATTCATCGGTACGATTTCCATCTCCCACGATAACAGGTGAGAAGAAAAAGTCGTCTCGATATACCTTAGTGCAAGAAACAAAAGAAACGGCTCGAATATTACAGCCAAGCGGCTATTCAATGTAAATGTCACCGACATGCTTAACAGGGAAAATATCCCACAATATATACTGGTTAATAACACATATCCCATGACGCGAAGCCAAGGAAATGTAAAATGTAAATCTGCCCACAGATTACCAAACATCACATGAGAATAGAAAATGTACTGAGGCTCTGGTATATAAGCAGGAAGAAATGCACTGACTGCAAGCACATTTGTTACTAACGCTGCAAATGAAAAAAACATCGCTGATAAACTCACAGCTATTGCTTTACAACAATAATATTGTTTTTTACCGCTTCGAATAATGCTATTTCTTATGAATCCAGTTTTTTTCTCCTCATGTAAAGACCAGGCAAATGGCAGTGCTGATAAAACCGGCAATAATGTATAAAACAAATTTCGCACAAGCGACATGCTGTCCATACCGATCCAAGCATTATAAAACCCCATCATCGAAATCATTGGATCCGCTCGGAATTGTCCGTTCCGGATATAAGTTTCAATCCCATCCGGATTAAAAGATACCCATGTTTCAATCATATAATCAGCACTCAGTAATGAAAACAGTTGGAGAAGCGCTGCGGAAACTACAGCATATCTGTTCCACAGCGCTTTTTTCATTTCGATTTGAAGCAAGTGTTTCATCATCGCTCTCACTGCTCAATTATTATACGTTGGCAGCCCAGGCACATAAACACTGTCCGGACTCCATATACCATTAACGGTACCTGTACCGCTGTTATACTTTTTACCATAAATTTTTGCATAAACAGGAGTGTATCCGTAATAAATACCGTATTTTTCGTAAACATCCTGCTCTACATAGCCAGCAGTGCCTTTGGTAATCCTTGCGATCGGTCTTTGGGTATTTGTCCCCCAAATTGTACTAGTACAATTCGTAAAACCAGAGGTAGCACTCGCACTACCATAAATTGCTGCTACCCAATAAACAGGACCGCTTGAAGAAGATGGATAATTGATATATGAACTGGTAGTTCCATCCTTGATACGTACAGAATTGGATGTAGATGCTGTGAACGATGAAGAATTAATGTTCACTGTAAACTGCGAATCATTAGAACTAGCTAATGCATACTTGGAACAAGCTCCAATGAGCAGTAAGCATCCAACTAATGAATACACTATCTTTCTTAGTTTCATATTGATCGTTCCTTTCTTAGTTTATTACTATTTGTCTTGGAATCTTCTATCGTATATATCAGGGTCTAAGCCAAAAGCTTCAACATTTACATCAAAGAATACATCTCCTATCTTATCGTTTCCTGCGATTTTCAAACATAAAAATGGATTGTCTGCTTCTTCTTTTGGACATAGAAAATAAGCACTATAACACTCATATCCATCTGGTCTTACATCTTCCTCTTCATATCCAATCATAATTGCTGTCGAATACTTAATTCTAATATTTGAATTATATGAGAGTATTATTTGAAACTTGTCCAATATATTTTCAAAGCTTAAACCTTCATCATTGATGCTTTCGAGAAAGAGTTTCACGCAAATGCATGCCTGATCCTGGTATTCAGCAATCTCTGGGTGTTTCTTTTCCACCCATTCCTGAATGCCAGCTTCAATGTATCCGCCTTCATATGCCGTAACATCGATCACAGTGCAGTCTATTTCCGGCAGACCTTCTCCCAAAGAGATTGAAGCCGTCTCACCCAACAAATAATGATTCTCTTGTCGGAACCACTCAATTTCAGAAGATTCGCAATCTGAATTGGAGGTTTCCGTTTCATGCTTTGTTGTGCCTTCGTTATCGGTGTTTCCGAAAATATCAAAGTACAAGCTGGTTTCCAATTCAGATGTTGAAAGAATCGCTATGCATGTTTCGGTTTGCCCAACGTATTCTTTTTTACAATAGAAAGCAACCTGATAATCCAATGAATCACCCGGTTGGCTGACAGGCATAAAATAGTATTTTTTATAGTCATCATCGTGTGCGCTGAAATACAATGGTTCAGACATGTAATCAAATCCACCATTTAGTGTCAGACCTGAATAAAGCTTCATGTCCAGAAATATTGCCTTTCTCCTGACAAGATCCGGGGAGATTGGAGTCTTTCCTACATATTTAACCGTAAAGTCCACCAATATCAGCTTACATTCTTGGCTATATTTTTCGATCCATGAAGGATCTACCGTTTCTTCAGGATCCAGACCTGTTTCCTCAAAGCTGTCATAGACTTTAACACCGTGCAATGTATACTGCATATTGGGACACGGATGTTTCTCAGTCGTTGTTAGGGTGCCTCCAATTTGTGCATGGCTGCCCTCCTCTGGATGCGGTATTTGGACCCTCTCTTCCTCTTCTGATTTTTCAGAATCTGTCTTCTGATCATCACTCATAAGATTCCGCACCGTTTCTTCCGGATCATCAACCGCATCATGCATTGCATCGTCAAGCTTTTTGTAAGAACAGGCTGTCAACAAAAGTCCTGCCGCCACTATTGCTATGGCTATAAATGAAATGCTTTTCATTTCCACTTCTGATATCAATGATTACAACTTGTTATTCTCACTTTGAGAGAGACACTTCGGTGCTTCTTCTTCTCCAGATAACCATCCACTGGTTAAATCGTAAATCCAGGATGAGCATACAATTAAGAACTCACCAATCTTGTCCTTTATAGTGTTCATTCTCTTAACCTCCTAAAAATGACTTGCAGATTCGTTATTAGTGTTCCTCCAAAAATGCCACTTCGCACAACAGGATTTTGGACAAACAACACTAACACAATAAACATCACTTCCAGAAATACAGCAATATGCATCCGTTTTCTTTTGCTTTTTTCAGACAGCATCCTATGCTTGGGTGATGGAGCAATTCCCGTTTTCATGATCGCTATAAGTGTCGCAATCATCAAAACTATAGCGATATCCAGGGTCTTCGCAGCAACGGCTCCAACTAGCATCCCTCCGAAGACCCATCCTGCTGTCATGAGAAAGCATTGCCAAAAAGTGGGCCTGTGCATACCTCCTACCAACGTTCTCAGAATGATCATTGGAATAAGTACGCTTGTTAGATAAATCCCTTGATGAACAGGAATAGCAATAAGATAAATCAGCCCTATCTTTAGCAGGTCATTTCGTATGCTCTTATACGCATACTCTATTCTTGCTACATCGTCCTCAGAAAACTTATTGCTATTACGATAATATGTTAATAATGTACTAATATCATGCCCCCCCCCCTACCTCGATTAGTCATATTGCCGTATCACAGTTATATTCTATATAAAATACCGCCTTCATACAACACGATTTGCACGAGATATAGGAAAACCTCATTTCATGCATCTTTTTCCCTTCGACTTATGTTGATTTCATTCTTCCAACTATAGTATAATGATTTTAGTGTGATGAGAGGAGGTGCACCTTTGCTGAACTGGTTCAACTGTATGCTGGAGTTCGCAGCTTATCTGGGAATCTATTTCTGTCTCTCCAGCTCTCACGATTATTCCACGAAGAATTACCTGCTCTACTTTGCTTTTGGCGCTCTTGCCTCTGTTTATTTCATAAATGCCCAACCCCAGATCCTACCGTTAAATATCACCCTATATACATCTATTCTTTTATTATCCTTTAGTAGACGTCCTCATAAAAACAGTATGTTGCTTTCTGTCTGTTCCATTCCGCTCATGCTGATCCTCGAATTCACCCTGCATTCACTGTTGCCTGTAATGTCCATGCAGACGGATATCGGAAATTTAATAACGAATATCGTTTTGCTGCTTTTTGTTTTTTCCTTATTGGCCTATCTTCGGAGGATTGGAGTTTCCAGTTGGGTCTCGGCCTTCTTTATTCAATACTTTCCTATCGTTATCATTTTCACAGTTGCTTTGGTCATTCTGGGCCAGGTCTATCTTTCCCGTCTTTCCTCAGCCTGGTCTTATTTGCCCGGCCTCATCACATTGATCGTTTTTCTTGCCTTTATGGTCGTGGTTTATGCTGTCACAAGGTATCATCGCTCCGAGGACCGGCTCCGGTCTCAGGTTCTGGAAGAGCAGATTCAAAACTCGGAATCCTTTGTCGTTACCATGAAAACACAGCTGCACGACTATAAGCATCATATCCAATATTTGCTGGATCAGATCCAGTCCACACCGGATCTTACCACGCTCCGGAAAGAAACATCCGAATACCTCGTTGACCTGGATCATGACCGTTCCTTCTATGATTGCCTTATCGCCATTGACCAGCCGGTTTTTCGAGCTTCCCTGTTTGGCTGCTTTGCCCGCTGCAAGAAGCAAAATATCCCCTTCCAGCTGATCACCGGAGACCTTCTCCCCCACTTTCCACTCAAGGACTATCAGTTGGTCGAAGTTCTGGAGAACCTGATCTCTAATGCCATCGAGCATAATCTCTCGCTTCCGGAGGAGAAAAGATATCTACTGATCCGCCTTTCCGCTGATGACCGTACCCAACGTTTCTCCATTGAGAATCCGGCTGACAACATTGATCTTCCTCTCTCCGAATTATATAAGAATGGGACTACTTCCAAAGACGGGCATCCGGGATTGGGGCTTGGGAGCATTCAAAAAACGCTTGCCGACCATGATATTCATTTTGCCGGTTCTCGCAACCATGACACCGGAAGTGTCAGCTTTGAACTGATCTATGAGGAAAAACCAAATGATAACCATTTTATTAGTTGAAGACAATAAAAAGGATGCAGAGAGAATCACTGCTTTGCTGGATGCTTCTCTATCCATACACTATAAGTTTACGCTGATTCATAAGACCGGCACAGTGGAAGCCCTGTCATATCTTTCGGATTCATCTCCGGACCTGATCCTTATGGATCTGGAGATGAAGGAAGAGAACCAGACAACGTTAGGCATTATAGAACAGGTCCCCGGCAGTATTCCGATCATCGTGATCAGCCATCTTTCCCATTATCAGAAACCCAGCCTGCGCCATGGGAATGTTTTCGATTTCGTACCGAAATCCAACCTGGATGATCGCCTGATCAGCCGGATCCTTCAAGTGCTTTCTCCCAAAAACGGTTCTGAGCCGGAAAGCATCATCTTTCCTGCCGTTATAAAGGGTGATGTCAGCGAAAGCATACCGATTTACAAGATCAGCTATATTCATCTTGTTGGTCGCGGGCGTTATGAGATCCATCTTTCCGATAACCGAATCCTGCTCCTCCGTTCCGTCCTTTTCAAAGAGCTGCTTCGGCAGCTGAAAGAACAGCATATCGTATCCCTGCAGCCCGTTTCCCGGAACGAGATCGTAAATATCAATCATATCTCCAAAATAAAAAGAAACCCCGCGGGTCGAATAGAACTGACGATCCTGGGGGCTGATGATCATCCTTTCAATATTGGAAAGGAATATGAAAGGTTCTTTGAGGAAGAGTTTATGTGAGGGAAACTGCTTCAAAACAAAACAGACATTGAGAACCTACCCAATCAAAAGCGTCAATTCGAAATCAAAACATCAATACTGTTTATATTGAGACATTTAGCTCAAGACTCAGGGGACATAACAAAAACATGTCAGAGTTATGGGACGAAATTGAAAAGAATACAATAGGTTTGCTCGAAAATCCGTTCTCGAATAGAACCGAAAACCGTGACGGACTCATTAAGTATCTTAAGTCGCTGTATGGCATGAAAACCGCCGCCTCCGGAAACGCAGAAGCCATTAGCGGACTTCAAACTACAATGCGGGGCATTGTCGTTATTGAGCGTTCTATGAATCAGGCCGTAAGGTTTGCGAACGAAGACTTAACCACATATGTCAATTTCACAGAAAGGCTTTGTGCTTCCATTGATAAGATTCTTGCCAAAGCTCGTTTTGTGGTTGGCGATATTGATTACGAAAAACTTCATGATAAGGGGGTATATTAAGCTGTGAATACTATTGAGACGGTGAGGCAAATGGCACACTTAAAGCAAAGACAGATTAGTGATAGCAGTTGCAAAGCGATTATTATTGATACGCTTCTTGAAGCTGTTTCGCCTTTGACAAAAGAGGAGTTGTCGAAGGAGATATTATCACTATTTCATGTTCTTGTTGCAAAAGAACGGCTTGATATAGCGCTTACTTCATTAACAAACGAACATATAATTCTTATCGACTCAAATGAATACATCAGTATCGAGACTACAAATAAAGCATCGTTTATTGCAATACGACAGAAAGAGATTGATCTTCGCACAACAGCAATTGGTAAGTGGATAAGTTCTTTGAGATCTTCTTCTGAGATTTCCGACGATCTCGAGAAGTGCCTGGCTCAAAGTCTGCCTGTTTTTTTAAGAACTCTTTTTGTAAAACATGGTGTGAAAAGCTATGAGCTGCTTACTGAAATTGATGATAACTATACGGTTGATATAAAACAAATTGCAGGTGAAATAGCTGGACAGTATGATATTGAATTCCAAAACGATGTTAGGACATTGTTACCGACGATTTTTCAGAGCATTCAAGATCCAGAAATCATCGAATACTTAGTTCATGGGATAAAAAAAGCTGTTGGATATGTTAGTGAAGTGATTTCGCCTGAAAGCTTAAACTCAATCACCTCAAGCCTGAAAAATCTTGTGCTGTATCTTGACACTAATATTCTTTATCGACTTTTACATTTGCAAGGAGACACCAGATATGAGTCAATAAAAGAAACACTAGATTTTTGCAGGCAAAATGGCGTTAAGTTAAAAATCAGTGCGGCGACGAAGAAAGAGTTTTCAGATCGTATTAGTTATGATGCAAAAGTATTGAGAGAGCACCCAGTAAAGACCGATTTATTACGTGCCGGCTACAAATATCGGACTTCAGATAATTACGTTAGCACCTATTGGGCACAAGCACAATCCAGCGGTATAAGTGTCGATGACTACATACAGTACTATAAGAATTTTGATTTATTGCTAGATGGAGAGCAAGTAGAAGTTGAAGAAATAGAGGTTGATGAAGAGACATTATTGGAAAAAGCAAAAAACATACTTGGGAAATTGTCACAAAGAGATTCTAAGTATAAAAAAAATGCATCTTCCCTATGGCATGATGCGTACAGCTTAGCTTATGTACAAAAGATGCAAAAGGTTGACGCACAAAATGCCATTGATACTGGTTGCTTATTCTTAACTACGGATCAGGCTATTACATCGCTGCAACGAGAAGATCCCGATTTTAAGACCCGATCTATTGTTGCTGTAGCACCATCTCAGTTGTTGCAGATGTTTGGCTTTACTAAGCCGGATAGTGGGTATGAAGAAACTTTTATCAAATTCTTTGCAGCTTCTTCCGTGGGATCTTCTTTTGAATACACGAATGATGACATTCAGGAGATTCTCTCGAGGATTTCACATTACCAGGGTGTAAGTGCAAGCATTGCAGAAAGAATACTTGCACGTGAATTGATAAATGATAGATATTTTGATGCGAAATCTGATGAAGATAAAGAAGAAATCGTTTATAACGCAATTTCGGAAGAATTGCTGAATGAATTGGCGGTAACGAAAGAGGAAGTCAAACAGCTCAAGGCAAATGGAGAAAAAGGTGCGCAAGAATTAAGTAGGGTACAAAGCCTTTTCGAAGAAAACAAGCGTCACTTTGATGAAGAAGTCCGAAAGCTTAATGCATTAGTTGATGATTCCGACAGGGAAAAGGATGCTGAATTGGCTGCACGAAAGCGGGCTGAGAAGGAAGCCGCATATGAAAAGAAAAAGAGTGATATCCAAGTAGAACACTATGTTGATAATAAGCTCAAAACGTGGAAGACCAAGCGATACTGGGCTTTCGCTATTGGCTTAGTTGCATCTATAGGTGTTATTGTTGCGGCTATATGTTTTGGCATTAAGATTGATAGTGGACACTGGGGTATCCTTGGTTTATTAGCAGCCTCAATTCCACTTGCTGGATTTGGAGCAACTGCTTTCTCTGAAAAAGCACAGAAAGAACAAGCTCAAGCCATCAGAGAAAAGTACGAAAAAATGATTTCAGAAAAGCTTTGAAACAGGACAAGCCGGGGTGTTTGCTCCGGCTTGTATTTATTTCAGAAGATTATCAATTATATATGATTCCTGCATTCACAGTCTCCCTTGCCATTGCCCTGATACTATTCATCTTCCGTACCCACTCTATAGGATTCTCCGCCTTGAACTGCTCGGTGACGCCTTCAGAGGCAACGTAGTCTTTGATCAACCGAAGGAATAGAGCGTTGGCTTGTTCCTCGACATCGGCTAGGTGAGAGCGGAGCTGGCCGCTGGTCTTCAGGTTAGTATAGAGGATGGGACGATGTTCCCAGAGATAGCGTAGCCTGCGTTGACCCCATATGCCCACGGGACGCTCATCCTCGGGTGGTAATCTGAGATCAGGCAGGAAATAATCTCCCTGCTTCGTGTAGGTGCCGCCCATCTGTTCAAACAATGATTTCATAGCAAAACCTCCTTTGCACTTTCATTGTACAAAGGAGGTTTCATCTTGTCGAATGTGCGATTTGCCGGATCGCACGTTACTGATCTATCCCTCCAAGAAACTCTCAAACGGGGCGTCGTCGCTCAGGAAGGTATCCATCATAAAGCGGGCACCGAGGCGGAAGCCGGTGATGAAGGTGTCCAGCTCGCATTCGTCCATGAACTCGGCATAGGCGTTGCAGAAGCGGAGAAACAGCTCCTTGTTCTCACCGGCGAGCTGTTCCGTGAGCTTTTCCTCCAGATCGTTCAGTGAGTCGGAAACCTTCTTGACGGGGCTTTTCGGGCGGTAACCACGTGCCTGCGGGTCAATGTTGCTGTAGTACAGTTCTTCAATGAAGTTTGCCATCACTCTGAACCTCCTTTTTCGGACAAGAGCGTCCGGCACTGATACCATCCGGGGAAATTTTTCAGCGTCTGGATGTGCCACGGGGTCTTGCGGGTGATAGTACGGAACGGGACGGAACAGAAAAACTCCACCAGATAGAGCTTCGGGATCAGGTAGATGGAGCCCTTGCGGAAGGCTTTCAGATACCCTCGCCGGATCCAGTTGTTCACCGAAGACACAGCATAGCCGGTGAGGGTTTCGACGTCCTTTGCGGTCATGACGTCGGGCTGCTTGGCAAGCAGCTCCTCGTAATAAACGTGCATGTCCTTCAGGACGATGGGCGGTATGTCATGATAGCTGCGGGGATCGTAGCCGCCGGAGTACCAGCCCGGCGGGGCCTTATACGCCTCCGGGTACTGCTGCCGGTCTTTCAGGAAAGCGATCACGTCTTCCTTTCGGATAGTATAAGAGTGCGTCCGCTTGCCGGTATACTTACAGGGGATCTTGCCGCTGCGCAGGAGATATCGGGCGGTCTTTTTGCTGACGTGGCAGAGCTTGTAAAACTGCTCCATGGTCAGCTCGTCGGGGACTTTGCCCCAGTTGATGTTGTTCATAGCAATACACCTCAAAAATGATTTGTCGGTGTTCGAACCTGCCTGTGTATTGCCTTTTGGATGTAGTTCTTTCCGTTCTTTCTGCAGTTCTTTCCAAAAACGTGATTTCGGCCGCATACGAGCCGAAGCCGAAAAGCCCCGTGATTCCAGGGAAAAACGGCAGAAAGCCTTGAAATACTTGGGTTTTCAGCGGAATGAAACGCACAGAAAACGCACTCTGCGGAACAATGGGGAACAGTACCTTCAAAAACTCGAAATCATCGACTCTACTTCGGAAATATCCGTGTGTCGGGACCCTGATGATAAATTCATCGGATGTGCTGTTGACGGAAAGGCCGTCTTTATAGTCAGCGGAGACAAAGACTTGCTTTCACTTGAATCTTATAAAGATATCGAAATTATCACCGCTGCTGATTTTTGTAGCCGTTACTTAAACTGATTCCTTTTGATTTCAGGCAACATATTGGCAACAAAAAATCGGATAGCCCATATCCGATGGAGAATACGGATAATCAAAACAAGCAGTATCATATCGTCCATACAAACTGTTTAAGTCAGGTTTTACAAGGTCGTATTTGAATAATCGTAAGCGCTCAATCATAAGTATGAGTACCATGACGAGCTAGTAAAACTGTGAGATAATAGTCCCAAATCTTCACAGCCAAAAAAGTTGAAATCTCAACTCTTTAGACTGTTGCGTAATCCGATGAAACTGGTTTAGGTGTCCAGTTTCATCGGATTACGCACCTGTACAACTTCATTCATTGATGAACATACCTCCTCTGGATTTACAGTAGCTTGAAAAACTTGAATCAAGTTTTCACAGTTTTTCAAGTATCATTATCCCACAGGAGGAGAGGCCGGTCGAGGTACGCATTATGGAGCACTTACCAGATGCTAATCAGAACACTAGGAACACTGTTTTTGCGAAACTATCTTGACGCTATCTGGTTCTGGTATATACTAATCAAGAGCCGAACAGCAGAAACTGCTATTCGGCCCCGCAACCATCTTGAAAATATCATAGAAGATCTGAATTTACAGAGATTTTTTTCACACTGCCGAAATCCACATTACCAAAGAGGCACCTCCTCCCCTTTTTTTGAATATACAAACAGTTATAAATATATCTTGATGTCATATGCTCTTATATACGAATACTGGTATCCAAAAACAGAAATTGAAATAATTAATATCTCATTAAATTTTGATATAAATTGGGTAAAACAGGTACCCGCATCAGGACTCCAAGAGAGAAAGCAATTCCTTAGTAAAAGCAATATCCTTTTCTTCAACGATTTCAATCAACTTCATTGTTCCATTATATTGTCCCATGTTGTTTTTTCGACTGATAATCTGATCTTTAATATATCGGTTCCGCAGCATCTCTGTATATAAGGTGTATTCCTTCGCCGATTTTCTTATGTTTTCATCGAATGGAATATAATGGTTGGAAAGCATGAAATCAATCCTCTTTTCCATCAATCTGGCCCTATCATAGAGTAGATGCAGCGGTCGAACGCTGTCTATCATCCCATTTTGTCTGAACAATTTTAAAAGTTGTTTATAGATGTTGATACCGAAATAATACTCATCCTGTGTTTTAATTGATGTAGAGCGGAATAAATTCCTTCCTTCCAGATAATCTGTGAGATCCCTTTTCAAAAGTTCCGGCTTAAAGTCCCACACTGTATCCTTTATAAGCTTATAAACGATCATCGGATCATGCTCATTGGCATTATCCATTTCCGAAAAGGTCGCATCATAACAGGCAAAAGCTCTTTCCATTTCCTGATAAGAACAAGTTTTTGTTGCAAATTTCCTTGGAAATCCAAAAAAATCAGCAATATAAAATAACTCCTTTTGAGAGTCAAAGCCATATATGAATGCATTATGGCTTAGATTATCCGGATAATGATATGCTTCTATATATTTCATATTGATGCATATATAAACATAGAAATCATTGTTTATAAAATTCTCGATAATTGCTGTCAATGGGTTTATTTCAACAATCGATCGGATGCAGAGGCCTCCTATCTCAGAGATCTCCAAATAAGGGCAATCGTATTGATGCTGATAATCAATAAAGACATCCTCCCAAGAGTCATATCTCATATATATATTTACAAATCCATTATATATCCATTTTTCTACACCCGGTATGGATCCTATCATACTGAGAATATAGGTGTCGCTGGGAGAATGTTTAAGCAGTGGATCTGCCATAGGTAATATCTTCTTCATTGCTTATATTTCATCACGGCAGAGAATGCCGTTATTCAGAGTATATGTAGACCATCGAACCAATGAACTCGGATGGAGCATGTCTTCCATATGAGAGACAATTATAATGATATGATCCGACGCCAAAGAAGTCAATACTTGTTTCAATGATTCTTGATTATCATGATCCAGAGAGGCAAAAGGTTCATCTAATATTATCAGTGGAGATCTTTTATACAAAGCTCTAGCCAGAGCAACTCTCTGCCTCTGCCCTCCTGAAATCTCACTTTCCCTAATTATTGTATCTATACCATCCGGCAGTGATTGAACCCAGTCAAATAAATTGACTCTTTTTAAAATGTTCTGTATGAACGGAAGATCCGGTTTATTTGAAAACGCTGAAATATTTTCACTAAGGCTCCCCTCAAAAATGAGAGCATCCTGATCCAGATAGCTGACATGATTCCTCAATGCTGCAATATCCGATATGATATTATTAAGAAAAACACGTCCATCGTCTGCCTTCAAAAGTCCGGAAGCTATCTTGACTAACGTACTTTTGCCACATCCGACATCACCATGAATGAAGATTATATCCCCTTTTTGGGCATACAAGTTGATATCTTTTAGTTCATTTGAAGACTCGTCATACCGGAATGACACATGATTTATCCCGAAATTTACGATATCGTCGTTTTTTTCTTGAGAAATCTTCTCCTGAGGCAAGCTTAATAAATGAGAAATTCTTCTAAAAGAAACATCCGCTTTTTGATACTCAAGAAACAAATTATAAACTGACAAAGAAGATTCAGATATGAAACTAGACAGATTGATCATGGCGACAATAGAACCAACCGGTAAGGCTTCTGCTATCAATCCAACCAGAATGACGAGCAATTCTCTGGATAAGTTGCAGATAAGAGATATTAAATTAAATATATTACTGATTTTATCTAATTGAATATCGGCGATTCTACGTTCATTTATGACAGAATGATTTTCTTCTTTTACTCTTAGGGAATTCGGCAGCAATCTAAGCATCGGTAGTAATGTGAAGGTCTGCGGAACCAGTTTATTAATTCTGTCAGAAATCGTAATTTTCTTCTCCTCCAAAACTCTCTTCTTTTTATATATAAATATAGATAGGGAAAAAACGATACTTATGAGCAGAACCAATAAATAAATCACCGCATTCAATCTGATTAAAACAACACTGCAGGCAATAAATAGTATTGCATTCTCAAAGAAGCTTCTTAAATCATACACAAAGAAATTTTCAATGTTCTTCATGTCATCAGTAAAAAGAGAGATAAACGTACCTTCATCTTTTTCTTGCTTTACCGAAACATCATGGTATAGATATTTTTCTCCTATATCCTTTCTTAATGCAGCAATGGAACGATATATGCTTTTATTGGCAAAGTGAATAGAGATATAAAACAAACACAGCGATGCCGCTCCTACTACGACCAGTATATATGCCTGCCTGAGTTTGAATAATTCTTTGTAAAGGTAATAGTCAACAAGATTACTGGCTACCAAAGAGACTGCCACTGCCGTAATGCTTACACCTGTAGCCGAGAGGCATTGAAACAACAGGTTTTTTTTATAGTCCCTGATAAGTTTTATCGGATTTGATTTCTTTTGCATAATCTTATTCCCAGATAACATTAGAGCTTGATCAAATTTGATGCTTTGTTAATTATATCCGCATCATGTGTTGCAACAATTATAAGTTTTTCCCTGGAAAGCTTCATTATTTCTGCAATCAGTTGTTCTCGTTTTTCCTTATCCAAATTCCTTGTCGGCTCATCCATAATAATAATATCTTTTCCACATAGTAACCCCCTGATTATATTTACGCATTGCCGTTGTCCGCCGGAGAGTTCAGATATCATTTTTCTCTCGATCTGTTCAAAGGGCGTATATCCTAAAAAACGAGACCAACAGGCAGAGATACAAGAGGAATCGTTCTGACCACTAAGCGATATGTTGTAGATCGCATCTTCTTCTATAAAATAGTGTTTTTGTGGTATGTATGCTATGTAATCCACCAAATTATCATTTAAAATAGAATGTTTGTTACACGATGAAGTTCCTTTAACTTCTCCATTCATACCGCAAATCGTATCCAGTAATGTACTTTTACCGGATCCGCTTTCTCCTGTAATCACATTGATCCCTCCCGAGGAGAAACTGCAGGAGATATTCTTTTTAAAATGACTTTCTTCATGTTCCAGAATCAAATTCGAATATTCTAATTCTATAGCAGGTGGTATGATTTTCTCATTCTGCGAGCTTTCTCTAATATGAAATTTATCTATTATATTATCTATATAATCAATGTCCGCTCTTGTCTCTTGCATTAACGAGATATTGTTCATTATGGTCATTAACTGGTTCATAAGAAAGAAAAAGATGAAAGAAGCTATAATAATATCTCCCGGATTATTTTTCTTTACATGAAATGTCAGAATAGGGATTAAGATCATAATTCCACATCGGATAATCTGTTCCAGGATCGTAATCAGTTCTTTGTGATCGCTGATTCTTAATTCATTTTCCTCTATTTTATGTGAGATATCCTCTAATTCAGTAGAACCCCAATGCTCCAGAAAAAAAGATTTAATTACATCGGTCTTAGCAATCAAGGTTTTAACTGTTTCAATCAATATTTGATTTTTTTCATACAAATCTTCCTGCTTATTTCTAAGTGGCGCGCAAAATACATTCAAAAGAAACACAAGTAATATCATTACCATTTCAGCTACAAGCATAAGCGGGTGATAATGGACGCATATGTAACTGGAAGTAATCAGATACAACATTCCGGATATTACTATTTTTATTCTTGCTTCTACATATTCTTTTACGGCATACAGTCGTTTACTCCCCTCCAGATATATTGCATCTGTAACGACTTCCTGCTTAAGAGGTTTTATAATCCAAAGAAGATCGATATACTGTTTATGAACATCTGACTGGAGTCCTCGGTATAATCTGGAAGAGCACATGATAAGAACCGTTTCCAATATCATATGCAAAGCAGCCGCTCCAATCAATAGGAATATATATTTCTCTGCTTTGCTGTCGGACGCGAAGACATTAATCGTCCTCTCCATTATTGGATAATACAAAAAACTTATGACTCCATTCATCATCTGAAGCGCAATGACAAAAGTCAAAAGGGATTTTCTTTTTTTAACAAAATCCCCGACCATGTGCCTTGCATTCATTTCAATTCAACATCTCCTCTCTATCACTGAAGTGCCCTTGATGATACATTCATGTGCTTTTATTTCTTTGATTCTACAATTGTCTTCTAACGTTACTTTATCCCCTATAATGCTATCCACCTCACAATCCATGAGTCTGATATTCTTGCCTTTTATAGAATGAATTCTTGCCCTTTTTCGAATATCCCGAGAGCCTTCCTTTATTCTGTCTGCAGATTGTATGTTTATAAGATCTCCACATATTTCATTCGCTTTAAATGAAAAATTGAATTGTATTCTGACATTAGGAGAGAAAATATCGACCCAAGAGTAAGAAGAGCCTCTGATCCAGGCCATCGTTTTTGCGTAGATCGTTCTGTTTCGATACAGCATACCTACCAGATAGAATGTTTGCAATTTTAAGGTGGAGCACATGCAGGCTCCAATAACTCTAAGATGGTTTACTTGAGTGCTATCTCTGATACCCAGCAACACGCCATAGCATTCCTGTCGTTCTGTATCCCGTCTTATATATGACAATCCAAAGTTTATATTATGATCGCTCACTTGATCGCCTCCCTTGATCGGATTCATTATTCATCAGTACAATTGAATCCTTAAGTATATCTTATCATCATACAGTTTATCTATTCGTGTCTTAAAATGCGCCAAATGTTTCAAAGCTATAATCGTTGTCCCCTCTGTCTGGATAAGTATGCGTCTCTGCCACTTTCGCAGGAACTCCCATTCCTTCGTTGAAATCCTTCCTTCATTATAAAGATCACGAACTCGATAAATTAACATCTTATAGGATTTATAAAAAGTGTTCATACTGATATTAGACACACAACCTTTTTCGTCTACATCAAAATCAAACAAGACCTCTATGTCCTCAGACGATATAATTTCTCGGTAGAACAGGTCATCCTTCATTAAATTCAAGGACGGAATTCCAGCATATTTCCCAATGAACGCCCATCGTTTATCCTTCTCTAGGGGAGCAGTAAAAATACGTATACTTTTATCTCCATTTGTTCTGGAAAGCATAGTCCCGATCTGCCAAATCAATATTTCATCATCAAAGAGAGTTTTACACAAGTTCGTTATCGGGGAGTATTCCTTTTTTCTATAGATAGCCAATCGTTCGATTATAGACAAGGATGCGTCCCGAATATACAGTTGGTTCTTCTCATGATCGACCTCAAAAAACACGCAAGGGACAGGCTTTTGCTTTTCATATTCATTACTGTCATACTCCAATGAAACAGCTTTTATATCTTCCTTTCCTTCTTGAACCATATGATTCAACAGCATCAAATATTTCATATCTATATTCTTATTTAATGCATTGATTGCACTTCCTGGATGAACAACTCTAAATATGAAATCAGAATGTGTCGTGCCGAAGTGTTTTTCCAGCCATATTTCATTTGTTTCTATTTGTTGAAGTGGATTTATGATATGACTCTCCATCACATCCTTTAGCGAAGGATCTAAAACGTCATCTTCTAAAGATCCTTTTATGAACTCGTAAAAATCTCCTAATCTCATCGGACCCCCTGATTAATATCTTTCTATTCATGAAAAGTATTCTATGCATGTGTTGCACAAGTCTTTTATTCCATCTGTTAAACAATATACAGGAATTTTCAACAGATTTTCCACCTCCTGCATTCTTTCCAATTTCGCCATTGAATCTACTTGTTCAGGTTTTATACCAAAAACATTCCACTGAAGATCGTTTTCAAACGGATACATAACAGCAGCAAATACACGGCTTTCATTCATATTATTAACATGGTCGAATGTGTTCTTAATATAACTATCGTCATCAAAATAATTAAAGCAAAGAATGTATCCATCTGCATTGACAGCATACATAAAATTGTTCTGTCTAATTGGAAGATATCGAATGTTTCCAAAAGAATATGGATATGTCTGTGACTGTGTGCCGGTAATGATGATATCAGGATTCTTTAATTCAATATTATGAATCATCTGATTAATCATAATTATCTCATCAAGATCATTTAACTCAGAAACGGCATCATATCCCATGGGATATACCTCGTCAAATCCAAACAGCATTCCTGAAGGTTCCGTGCCCAATTGTCCCACTTTAAAACCGTTTTCTAATAATTCCCTTCTCAAGCCCAACTGCACTGAATACTTCCCCTGTTTGGAACTTGTTCCTACTACCATTATAATAGGAATAGAACAGCAATACAATTTTCCATATTGATTGGATATCGTTCCAGAGGAGCGTACACACGGATAATAACACTGTATACCCGCTGTGGGATAGTTATCAAGACTGTCAAAACATACCAGATTCTTATTAAATCTCTTACATAAATTGACAAACTGCAATCTATAATCCACGCGTGTCAAACCCGTTATTTCTCTGGTATGACCAAGAATAACTGTATCCCAATCTGTTGATTCCCACGGAATACTTTCATAGTTTTGAATAAAATATCCCTTTTCTGAAGTTTTTCCCAATAGGTCACTCGTATGTCTTCCGATGTTTTGAAGATGCTTTATATCATAGACTCCAGTTAACTCAAACCGAAGCATATCGGAATATCTAACAACACTATAAATCTCCTTATTGAAGGGAAAAGCAATTGCCTTCCTTATGTTAATTTCATTCTGAGATAACATCTCGACAGATTCTTCAGTCCTGAAAACTGTTCTTTTAGCATGTTTTTTCAAAAAATCCAAAGCGCCTTTATAATTATAGGTTGTACTTTCGCGAATCCAATGGAAGATAAGCGCGCTGATAAAAGGCGCAGAAAAACTGTTCCCAGAAACTCTTCGCATTTCTCCATTTGAAAAAGGCAGGTTTTGTACTACCGAACTTGCACGTATATTAACTATCGAATTTTCATTATATTCATATTCATATACATGCTGATACTGCATACTGCTGTCAACACCTATTACAGTATCAAAAGCAGCAGGATAACTGATACTCCCGTCATTAGCAAATGCTGCTACTATAATTATATTTTTTTCGTAAAGTCTCTTACATGCTTGATATAGTCCTGAAATATCAAAACACTGACTGATACCAAGGCTTAAATGCACTATTTTACAAGCAATATTATCTGAAATGTAATTTAAAATTACGATCAATTCCTCTACCGAGATTGTGTCAGATACTTTCATACAGAGAATCGATGCCTCTTTTGCATGGCTATGAAGAATGGAATATACAGCCGTACCATGCCCAATTTCATCTTCCGTAGTAGATGAAAAAAGCGCAATTGTTCTTACAGAAGGTTGATTGTCTTTAAGAAAAGCGGTATTGACACCGCTATCAACTAATACTATGTCACATGTTATCATAGATACGTTCTCTTTCTTATGTAGTATATTGTCTTCGCCAATCAACAGATTAATGCAGATATAACAAGAACGATTAAATCATTGTTCGTTTGCTTACCAAACGCAGCAACTTTCACCCATATAAAATGCAACAGCCTTGTTGTATATTCTGTATTTTTTAAATTTTTTCATGAGTTACCAATTACAACAATTTTCTCCGGACATATATAACATGATCTGTATATGTTCAGAATAAATTCTAATTTTTCTGAGCTTCTTCATTACTTTCCTCCATTCGAGGTTGATTTACGATTTGCAGCCATACAATATTATCTTTGCTTTGCGAGTGATCTTTGAGATTTTTTATGTTATATCTGCATAAATCTGCTGGTTCAGTATTGTTAATGTTTTTTATTATCTATTCGTGTTCACGCTGCTGTCTGATCTCCTGCTCTATTTTTGATATAAAAGATTCTACGTTCTCATATTCATCGAAAGACAACATAGCATCCGGAATAAAAACTTCAAATTGATCTTCTATATCGCAGATCAAGGCCATAAATTGGAGAGAATCTATAACTTCTTCAACCTTATTGCCTAAGACACTTTGCACGTCAATTCCTACATCCTCCATCATTTTTCTTAAATTCTCATTAATACTCACTTTGATTATCTCCTTATCCATTTAATATTTTCTTCTGTACTCATCTGATCAGCAACGATCGATAGAAAAAGAATCTTTTCATCACAATGTTTTTCTCCATGAAACTTCATACCAAAATTGCATTGAGCCCCTCCCATGCAATATGGGTATGCTTTACAAACTTCGCATTTTCTAAGATCCCTAGATCGGACAATCCAAACTGCTTCTCTTTCTTTATTAACTTCTAACAACCCTTTTTCGTTGATAATACCTATACAGTTCGAGTCACGAAAAACCGGGTCATGCATTGCCATTTCACACTTATGTACATATCCCTTCCAATCAATCGTATAACCTCTTTTTTTAATAGCAGGACAAATCTGTACGCATGCCTCATATGAAAAATAGTTCTGCAGATTAACACCTATCTTCATAGCTTTTAGGTATACTTTTCTTAACGCATCATTTTCATCAACCAATAGATCTAAATGTTTATGAATTTGTTCTCCTCGCCAGTCTTTTACCATCTCAAAAACCAAGTTAAACCTTTTATCTTTTTGAAATAATGCTTTAAACTGATTGAGGAAAACATCAACATCATCGATATTATACGTAGAAACGTTGCACCGAATATCGATGTTGTAATTCCTGGTTACCGTTTTGATCTCCTGAAGATTTGAAATAATTGTTTGATACGTATCTCCTCCATTTTTTAACGGTCTCTGCCGGTTGTGTTGTTCTTCCGTCGCATCTAATGTGATTGTGTATATATATACATGATTCTTCAAAAGTTCAGAAAACAACTTTTTATTCAACAGATATCCATTTGTTGTGATACGGGAAATATAGGATATATTTTTCTTTCTTGTTGTTTCAACAATCCTCCGGCTCATTCTAAGTATACGTTCAGCTTCCAGTAAGGGTTCGCCCCCAAACCAATTAACAATCAATTTTCTACAGCATTTGCTGGTCTCGTTATCTATAAAGCGAAGCAAGTTCTCTTCTGTGCTCGTTTCAAAACCTCCATTCTTCGCTTCCTGATAACAATACAGGCATCCAAAATTACAATCATGAGTCATTATAATGGTGATATCTAAAACATCGTCAGCATATGCCTGCTCGTAAAACATCTGATCAACCATATCAGCCTCTGCTCGGAAATCATCAACTATAAAACCTTCCCTATATAGGGATTGCTGCAGTTGTTCATCTAATTTTGAAATATCTTTAGAGTTCTGTACCTCTATAATACTCTCGTAATCTGTTTGATTTAAAAGGCAGCAATGTTTGGTTCTACTGTTAAAAATATAATAATTATTATGGATGTTCTTTCCCAGGTATATATATTTCGTGAATTCCATGATCTATTTCCTTGTATTATGTAAATTATGGAGTGTTAGATTCCACATTGGACAGATGAAACCAAACACGGGAGACAGGTATCAGAATATGCACATTGTTCACATCCGGGAAGATTTCTATTATTCTCCCTGAACGAGACTAAATCCTTGCTTTTTCTCCAATAATCGCTTATCGATAAATACCGGTTATCCTTTCCTTCCACATGAGAACATGGCTGATAGAAGCCATCAGCATTACAAGTCAAAGAATATCGTCCTGCACTGCATCCCTTAAGAATCGGATTAGTAATCTTCATATTCAATAGCTGTCTCAATTCAAAATAACATGATTCCACAGCTATATCAAAGTCACTTTTTTTAATTATTTCAGCTAATCTCTCCAAACTATCATTTTTCAGAGAATATTTTGCATCGCAAGTCTCGTCAAATGGTTTATATCGCAGAACATCTATTCCTTTAACATTATGCCTTTTTAATAATTTAATCAGCTCCTTGATATCATCTATCACATTTTCCGTTGCTACCCAATTGACCCTGACTGGCATATCTATTTGTCCGGCAACAATGATAGCATCTATGGCTGATTGGTATCCATCCCTTACAAACCTGTTAACAGACTCATTTGAGCCATTTAAGGATACATACAGAAGTCCCAATCCTGCTTCTTTTATTTTTAAAGCCGTATCTTTCTGAAATGAATACCCACCGGTTGATAAGCAAGTATAAATTTGATGATCTTTGCAAAGCTGTAAAACATCGTAAAGATGATCATATAACATAGGCTCACCACCGCTTAAGAGAATTTTTTTAACCCCGACTGCTGAAGCATCGAGGATAATCTCTTTCATTCTCTCTAATCTCAAGCTTCTTGATCCTAGATATCTCTGCTTATAGCAATGACTGCAAGCATACGGGCATTCCGTTGTTAATTCCAGATTTAAGATCACCGGAGCCTTTAAAGCATTCATTCGTTTTTCTCCTATCGTGTGATGGAACGACTCAATAGCTACTAATAGTTAGTCATTCCGTAAATCCTATATTGATTAAGATCATTTGTCAATATGATTTACATGAATCGATCGAAAACCTTATTTCATGCAAATTGCGGGATAGACCGGACAGTTTTGCGGAGCAAAACGGACGCGGAGCGGAGCGAGCGGACACCCTAACACTTTAGAATCTCTGAATCCTATAATGGATATAACCATCAATGGTGATGGGAATTCATTATAGTAGCATATGTTATACCTTATCATCAAGTCGACTTTATATTCATAATTATTGATCATCTTCTCATGGTGTACTGGTTAAAATTCGGAAATCTGGTTTTTGTAACATAGCAATAATTGAGCATTATACAGAATTCTATACTGGGACGCCTCTGGCCACAAAGGCTTGCAGATAAGCATGATCTTTGCCTTAAGCCAAGACCGGCCAAACATCTATGGGCTCTTCACTTTACTCTATTATACTATCAGCTGTCGTAGTAGTTCTTCTAAGTGATATCAATACAAAGCAAATAGGATCTCATAAATGTAAGCGCTCAGTCAAGAGTACCATGACGAGCGCTTACACAAAACCCTCGAAACACTGGGTTTCGAGGGTCGTAGGTTGTCGTATGACGTTGTGGGCATTAATGCTTGCTGATCTCTCTTATCTCTTCGGAGGCTGCCAGGCGCTTTCAAAAAAAACTCGCGATAAAGGCGGGGCGTCATAAAACAGTAAATGTTTAAGAATTGAAAAAAGATGGGAAGGCGTGGCTTTGGTCACGCCTTTTCACTTGTTAAAAGCTCATTCAGAGGGATGAATCCCAGTCCATCGTACTGGATGTGGATATGCTGCCTGCGTTTGCCACTTGACTTATCCGTTGCATCCACATAGATGGCCTTTACCAGTTCATGAAGAACATAGGGGGTAAGCTCCTCGATGCCGACATGCTGGCCTGCTTTCTGAATAAACTTCTCAATGTTTTGAATCTGTGTTTCCTGTACTTCGATTTCCTTCTGCAGACGGATGACCTCAGCTTCCAGTTCCTTCTGTTCTGACTCATAAGTCTGGCTCATCATATCAAAGCGCTCATCATTCAGCTTGCCGCTTGCGTTATCCTCGTATATCTTAATGAACAGGCGTTTCAGCTCCGAGATACGCTTTTCACTGCGGTCCAGAGCTTTACGGTTTGCTGCAATCTGTTTTGCGCTCTCTGCATGGAGCTGCTGCTCCATTACCTGACGGAAATGAGCCTCATGGCGGTAGATGTACCCGGTGACCATCTGGATGTGCTGAAGGACCAGCTGCTGCAGTACCTTCTCTCGAATGTAATGGGTACCGCATTTGTCCTTA
>JAEEGL013887943.1_pt1 | contig 26250 bp, 19 predicted proteins | sample 9134231 | NCBI WGS metagenome assembly JAEEGL01 (sample SAMN16246548, study PRJNA631951) | gut metagenome | biome: gut microbiome; feature: rumen; material: fiber-attached | host: Bos | place: Iran: Karaj | collected 2018-10
AAACGCAATATAATCATATAAGTAAATTTGCACCATTTCATTACCTTCGATATCACTGCACATCTCAACGTAATCTTTAAAATTGTTTACTCTATTTATAAAAGTTTTATCTATTTCCTTTTTCTGCATACCTATCACCTTTCTTTCTAGTAATCGTAGCACGTCTTGCATTTATATACTTTTTACTATCACTCTTTCGCCCAATTCCATAATCATTATACATATCTATATTAAATAATAATCTTTGACCATTTAATCTCATTGTTTTATTTACTATATATATTGATTGTGGTGTCAAACTTCCGTCATAATCTTCTACTAGTTGTATTATTAATTGCTTATTATAATATCGTTTGCCTCGATTAACAGGATCCTCTAATTCACCATTTCTCAATGATCTAACTAGCAAATATGTTGGTTTTCCTGTCGAATACCTGTTTCTATTTTCAGTATAGAAAAATGTTGTTCCTTCTTCTAATAATCCCATATTTATAAATGAGAAAATTTTTATTGCCATTTTCTGCCAATTTAATTTTTCAATAGAACTATTACTAACTGCACATTCGTGATCTAATATATCATTTTTATAAGTTGGATTTAATACTGCGTTGATTTTATCAAGCCAGGTTGATTTGCTAGCAATTGTTCTTCGCAACTCTGGATGAAGCTCTTTTAATTTTTTACATAGCTGTGTTCTTTGCCAATTGTCCTCATATATGCCAAATAGGTGCCTTAGAGAAGTCAAATCAAATGTCATTTCATATATTTGCGTTCCAGTATCCACAATAAAGTAATTTTGATCATTACCATTGCAGCAAAAATCACTATGTGCAGCGGCTACTGCCTCACCTAAATTATCAATTACAAATTCTACTTCTTCTTGATTTGGTATGCCACTAACAAATTCTTTAGCGCTTTGAGTGTATTGCAACTTATTGCCATCTCTCGTTCTTGTTTGTTCAAGTATTGAGTCATCTGGCAATCGTATGCTTTCTACCAGTTCTTTATTCATAGTTCCTCCAATTATAAATTAGTTAGATTGATCTCTTTAAATTGCTTATTATTGATATTCTATAAAATATTATATCATATTTTTGTTTTTTTTAATTATTTTCTAGCAATAATAACAGTAATTCTGAAGCACTCCATACATGGGTTGGAGATATACGATTTTCAGCATAATATTCATCAAGGAATAATACTTTACCGTAATCAGCGCAACTTGCATTTCTTTCCCATGATAATGGATAGATATTTTCATTTAGTGGTATTTTGCCTGTTTTTGTTTTATGATATCCAGCAATGGTTAAATATGGAAAATCAACACTTAAGTAATTATTAACTTTCTTTTTACTAGTATAGTTAGACCACCAAGATAGTTTATAGTATTCATCATCTAAACTATCTAAATCAAAATCAAATTTAAGATTTAATCTTTCAGCTCCTAGTTTATACCAAAGATTTTGATATAGTGGTTTTTGATTACCATCGGTATTACCAATAATATAATTACCTTTTTTATTCTCTTTAGCAATTCTACTTGCCTCTTCTTCAATCTGTTTTACTAAATCTTTATTAACACTATCTTGAGTAGATAATAAATATAATAATTCACCTAAATTATCAGGTTCTTTGTCTCCTCTATTCTGTCCATCATAGATGCTTGTAATATTTTTTACCCAGTCACTAATTAGACCAATATTACCTGTTTTTTCTAATACCATACTGGCAATGGCAGCATCTCTATACCATGGATTTTTATAGACAAATATATTAGGATAGATAGCACTATCTTTAATATTAAAGAGTATTTCACTATATAGTACTTTTAGGGTATTTTGATATTTATAGTCTTTAAAATCATATAATTCAATATATTTGTCTGTTCCTTCTAAAATGGTATCTTCACCATCAACATTATAATGAAGTCCATTATTATCTTCATATATTTTGATGTAGTTTCCTTCCCAAGTTTCTAATAAAACGGTATATAGATTAGGAATTATTAAATCGTTTTTACCATTTAGAGCATAGATTATTTCTTTGGTATCTAAATCAATTATTTGATAGTCTTTATATAAATATTTTTTTCTATTGCCAAGACCAAAGAAATAATAATTAGATTTTAAGAATTTTACTTTTTTACTGTTATAATCTTTTTGTAATTCTTTATATTCTTTTTTATATGTTTCTAAACTAGCTATTTCTTTTTTAAAATGTTTATCTAAAGTAGGTTTTGTAGAAATAACATATTTGTTAGCATCAATATATTTTACTTTACTATATATTGGGTCAAGTTTAAAGAATAGTATTTTATTTTGTTTTTCACTTGTTTCTAATCCGATAAAGATTAAATGAATTAGTAAGAATAGACAACCAATAATGATAGCATTTCTAATTTTATCTTCGCTATTCTTTAATTTTTTATGTTTTTTTATTAATTTAATTATAAAATGAAGAATTAAAACAATAACACTTATTAAAATTATTGAAAGAATAAGACATGTTATTACTCCGAAATGAGCGACATAATAGTTACAATTTAAAATACTTTTAATTATATTAACTACTTTAGTAAAAAATATACTGTTAATAATTAGTTCACCTATTAAGAAAATTATTAAAAACAGATAACATATTTTATTTATTTTAGGACTTTTTTCAGTACTTAGATTTATACCAAATAACATAAAGAATATATATAAGAAATGTAAGGAATATAAGAATGCTGAATCGTTACCATATAGGATATGAAGAACAGTATTAAAGATTAATGTTAAGATTAAACTAATATTTACAAATTGATTTTTATTTAAATTTCTTATAATAAGTAATAGTAATAAGCAATAAAATGAACATATTAATATCGTACTAAAGGGATTATGTTTTTGAAACTTCATCGTATAGTTACGGCCATTATAAGAAGAAGCCATTTTTGTGTCTACTTCAACATAGATATCATCTCCAAGAATGGCATGATAATAATCATCTGATAAGACATTACTAATTTGTTCTTTAGTGATTTTAAAACTGGTAAATTCTTTTTCTTTATTCATATTTTTGATAGTTAATAGTGGTGTATTATGCCATACCATATTTTGAATGAACATAAGAAGTAAAGAGATGAATAATGTGGAAAATACTACAAGAGTTAAATCAAGAACTTTTATTTTCTTAAAGACAAATAAGGTGGATAAAGCAATAATATATACGATAAAATTAGTAACAGTAAACCCTATCGAAGTTATACCTAGAATAACTAAGATTATATATGATGACGTATTAAAATCATTAGTTTTAGCTTTTTTAAAGACGTAATACCACATTATTATTAGGAATAAAGCAGCCATGTTGTATATTTCAATTCCGGATGTATATATCAAATTTGAAAATGAAAATAAATAACATAGAGAAAGTAATATATTTATTTTTTTATTGTTATTAAATAGAGATAATGTTTTATACATATATAAGACGGCAATACTTGTTACAAGAGATGAGATAATTATAAGAGATAACATTTTATTAACTACCAAAGACTCAATAATTAGATAAATAGAATTTGTCATAATTAGAAATAGTGGATGAACTGCAATACGATAGTGGCTAAAAGAAAAATTAGTCATATCACCTATTACTCTAGCAGTATCTGAATGGAATATTAGATTGTAATTATCAGTAAAATCAAAATTATATGTTACTAAGATACCTATGATGATAGAAAAGATAAAGCTAATACTAAAAAGTATTTTTAATATTTTTTTATCATTTATTTTATCAATATTAATCTTTTTCATAAGACCACTCCTAAATATATATAAATATACACATGATAACGATATAGAGAATTCCTGCAATTATAAGTGTTTTATCAGATAATATTACATCAGCAGGATCGCCATAAGAATCTTTTTCAATGTTTAAACTATATAGTTGCATAATAGTTATTAATAATGGTATTGTTAAGAAAATATATTTATAGTTAGTAGATATTACGGGATCTACACACCATAAGGTATAAGATACAATAGTAAGAGCATATGCAACATACATGTTTTTATCTAAGAATTCTTTATTATATTTTGATAAGACACTACGACTTTTTATACTGCTTTTATTTATTTCTCCACGACGTTTACCGAAACTTAAGTAATAGGATCCAAATATAATCATTAAATATAGGTATTTTGAGGTAGTTATTCCTGTTACTAGGCTTCCAAACATAACACGTAGTATAAATCCACTAATCAATGTTAATACATCGATAATGGCATAATATTTTAGCCATTTACTATATAGAATATTAATAATTATATAACTTATGGGAATTAGATATAGTAAATAATTTGTTTTAACATTATTTAGATAAATAAGTAATATTAATAGTAAACAAAATAATATCATTATTAAACATAAAGCTTTTCTTATTGATACTTCTCCACTAGCTAATGGACGATTCTTTTTAATCGGATGATTTTTATCATTTTCAATATCAAAAATATCATTGATAATATAAACTATTGATGCAGCAAAACAAAATACTAAAAAGGCTAATATATTTCTTAATAATAATCCTTTATTAAAAATATTTCCACTAAAAAACAATGGTAAAAAAACAAGAATATTTTTTAACCAATGTTTAATACGCATTAAAGAAATATATTTTTTCATAGTACCATTCCCCCACTACTTATATATTTATTTTACTATATTTATTATTTGTTTTTAATTAAAATACTCAAAATAAAAAAGAGAATATTTTTTAGTAATCTCTCATGATACCATTATGCGTATAATAAAACTATCAAAAACTAGATATTTTATTTTTACTGATATTCTTCCCTTCATTATCCAAATAGACGGTATACATTGCTAGACCGTAAGCATCAAGCACATCAATTTTAATCAATAATGGAGCTAATGTTACATTAGTTGCAAAGTATTTAGGACACACAAAAATCGAGGAGACACTAAATACATATTCACATATGTTTAGTACTGCACTCGATTCAGTTGTTTCTGTTATAGATAGCTTAGAGGATAATTGCTAAGCTATTTTTTTATTATTTATTACTGCAATTAATAATATCTTTTTTAGATCTAAAATCAGTAGGAAGAATATTATTCTTTTCATGAACATTAATATTAAATTCTATTTCTGCTTTGTCATTGTATCCATAATTAATAAAATTTGTTATGTTTAATTCCTGTTCTTCATGCTCAGACATACAAATAATGAATCCAAATGGGTATAAATCAATCTGATCTACAACCTTTATTGAAAAACCTTTTAATATTAAAGCTGTTTTCCCTGTATATCCATTATAAGGATTTTTTAATAAGTACATATATATTTTAAAACCTGCATCACCTTTATAAATATAATCTTTATTTAGTATTAAATCTTTAACAAAAGGATAATCATATACAAATCCTGGATATGTACTACAAACAATTGATAATATTTGTCTAACAAATCTTCCAGGATACACATCTTTAAATTTAAAATTTGCACCACCTGCATCCAAATATGCATCTTTATTAAGTCTAATCATTTCGAGAACAGAATAGAACCATTTTGCATACTCTTCACCATATAATGCACCTGTAATGTTATTGCATTCAGAACATAGCGAATACTCACCCATACCTCTTTGAAGTGACTTGTATCTCAAACCAGTATTATCCCATGGTAGTCTATTTTTTTCGCTAATCAATTTAATTAAAGAATCACCTGTATAAACTCTGGCTGTTTTATCATTCAATGCACACCTGGGAGGAATATGTTCGAAAGTTAGTTTTCCATGTTTGCCACATATATGGCAATTTCCAATATGTTCCTTTGACATTACTATTTTCTCCAAATAATTTCCCATTCTTTTTTATTAAAAGCGAATATCTCACTTTCATTTTTTGAAAAATACATATTCCATGCTTCAGGCGCTTGTACTTTACCATAACATTTATTATTTCTTAGCATCATATCATAATTATACTTTGTTATTTGAACTTTCCATCCAGTATTAATATTTCTTAATCTTACAACTTGAGTATCTTTCTTTTCTTCAAAAGCTTCTTTGATTGTAAAAACTCCAGAAGGTACTTTATCATAATCTATTTTGTATCTTTTTTTATCTTTTACAATTATTACATATTCAACCTTTCCTTCTTCTGAATATTTAATATCAATGATTCTATCAAAAGTCTTTTCTAACAGTTTTTCAAATCTATATTTACATCTATCATTCTTTACTGATAAATGAATACATGCATGACATTCATTATTAGGATCAACAAAATGCTTAACAGCAGGACACCATATATATGAACCACCGCCAAAAGTCATTTCTTCTGAAGTAAGAATTTGATCAGATATATCATTTATAGAATATTGCTTACTTCTCATACTTAAAGTTTTATCAAAACTTCCATCATGAAGGAATTTTACATTTATAAATTTATCAACAAATTCATAATCATATAAATTATAATTTCCTGTTGAAAGAAAAGTGTCTGGTGAAATAGATGCAGTTTCATCAACATGATGTAGATAAGCATAATCTATCAATTCATCATTAGTTAAACTTGATTCTTTATATTTTGGTATAGAACACCATATGTTATTAAATTCTTGTAAATAGACATCAACCATCTTAGGATTATATCCTTTAAGAGTGACTAAACTATTATTCCACGAATAATTGTTATCATAGTGTTCTTTTATATCATCATTTAAATAGGCGTTTGATGCATCAAATATCCATATCACTTTAAATCCTAATGAATTATAAAAACTATTTCTATCATCAAATTCATCATATTTTATAGGACTGTGTTGAAATTCAATTACTGTGTTATTTATAAAAACATCAGCTCTATGTTTTTTTCCATCTTTTTCAAACACTATTTCTTGATTGTTAATCGGAAATTGATTTTGCCATGAACTGTGCCATTCAGACATATCATAATGCCAACCATCACAATTTGAAGTTGATAAATGAGCAAAATGATGAGCTTTAACATTTCCACGTTTTATGCATAATTCTTCACCACAGGTTGGACAAAAATACTTTTCTTTTCGATCAGCATCATCAATATGAGTTCTATTTTTACTTTTATCATATGCAATAATCATAGTATACCTCCTGATAGACTATTATATCACGTTTTGCTCTCTTCTACTTGAAGAGAGCATTTTTTCTTTTATTCTTTTATTTATGGGCCTTGCTATTGTACTTTTACTTATATTTATTGGCTATTATATATGGTTACAATTAATTAAAAAATTAGTCTTTCGACTAATTTTTAATTTTTTGCCACCTAAAATGCCACCTAAAAATTTAGCATTAAGTAATATGATTTAATTCTCTTTATATTACTGCTTTTTTATATATCTTATCATTTCTTCAATCATAATATCCATCCTGTGTTCAATGAATTCTTTGTAGCATACTTTAAAACTTTCTGATGTCGTACCAATAAAGTATATTTCTTCCACTTTCGGATAATCTATTAGATTTAAATATTCATTATTTAAAACAAATGAAGGCCTATCTTCTTTATATTCATAAATAGTATGCTTTCCTTTTGATCTATTGTCTTTATAACTTAAATAACATAAATTTCCTAAAGACGATATTGGAAACGTTTTTTTCTCACTGCTTGTTAGTTGCTCATTAATTCTATTTTGAGGAATAATATGTTCATAGTCAATATTTTGATTAAAATATTTATCTAGATTAGGATTTTCTCTTATTTTAAATTTTGCCAAGTAATCAATAAATAATTTTGCCTTTATAGGAATAGCGGTCGTGACCTCTTGTAATTGATTGTTCTTTAATTCTTCAAATGCAATTCTCCATTCATTTTCGGATATCGTCTTTGTATATTTATTTAGTGATTCTGGATTTTTTATTTCTCTCATCAAATCAGCTACTTGCCTATTTTTCTTCCAATAATCACTAATGTAATCTTTAAAGTAGTATAGGTAAAGATTCTTTCTAAACTTTTTATTCCATTCGCTATTTGACTTATTTTCAATCATATGATTATCTATATCAATTACATAATTATTTCTTATATAAGATATTATCATATGATAAATCATATACATACTATCCAAGGTATTCTCTTCGCCATTTTTTGCTTTAATCCAAAATTCCAATGATTGCTTTAGCGTATCAAAGCTTTCTATTATTATATTTTTTAGATCTATAAAAAATTGTGCTGGGGCATCCTTAAACACTTTGCTGTATAATAATTCAGCCTTATTTACATTTAATCCACAGACTAATGATAAAATTTCAAACCCCACCGGATCTGTTGACTTTTTATTCTTACCTAGTATGATATCGTATTTATTGAACTTGCCACGAAGTAGCTCGCTTATTGCATAACAGTATTCAAAAACAGTTATACCACTTTGTTTTAACTCTTCTTCAGTTACCTCTACTTCTAAATCGCTTGATTCTTTTAACACTTTATATTTTTCATATATCTTATCAATAATATCCTCTTCAAATATAGGATATTTTTCGCTTCCCCATGATGCAGATAAAGTTTCATATTTTGATAAATTAACTCCACCAGTATTTAAATGGAAAAATACATTTGATAATTCTTCTGATGGACCTTTATAAATTATTGTAGGAACAATAAGCGATTCTATATCTAGTTTTGCAGTAAAATCATCCTTTAATTGGCTAAAGAAAGATGAAATGTTTCTATCATTAGTAATACCAAAGTTTTCTAATGTATCATACATTATGTCGTTCCAATTCTTTTTCTCACTTATTTCTTCAAAGATATATTTTTGAACTTCTTCACATCTTTTTAATGCTACTGAATCATTCTTTGAAAAAATGATATTCTTTGATGCAAAATCATATTTAATTATTTCCATTACTAACTCTAAATCAATATCTTCATAAGTAAAATATTTAAATGGGTTATTATAAAAATCCTTAATGGTTGAAATTCTTTGTAAGCCATCTATCAATATGTATTTATCATTTTCTTTATGAACCAAAATTGATCCGAATGGATTTCCAGCTCTTAACGTATTGATAAATTCTTTTCTTTTACCTTCTTTCCATACAATATTTCTTTGAAAAGATGGAACCACTATTTTATTTCCCTCAATAATATCATTTAAAGTAAACTTATCATAATCATATTTTAATTCCACTATTATCTCCCTCCTAGTTTATTAATATTTTTAGAAAAAATATTGTCTACGATTAATTGAATTTCTTCACTACTTAATGCATCATACATTGTTAGTCCTGCCGACATATTAATATCTTTTAATATATTTCTAACCAAATCAGTATTATTTGGTATATTTTTTATTTCAAATTTTCTAATTGCCTTTAATATGGCCATAACCATCGCTTTACTCTTGGCTATTTCTCTTTCACATAAACCAACAAACATATCTTGACTTACAAATAACTCATTTATATATTCATATGGATTTTCAAATTCTTCATCATATACTATATATCCTGCCCACCATAATCTTGATAAACCATTTCTTACATAAGAAACAGTGCCTGTTTTTATTTTATTCTCAGTTTTTCCTTGGAAAAAGTAACGACTAGCAATTCTAGAACTATTTTTTCCTTTTTCTATATCCTTTTTCATTGGCCATCGATTAACCATATAGTTTAGATACCTTGTATGAGTTAAATATGACCATAATTTTTCTTCTCTTGCTTGTATTGGCAGTAAATCCTTCATCGCAGTATGAAGAATAACTGCATTTTTTGCATCAAATCTTTGATCTCCAATAATCAATTCAAAATCGTTTACATATATATTTGTATTTACAAAATAATCATCAAATCCGTTATCTTTAAAATAATTATCTATCCATTTATTTGTCAAAAAATAATTTGATTCGTTTTTTGAAATATCATTTTTCAATGTTACAAGTGCTGAATCTTTAAACATCTTTATTTGCATATTAATTATCTCCCATCGTTAATATTTCTTCCAATTTATTGAAAGAACTAATTGTTAAACCATTTGTCAAAGATTGTGCAACTAATAGTGGATCATCAATTTCACCTGAAAAATCCAATCCAGTAATTGTTTTAGAAGCAGCTTTAGTTTCTATTGTTTTTTTAATTGTTTTATACCATTTTTTATCTTCGTATAATTCTCCATCTTTTTTAATTTCATATATTACGCTTAGTAATACTGGAAAGACTAATGTTGAATTCAAAATGGATTTAGGAGATGTTGCATTTAATGCTACGCTAACATACTTTTGATGAATATCCTTGGGTATAAAAATTACAATTTTGTCACTATTTATATCATAAGAAATATTTTTATCATTTGTTGGAGCTAATTCAAATATAGATGCTGTATTTTTAAATATATCTGAATCAAGTAGTGCATCAAAACTTAATTCATCACCAATCGCTAAATATTCTCCGGGATTTATTGTAATTGTAGTTATTTTGTATTCTTCTTCAAAATTATCGCTAAAGAAATGTTCTATTCTTGAAGTAGCAACTACGCATGGCAGTAATTCAACTTTTCCATATACTTCTCTCGAACTGAGAAAAATTGTTTTTTGATCAGTTAAATCAAAAAATTTTCTATACCAAACTGAACTAGATTTGACCAAAACTCCAATTTTAGCTTTTCCATTACTAATTAATGCACTAAGATTACCGTTTGTAATATTAAAATCAAAATTCAAGTTGTATCCGTCTTGTGTTGTTATAACATCTTGTAAATCCACTTTAAAAACATCCGTCCTATAATCAATAGACTCCGATCTTAATACTGGATATGGATAACATAAATTACTTTTTAGCATGGCATGTCACCTCCAATACTCCACGGTCAAAATTTTTAAATTTTACTTCAAAAACTATTTTTTGATTTGCAATTAAATCAAATTGCTTTACTTTTTCTTTTTGATTTCCTTTTATTAAAACCAAATCCTCTATTTCTAATACTTCAAAAATATCATCACCAGCTAATCTAACTCTTAATTCACAATTTTTCTTACTTTCCATTGGAACAAAACTGATAAGATATTTCCCTTCACTAATGTATGGGGTTTTGGCATATTTTATTTGAACCCTTTCTATCTCATTTCGATGTCCTCCCACTGATGCTCCTGTGCCCCCGGATTGACCATTACCTCCTCCGGTCCCGGATGAACTATTATTATGCCCTGATGATTCTTCAATTTGTTCATCGCCAAATTCATCTTCAATAATACCATTGCTATTCAAATTTGTATATGTTTGTTTACTATTCTTTTTTGTTTCTATTTTTGTTTTTAATGGTTTAAAATTTACGATTTCCGATTGTATTTGAGATTCGGTTTCACCATCAATATCACTAGGTAAATATTCTTCCATACCAAAAGGATCTATCTTATCTATTTCTACGGGAGAAGCTAGCTTTTTTAATTCATCTCTTTCCCATTGATATAGTACATTCAACACTTTTTTTGCTTCTAACTGTTCATCTTCGCTTCCATAATTGTTTGATGACCAAGCATCATGCTTGGGTGCTTCACAGCTCGTTAAAAACTCATTCATGTCTTCATTAGTTGTAATTGCTACGCCTGTATAATTAATTAAAGACTTAGGATTTTTTTCTTCAATCTTCATTCCAGTTTTCCTCAAATGGGCTATTGATTTTCCAACAATTGTTTTATCATTATATAAATATAATTCCATTGTACCAATTTTACCATTTGGCAATGAAAACTGCATTTTTGAAGGAATTATCTCATTAGCTTTATTTAACATTTTCAAATAATCAAGTGTGATGGCAAGTTCCCTTGACTGAGATGTATTTAATAATTCTTGTGTTGTTTGAGTTAAATTGTCTTTATTAATAATAGTGTGTTTGTTTCTTGCTATGATTTCTACCTCTAGCTTGCCTTTGAAAATAGCATAAAAGAAGGAATTAACTACAGCCATTTCCACTTCATCTATCCAAGTAACCGGTAAACTGGCGCAAAGTATATTAATTGTTGTTCCAACTTCCTTTCTTATAAATTCTTCAGGAATATGATCAATATTTAAAATTGCTGCACTGTCTTCATGATTTATTCCATCAACAGTATAATAAGATTTTTCACCAAAATAACCGTTTGGAGTTCTAAAATTTCCTTTACCTTGATGCCCAGATAAAATCGATTTACCTTGAACGGCAATATTACCATACTCATCCTTTGTAGAATATATTATTGATCTAATATTAGAAAATACAAAAGGTGCATATTTTCCTATCCCAAATGAGCCGCCAGATCCAATTTTTTTATTGCTATTTCCAGATATCCTTACTAAATTTGACCATGTAGTCCCAAACTTCTTGTCAACACCACTTAAACCACTAGTATTATAATCTGATACTTTAAGAACAATAAATGATTTTCTCTGATTACAAAATTCTAAATATGATTTGATTGCTTGTAATTTTATTATACTTTTATTTCCAGTATCATCTTTAATAAACTCAATACATTTATCCACAGTATCCATTAGACCATCATAATCCGGAAATAAATTCATATCGTATTCAACTTGTTCAAATACAACTTTTACTGGATCATCATTATCTATTTTAGCATCTATTGAATTTTGAAGTATTTCTCTCGCTAAACCATCATATTTTGTACTTGTAAATTCAGCTATTCCCCCATCATTAAATCCATCTGGAGTTCCTTCCTCAAAAAACCATTTTAAATTTTCATACCACACGACAACGCACCTCTTTAATTCATAAATGAAATATTCATATTTTTAAAATCAAAACATATTTTAAGAGTATCTTTTTCCAACTCTATGCCAAAAATATCATTACAATACTTTATCATTCCATATAGTCTATCTTTTCCTAAAATTCTAAAACTGATGCGATTTTGATTATTAATATTGAATAATATTTCAACTTCGCTCCCATAGAAATTCATATAATATTTTTTCCCATTTGTTTTTGGTATATCCTTAACTTCTAGTATTTTTTTTAATAAGTCAGTTACATCATTTTGACTAAGATTGCAAACATAAATATCATTATCAGAACCAGCATCTTCAATTAAATTTGATGCCGTTGGTTTTCTAATAATTAATTTATTTTCAATATCAAACATTACTTTTCCCTTTTGTTCCATAATTTCACTCCAAACATCTAGTATAATTATAGCATAATATATTTTTTTTAGCTACACTATAAACAAAAAAGAATATGACTAAGCATATTCTTCAAAATCCATTTGTAGTTGTTGCACATCTAAAACCATATTTGATTTTTCTTTAATATCTATATTTACATTGTGATTATCGAAAACTCCTGTCTTAATTATTTCTCTTACAACTGCTAACATTACATCTACAACTATGCTATTTCCTGCCTGTTTATACATTTGAGCTCTTGACACAACTATTTTAAAGCTGTCGGGGAATCCCATCAATCTTAATGCCTCTCGCTCAGTTAGCATTCTTAGTTTGTCTTCTCCTCCCTTGTCAGTCATATAATTATCCACACCAGCTCTATGTCTATTTCCCATGGTAGATAATACGGTTCTAGCAATATCTAAATCATATTTTATTTGAGTTTTAAATGTTTTTGTTCCAGGTGTAAGCACATATTTTCTAACTAAATCAGATAAAATATATTTATCATCTATTCTATTTGGATCAAACTCCGATTTATTAATAATTATATCCCCATTTTCACCATAATTAAATCCACCAAATTCGCAATTTGATTCTAAAAATTGTTTCATGGTATATTTCAATTTTATTGGTTCCGGATAATGAAATTCTTTTTCCAAGATAATATCATTTCTTATTCCAACAACAAATACTCTTCGTCTATTTTGAGGTATTCCATAATCTACTGAATTTAATATTTGTGGATCAGTTATTCTATAATTTAGAGATTTGAAAATTTCTTTTATCACATTCCATGTATTTCCTTTATCATGAGTAGTTAAACCTCTAACATTTTCATATATAAACACCTTAGGATTAACTTCTTTAATAATTCTTGCATATTCATAAAATAAGGTACCCCTAGCATCTTCTAATCCCCCTTTGAATCCAACTGTTGAGAAGGACTGACACGGACTTCCTCCAACAAGTAAATCTACTTTATTTTTATAATCTGTACCATCAAGTAAATTAATATCTAAATGGAAATCATCCTCATCTATTTTATCTCCATAATTTGCCATGTAACTTTGTTTTACATAATTTTGTTTTCTACTTCCTGCAGCATACAAATCATCTACATACTTTTTCTTCTCCAGCTTATTACTCATTGACTGAATTTTCTTAAATTCTTCTTCGTGATTATACTCAACTTCAACATCTCCGTTGTCACAGGCAAAAACGATATCATATTGTGTATTATTTCTTATCAAAGCTTGTTCAATTGCGCCGATTCCACTAAACAATGTTGCCAACTTTAGTTTTGGCTTAAACATATCAAATATTTCAGCTTCTCTAGCGAATACACCTGTATTAATAAGATTTGGAATTATAGCTTCAAAAATATTAACAACAATACTATTACCAGCTTGCCTATATTTATCTTTATCATTCATTTTTTCTGGAAATTTAAAATTGTTTGAAAATCCCATTAATCTAGCGCATTCCATCGGAGTCAATTTTCTACATACACCTTTTTCTCCTTTATAATATGAGACATAAGCTTTTGATAATATTTCTTGGTTATTTTTTATCTTTTCATAAGGTATAAAAACAAATTCACCATTCCAATTAAACTGCTGATTTGCTTTTTGGCATTGCATTATATCTGAATTTATTTGAGCTCTATTCTTATACTTTGGGTTTGTTACAAATTCGAAACCCTTTTGACCCAAATAATATTTACTATCAACGTCCTCATCTAAAAAATCTTTCACCGTTGTTGTTAAATCTACTTCACTGGGAAAAACAAAGTTCGTAGTATTTAAGTCGTTACGTATACCAATAACAAATAATCTTGGTCTATTTTGAGGTATACCAAAATTTTTTGCATTTAATATTGGATTCGATCTTATATATATTTTATAATTAAGTTCTTTAAAAGTATTTTGTACAGTTTCCCATGTCTTTCCTCTATCATGATTTAATAGGCCCCTTACATTTTCAAATATAAAAGCTTTAGGTTGTGATTCTTTAATAATTCTAGCATATTCATAAAATAGTGTTCCTCTTGTATCATTAAAGCCACCCCTTTTACCAATAATCGAAAAAGATTGGCATGGACTTCCTCCAACTAACAAATCAATTTTACCATTATAGGCTGTTCCATCTAAAAATCTAATATCTTGATAAAAATCTTTATCATCTATTTCATAATTTTCTTTATATGTTTGGTACATGCAATTAGGTTTTTTTAGTGAAGAATACAAATCGTTTATATATTGATTTTTTTCTTCTAATGACATCGAATCCATATTCTTTATTATTTCTTCTTTTGTAAATGGTAATTCTCTTTCTCCATTATCACAAGCAAATACTATTTTATGATCAATTTTTTGTTTAATAAATGCCTGTTCAATTGCACCAATTCCACTAAACAAAGTTGCTAATCTAATCATATTTCCCACCGCTTATCTTTCTCTATTTTTAATTATATATTATCATTATATCAAAAAATAATAACCTTGTGAACAAAAAAAGTTCTGTTTTTTGTAAAAAAATATCAGACTTTTGTGTTATACGCTATTTTTTTATTAGTACTACATTACTTTTTTTTAATTACTATTTGAAAATAACCTGCCACCTAAATGCCACCTAAACCGATTTTTGTGCATTTTCAAATCCTCGCAAAGCCTTATAAAATAAAGAAAAAATGAACGGAACATATAATCGTTCCGTTCTTCAGGGGGTTTTGGTTGAACACTCCTACTTATGTAGTGAGTGCAAAAAGGTTGGTCATAATATTTGTTTATTATGACAATATAATTGTAATATATGTTTTAATATATTGCAAGTATTTTTCTAAAATTTGACATTTTTAGTCTGCTGATTCCATTTTTTCTAGTTCTTCGTAGATTAGTGGATAATCTTCTTTATTTAGTTGTGGTAAGAATTCTAGGACATCGTCTCTGGCTTTTAATAGCATTTGGAAATCTTTTTTTACATTGGCTAGTTTTAGTCCTGTTTCACCACTTTGTCTTATACCGAATAAGTCTCCTTCACCACGATTTTTAAAGTCATATTCGCTTATTTCAAATCCATCACTACAGTTTTCTAACATCTTTAATCTTTCTTGATATTCTTTAGCTATTAGGATACAGTAACTTTGGATATCACTTCTTCCTACTCTACCACGTAATTGATGAATTGTAGATAAGCCAAATAGATTAGCATCAAATATGACAATCATACTGGCATTTGGTACGTTGACACCTACTTCAATTACTGTAGTTGATATCAAGATATCTATTTTACCAGCTTCGTAGTCTTTCATTATTTTGTTTTTTTCTTTTGGATCTAGTTTACCATGGATAGAAGCTATTTTTGCTATTTTACCAAATGCTTTATCCATTTTTTCTTCTAGATCTTTGACATTTTCTAGATAATTATCATCATCGTCTCCTTCGATCATTGGAGCTATAACATATATTTGATGTTTATTATCTATTTCTTTTTTCATTAGTTCTAGAACAGAAGTTATTTCTTTTTCTTTTTTAAAATATGTTATGACTTCTTTTCTACCTATTGGTTTTGTTTTAATACTTGATATTTCCATATCACCATAAATAGTTAAGGCATATGTTCTTGGAATAGGAGTTGCACTCATTGATAAGACATCTGGGATAACTCCTTTATTTTTAAAGATATTTCTTTGATTTACACCAAAACGATGTTGTTCATCAGTTATTACTAAACCTAAATTACTAAATGTGATATCATCTTGAATAAGACTTTGGGTACCAATTATTAAATCTATTTTACCTTCCGCTAAATCTTTTACTACTTTATTTCTTTCTGTTTTCTTTAGGGAAGATGTTATTAGGGCAATATTCATCTTAGTACCTTTAAATAGTTCTAATGCTTCATTATAATGTTGATTAGCAAGTATTTCTGTTGGAACCATTAAAGCGCTTTGATATTTAGCTAAGTAATTAGCGTATACGGCAATTAAAGCGACAATTGTTTTACCACTACCAACATCACCTTGTAATAATCTATTCATTCTTTTACTGCTTTTCATATCATTTAATATTTCTGAGACAGCTTCTTTTTGATCGATTGTTAGTTCATATGGTAATTTTTTAATTAATTTATCAACTTTATCTTCATCAAAATTCTTTTGAAGAGCCATACTGTCATTAGCTAATTTTTCTTTTAAATAGTGGATTTTTAATAAGTACATAAATAATTCTTCGTATTTTAATCTTTGTCTAGCTTTCTTTAATAGAGTTACATCACTTGGATTATGAATTTCAGCAATAGCTTCGTATTTGGATAATAATTCATATTTAGAAATAAGATATTCTGGTAAGATATCAACTGGTTTATATCCATTCATAATTAGAGAAGTTATATATCTACCAATACTTTTTTTAGATAAGCCACTAGTGGTATAGTATACGCTTTCTATTTTAGGAATAGATGGTAATCTTTCTAATCTGACATCTGTAGCAATAACTGCATTTTTTATTTTGTCATATCTACCTATGACAGTAATATAATTACCTACTTTGATACTATCCATTAGATATACTCTATTATATACAGTTACATTTAAGATACTTTGACCGGTATTAATTCTAAAGATTATTTTCTTTAATTTTGGAGATATATAAATAACTGTTGGTTGTCCTTCAATAACACCATCAATTATTATTTTATCTCCATCTTTTATTTCTAATAGATTGCTTCTTTTGATTACTTCATATCTAAATGGATAATGGTTGATTAAGTCTTCAATTGTAAATATTCTTAACTTATTGAGTAACTCTTTGGTTTTAGGGCCAATTCCTTCAATATCTTCTAAATTATTCATACGTCCCTCCACTATAAGTTAATTGTATCAAATTTGTATAATATTGTCTAGATAGAAAGAAAAAAAACGCATAGCGTTAAATTTCTTCATTAGTTAAATTATCTATTAGAAATTCTTTCATATCAGTACTAGGAATACTTAGTTTAAAATCACTAGTTTTACGAACAATACTTTCTAAAATAAATCTATTATTATCAAAATAATACATTCCTTTTTTAACTATTTCTTTTATTTTATTATATAGGTAATCATTAGGGATAAAGACATTTCTCCATTTAGCAGTATTTTTATTTGATTCTTTATTAGCAAATGAATATAAATCACTTATTTTAATATTTTCTACTTTAAATTTACTTGTATCTATATCACTATTATTGATATTTTTATTTAAAAGATATGTTAAGACTACAGGAATTAATACTTCGGTATTACATTCTTTATTATTAGTTATAATATCAATAATTGTTTCTATTAGATTTTTATGAAAATCATTATTAAAGATATTTTTATAATTATTTATATCTAGTAAATAACTAAATATTTGATAGAAATCTGTTAATAATATTTCTTCTTTTTCTAGATATAATTTATCATCTTTAATATAATAGTTATTAGTAAATATATTATCTATGATATATCTTCTTATTTTATCATATCTATCTTTTTTGTTATGAATATCTAGTTTTATTTTAGTCATTTCATCTACGAGATGGGTTAAATCTTTGGGATCTTTAGTATTTAAGATATTTATAATATCTAGATTATCGGTATTATATTTATCTATTGATGTTGTATTATCTAGATATAATTTGTTAATAGTAGTAGCTAGTTCTTCAATTTCATTAGATTTTCTTTTTAATTGGATTTTTATTTTAAGATTATTAGTTTTTCTTAGGAAATCATCAACGGTATCATATTCAGATAAATACATTTTTTCTGTATATGAATTATTATTTAGAGCTAATAGTGTTAAATACATATTAACTTTTAATTCATTATTCAATGGTAAAAAGGAATCATTTTTAAGTGATTCAAGTAATGAATTATTAAATTTAATATTTTCTGTATTCATCATAACTACCATTCCTAGCATAATAATTATACTAAAGGATTTTATTATTAGTCAAGAAAAAAGAGATTATTTTTTAATCTCTGGACTGATATAATTAGGATTAATTTCTTTGTTATCTAGATCTATCCATTCATCATCTTCATCAATAGAACTTACTTTTACAATAGTATCTCCAACTATTTCTATTCCTAATTCTTTTTCTACTTCTAGATTAATAGTATTACCATCTTCTTTGGCACTAATACATGTTGGTTGTTTTAGACTTCTAATGATGATGTCTTTATTGGTTCCTTCATTTGATACGTCCATTGTTTCTTCTTCAGTATAGGTTATTTTTTGACTTATGACATTAGTTTTTGTATCGTGATCATATGAATACCATACATTGGCATCAAAAGAGCCATCTATAACTATTTTATTGTCTACTTCTCTACCCTGAAAAGTATGATTGATTATCCAACAGCCAAGAACGGTTGTTGGAGGTTCTGGAACAGTTATTTTATATTCATTTTTATATGTTTTTCTTCCTTTTCCGATTACTGCTTTAGTAACAATCTCTCGATAGGCCATTTTTACCACTCCCTACTTTAAGATATGCATACTAAATAAAAAAAGTACTATTTTTTAGTACTTTTATCTTCTTTATACATGTAATAACGGCCAAGTAAGCCATAACAGATAATTATTAATAATATTATGAGAACTATGGCAATTATTACTTTTAAGAGAGCATATTTGACAAAATATGTTACTAACATATATGTAGTAGTAATAATAAAGGCATTTAATAAGCTATAGGTATATTGGAAACGTCTAAAATTAATCTTTTTAGGATCTATTCCATAAATACCAGATAGATATATTAGTTCTAATGGCATTTCATCTTTTTTTAATTTTTTGTTTTTTCTTACGAATAAGAAATAATTTAATAAAAAGACAAAAGTGAATACAATTAATACTTCAATTGTCAATCTTAAATAGATATTCATATTATCACCTAAAATAATTATACAATACATAAAAATTGTTTACAAGAAAAAAGAAGTTACTTTGTATAATTTTTAGCAACTTCATCTAAATCTTTAATTAATGCTTCAGCATCACTCCATGATGTTAATCTAGCACCAGAGGCATACATATGACCTCCGCCACCATATTTACCAGCTATTTCATTTACTACTGGTCCACATGATCTAATATTAGCTTTAATAATATCCATTTTGGTTTCTTCAGAGAAGAATACCCAAACTAATATTTCATTAACAAATTTTAAATCATTAATCATATTACCAGCAGATGCTGAATCAACACCATATTTTTTTAGTAATTCATCATCTAGTTTAATATATGCGACATTGTTTTCAGTTAAAGTTAAGTTTTGATAAATATATCCTTGGAATCTTACTTCACTTAGAGGACGTGAATACAACGGTTTATATAATTTAGTAAACTCTATATTAGTCATATTTAGTAATTTAGTTACTAATTCAAATGTTTCAACACTTGTATAGTCATGTAAGAATCTATCGGTATCACCAACAATACCAATATATATATTTTCAGCTATCTTTTTACTTAATTTAAACTTAGCATCTAGGGCTAGTTTAAATACTAATTGGCTAGCACTGCTAGCACCTGGTTCAATATATTCAATATCAGCATATTTTTCAATAAAAGGATGATGATCAATTTTTATTACGCAGCCATAATCATCAATATTTCCACCATCTTCGATACGTTTTTTATCTGGTGTATCTAAAACAATTAATAATGTTTTAGATAAGTCTAGATCGTTTGGTTTATCAAGACTACCCATAAAACGAAATCTTGAAGCAATAGAACCGACAGCATAAACTTTTTTATTTTTAAAATTTAATTGAATTAGTTCTTTTAATGCAAATTGGCTACCCAAGGCATCTGGGTCAGCACCAATATGCCTTGCAATGACGATATTATCATATTTTTTTATTTGTTTTACAATATCTTTAAATAATTTCATTAGCTATTAATTCTTTTTCTTTTTCTTTATCTTGATATAACATGTAAGTATCTCTGGCTATCATTAATTCTTCATTTGTAGGAATTACATAACAAGGAATTGATGAATCTTCGGTAGTAATTAACCTTTCTACGCCACGACAATCGTTAGCTTCTTCATCTACTTTAACGCCTAATACTTTCAAGCCATCTAGTACTTCTCTTCTTGTATGTGGAGAGTTTTCTCCGATACCTGCCGTAAAGACAATAGCATCACAGCCACCTAATTCAACATAATATTTTGCAATATGATCGATTATTCTATTTGAAAACATTTTTTGGGCTAAAGCACATCTTGGATTACCAATTTTAATACCATCTTCGATATCTCTTGAATCACTACTTACACCACTTATACCAAGTAAGCCACTTTGTTTATTAAGTATTTCATCCATTTCTTCAGCACTACATTCAAGTTGTTGCATCATGTAAGTTACAACTGTGGCATCCATATCACCACAACGAGAGCCCATCATAAGACCAGCGTTTGGTGTAAGTCCCATAGAAGTATTAACACATATTCCTTCGTTGATTGCAGAAATACTTGCTCCATTTCCAATATGACAAGTAATTAATTTTGTGTTATATCTTCCTAGTATTTCATTCATACGATATGCAACATATTTATGGCTTGTACCATGGGCACCATACTTTCTAACTTTGTATTTTTCACACCATTCATATGGTACAGGATACATATAATTTTCTTCTTCGATTGTTTGATGGAAGGCTGTATCAAATACACCTGTTTGAAGAGCATTTGGTACAACTGCTTTAGCAGCTTTAATACCATTTACAGCAGCAGGATTATGAAGTGGAGATAAGATAGATAGTTCTTTTACTTTCTTGATATTTTCATCAGTCATTTCTTCAGTTTTATCAAAGTATGGACCACCTTGAACAATTCTATGACCAATGGCTTTAATATCATCAAGTGAAGTAACAATACCATTTTCCATTAGCTCTTCCATAACTAATTCCATTGCTACGTTATGATTTTTAAGGTCTGCTTCTTTTCTTATTTTTTCACCATTAAGTTTTATTGTATAAAAGCTTTCTTTCATCCCTATTCTTTCAAAAACACCAGATATTAGGACTGTTTCATCTGGCATATCGAATGCTTGGAACTTTAGAGATGAACTACCAGCATTTACTGATAATACAATCATTTTTACACCTCTTTCTTATGTAATTATATCTAAATAACGTATATTTTTCAAGTAAATATGAAAAAAAACTTCACGGATGAAGTTTATTTCATTATTTCTAAGATACTTGGTAAAACTTGCATCTTTCTAGATACTACTTTAGGAAGATAATATCCTTCATATAATGATATATTTAGGGCTTCCTCCAAGATTGTTTTACCGGCATTACTATAATAGATATAAGTACCATTTTTAATGATATCGGTAACAAATAATGCAACGAATTTATAATCGTTTGATACTTCGACATTATTTAACATACTGATATATTCTTCTTTTTCATTTTCAATTTCAGAAATATCAGTTGTATATATTTGTCCTAAGCCAATGATACCACTACTTGTTGGATACTTCTTAAAGTCATTATATAGTATTTGTTCTTTGGTTTTACCTGTTAAGTTAGTACCATATGCAATCATATCAAAGCCATACTTTTTATAATCTACTCCGGCAATACGGGCTAGATTATTAACAGCATCCCTATCATAATCTGTCGTTGTTGGTGAATGTAAGATTAAGGTATCTGATAAGATACCAGATAACATCATTCCAGCAATGTTTTTAGGTATTTTGACACTACTCTCTTTATACATGAGATATATGATAGTATTTGTACTACCTACGATCATATTTCTAAAGTTTATCGGATGATTAGTACCAATATTGGCAAGATTATGATGATCAACGATTTCTAAGATTTCTGCTTCATCTAATCCGACAGCAGATTGTTCATAGGAATTGTGGTCTACCAAAATAACTTTTTTTCTATTTTGTTTACTAACATTAGAAAACTTGACAATACCTAAACATTTATCTTTATTACTAACTACAGGATAATATGTATATTTAGTTCTTTCAACGTATGATATAAAATCACTTAAATCTTCATTTTCATTGACAGTATATACATTTTCATTATGAGATATGGTAATAACATTATTGGAAAAATTGATTTTTTTAATCGTTTCAATATAGTTATATGCTGTTTTAATGATATTGATTTTGTTTTGTCTAGCAACATTAATTAAGGTATCTTTTATTTCTTTGTTACTAGTTACGATAATTAATTTTACTTTTGATTTTATAGCATAATCAATAATTGTTGCTTTTCCATCAGTAATTAAAATATCATTATTTGTCAGTTTTATTTTATTGGTGATAGCATTTAATACGTTTTCGGAATAAACAATATTTCCTTTAATAATATTATCGTATTTGAGAACTTTTTCACCCTCTAAAGTAGCAATGATATTCTTATAATCACTATCTAGGATTCGGTAATTACCATTTAAGGAATATTCAGCAATATCTTTAGCACTAAGAATACCAGTTACTTTCTTTTGTTTATTTACAATTGGGATTTTACTTATACCATTCTTGGACATTATCTTATTGGCCATATAAATTGATGTATCATCGAAGACCATATAATCTTTAGCATAATCTAAATCTTTTATTTTGAGTTTGATATCATTTAAGAATATTGGTTCTTTGACATCAAAATAATTTAAGGCATATTTTGTTTCTCTATTGATGGAACTCAAAATAACGGGTACAGCATTCATACCTTGTTTTTTTCTTAGGTATGCTAGTGTAATCGCTGCGGTTACGCTATCGGTATCTGGATTACGATGTCCAAAAATGTATACTTTCTCCATTTTATCCCTTCTTTTTCTTTTTTAAAATAATAAATAATAAACTAATAGCAATATATAGAATTATTAAACCTATTGCTTTAAAATAATTATTCGTATCTATTGGAATTATAAATTCTAGTAATATTAATATAATACATAGAATAATGTTTTCATATAAGGCATTTAATACTTTAGCAAAATGATTTGTTTTTGCTTTTGTAATAGCTTTAATATAGATATAGTTAATTAGTACAGAAATAAACATAGCAATTATTGTACTGATAATATCACCAAAGACTAAGTTAAAGCCCATACGATAGAAACCATCTATTAATGGTATTACTAAAACTAATTTAGATAGGAATCCAAGTAATAGGCTACCATACTTAACTTTCTTATTAAGGATACTTTCATAGGTTATATCATATAGCAATATGAATATGGCCATAAAGTTTGTCATCATAAGGTATAATCCAAAACTAGGATTATTAAATATTACTTTGCAGATAAGTGGTGAGATGATACCAAAGACGATAGCTATTGTTAACATCAATTTGAAATTGGTATATATTTTAACAATAACTGCATTTTCTTTTGGTAATATTTTATTTAAATCTTTTACTAAATCTACCAGGTAATTTGTAATACTTAAGCCATAGAAATAGATAAATGTTATCGGTATTTCTAAATCTATTTCAACATAGTTATATCTTGCTTTAAGGACATAATATAAAATAATTATTGAAATATAATAATAGGTATTTTTGACGATATTTTTAATACTTTTACTTAAAGTATCTCTAAATACTTCTTTGTATATTTCTTTAGTAGTTATTTGTTCTTTTAAGATAATTATTGGTTTTCTTTGAACTTCTTTATTTCTAATAAATACTATATATGTCATAATTAGACAAGATAATATTTTAGGTACATAGAGAAGTGCATTAGCTAACGTATTATCAACTTTAAATACTCTAAATATTAACAATGCAACGATAAGTAATAATACTTTTTCGATAACTCTATATCCATGGATAACTAATTTATAATATTTGTTATCTCTAGCACTTGTTAAGTACTCGGAAGTAAGCTTCATGAATGGTTCTGTTATTATGGTTAGTCCCATAAAGACAAAGACCATTAAAGTATTATTCATTTTTAAAGTTATTCCAACGACATCGCTTATTACAACCGATAGTAATAAGAATAACATACTGATTGTTGCCACAATTAGCATAATCGATTTAAATACTTTATGCTTTGCTTTTTCAGTATTTAGGGTATTTAATACTTTGGTTATAGAAATATCATTAAAGCAAGCCAAAAATATATTATATAAACTCAATGTCATAACATATAGGAATATACTACTACTGCCAACTATATAATATAAAATAATTAATGCAACCAAATTTAAAGCTCTTAAGCCATATAAATATTTCTTTTTCATACCAATACCTACCTACTATTTAAATTTTACCAAAAATATCGTTTTTTTTCAAGTATTAATGTTCTCTATCTAGGGGTAGTTTATTAATTCATATTCTCTTACAGCAATTCTTTCATCTGAGCAATATTCTATTACAAACTTGTTTTCTCGTTTGCATATCAAAATTCCAATTGTAGAGTTATTGTTTACCTCTTTTATATTTTTATCAATATAATTCATATACTTTTGTACTTGTGAAATATATTCTACTTTGAATTCCGTTATTTTTAATTCAACTACGACATAACAATTGTATTTTATATTAAATAATAATAAGTCAACATAATGATTACTATCACCTATTTTTATTTTATATTCACTACCTATAAAACTATATGAATTACCGAGTTCTTGCATGAATGATTCAATATCTTCCAATATTAGATGATGTAATGCTTTTTCGGTAATTATTGCTATGTTATTTTTGTTTTTAATTAGTATAGGATTTAGTACCAAATCTTTTACATCAAATTGTTCATCAGTTATAAACTTGTTTTTTGTTTTCAATGGCAATCTATTATATTCATTATTATGAATCTTTTTTCTTAATAAATCACGGCCAACATTTTGTTCTTTACAAATATTAATATAATATCTTATTTCATCGATATTTTTTAATGATAGTAATTCAACATAATGGCTCCATGACAATTGTGTCGCAAGTTGCGACACTTTTTCATTATTAAACATATTGTAGAATTGTTTCATTCTAAACAATGTTCTTTTATTATATTTTTTGCCTACTTCAATAACTAACTTTTTAGAGTATTCATCTATAATTTTATCTCCATATTTACC